>Ga0209002_10000088_pt1 | contig 54536 bp, 48 predicted proteins | sample Rifsed16ft2_FD_184010 | JGI IMG/M metagenome (GOLD analysis project Ga0209002, IMG submission 184010) | Soil microbial communities from Rifle, Colorado, USA - sediment 16ft 2 (version 2) | ecosystem: Environmental > Terrestrial > Deep subsurface > Rock core/Sediment | place: Rifle, Colorado...
GGCGGGCGAACCTGTGGAAGCCCTTCAAAAGACTCCGGGACCGGTCGGGGAGCCTGCCGAACCAGCGGTAGATGCCCTTCGACAAGCCCAGGAACCGGTTGGTGAGCCTGCCGAACCAGCGGTAGATGCCCTTCGACAAGCCCAGGCACCGGTTGGTGAGCCTGCCGAACCAGCGGCTGAACCCGTCGAGACGCAGCCGGTCGCACCAGAACGCGATCTGGGTTTCATCTCTCCCGTGGTTGCGCGGCTGGCAAAAGATAAGCAGGTGGACCTCAACCAGGTCAAAGGCACCGGGCAAGGCGGGCGTATCACCAAGAAGGATGTGATGGATTACCTGGCTTCCGGTCCTTCGACAAAGGAGGCGCCTGCCGAAGTATCACCGTGGGATACGCCGGGTGAAGGCGATCTATTCAGACCGACAGAGCTAATGTTCAGTACCGGCAAACCGCCGGCGGTCGAACCTGCTGAAGGGCAGCCACCGGTGGTTCGGCAGGCTCCACAACCGGCCCCTGTGCCTGCCGAAGGGAAGGTCGAGGACCGCCTGATTCCGCACACCACCATGCGTAAGCGCATTGCCGAGCACATGGTATTAAGCAAACACACCTCGCCGCATGTGACCACCGTCATGGAGTCGGATTTCAAGCAAGTTGTGGCGCATTACGAAAAAAATAAAGAGGCTTTTGCCCGGGATGGCGTCAAGCTGACCTACACTGCTTATTTCGCGGCGGCTGCCGCGGCGGCGCTGCGTGCCTTCCCGCTGGTGAATTCATCCTGGTCGGATGAGGGTGTGGTCGTGCATCCGCAGGTCAATCTGTCCATTGCGGTATCTCTGGGCGAAGAAGGCCTGATTGTACCGGTCATCCCCAATGCCGACGGCCTGTCGCTGCTCGGACTGGCGCGAGCCATCAACGATATCGCCTCCCGGGCGCGCGCCCACCGTCTCAAACCGGACGAAGTGCGCGGCGGTACCTTTTCGATCACCAACCACGGCACCAGCGGTTCACTATTCGCCACCCCGGTGATCAATCAACCGCAAAGCGCCATCCTGGGGGTTGGCGCTGTCAAGAAACGGGCCGTGGTGATAGACGGTGATGCCATCGCCGTGCGTCCCATGGTGTACCTGTCGTTGACCTTCGATCACCGCATCCTCGACGGCGCCTCGGCAGATGGCTTCCTGGCCAAGGTGGTTGAGATTTTGGACAACTGGCCTGCCTGAGCCAGTGTACAATGGGAAACATGCATTGAACCTGCCGGGTTAGCCCGGCGAACACGATACCTAAGAGGAAAACATGGCTGATTATGATGTGGTTGTGATCGGGGCAGGACCCGGGGGTTATGTTGGCGCCATTCGCGCGGCTCAACTGGGACTTAAAACCGCCATCGTCGAGAAGGAATTCCTGGGCGGCATTTGCCTCAATGTAGGCTGCATCCCTTCTAAATCATTACTCAAGAATGCTGAAGTAGCTCACACCTTGCGCGAACGCGCCGATGAGTTTGGCTTCAGCTTCGACAATCTCAAATTGGACTATGCCAAAGCGGTTGACCGCAGCCGCAAGGTCTCCAAACGGCTGGTCCAAGGCGTCGGCTTCTTGATGAAGAAAAACAACATCGATGTTTTTACCGGACGCGGCAAGCTGGAATCCGTTAACAAAGTCGTGGTCACGCTTACGGATGGTAAAACCGAAGAACTCAACACCAAAAACGTCATTCTGGCGACAGGTTCTTTTGCTGCCGCCATTCCGGGGGTCAAGGTCGACGGCGAGAAAATTTTGACCTTCTGGGAAGCGATTCTGCAAACCCGCCAGCCTAAATCGGTGGTCATCATCGGCGCCGGGGCTATTGGGATGGAATTTGCCACCATCTGGAATTCATACGGCGTCAAAGTCACGGTGGTGGAAATGCTGCCGCGCGTCCTGCCGTTGGAAGATGAAGAGGTCAGCACGGAGCTGGCCAAAGCCTTCAAGAAACGCGGAATCGAGATTATGACCGGCACCAAAGTGCTGGGTATCGAAACCACTGACAAAGGCGTCAAGGTCAAAGTTTCGGACGGCGCCGCCGAGCTGGGGCTGGAAGCCGAGCAGACGCTGGTGGCGATCGGTTTCAAACCCAACACCACTGATCTGGGTTTGGAGACCGCCGGAGTCAAATTGACCGAACGCGGTTTTGTAGAAATCGACGAACGCATGGCGACCAATGTGCCCGGCATCTGGGCTATCGGCGATGTGACCGGAAAACTGCTGCTGGCGCATGTTGCCTCCGCCATGGCTGTGATTTGTGCTGAAAACATAGCCGGCGTCGAGACCCGCACACTGGATTACGCCATGATGCCGCGGGCTACCTACAGCCACCCGCAGGTGGCTTCATTTGGGTACACCGAAGCACAGGCAAAAGAAAAGGGCTACGAAGTCAAGGTAGGGCGTTTCCCCTTCCAACCCAATGGCAAGGCGTTGGGTCTGGGGGATTACGTCGGCTGGGTCAAGATTATCAGTGACGCGAAATACGGCGAGATCCTGGGCGCTCACATGATCGGCCCGGACGTGTCGGAATTGTTGCCAGAGTTGACCCTGGCGCAAAACATGGAATTGACCGCGGCTGAGATCGCACATAATGTACACGCCCATCCCACGCTCAGCGAGGCGGTGATGGAGGCCGCTCACGGGGTCGAAGGAACCAGCACGCAGATTTAGCGACACAGCAAATTAAATCAATACAGGGCGGAGTCCTCTCCGCCCTGTATTATTTCTAGAAAGTATTTGTGCTGTTTAAAAAAGGGGGTCCAATTCCCATTTGAACGGATTGTCTTCGATGTATTCGCAGACCGTTAAATAATCCGTTTCCTCCCGAATGATGTGATCATAAAACGACTTTTGCCAGACGCTCAACCCGGGGCGTACTTGGTGGATTTTGTTTGTCACGCCCGATTTATAAGAGCCAATAATCGTTGAAACCGTGGGGAACGGGCTTACCCGTTCCGAATCACGTGATCCAATCGGTGCCGCCCCATCCATCCCAATTATCGTTGAAACCGTAGGGAACGGGCTTGCCCGTTCCGTTTCAATGTGGTTTGCATGTTCCGTTTCATGGTCAATCGTTAGCAGGATATGCACATGGTTGGGCATAACCACAAATTGGTCGATGGTCACCATGGAATAATGCGAAGGGACATTTACCAATTCGTCACGTGCGATTTGACCTGCTGTGGAAAGCATGACTTTTCCATCGATGACTTTCCCAAAAATTTGATTTTTCTTGTGCGTACAAATCGTAATAAAGTAACAGCCATTTTGGCTGTAATCATATTCGGTTAAACGGAGAAGTTTGCGTTGCGGGAGATGCATCCGTAAAAATTATAGCTTCGAAATTTTATCGAGATTCCAAAATTTTTGCGTGAATTCGACCGGGAATTTTGAGGCCGAAGTTATAGAACGGGCACGCCCTGTATGAGCAATATCGGAATGGCAAGCTCGTTCCCTTTAATTAAAACGAAACTACTTTCGGAACGGGCAAGCCCGTTCCCTACGATTACCACGACCATACGATACAACTCTTGAGACACATTTCCGTATATCTCAATGAAAACCAAATATTTCCGAGGAGCAACCATGACCACCGAACAAACTATTACACCTGCCGAGCACCGTAAATACAAATATTATCGCCGGACAACCGCGTCTGACGCCGTGTACGGATTGGGCCTCATCGGCGCCTGGATCTATTTCATCAGCACCGCGACTACCTTCTGGATGGGCGTGCTGGGATTCCTGAAAGGCATCGTCTGGCCGGCCTTTCTGGTCTACGAAGCGCTCAAATATTTGAATTTGTAATTTGTGAGGCGGAGAGGGCGGGATTCGAACCCGCGATACCTTGCGGTATACGCGCTTTCCAGGCGCGCGCGTTAGGCCAACTACGCTACCTCTCCAGTTGCCGGCTGCCTTGAACCGCCGAGCGTGCGGATTATACCATAACATCCTTCCTGAAGGACGCAGGAGCTGGGAAAATATCAGCCTGCTTTCACGGCTATACCATACGTGGCACGTGACACTTAACACGAAGCATAATGCTCTTTCTTGCCAATCCTCGAACCTTCGAGTATAATAACGACCACTTTGGGCGGTTAGCTCAGTTGGTTAGAGCGCTGCGTTGACATCGCAGAGGTCGTAGGTTCGAGTCCTATACCGCCCACCATCCGCCGGCATTTGCCGGCGGTTTTCGTTTTAACCTGAGGGTTTGCATGCGCATAATTATTGAGTAAAATAATCAAATATATGTATGCGTTCTCTCGCCAACGTTGATGATTGGCGATCATTGTTTCTTAAAGGAGTAATGATGGACATGGGTGAGAACCTTTCCGTACTCGAAGAAACCCTCGATCCTCAGGACTGGCACGCCATGCGCCACCTGGGTCATCGCATGGTGGATGATATGATCGATTACCTGCAAGGCGTCCGTGAGCGTCCAGTCTGGCATCCCATCCCGGCGGCGGCTAAAGAAAGCCTGGTCAAACCGCTGCCGCAGGACCCCCAGCCATTGGAACAAATCTATAGTGAGTTCCTGGAGCATATCCTGCCCAACCCTATGGGCAACATTCACCCGCGCTTCTGGGGGTGGGTGATGGGCAACGGCTCTGCCACCGGCATGTTTGCCGAAATGCTGGCTTCCGGCATGAACCCCAACATGGGTGGCGCCGACCATATCGCCACTTATGTCGAAAAGCAAGTCGTCGAATGGGTGCGTGAGATCGTCGGTTTGCCGGAAGGCACCTCCGGGCTGCTGGTGTCTGGCGGTTCGATGGCAAATCTGGTGGGGTTGGTGGTGGCTCGGACCGCGAAAGCCGGTTTTGACGTGCGTAAGGAAGGGCTGCAGTGCAGCTCGCACTGTCTGACGGTCTACGCTTCGACCGAAACCCACTCCTGCATCAAGAAAGGCATCGAATTGATGGGACTGGGCAGCGATGCGCTCCACTTGATCCCGGTCAACGCGGATTATCAGATCGATCTGGCGGCATTGAAAACCGCCGTCCAGGCGGACCGGGCTGAAGGTCGTCAACCGATCATGGTGATTGGCAACGCTGGTACGGTCAACACCGGCGCGATCGACGACCTGCAGGCGCTGGCAGAATTCTGCCAGCAGGAAAACCTTTGGTTTCATGTGGATGGGGCAATCGGCGCGGTGGCTGGCGCTGCTCCCGGCTTGAAGCCGCTGTTCAAAGGGATGGAACGGGCTGATTCGGTCGCTGTTGACTTGCATAAATGGATGTACATGCCTTTCGAAATTGGCTGTGCCCTGGTTCGCGACCCGCAATTGCACCGCAATGCGTTTGCGGAGACGCCGGATTATCTGGAACATGCCGAACGGGGATTGGCTGCCGGCAAGATCTGGTTTTCCGACCTGGGCGTTCAACTTACACGCAATTTCCGCGCCCTCAAAGCCTGGATGATGATCAAGGAGGCAGGAATCAAGAAATACGGGCGGATGATGGAACAAAACGTTGCCCAGGTCCAATATTTAAAGGAACGCGTGGACCGCGAGTCCGACCTTGAGCGCATTGCGCCGGTCCAATTAAACATTGTCTGCTTCCGCTACAACCCAGGCGGGTTGGATGAGGAAACCTTGAATGCGATCAACCGCGAGTTGTTAATGCGTATCCATGAGAGCGGTGTGGCAGTACCCTCCTATACCACGCTGCAGGGAAGATACGCACTGCGGGTTGCCAACACCAATCACCGCAGCCGCCGCGCAGATTTTGATATTCTGGTGGACGCTGCGTTGAAAATGGGGCGTGAAATCCAGCAAGGGTTGGCACTGGCAAGATAAACTCTTGAAATTTTTCCCGCCAGTCCGTATAATGAATTATTCGATAAACGCTTTGACCAGGACGAGTAACTGGTTTGTGGCTGACAGAGATTGGGATGGAAGCGTGAGAGTCCCATCTGACCTGACCCAGTGAAAACCCCCTGCGAGCGGAAACCTGAAAGAGGACCGCGTCCTCGATTAAGGTGAACGGCAGACACCGTTAACCGTCAACTTGAGATGGCTGCATCAGGCAGCTAATCTGGGTGGAACCGCGAGCCGCAACGCTTGCCCCAGCAGGGCAAGCGTTTTTGTTTTTAAGTGTGGATCACCTTGGAAGGAGAGCCAATGTCCGCAGCCCACAACTCAGAAATTGATGAACAATCACAGTTGTACCGCATCCGTCATTCGACCGCTCATGTGATGGCGGAAGCTGTGCTGCAACTGTTTCCGCAGGCCAAGATCGCGATCGGCCCGACGATCGAGGACGGTTTTTACTATGACTTTGATTTGCCGCGCGCCTTAACCCCGGAGGACCTGGCAGCCATCGAAGACTGCATGCGGTCTATCCTGCGTAGCGAGGCGATTTTTACCAAAAAAACCATTTCAGCTGCCGAAGCCCGGGAATTATTTTCCGAACAGCCGTATAAACTGGAACTGATCGACGGCCTGGAGCGCGGGTTGGTTGACGAGCACGGTAACCCGCTCAGCGAGCCGCCGGAAATTTCGATCTACGAGTCGAACGGATTCATCGATTTGTGCCGCGGACCGCACATCGACAACATGAGCCAAATCAATCCCCAGGCAATAAAGCTGATTAATGTTGCAGGAGCTTATTGGCGCGGCGACGAAACTCGACCAATGCTGCAGCGCATTTACGGCACTGTGTGGAATACCCCCGAGGAGTTGGCTGCCTATCTCTGGCGGTTGGAGGAAGCCCGCCGCAGGGATCACCGCAAGCTTGGCAAGGATTTGGAGTTATTCAGCATCCATCCAGATGTCGGCGCCGGGCTGATTTTATGGCACCCGAAGGGAGCCCTGGTTCGCCATCTGACCGAGGAGTACTGCAAGAATGAGCATTTGAAACACGGCTACGATATGGTTTATTCGCCGCACATTGGACGGGCAGGCTTATGGGAGACCAGCGGGCACCTGACCTGGTACAAAGAGAATATGTATGCACCTATGCTCATCGATGACGAAGCCTATTACGCCAAGCCAATGAACTGCCCGTTCCATATTCAAATCTTCCGCAGTAAAACCCGTTCTTACCGCGATTTACCAATCCGGATGGCTGAATGGGGCACGGTATACCGCTATGAACGCTCGGGAGTGCTGCATGGTTTGTTACGGGTGCGCGGATTTACCCAGGATGATGCCCATATCTTCTGCAGGCCGGATCAAATGCCGGAAGAAATCGACCGGGCGCTTAATTTCTGCCTGCATATTCTGAACCACTTTGGGCTCAACAATTTCCATGCTTATCTATCCACCCGCGATTCCGATAAGTTCACCGGCGAAATACCGGAATGGGAGCGGGCAACCGACGCATTGCGTCAGGCGCTGGAAAGGGCTGGTTTGGATTACGATCTGGATGAAGGCGGGGCTGCCTTCTACGGACCTAAAATTGACCTGAAAATGGTCGACGCTTTAGGCCGTGAGTGGCAGTTGAGCACCATTCAATTCGATTTCAACCTCTCTGAGCGCTTCGGGTTGGAATACATAGGAGAGGACGGCCAACCGCACCGGCCATTTATGGTGCATCGAGCGCTGTTGGGGTCAATGGAGCGATTTATGGGCGTTTTGATCGAACATTATGCCGGGGCGTTTCCGGTCTGGCTGGCACCGGTGCAGGCTGTCCTGATTCCGATTGCAGACCGGCATCTGGCATACGCTCAAACCACAGCCGAGCAATTGAAGCAGGCTGGAATCCGGGCGGAAGTAGATCAACGACCGGAACGCATGCAGGCCAAGATTCGTGATGCCCAGAACTTGAAAATTCCATACATGCTGATCATTGGCGATAAGGAAGCTGCCGCAGGGCAGATAGCTTTGCGATCAAGATCGGGTGAGGATTCTGGTGTCTTGCCATTGGCGGATTTCATGACGCGTGTCAAAAAGGACATTGAGGATTTGGTGTAAAAACACACTCGAAAAAAAATATTCGATGTGGTCAGTTCAAGGCGCCATCTCTATTTAGGGTTGTGCACACAAAAAAACTGGAGGGCTGTGCAGCCCTCCAGTTCAATGACCAACAATTATTTTTTAAGGCGAGATGAAGTTGAGCGGGTCCACTTTGCCGTAAAGATCGCTGCGCATTTCGAAGTGCAAATGCGGGCCGGTGGAATTACCAGTTGAGCCCATAAGGCCAATCTGTTCGCCCTGTCCCACGCTCTGGCCGCAGCCAACGTTGAGCGAGCTCAGGTGAGCATAATACGTCTGCCAGCCGGTTCCATGGTCGATCACGATCAGGTAACCGTAGCCGAAGTCGTTCCAGCCAGCGTACACAACCACACCTGAATCCGAGGCGTAAATACCTACACCCACCGAACCACCGATATCGATAGCCAGGTGGTTGATGTCCGGGTCGTAACGGTAACCGGAGATATATGTAGTTGCTGCCGGCCAGACGAAAGTATTAAACCCCATGGCTCCGTCATAGACCGTGCCGCAGAAGCCAGGACCAACCGAACGGGCTACCGCCGGATTGGAACGGCTAATGGCAGGCATCGTCCAGTTTATAAATTGACCGATGCCATTTGGCACGAAAATCTGCTTGCCGGGCTCAATGTTTGGGTTGGCAAAATCGCCGACCTGCGCCAATACCATTTTATTTCCCGGCCAGTTGATGATTTCCTCGGGCGTAACTTTGAAGAACTCTGCGACGCCGTTCAGGCCGTCGCCTTCGTGCCATTCGTAGACGACCCCATCTACCGGCGGGATTTCCAGCTCCATGCCCGGTTGGATCAATTTCGCATCATAAATTTTGGTGGGGTTGCTCCACATCAACGAGCGCGGATTAAGGCTGAAGCGCTCGGCAATATCGTAAATATTGTCGCCTTTTTGTACGGTATAAGTGGTCATCTCAAACCGCGGGCGGGAAGGCAGAGTTGTGTGCAGCTGCGCAATGCGCAGAATGCCGCGTATGTTGGCCAATCGATCGGGTGGTTCGAACATGGGCGGTTTGACCACCGGGACTGCAGTGGGATCCGCCGCAGCAACCGCTGCAGCGGTCTGTGGGCCTTTTACATTGCCCTTCAGGTAGAAGGTGCTCATTACCCACACCACCATCAATACCAGTGCGATGGAAGCCAGACCCGCGCCGATGCGCAAGGCCATTTCCCCTAGACCCATTTTAACAATGCTCTGCCATACCTGCAACACGCCGCGGCGCGGAGCAGCGGGCTGTGAATCGATCAAATTATCTAAATTGTCTGTCTCGTCAGGAATCGGAATTTTTTTCTCCGATGAATCACTCATGCCAGAAATTCCTCTTTTGTCAATATAACATAACCATTAATACCGGTCAAGCGACGGTATACCTACGGAAATCACGGCATCCGTAGGCGAATCGGCCTATTTTGATCAGTTGTTGGCTGGATTGTGGGTTGTTTCGGTTCGGGAAGGGCGCAAAGGGATCAGCATCAGGAAGCCGATGGCGATCATCGCCTGACCAATTTCGACGCCGCGAGCCTGCCATGCGCCAAAATAAGGGATACCTGGCAGCGGATGGCTGCCAAAACCGAAAATGTCGGCCATGCCGGCAAATACCGCGATCACATATCCGGTGGCAACCAGACGCAACCCAATATCAGCTACGATGCTGGTTTGGCGGTCTTTCCATAATGCCATCAGGCTCAAATAGCCGCCCAGGCACACCAGAGCCAGACCAACCAAAAATACCGCGATTTGAATAAATCCGATCACCGGACTGCGGTCTGCGCCAAACAGCGCCGGGCGAGCCCCAAGCAAAAATATGACCAATCCCGCCAGGGTGATCACCAGCCCGGTGCGAATCCGACGCACGGAAAAAACCTGTTTGACCGGACGTTTCCAGGCAGGCGGGGGGAGCGGGGTTGGTTTAAAATCGCTAGTTTGGTTCATGCCGGTAGGGTGCGCTCCAAAAGCCGCTGCCAGTTCCCGTGGAAAATAGCCTCGATTTCCGCCGGGGTGTAGCCGCGGTGCGAGAGAGGCTGCGCCAGTTTGGGTAAATCTGCGATAGTGTTCAATTCAAGGGGAATGGCTGGCCAGCCGAAACCGCCGTCGTAATCGGTGCCAAGGCCTACATGCTGCGCGTCACCGGCTATCTGGCAAATGTGATCGATGTGATCGACCACCATTTCCAGACGAACCAGCTCGCGCGAGTCGGTGTTTTTCCAACCGGAGAGCAAAAAGCGGTTGAACGGCACCACTCCAATGACTCCATCCCTTTCCACCAGACCGCGAATAACGGCATCGCTCAGGTGGCGCTGAGTGGGGTCTTCTTTTAAAAGAGCGCGGGCATTGGCATGGCTGGCAATAATCGCACCCTGGTAGCGGTCCAGCGCTTGCAGCGCCGGCTCGGTTTGCATATGTGCGATATCCAGAGTATAGCCCAACTCGGCCATATTTTCCAGCAGACTAAATCCCTCGCTGGTAAATTTTCCGCCTTCATAGGTGCCGCCGCAATAACGGGTGCCAGCCCAAACCGGACCGATCAACCGTAGACCCTGCTCCCACCATTCTTCCAGTTCTGCCGGCCCCGAGACGCCTTCTGCGCCTTCCATGGAAAGCACAAGCCCAACTGGATGAGACTGCTGGGGTGTCGCTTCCCAGGCTTCCAGGTGCTTGACCAGCTGGATGCGGTCTTTGATCAGCGTAAATTTATCCGGCGATTCTTCGACCAACCGGTTGTAGATGTCCATCTGAGTGCGCGTCAGCCGGTAGGCTTCGTCAAACGTGGCAAAATCCACGCGCTCCGACTCGTTGGTCTTGTATTTTCGCGGCAGGACGAACAGCGTGGCAAAAATGACCGCCAGGCGGGCCTGCTGATACTCGGGCCAACCCAGGGTGGACTGACCGTTCTGCAGCTCCGGGATGCGTGTGTCCGCTTCGCGGGCACGGGTTTCTGCCGCCGATTGGCGGTAGTCCCGGCCAAAGGAGAACATGTTATAGGCAATGTCCTGGTGAGCGTCGATCAGCAGTGGCAAGTCGGTCATAGTGGGGGAAGCAAAGCGCACCGTGAAGGTGCGCTCTGTTTATTCCGTATCCAGATTGAATTACTTGGTTTCTTCGTCAGAGGCTGGGATTTCTTCCGCGACTGGGGCTTCTTCTGCGACTGGGGCTTCTTCTGCGACCGGAGCTTCTTCTGCGACAGGAGTATCATCTGCGACTGGAGCTTCATCCGCAACTTGAGCTTCTTCCGGAGCAGGCTTTTCTTTCGGGGCCGCCTTTGCTTTCCGAGCGGGTTTTTCTTCCAGGGCTGCGGGTTTCCCTTCCAGGACGGCGGGTTTCTCTTCCAGGCCGGCTGGTTCAGACTCTTCCAGTACACCTTCAAGCGATTCCCAGTCCATGTCGGCATAAGCCATCGACTCGACGCGGCGCAGGCTCAATCCGATGCGGTGATTGTCGGGATCGACCTTGATGACGCGCAGGGTAACGACGTCGCCCTCTTTGAGGACTTCTTTGGGGTGCTCGATGCGCTTGTCGTGGATTTCTGAGATGTGAATCAGGCCTTCGATGTCGTCTTCGATGCGGGCAAAGGCGCCGAATTTGGTCAGGCGGGTAATGGTGCCCTCAATCAACTGACCAACCTGATACTTGGCAGCCTTGTGACCCCACGGATCCTCAAGCAGCTGGCGAATGGACAGGCCGATGCGTTTCTTGTCGCGGTCGATGGAGATGACCTTGACCTTGACGTCCTGCCCGACTTTGAGAACTTCACTGGGATGCTGAATGCGGTCCCAGGAGATTTCGGAGAGATGAACCAGACCATCGGCGCCGCTAATGTTGACGAAAGCGCCAAACTCGGCCAGGCTGGTAACGCGCCCGGAGCGGATTTCGCCCTCGGTTAGTTCGTCGATAACGCGTTCTTTGATCGATTCGCGAGTTTCGGTGCTGGCCTGGCGCTCGGAGAGGATCAGGCGGCGGCGTTCGCGGTCGACTTCAATGACGCAAACGTCAATTTCCTCGGAGATCATTTTGCTCCAGCGGGCCTCGGGGGTGTCGCCAGTCATGGCGGCACGGCGGGAGAGGCTGACCTGCGATGCCGGCACAAAGCCGCGCAATCCGCCAATGGGAACAATCAAGCCGCCCTTGTTATAGCCGATGATCTTGCTGTGGAAGTTCTCTTTCGAGTCCATCAGCGTATCGGCATCCTTCCAACTCATTTCCTCGCGCGCGCGGACATAGGAAAGGACAACATTCCCGCTTGAATCTTCGGGATTAATAACGTATACCGGCACTTCCTGCCCAACTGCCAGTTCAGCTAACTCTTCGGCAGGAATGGCTTCATATTCGCGCCCACTGATGATTCCTTCGGATTTTGTTCCGACGCTCACGAGAATCTGACCAGGTGAGATACTTGCGATCATTCCGGTGCGGATTTCACCCTGCTTGGGGAAATCGATGCTGCTGTCTTCTTGTTCCAGCAACGAAGAAAAGTTCTCTACCTGTTCGTTCTCGGGCGCTGCCCCCTGCTCGAGTTGGGCGTCATTCTGGTCCATGCTTTGTGGTACTCCAATGGTGAAAAAGATGTCCACCCATTATAAGGGTGAAAGTACTGCTTGACAACCTGGTAGGGTTTATCAAACCATAACATTATACCTGATTAATGTCCAGAGTTCGCGCACAATATGTGAAATTGCGCTGTTTTTTAGCACAACCGGCTCGGAAAACGCGGATTAATGGCGGTGCCGTTTCTTTTTCCGGTCGGAGCGCGAGTCATTTGCGCCAGTCGAGGCACTGGGCGAGTTGGTTACTACAGCCGATGCTTCGACAGCTTCAGCAGCTCCCCCGGGTGTTTTTTCACGATCTACGCTGGCAGTCTGGCGGCGCAGCGGTTGGAAGGTGAGCATGCGCCCAACCACCCCCGTGCGAATCTCAGCCAGCAGGGTCTGGAACATTTCGGAGGCTTTGCTCTTATACTGCACCAGCGGGTCGCGCTGGGCATAGGCTTCCAGTCCGATCGAAACGCGCAGGGCGTCCACGCGGGTCAGGTACTCAACCCACAGGTTGGAAATGACATTCAGCAGCACCTCGCGGTAAATTTCATTTTGCAGTCGTTTACCCAGCACGCTGACGATCTGGCCGATTTCCACCGGCGGCAATTCTCTAAGCGATATAGCAGCTGCTTCCGCAAAGCGTTCTGCACCGAGTGCTTCGGTCAATTGCTCCTGAATTTTGGCATCCAATTGAGACAATGTCACCTCAGCGGTAGCCAGGCGGGTAAATTCGTAGCGGCCCCACAATTCCCGCTGAGCGGATTGAGCGCCTTGCAAATGCTCCAGGATATAGGCTTCCAGTTCGTCAGGCTGCCGGTCGGCGATCAGGTGGGCGGCATGGAAGAAATACGTCAGGCGGATGACCCGCTGCTGCCCGCGGCGGTGGGTGCGGCGGTCAAAACTGACTTTGGTGCCCTGCGCCATGACGGCCAGAAGACCCATTAGTGCCCGCAGATTTTGATCCAGATTGATCTGCCCTTCGCCAACTTTTTCAAAGGCAGATTCTAGATCGCGGTCAATGACCCCGCCAGGTGCTGCCATTTGTTCGGTACGGCGAGCCAGATTTGAATCGAGCGTATTCAATACCTGGTCGGCGATATCTGCCCATTCCATGCCCTGGAATTGGGCAGGGCGCAGGTCCAGATCTTCCACACGGCGCTGCAATGTTCCCACCAGGCGCGCCAGATTGATCTGTTGGATCAACCCGTCCACCTGGTCATGCAGCGCATCGGCTACACTGTCATCACCGTTAGCCAGCTTACGCATCTCATCCGGCGTTAGCCGCAGCGGAATGCGTACCAGACTGGAGAGTTCATCCAGCACTTCCTGGGCGCGCAGGCTGCCGCCGGCTTCCTCCACCCGGTCGGGCAGACCTTGAAAGAAGGTGTCGAGGATGTCAAAGCGCTCCAGCCGCGTCTGGTCGATGGAGGCTTCGGTGCGTTCCAGCAGCTGCTCTGCCGATTTCAACAAATGCTGGCGTTCTGCTTCCAGCGATTCAGCGGCCAGATTGAGCAAGGTGTTGCGCAGTTGATCGGCACTAACCGCCGGCTCCGCCAGGCTGCTTTTTAAGTTATCAATCAATAAATGCTGCGTGAAGGAGGGATATACGATGCCTTCACCGTCCATGGGGGGCTGGGTTTCATCCAGGAAGGCCAACAGTTTCCATGGACCTTCCACGTCGCCGGCTACAGCCGCTACCCGGTTGCGCAGCTCTGTCTGGAGCATGGAATCGACATCCTCGCTCAGATCATCTTTGGTGAATACCCGGTCGCGCTGCTCGTAGATGCGCTTGCGCTGCATATTCAGCACATCGTCATACTCCAACAGGTGCTTGCGCATGTCGAAATTGGTGCCTTCAACGCGGGTCTGTGACTGCTCAACCAGCCGCGCCACCAGCGCATTCTCGATCGGCAGGCTTTCATCGATCTTGAGGCGTGCCAGCAGCCCTTCCACCTGGTCGCCGCCGAACAGGCGCATCAGATCATCTTCCAGCGAGAGGTAGAAGCGCGATGAGCCGGGGTCGCCTTGACGGGCGGCACGCCCGCGCAGCTGATTATCGATCCGGCGCGCCTCATGGCGTTCCGATCCGATGACATGCAGCCCGCCCAGTTCGTGCACCTTGTCCATTTCATCCATATATTGCAGGAAAGCATGCACGCCTTCAGCATAAATGCCGTAATCATCTTCAGTCATGCGGCGCAGCGCTTCGCGCCGTTCCACATTGGTCATTTCGTAGGGGTCAATGCCGGGCTGATTGAGCACGCGAATCACATCATTGACCCACTCATTCTGCAGTTCGCCGCCAAGTTTGATGTCAACGCCGCGTCCAGCCATGTTGGTGGCGATGGTGACGGCGCCGAAGGCGCCAGCGCTTGCGATAATTTGCGATTCCTCGTCGTGCTTGCGCGCATTGAGCACCTTGTGATCGACACCGCCCTGCAGCGCCTTGACCAGGCGCGGTGTTTCGGCGTGCGGCAGACCTAACAGGTCGATCAAGCGTTCCAGATTGCCATTGTCTTCCGGATTGATCGAGACCATGCCCACCGTGCGGGCGAAGGTGCGCAATTCGCCGGTGTTCAGGTCGGGCAGCGGCCGGTACAGCCACTGCAGTTCCGGAATGACGATTTCGCTTTCCTCGCGGTTGTTCTTTTTCAACCAGGCGTCGCGGATCAACATCGCCTGGGTCAGCCGGCGTAGCAATTCCGGCTGCAGGCGCAGGGACAGGCGGTCGGAGTGCTCCACTGAGGTGGTGCCGACCAGCTGCGGCCGACCAATCACATGGTAGCGAATGATTTCCTGGGTGATGGCGCGAATTTTGGCTTCTTCGGTACGGTAAATGACATCCGGGAAGTCCTTGCGTTTCCAAAACACCGGCGTCGGGTCGCTGCCATCCTTGCGGGCGTAATAGGTGTACTTATAGCCGAAGTCATCCTTGTCGTTGACTTCCTTTAAAGACGGATTGGGCCGGATGACGTTGTACTCCAGGTTGGTGGGGATGGGCAACACGCTGAGTTTGTAAATTTTGTGAAACTCTTCAGCTTCGGTGAGCGCGGTACCGGTCATGCCAGCCAGTTTCTCGTACATGCGGAAGTAATTCTGGATGGTGATGGTGGCGTAGGTGACGTTTTCAGCCTCGACCTTGACGCCTTCTTTGGCTTCCACCGCCTGGTGCAAGCCTTCCGACCAGCGCCGCCCGGGCATCAATCGTCCGGTGAATTCGTCCACGATGACCACTTTTCCGGTTTGCACCAGATAGTCCTTGTTGCGCCGGAAAAGGAATTGAGCTTTCAGCGCCTGCTCCAGGTGTCCCAGCACGCGGGCTTGTTCCGGTGCGATGTCTTCCGGACGTTCCGGGTCGCCCAGCGCCATATCCAGGATTTCTTCGACATGCGCCTGTCCGACCTCGGTCATGGTGACCGTGCGGTCGCGTTCGTTGATCTCGTAGTCTTCCGGGTTGAGCGAGCGCACTACTGTGGCCATTTTGACATACATTTCAGTGTCTTCGGACGCTGGCCCGGAGATGATCAACGGCGTGCGGGCTTCGTCGATCAGGATGTTATCCACCTCGTCGACAATGGAATAATAGTGCCCGCGCTGCGAGCGGTCTTGCAGGCGGTTGGTCAGGTTGTCGCGCAGATAGTCAAAGCCAAACTCGCTATTGGTGCCGTAGGTTATGTCCGCCAGGTATGCTTCAAACCGGTCGACCAGCCGCAGCTGGTGCTGATCTTCGAAAGGCGAGGATTTTTCCAGGTCGACGATGAAAGCCTTGCGGCCGTTTTCGGTGCGGGCTGCCATTTGCAGCACGCCGACCGACATGCCAAGCAGATGGTAAATCGGCGCCATCCAGCGGGCGTCGCGCCGCGCCAGGTAGTCATTGACCGTTACCAAATGCACGCCGCGGCCTGTCAGGGCGTTCAAATATACCGGCAGGGTCGCCACCAGGGTCTTGCCTTCGCCGGTGCGCATCTCGGCGATGGTGCCGTCATTCAATGCCATGCCGCCGATCAACTGCACCTCATAATGGCGCAGGCCAATAGTGCGTTTACTGGCTTCGCGCACTGCGGCAAAGGCCTCATTGAGTACATCGTCCAGCGTTTCGCCATCCGCCAGGCGGGCTTTGAATTCGTCCGTCTTGGCGCTCAGTTCGGCATCGGTTAATTTTTCGAATTCAGGCTCGAGAGCGTTAATCTCCTCCGCGCGGGCAGTCAGGCGTTCAACTTCACGTTTATTGGGGTCGCCACCCAGAATTTTCACAAATTTTTGCAGCATAAAAACACCCTTTCTGGGGAAAAATTATACCTTAACGAAGGGCCGGCGCCTGAATAAAAATCCCTCCCTGAAAGCCAGGGAGGGAGCGTAAAAGGGTATGTTTATGGTTCCAATTGCGTTTACTGGACCAGGTAGGATTGTTATGGCGCCGCTGATTGCAGCGAGCGCACATAGTTGACCACATCCCAGCGCATGTCGGCGGTCGGCAGGTTATCCTTGAGTGCCGGCATGCGTCCCTCGACGCCATCCGTGATGGTCATAAAAATGGCGCCGTCGGAGATCGAGCGGGCATTGGCATCCGCTTTTACCAGGTTAGCCGGCGGGTACTGCACTAAAAAGCCCGAAAACGCGCCATCGCCGCCGCCGGCAGGTCCATGGCACAGGGCGCAGGCAGTGTCATACGACGCCTTGCCGCGTGCCAGAGAAGTTTCGTCCGCGGGGACGGGATTGACTGGCACGCCCAACTCGCGTATATAGGCAGCGCCCTGAATGGGTACCGACCGTGCGGGCAGCACCAGCGGGGACTCCATCGGCCGGTAGCTTGGCTGAATCTCCATGAAGCTGACCCAGTCGATCTTGATGATGTCGTAGGTGAACAGAAGAATGCCCAGCAGCGGGAGGGATATCACCACCAGAACGATGATCAGGCGTTTGACTATAGCCATAACTTCTCCTCCTCGACGTCATGCTCCAGCGTCGCGCCTAGTTCTGCGAAGGTTGAATGGAATTTCTCGTCCAGATCCATGGGACCGCTGAACAGCACAGCAATATTGCCGTCGCTGACTTTGGGGTGATAGCCCTTAGGCCCGTAGGATGGTGAAATCGTCTCCACAAAAACGCCGATAAAGGTGCTGATCAGCAAACCAAGCATGGTGATCTCAAACACCACTACAATTGAAGTCGGAATCGGAAAGAAAATCGGCATATCGGCTACCCGCAGCGGGTAAAGAAAGGGTGTGCCGAAAGCGAATAGCAAAGCGATGATGAACCCTGCTACGGCTCCGGCCAACCCGATGAGTCCGACACGCGTCCAACTCATGGGACGGTCAAGAATCCTTTCAGAATACGGTATGCCGGAAATGACCGAAATGTCGCGGTCTGGAATACCAAGCGAGCGAAGCCGGGTAATCGCCTCAGCGGCATGGTCGATTTGCTCTTCCTTGAAAAGCGCCATATGTACGACTTTTGAATACATGCTGCGCTCCTTCCTATTCCAGATCCGTAACGGTTGGGATTTCAGCCTTGCCGACCTTGCGCAAGGTATGCGCCACCTGGCCCTCCTGGACTTCCCAGACCGGCACCAGCGGAATCAGGCGGGACATAACCAGGTACAGGAAAGCGAACAGGCAGAAGGTGCCAAGCACGATGGCGAGCTCGATTGGCCGCGGCGTGTAAACACCCCAGTCAAATGGGGTGCGCTGGTGACCCAGCGTCAGCGGGATGATGGTGAACCGTTCCGCGTACATGCCAACGTTAATCAGCAGCGTGATGATGAACATCAGCCATGGGGTGCGGCGTATCTTGCGATTCCACAGGGTCAGCCAGGGGATGCCGATATTGCAGATCAGCATGGTGTACCATATCCAGGCAGCCGGACCGCTGGCATGAGCGGTCAGCAACTGGCGTACGGCAGCCTCTCCGCCATACCAGCCCAACAGATAATCATTGAAGAAGAAATAGCCCCAGGCGAAGGAGAAGACCAGCAGAAGCTTGCCTAATGCGTCAAAGTGCTCCGGGCGCAGGAAGTAATCCATATGCTTGAGGGTGGAGCGCAGGACGAACAGGATCGTCACCACCGCCGCCACGCCGGACAGAATGGCGCCGACGATGAAGTAGGGCCCAAAAATCGTCGAGTGCCAGCCGGCAACCTGACTTACGGCAAAATCCCAGGACACAATGGTATGCACCGAGAACATCACCGGGATAATGGCGAAAGCGAAAATTTGAATGGCCTTTTTCAGGCGGAACCATTCCGCTTCCGTACCGCGCCATCCCAGGGCCAATATTTTATAGGCCATGTGGCGAATTCCGGTGGTGCGGTCGCGCGCCATAGCCAGGTCTGGCACCAGCGGCAGGAACAGGTAAATCGTGCTGCTCAGCAAGTAGGTGGTGATCGCCAGCAGGTCCCACACAAGCGGCGAGCGGAAGTTGGGCCATAACCAGCGGGCATTGGGGTAGGGCACCATGAAGTAAAACACCCATACCCGGCCAAGGTGGATAAGCGGGTAAAGCGCGCCGGCTGCCAGGCCGAAGGTGGTCATCAGTTCGGCTGCACGGGTAAACGGCCGGCGGAACTCTGACTTGAACACCCGTAAAATGGCCGAAACGAATGTGCCAGCGTGGCTGATGCCGATCCAGAACACGAAGGTGACGATGAAAACGCCCCAGTAGATCGGCCGGTGCAGTCCGGTGACCCACATGCCGGTGCTGATCATGTAGCCCCAGGCGCCAAACAGCAGGACGACCACCCCGCCGCCCAGGCCGAAGAAAAACAACCAGAATTTTTTGGTGGTGGTGGTCATCATCTCCATGACCATGCGGTTCATTTCCTCGCGCGGGCGAGGATCGAACATGAGCTGCTCGGTCGGGTCTTCATGTTCCTGCTCGGCGGTTTGTACTTTGCCAAAAATTTTTGCTTCAGCCGCCATTGCGTCCACCTCCCTTGAGATAGGTTACTTTGGGCTTGGTGCCAAGTTCATCCATCAGCTTGTATTGACGTTCGTTGGCTGCCATCTGGCTTACCCGGCTGTTGGGATCTGAAAGATTGCCGAAGACCAGTGCACCGGAAGGGCAGGCTGCTACGCAAGCCGGCGTCACATCGCCATCGGCCATTGGGCGGTTTTCATCCGCCGCGGTTTGCCGGCCAGCCACGATGCGCTGCACGCAGAAGGTGCATTTTTCCATTACGCCGCGGCGGCGGACGGTGACATCCGGATTGAGGTAGGAATTCATCGGTTCGGGGATGTCCGGGTCCTGCCAGTTGAATTGGCGGGCGTGGTAGGGGCAGTTGTTGGCACAGTAGCGGGTACCGATGCAGCGGTTGTACACCATCAGGTTGATTTGCTCTTCCTCGCTGTGTACCGAGGCAAAAGTCGGGCAAACCGGCTCGCAGGGAGCACTGCCGCATTGCTGGCACATCACCGGCTGGAAGGCAGGTGCTACTTCGGGATACTCGCCTTCCCACAAGCGTTTGTTGTAAATCCAATAGGTGCCGCGGCCGAACGCCACGTTGTCTTCACCGCCAAAGGGAACATTGTTTTCCATCGAACAGGCCACCACACAGGCGTTACAGCCGGTGCAGCGATCCTGGTCAACCACCAGACCCCACTTTGCAGCAATTTCCTTACTCACTTCAGCCATGGCTCGGTCTCCTTATGTCGTTGTGCGGTAACATTAATGTTCACCATAGACGCCTTCTCGATTTTCAACACGGGCCAGGGGGCGCCGTTGACCGATAAGTGTGATACTGGCGGTGACGTCGCTGAATGACAGGTCGCCCGCCTCGTTCACCGCGGCTGGCAACAAATCTGCCGGGTTGGCTCCGCGGCCTTCAGCCCAACGGCCAAGCGCGGTATGCCCCTGCCCGAAGGGGATGGCAATGGTATCCGGGCGGATGGCCGGGTAGCGGTAAACCGAAGCTTCGATCGCGCCATACGGCGTGGTAACTCGCACCACGTCGTCGTCATGAATGCCAAGCTCCTCGGCGGTCACCGGATTAATCTCCACCCAGGTATTCCAGGTGAGGGTGGTCATGGGATCCGGCATTTCCTGCAGCCAGGGTCGGTTGGCGCCAGCGCCGTCACCGAGCTGGGTCGGGAACACCACCAGATGGAAGGTTTTTCCTTCCTCCAAGACCGGTGGACCGCTGAAATTACCAACTTCGAAAGACCCGTTTGACAGCTCGGTTTCCAAATTGGCTTGCGGCACCCACCAACCACCATACTGCAGCCAGCGGCTCCAAAAAGTTTGAATTTCCTGGGCAGTATAAAACCCGCCGGAACTGATGAGCGGCACGAGCTTTTGTTGAACAAAATCGACTTCATCGGTGTATGGCAGGGGCTTGCCAGCCGCTGCGGCACCCGCAAGGAGCACATCCACAGTGGCGCGGGTATCGTAAAGTGGCGCTACGGCCGGCTGGATGGAAGACCAGATTTGCCGGTCCGCTCCAGCCAACATGCGCTGGTAGCCAAAGGATTCGAGCGGTGAATGATCCGGCAAAATGTAATCACTCAACATCGCAGTTTCATCCGGGAAGGTCGCAAAAGAGATCACCAGCGGTACTTTTGCCAATGCTTCGCTGAAACCGGTATGTTTGGGAAGTTCAAATACCGGGTTGGTGCCGTGAACAAACAGCACCTTTATTTGGCTGTTGTTCATGCGTGCGACCAGATCCATGATTTCGCTGAGGGCAGTGGGGGATTGCCCCGATGGCGTCAAGAACACGCCACCTGGTTGCCCCAGGTTACCCACCTGGCTGTTCAATTGCAAAATAGCCTGCGCAATCGCCAGGCCCTGGGGTTGACCAATTGCTCCGCCGCCGGGAATAGCCAGAGCGTGTTCGCTACTCGCGAACATACGCGCCAGTTCAACCAGGTGATTGGCATCCACGCCAGCCGCTTCGGCAACTGCGGCTGGATCAACCGACCCAGTCGGTGCCGACTCGCCCATTGCTTCTGCGATCAAGCGGGAAAGCGCAGATGCGACCAGTCCTTCACTGCCGGGTTTGATCGGAATCCACTCGTCGGCGTTGCCGGCGGTCATGGATTGGCGCGGCTCGAAGGACACTAGATAACCACGGCGCGTTGCACGACCTCGGCGCATGTCACCATAAGCAGCGGCATACGATACCGGCGACAACCAGGTTTCCAGGAAGCTGGCGCCAAAGGAAAATACGACTTCCGCATTGGCAATGTCGAAATATGGCAGAGCTTCCCCGCCGAAGGTGCGTTTAGCGGCTTCCAGCAATGTGGAGCGTCCTTCGAAGGAGCTCAGAGCAGAATATCGCAGCGCTCTCGACCCGCCAAGCGATTCGGCCAATTCATTGACCAGGTCGAATAAATGGTCAGGCGCAGTACCCATCAGGAATGCGATCTGGTCTCCTGAACCCGTGAGTGCATCGCTGATCAACGGAATGACTTGATCCCAGGTGGTGCGGGCTTGCTTGGCAGTGTCGCCGCGCGCCTGGAAGGTGGGACCAAGGACCCGATCTGGGTTATACAGTCCCTGTTGTGCAGTGATGCCGCGGGCGCACAGGCGTCCTTTATTGACCGGGTGCTGCGGGTTGCCTTCGATGGTGATGGCGCGGCCTTCTTTGGTGCGCACAATAATGCCGCAGCCGGCTGCGCATTCCCGGCAGGTGGAGGCATAGTAGGTATTCAGGCCAACCTGGTTGTATTCGGGCATTTCAGTGTACGGGCGGCGTACGATCAAGCGCGACACAGGTCCGCAGCCCGTTGCAACGGCTGAGACCGCGGCGCCCGCCCCGGCCAGTTTCAGGAAATCTCGGCGAGTGATTTTATCGCTCATACTGCTTCCTCTCTATGGATCAATAATGGCAGGTGGCGCAGTCGGATAGTTTGGTCCACTGCTCGGGCGCTGTATTTTTATGGCAACTCAAGCACCACCCCATGTTCATTCCTTTTTGCGGCTCCGCTGTGGTCATGGAAGGAACGTCGCCGTGGCAGTCTGTACATTGCACTCCGGCGCTCACATGTGGTTTATGGTTGAAATGGACAAAATCAGGTTGGATGGCTACTGGTACCCACGGGATGGCTTCATTGCGTTCCACAAATCCAGCCAGAATCGTCAAATCCGGAGATTGCTTCTGAACCTGTTGATGGCAGCCCCAGCATTTTTCAATCCCCGGCACACCAGCCGACGGCCCAAGTGCCGCACCGGGATGGCAGTACAGGCAGGTAGCGCCCATGCCAACATGCCGGTCATGCGGGAAGGCAATCGGTTGATCGGGCGGAAGCTGGGTCAGGAAGAGGGCGGCAACGATTCCGCCAACCACCATGATCACCAATAAAACTGCTGTAATTTGAACTCCGGGCTGCTTCCACAAGGGTTTCTTTGGCTTCATGCTCGTCTCCTTTAAGCTGTTCTACGATGTTATTTCCGACCCCGCAGGACCCAGACAACTAAAAAGATAATGCCGATCAGTACCAGGCCAAGGACAATGGCAAAACCCAGCCCGGTTGCCATGGCACCTAGAGCTGTAAGAATGCCGGTGAAGATGTTGGAAGCAGGTCCACCCGGTTGTTCCCCGCTGCCTGGCGTTTGTTCGCCAATGGAGGGGGTGCCGCTGGATTCCAGCCCGGTGGGCAGGGTTTGGGCGTAAAGCAGCACGTCGCGGCCTTCTTCAACTGTCCAGCCCAAATTGATGCCGATGACCATTTCTGGAGCGCGGGCTGTGCCGAAGCGGGTGCGGTGCAGGAAACGCCATGGATCCTGCACTGCCAGCTTGCCAAGGTTGATCTCCTGCCCCTCATAACGGAATTGGATTTGACGACCGTCATCGCCGTGGCAGGAGGCGCAGGCTTCGGTATACCGTTCCTGGCCGCGTTGCAGGTCGCCGCCAAGCACTTTCAGGCTGACCGGATCAATAAATTCATTGTCATCGATCAGGCCGTTTTGGATGAACAAACCAAGTGAGGCCACATCAGTGCTGCTGAGGTAAAGGCTGAAAATGTGGTTGGGGTCGACGGTGCCATCCATAATGGCCTGGAATTCAGCGAATTCCATTGCCCGTGATTCATAAATTCCCGGGAAGCCAGTGTAGTTTGGTCCGGCTCGGAACGCGCCGTCAACGCCTTTATAGTCCCACCCGTGACAACTGACGCAGCGCCAGGTGTCCACGCCGCTTTGTGTGTTTGTGCTCTGGCCAGACCAGATGGGATGCGTGCCGGTCAAAACGGGGGCAGGATCGACGATCTTCGTCCAATCATCGTACAGCTGTGCCCCGCGTACCATTTGTTCGACATCTTCCTGGTTCCAGGGCGCAGCCAGGCCTTTTTGTACCAAAAACCCCAGACCAACTACCACTATAAGGATGATAAGGAGACTTCCAGAGACTATCTTTTTCATTGCCGATCTCCTTGACCACATACACTATTATTGATCTATTAAGTACACTTACCCACCTTAGTTGACATTATACATTAAAGGGGTCTAAGATTCATATTAATTCAGGGTGATTTTAAAATAACCCGATAAAGTTAGTCGTCAATCTTGACAAAGCAGTTCTTTTTGCGATAATGAAAGCACTTACTGGTGCTTCCTCCACAACCCAGGTTATTGGTAGCATTTACGCGTCTGGCTCACCCGGAGCAACCGACCAATTATTCATTTGCGATTACCCGAAAATTGATTTGAAAGGAACAGGCTCATGGCAACGGTGAATAATTTGCTAATCCAAAAGGGGAACGAGGTCTGGACCGTCCAGCAGGGCAACAGCATAAAGGATACCTTGACGCTCATGGGGGAGAAAAATATCGGGGCTGTTCTGGTTTTGGATGGACCGAAAATTGTCGGGATATTTTCGGAGCGGGATTATGCCCGTCACGCAGCCCGGCTGGAATCGATGCTGCTGGACAAGCCAGTAGACGATTTCATGACCCATTCCGTTTATTACGTCAGCCCGCAGCAGACGGTTGACGAAGTAATGGCGCTCATGACCTCCAAGAAGATCCGCCACCTGCCGGTAATGGAAAATGAGGAATTGATCGGGTTAATCAGTATCGGCGATGTGGTAAAACAAATTATGTCGGACAAAGAGACCACCATACTGGGGCTCGAGAATTACATCCTCGGCCGCGATTATAGCGGCTAAAACCATCTCAGGCGAGGGACAAGGAAAGGATATCCTATGGCTACGGTAAAAGACCTGCTCAAAGCAAAATTTACCCAGGTATGGTATGTGACCCCCACCTCAACCGTCGCGGACGCCTTGAAATTATTGTCGGAGCAGCAAATCGGCGCGGTACTGGTGGTGGAGGCTGGAAAAATCGTTGGTATTTTCTCCGAACGCGATTTTGCCCGCAAAGCGCTTTCACCCGAAGTCAATCTGGGCACACCGGTGGGCGATCTGATGGTGCGCGGAGTCTATTATGTGACCCCTGACCAGTCCGTCGAATCCTGCATGGCGATGATGACCGCCAAACGTTTCCGCCACCTGCCTGTATTGGAAGACGGCAAACTGGTAGGCGTCATTTCAATCGGCGACGTGATTCGCCAAATCATGTATGAAAAAGATTCAACCATTCAGAGCCTGGAAGATTACATCTGGGTTCATATGATATAGTTTGTGGGGTCGGCATCCTAAATTACGGATCACCACCCCATGAGCGATTCACAAGAAAATATTCTAATCGAAGTCACAACCCCAATTTATGGGGGAGAATGTATGGGCCGCCTGCCGGATGGTCGGGCGGTCTTTGTTCCGTATACGCTGCCCGGCGAGCAGGTGCGGGTGCATTTGACAGAGCAGCACCGCGGTTTTGCCCGCGCCCGGCTGGTGGAGGTGGTGCGTCCATCCCCACAGCGCATCACCCCGCGCTGCATCCATTACGGCGTGTGCGGCGGCTGCCATTTTCAGCACACCGATTATGTCAACCAGCTTAAACTGAAGCAAGCGGTGGTGCGAGACCAGTTGGAACGCATTGGCGGTATCGCCAATCCGGTGGTGGACGAGGTGGTGCCTTCGCCGGCTGCCTGGAATTACCGCAATACGCTGCAATTCCACCTTACTCCCGGAGGCAAACTGGGCTACCAGGGCTGGGGAACGCACACGGTGGTGCCCATCACCGAATGCCACCTGCCGGAAGCAACCCTTAACGAAATTTGGCCGCAGATCGACCTGGAGCCGCTGCCGGCGGTCGAACGGGTGGAACTGCGGCTTGGTGCACAGGAAGAAGTACTGCTGGCGCTGGAGAGCCGCGATATTGCCGCCCCTGAATTTAGTGTGGACATTCCGCTTTCAGCGGTGCATCTCAGCCCGGCTGGCAAGCTGATTCTGGCAGGCGAAGATTACCTGTTGATGGAAGTGCGCGGTCGAGTGTTCAAAGTTTCAGCCGAGTCATTCTTCCAGGTCAATACCGCCCAGGCTGAGGCCATGGTGGCGCAAATTTTGGATTTGCTGCCGCTGGATCAGACCATGACTGTGTTGGACGTTTATTGCGGGGTGGGTTTGTTCTCGGCTTTCATCGCGCCGCGGGTCAAGAAGTGCATCGGGGTGGAACTTTCCGAATCCGCCTGCGAGGATTACGCTGTCAACCTGGACGAATTTGACAATGTTGAGTTGTACGTCGGGGCGGCTGAACAAATTTTGCCATCGCTCAAGCTAAAGCCAGATGTCGTGATCGTCGATCCGCCGCGGGCGGGTATCGAACGTCAGGCATTGGACGCGCTGATTGACCTAGAGCCGCAGACAATAGCGTATGTCTCCTGTGATCCGGCCACCCTGGCGCGGGACATCAAGCGCCTGACCGCTGCTGGATACCGGTTGGAGCGTGTCACCCCGTTTGATCTCTTTCCGCAGACCTTCCACGTTGAATGTGTGGCTTGGCTTGCACTCTTGTGATGTAGGAGAACGAGAAGATTTTATAGATTGAACCTTGGGATCTCTTATTTTTAAATTGTATTTATTCAATAAGAAAAATTATTTTATAACGTTAAAATCTTGAATATTGTTAACATTTGTGATTTTTCTCCTCTAATGGATTTCGGGAATTAATCCCCAAAATTCGTATTTACCTTTGATGGCTTTTGGCGAGAATATTATCAAGGGATCAGAATTGTTTATTTGCAGGTTTATTAAAATACCTAAGGACGAATACTTCAATAACAAACTGAAGAATGTGAGGTACGGATGTTTATTTCTCAAGAAAATCTAGTCATCCGATCAGCCACGCCAGCGGATGCACAGACCCTCTGCGATTGGTGGAATGACGGCAGTGTTATGGTGCATGTTGGCTACCCCAATGGTCTCGGGACAACGCCGCAGGCTGTGCTGAATGATCTGAATACCTGGAAGGCTGGCAGCGATCTGTTGATCCTTGAAATTGACAAGGTTCCCGTTGGGGAGATGAATTATCAGATGGTCAATGATGGGGTGGCTGAGATCCACATCAAAATTTGCCGTGGCGATTTCCAGGATAAGGGTTACGGCACGCGATTCACTAAGATGCTTATCAGACACCTGTTTAGTGAACTTGGTTTCCGCAAGATAATCCTGGACACCAACCTAAAGAACACACGGGCACAGCATGTGTATGAGCAAATGGGCTTCAAGCGTGTGCGTGTCAATATTGACGTCTGGAAGGATCAATTGGGTGTGCCGCAGACATCGATTGATTACGAATTGACTCACGAGGATTTCCGATCACAAAATGGAGAACCGTCAGTCGATTAATGGATTACCAGGATGGCAGTCCGTATCCATTGCCAAAAGTAGAAGGGTCCAAAGCTCCAATTACTGGAAGCCACTAGCAGATAATCATTAAAGATTTTCTACAGGGAAGTGACAATATGGCGGCTGGTTAGTAGTAACAAAGGGATTAAAACCCTTTACTGTTAGAACCCGAGCGGCTAATCAAATTCACGCTATCCGAATCATTGGAGGGAAAATGCTCGAAATTCCAGAAGCTCTGGTAATTGCTGGTCAATTGAGGCAGACGATAACCGGCAAGATCATACAATCCGTTGAGACCAATCACTCGCCGCACAAGTTCGCTTTTTTTCACGGCGATCCGGCAGCTTACATTGGAATGCTGGCAGGAAAACGGGTGGATACTGCAGCCGCATGGGCAGGTCAGATTGAATTATCGGCAGAAAATTTTAAAATGGTGTTCAGCGACGGGGTAAATTGTAGATATTTTGCAGCCGGCGAATCGCTCCCGGACAAGCACCAGTTGTGGATTGCATAAAAAAACTTTTGATATTATGACAACCCACAACCGAAAGCTTCACCGCTTACAAGGATACGATTACAGCCAAAACGGGGCATATTTTGTCACAATTTGCACCCTGAACCGCGCCAAATTATTGTGCCAAATTGTAGGGAACGACGCCCGCGAACGTTGCGCCCCCTTGTGGGGCTCGTCGTTCCCACGCCTATTGGAGCAAAAGTAATCGAATGTTGGAAAAATATAGAAAAATTAAATGATAATATCTTTGTGGAAAATTTTTGTCTGATGCCCAATCATATTCACGGAATCATAGTAATTACCGGTCAGGAATCCCTCGAATTTCAGAAAGGTCGCTACGGTTTTGAATCGATTGAAAGTTTGGAAATGAAAGGGGAACGACGAGGGCGTCGTTCCCTACAGGGGTTAATCAAAGATTTTAAATCTGTGACGACTCGGTCATACAAAGGCGAGGTCAATGATCCTGGAATAAAATCACTCTGGCAATCATCTTATTACGATGTAATCATTCGTAATGAAGAGCATTACCAATATGTATGCGAGTATATTGAAAATAATCCAGTTAGATGGATAGAGGATGATTATTATCGGTGAGTTATTACGGAAACAACCGCCGGGCTTTGACCTCGGCGACCGCGTCTGCGCGGTAACGGTATAAAAGCGCCGGTCGGCCTTCGCCGGTTCGCCGCTTGTTGGTCGGCTCGATGATGCCCGCCTCCAGGATGCGGCGGCGGAAATTGCGCTTATCCAGTTTCTCCCCCAGGATCGATTCGTAGGTATGTTGCAGCTCGCTCAGGGTAAACGTCTCCGGCAGCAACTCGAACCCAACCGCTGAATATTCCAACTTATAGCGCAATCGGCGCAAAGCGTATGCCAGAATATCCGCATGGTCCCAGACCAAGGCCGGCAAGTTGCGAACCGGCTGCCAGGCTGCCTGCGATTTTTCGATGCGCTCCTGGGATAGGGTGTCTTCCGCCAGCAGCGCGAAATAAACCACTGAAACCACCTGGTTTGCAGGGTGACGACCCGGGTCGCCAAAAGTATAAAGTTGTTCGAGAAACACTTCCTTTAACCCGGTCAAACCTTCAATGCATTGCGCCGCGGAGGTTTCCAACCCCAGACCGCCGAGCAGCCGGCAGCCGGGCAGTTCCCATCCATTCTGACCATCACCAGGTTGGAGTAATACTTGCAACTGATTATCCTGGAGCGTGAAGACGACGACGCGTACTTCAAGGTCAGAAAGCGTCACCATGTCGATACTGAAATCCCCGTGGTCTTCCATCCGATGGTATAAATCATTAAGATGATTATAGCTGTGAATGGAATTATTCCAGACTAAAGGGGGCAGGTGACGCGGACAGTAACCGAACCGCGTCATAACAGGAGGATAGGGATGCACTACGAAGCAGTCAAACGCTTAAGATTGGTCGCGCTGATTTTGATAGGCGCAATATTGGCCTGTAACCTGCCTGGCAGAGATGTGCAGGTCACACCGTCAGAACCGACCCCCAATATGACCATGACAGCGCTGTTCAGTATTGTGACCAAAGCTCCCGGTATCTCCACGCCGGTGGCGCCAGCTGCAACCGCGACGACTGCCTCAGGTGTGGTGAACACGCTTCCTCCTCCAGCTGCCAGCCCGACCACCGGACTCACCCCGCTGCCATTGGTCACCTCAACGCCAGGGCCGACTGCGGAATTGCGCCCCTCCGGAAAATTTACCGCCAATTTCATGTCCACTGCTCCCACGTTGGACGGCACTTGGGATGAGTGGACCAGTACCGCTTATCCGGCGCGGTTTGTAGTGTTCGGCAAGGAAAATTGGGTCGATAAAGCCGACCTGGAAGGCAGTTTCCGTGTGGGTTGGGATAATACCAACCTGTACCTGGCGGTCAAAGTATATGATGATAAATATGTCCAAAATGCCACGGATATCGACATTTACAAAGGGGATTCGATTGAGTTGCTGTTCGATGTGGACCTGATGGGCGATTTGAATTCGAACGAGGTCAACAGTGACGATTACCAGCTGATTTTTTCTCCCGGCAAGGGCACTGTAAGCGGGATTAAAGAAACGTATTTGTATTACCCGACCAATGTCGCTGGCCCGCGCACCACGGTGAAAATCGCCTCAGTTTATGACGCAGGCATTATCCGGGCGGAAATCGCAGTACCCTGGAGCGTTTTGGGCGTCTCGCCGACCGGCGGCAAGCAGTTTGGCTTTGTACTCTCTATGAACGACAATGATAATGAAAGCCAGAATGTGCAGCAGACCATGATATCGGCGGTCAATACACGTGCTTTCCGCGACCCAACTACATGGGGACTGCTGGAGTTGAAACAATAAGAGTTTAATTAAAACAAAATTGTCGCCAGCTCTTTGCGGTAATCCCGTGTGACCGGGTTGTCATCTCCAAGGAGCTCGAGCAGCGCCAGGACGATTTTCCTCATAGCGTCGTCACGGCGGTCGGCGCGCAGCAAATCCAGTAACCCATCCAATGCTGCCGTGATTCGACCACGGGCTGCCAAACGAATGGCGTTCCAATAAGCCGCCTGTTTGTCATCCTCTTCAGCTCCGGCCAGGTGTTGGCGCAACAAGTCCATCTCCACTGCCAACGGCAGCAGGGTCATGGCTTGATTGTAGCGGCGGCTGGCGGGGAACGAGGACAAAATCGCCAGACCCTCATGTGTTTTTCCTTGCGCCAGCAGAGTTTTGGCTAACCCAAGCAGTCCGTCCGGGCTGTCCGGCGCGGTATCCAACCCCTCCCGATATTCTCGTTCAGCTGCGTTCCACTGTTCAGCCGCGACCAGACTGTCAGCTTTTTCAAATAATAAAGCTGCCGGGCTGGGTGCTTCGATTTGCGCCAGGAATTCGCGTACCCGTCCCTCAGGCTGTGCCCCGACGAACTCTGCCACCACTTGCCCGCCGCTGAATACCTTGACGGTTGGCAGGCTGCGCACGCCAAAGCGAATCGCCAGGTTTGGGTTCTGATCGGAATTAACCCGCGCCAGGCGCAGGCTGCCGTTGGCTTCGCGCACCAGCCGTTCAAGCAGAGCAGTCAAAGGGATGCATGGGCGGCACCAATCAGCCCAAAAATCAACCACAACGGGGGTATTCTGCGAGAACGAGACCACCTCAAATTCAAAATCGACCTCGTTCACATCCAATACAAAATCGGATGCCATCATGAATACTGCTCACCCCGCGGCATTATTCTTCACCCTCGTCGCTGGCTGCAGCGGGTTGGTCCAGGCGGAGCACATCGCCATGGAAATTGATTACCACCTTAAATCCCATCATGCCCATGTACTGCCGGCCGGCTTCCGGAATGCCGCTTTTAAGCAGCGCTTCCAACTGCTGGTCGATGTTTTTGAGTTGATTATCGATGATGGCGCGGGAGAAGATGTCATCCTGCCCCAGCATTTTTGAAGCCTGTTCGCTGATCAGATCCTCATGCCCGGTGATCTGGTCCTTCATCAATGCCAACACTTGACGGTCTACCAATTCAGATGGGATGTGACGGCGAAAACCGGCGTCGTTGACCACATACATGGCCTCGCCGCCAATATGTGCAACCTCGACTACCTGGTCCTTTTCGTCAATTACCAGTCCGGCAAAAAGCGGTTCGGGCATGGCATGTATCCTTTTTATATCGGGCAAAATGGTCGGTTGTGGCTGCAAGGAACCGGTTGGCTCAATCAGCCATCGGAGTATCGATCACGTTCACCATTGTACCGTTTTTTTCGATAGCCGTCATTGTGGTCAACGCCACCGCCGGGTTGGTCCAGCGGTATACCCATTGAGCATGCTGCGGTGACAGGTTGACACAGCCGTGGCTGCGCGGCCGGCCAAAATTATTATGCCAGAAGGTGCCGTGAAACGAAATGCCATTTTCCATCAGGTAGGACACCCAGGGGACGCCGGGCAGATCATAACTGTTGGCATCGGCGCCGTCACCCGCCGCCATGTGACGTGAAGGCCGCTTGCGGTTGGTGATGTAGCTCCCAGGCGGTGTGCGGTAATCCCCGTCACGGAAGCGGGCTCCGGTCGCTGTCCGCGCCATCCATACCGGCTGGTTGTATTCGTAGGCGATCACCACCTGCTCGGGCAGCCGGATTTCCAGCCGTTTTTCTTCAGGCGGGACGTCTGCGGAGAGCGGAGTGACTTCGTCAGCGGTGACAATATGCAAGTGCGCGGCATTGACGTAATAGGTAATTTTCCACTTGTCGTCGTCGATGCGGTACCAGATTTTGCCGTCAGCATCTTCAACGCGGCCGTAAACCCAGTGGGTGGTTCCGTAGTATAAGCGGTAAGCTATAAATTCCTGCTGGCGCAGTTTCCACACCGCATCAGTGAATGGCACGGTCACGACAGCCAGTTGCCCTTCGGGGGCAATCGCATCCAAAATCGGGTTAGTTTGAATGTCCACCGGTTGAACGTCGCCGGAATGGACATAACTCTCATTCTTGAATTGATACCAAACCCGGTTGTGACCGGATTCTTCGTCACCCAACGCCACACCCGTGATCGGCAGCACCAGATCTGCCCAGTAGGACTGTTTGAGGTCGGCGCTGTAAGACGGCTTATCGAACCCGTCAATTTTATTTGCGGTCACGCGGCCGTAGGGCAGGGTATATTCTTGGGTGCGGTTCACATGGGCTGGGCGTAATGCCTGGCTCGAGAAAGGCATGGTAAACAGACCCAGCATTGCAGAGCCCGAGAGTTTGAGAAATTCCCGCCGCGAGAGCGATCGTAAAAACGACGAGAGGATTGTATCCATAAGCCTAATAGTGCACGTTAACCACGGTGCCAACCGACGCGCGTTCAAAAATCCAGCCGGCGTCTTCGGTGCGCAAGTTGACGCAGCCGTGACTCATGGGCGTGCCAAAATTGCTGTGCCAGTAGGTGCCGTGCAGGCCGTAGCCCTGATAAAAATACATAGTGTAGGGCACATCCGGCAAGTAATATCCGGGACCGGACATATCGGTGTAGCGCAGCATAATCCAAATACGGAATTGCCCGGTCACAGTTGGGTGGAGGTAAGTGCCGGTGGAAACCAGGAAACTATTGACGATATCATCGCCGACATAGGCGTAAACCATCTGGTTACTCAGGTCTACATCCACCCAGAACTCGTCGCTGGAAATTTCGCTGGGGATATCGTTATAAACTACCTGAGTGGCAGTAGCTGGAGCGGGGGTGTTGGTCGGTACCGGCGTCTCGGTCGGAGTCTCGGTGGGGGTTTCCGTGGGGGTCTCGGTCGGGGTGGAAGTGGGCGTCGACGTCGGCGTGGCTGTCGGAGTATTGGTTGGCGTCGGCGTGGGAGTGACCGAGGGGGTCAGTGAGGGTTTGAACAGTGCGCCAACCGGGCGGGCGGCATATTGAGCCGTGCTTTTTGGCGAAAGGAAGGTCGGTATCGCCAGCCATATCACGAACCCAAGGCAGAATATCAGCAATCCAGCTGTCAATGGTACCAGCCAGGAGCGCGCAGATCTTGGTTTCTGCTGCTGCCCGCTTGGGAAAGGCGTCACAACAGGTGTTGGACTGGCTTCCATGACGGTTGGTCTGGTTGGCTCTGGCAGCGTGACGCTTTGCGTACGCAGCCGTTGAACCGCCCAGTGCATGCCTTTTCTGGCTGCTTCGCTGATGGGGTTAATCGCCAGCGCTTTGCGTAAATAGAAAACGCTGTCGGTCGGGTCGGCCAGAGCGCCGAGAATTAACCAGGGGTCTTCCAGCCCGGGAGCCAGCTCTGAAGCCAGGAGAGCCTGCTGCCAGGCTTCACTCTTGCGACCTTCCCGCAGGGCTTGTTTGGCTACCTTTAATGCATGCAGCGCCTGAGCATGTTGTGATTCATTCATACGCCATCCGTCATGGAACGGGTTGATTCTTGATGTAACACAATACGCCGTTGGTGATACCTTGCGCCAACAGGTCGGGTTGTTCCGTCAATAGCCGCCGGTCGAGGTTGAGGAATCCGGTCTCAATAATGGCGGCAGTGGTATTGGTGTTGATCTCACGGAACGAATGGTATTGGGTCATGTCATCGGTGACGGTATTGGCATGGTAACCCATACCGGTCGTCTTGGAGTACCGGTCGATCATGCAGGCAGCCAATCGGTCCGCCTTTTCCGGGTAAGCGCTGGCAGCAGCAGCCGCGACTTTGAAGCCGGTGGCTTCATCATTTACGTAGTCGCAGGAGTCGTTGTGAATGGACACCAATGCCAGCGCTTGATAGTCGTACAGTTTTTCATCGAATTCTTGCAGCAGATCAACTTCATAGCCTTCAGCCAGTAATTGCTGCTGCACTCGGGTGGCAATCTCGAGGTTAACCGACATTTCGGTCAAACCGTCTGAGCACACGGCACCGGAATCATTTCCCCAGTGCCCGGCGACGATGCCTATGCGCGGACGCGGTGATGGCGTGGGCGTCGGCATGGTCAAGGTAGGGTTAGCCTGCCAGGCTTGAAAGAAATTGTCCAGCATCTGATTGGAAAATAGATTCGCCGGCGTCCACAGGGTGAACAGCGTTGCCAGGACCAAAGCTACGGTCAGAATGGTCGAAAGGGCGCTGAAAGCGGGGTTATTCTTCGCTTTGGTGCGCGGGGCGGCGTTGGGCAGACTGTCTTCACTCATCGTATGTATGATAGTAACTTAATTGAACCGGATAGGGCAAGTCCTTTTTCAATTTCGTATAGGAAAAGGGCTTTGGATATCCCATTTTACACCTAGTGTGGCGAAAAGTTGGTTTTTTCCTTTGGCGAAATGGCTGACAGAGCTGAGCTTGAAAACATCTTTTTGGCTATCCTTAAGGTCTTACACTTGACGTATGCCTGACGTGAATGTATAAGTGGAACAGGCAGGCAACACGATGCAAGTTGATTGCCAGTCCGGCTGAAGCGTTTGATTGGTTTGGAGGAGAGCATGCAGGTTACGGCAGAGATGATACGGCATGCCATGCGCCGCTGGACGACCGGTGTGGCGGTCGTCACCAGCCGTTTTGACGATCGTAGGAACGGGATGACGGTGAATTCCTTCACGTCGGTTGCGCTCGAACCGCCGCTGGTGACCGTCACTCTGGCGGTTGGCACGCGCACGCAAATGCTGGTGGAACAGAGCGGCGTGTTTGGCGTTACAATATTAAGTGAAGCGCAGGCGGACCTCTCAGACCGTTTTGCCGGGCGCACCCCAGGCGAAGAAGACCGTTTCACCGGATTGGAAACCTTTGAATTGGTAACGGGCGTGCCGCTGCTGACATCTGGTCTGGTCAGCCTGGATTGCCGGGTGGTGCAAAATTTCCCCACCGAAACCGCCATCCTTTACATCGGGCAGGTGGTCGCCATCCAGCACACAGCCGAGGGAGGACCGCTGGTTTACCACAACCGGCTGTATCATCGTTTGGGCGGGTAAATAGACATTGGGCGGGTTGACACCGGAAGAACAACAACAATTACTCAATCTGGCACGCGGCGCATTGGAAAGTGCAGTGCGCGGTCAACGGTTGCCAGAACTTGATTTGTCTGCGCTGCCAACCGCACTTCAAGCGGAAGGCGCATGTTTTGTCACGTTGACCATCCATGGTCAATTGCGCGGCTGTATCGGTACTCTTGAAGCGCGTCAGCCGCTGGCGGAGGATGTGCGCGAACATGCGGTTGCCGCCGGGCAGGATGATTACCGCTTTCCGCCGGTATCGGTGCATGAACTGCCAGACATTCAAATCGAAATTTCGCGGCTGAGTCAGACGCAGCCGTTGGCTTATTCGTCAGCAGAAGACCTCATCCAAAAGCTGCGCCCCGGAGTGGATGGGGTTGTGCTGCGTGACCGATTCCGCCGCGCCACTTTCTTACCCCAGGTCTGGGGTCAGCTGCCCGAACCCGAGCGTTTCCTCGATCACCTGTGTCAGAAAATGGGCGCACCGCATGATTTTTGGCGCTGCAACCCGCTGACAGTCGAAATTTACCAGGTTGAAGAATTTTACGAGAAAAATTAGGCGCAATCAATGCGAACATGGCCTATAAAAATAGTAGAGCGAATTATGTTCGCTCTACTATTTTTTGAATGTTAGTAATTCTACGCCGAGGGCGGAATTTCTACCACCAGCTTACCTTTGGTAGCCTCAAGGTGTGCCTGGCCGTATAAGTGTCCCATGACTGCCATGGAATAGGTGTAGGTCAGTAGGACGCCGATGATGCAGGCGACCAAGCCCAGAGGCGCGATCAACCCAGCAACTATGGTACCCAACAGCACGATGAAGTAAGCCCCCAGGTTCTGCTGCACCTGCTTGAAGACGTCGCCAAAATCAAAGGCAGCGCCAAGCGATTCCTTCTCCAGGTAGCGTGTGTACGCTGCCGGGATGAGCAGCCCCACGAACAACCCATAGAGAAAGGCGAATAATCCCAGGCAGACACTGAAAATTGTATAAATTCCAACCAGTCCCTGGTCGCCGTTGGAGCCCTCTACCACGACGCTGAGAATTGAAGTGATGCCGCTGAATAACGTGATCGGCAGCGTATACACAAAGCCGATAACAAATGCCATGAAGCCGCGGGTTAAATCCCCGCCGAAATCCAGATCAGGCACGGGGTTCGGATCATGATCCATGACACGTTTCGTGATTTGCAGCATCCAACCCAGGACAATCAGTTGCCCGATAATCGGAATCAGCCCAACCAGGCTGATGATCGCGACTTTTTTAAACCAGTCGGGGTCTTTAAAAATGTAGGAAAATGCCAGACCAAAATCCATAGAGTTCCTCCGAGATAAATAATTACGGTTGTTGAGTCAATAGGATATACGATGGGGCATGGCTAAAGTTTCGACGGAATGAATAAGCCTGTCGAACGCCCGAAGGTTTAGCAGCTCAGGTTAATCAGAAATGATCGAAGTGGTCTACCTTGACCACGAAAATGACAGCCCGGTTGCCTTTTTCTTCTTTTTCCGGGGAAAGCGAGCTGCGAATGATGGTCAGAGCCGGCTCAAGTTGTTCGTCTTCGACGCCGACCAGCAGGGTCGTTCTGCCTTTACGCAGGAAGCCGCCGCTGGAAGCGACGCCCGTCACACGGAAGCTGGCCGAGGTGAGCGCATGCGAAACCGGGTCGCTATCGACATCACGGACAATGGCAATGATCAGTTTCATGGCTATAACTCCTCGTAATGTTCAACTTCCAGGGTGAAAATGGTCGCGCCGCCAATGGTGATCGGGGTTGGGGTTGGCAGGGGCAGGGGAGCGCTTTCGAGCGGGACAGCGATGTATTCAACCCGCTGGCGGCAATTTTCTTCCAACGATTTCAGCGCTTCGCCGCGGCGCACGCCAGGCAGCGCAACCAGCAAGGTGGCGTTGCGGCGCCCAAGAAATCCGCCGAAGCTAGGCAGCCGGGTCACGTGGAATCCAAGGTCACACAGGGCGTTTTCCGCGTTTTCTGCATCCTGCGCCTGCACGACGACGATCAAGCAGGTATCGGTAACGAGGTTGGAGGGATTTGCTTCGCTCATCTTGGCTGCTCCTTTCCGTTTCAGGGGAGGGTTATTTCCTGAAGTCCGCCCCCGTGAACTATCACACTTTGACCGCCGGCGAAAGTCACGCGCACCTGGTCAGTCAAAAATTCAACTATCGTTCCACGATATTGTACCGTAACTGGACGTGAAAAAGGATTGTTTCCGTCGACAATTACCCGGTCGGCTGAAATTTTCACCAATCCCAGCACTTTAAGAAATAGACCCACTGGCGCAAGACCGCTTAAGGTGTTGCGTTCTCCCTGACCGCGCCCGTCTCCGCTGTGATATGCCGCCCAGAAGGCATTATCCGTTTTCAAGCGGGTGGTGACGGCTCGCATCAGGCGAGTCAGCACCTCTGCCGCTTCCTTACGGTAGCCATAATCGACCATCCCTTCGCCGATTAACTGGTTCCAAATCATCGAAACGCCTTCGAGTACCGGCCCCGAATCAGTGCAGCGGTCCGGCGGGCAAATGGGCAGCCCGTAATTTTGAAGGTAGCGCTGCATGATGGTGTTACGCACCAACCGTTCCGCCTGTTGTTCATCAGGTACGCCAGCCCACAAAGGAGCGAGTAAAGATATGTCCTCGCTGGTAAAGTCGATGGTGCTGATCTCGCCGCGGTCTCCCGGCAGCATCGCCCGCGCAGAAACCTCGACCAGCCGGGTAAAGTGATGGCGGGTGGTGTAGCGGCCCGTGCCGTGCAGCCAGTGAATATTGCGTGGAGTAGCCTCCTCGCTGACCGGTCCGTCAGGCGTATCGCCATGCAGGATCACCAGGCTGAGGCGGGTCATCTCGTCGTGCGGGTGGAAATGCAGCAGCAGGCGGCGCGGACTGTCGAATTTTCGCATCACCGGAAAAGTTCCTGTGCTGGGGATGGAGAGCAGCGCCTCGCTCATTGGACTGTCCTGCTGGTTGGCATCGCGATAGGAATAGCTGCCGCGTTCTTCTGACCAGTTGCGTCCTAGTTCAGTAATTAATACCTGTTGATGGGCGGTCAGCCTTTCCACATCCACAGTTCGGTTTTGCAGTTGTGCCATTTTAATCAGCGCGCCGCATTCCCGCACCAGCATGGCTGCCAGTGATGGGCTCTCCACCACTTCCGGGTCGACGCCCTGCGTATTTTCCAGCCACGGATGAAAAATGGGTGCATCGTCCAACCCGGTTTGAAAAGGGTGTTCCCATTCCGGAAAGCCGTCCTGGTCGCGGTCCGAATCCACGCTAAACCAGCAGCGCACAAAATCGTACAACGCCGAGTACACCCGCTTGAGCCAGTCCGTATCGCCAGTTTGCGAGAACACCCGCCAGGCGCAGTCCGCCAACAGCGGCTGCGCCAACCTTTTGCCGCGTTGACCGGCCAGGCCCGGTTTCCAATCCAGAAGGCCATCTTCGCTGCGGGTATGAATAAAATTTTCGATCAAACCGGCGCAGCGTTCCGGCTGAGAAAACCCAAGAATTCCAGTCATGTACCAGGTGTCGAGCGCTGTTTGGCCATTCCACAAATGGTTATAGTCCGCCCCGTCACCGCGCAAGGAATAACCATGCTCCGGCTGCCGTGCCAGAACGAAGGATGGAAAGGGCAGGCGCTCATTGGCGGCAAAAAACAGGCCGTTGGCAGCCTTCTGCGAAAGTGCCAGGGCAGCGTCCCAGTCCGCGTTGCCGGTGACGATGCTCAACGATTGCGAATCGTCCACCAGTTCGGTGCGGGCAATTTCCGCCTCCCACGAGCGTGCGCTGGTCTGGCGCGCCAGAGCCAGAGAAGCTTCGGCATTATCCAAAGTGGCTAACGCCCAGGTCAGTGTGCGGGACTCGCCCCGCGCAAGTTCGATGTCGTATGCCAGACTGGCATATGGACCGCTGCCGTCTTGCGCACCGCCAGTCATGATACACACCGGGCACAGGTCGTTGGTCTTGCCCTCTAAATGGCGGCTGATGCCTGCTTCGACCACCGCCATGCCCGAGCCTTCACCCAGATGGCTCAAGAGTCCAACCCATTCGAAGGTGAATTTATCTTTCTCTTTGCTGGTATTGGTAAAGCTGAATCGGCCGCAAATAACCTGCGATTCCGGCACCCAGTATTCCGCGAATACCTCGATCCCCTTGAATGGTGCGAACTCGAGCGCGAGGTAGCTGGAAACCAGCCGCGTGACCCGCACCGGGGTAAAAAATTCTCCCGGATCATGGATCCATTTTTCCTTGCGCTGGAAGCGTGGAAACAGGCGCATCAAGCGTGCCCGCAGCCCATAGGTGGTCTGCACGCCGATTGCGGGGGGTGTGCCGCCGTTCAATTGGATTTCCCAGATGTGATCGTTGAGGTAATCGGGATTGCCAAAGCGGGGGTCACAGGCCAGGGTCAGGTGCAGCGGATCTCCTTCAGCGAGGTTCCAGGCCGTCATGGTTTCATTGTAAGAGGAAGCCAGCCTGCGGTCAATCATCGCATCTGGTAAGTGGAACTTTTACCACTCTGAAGCGTTAAGGATTCATTACGAAAGCGTAAGTGCCCTCAACTGGCAGCATGATCAATTGTGTGGTATCAATATTGCAGCAAACTGGCTATAAATTGATTTTTTAGGATTAATATTTTCCTCAATGGACGAAAAAACCCCCGAATCTGATTCGACGGATAAGAAAAAAGAAACCACCCGACCCGGAATTCCGGTGCAGCGGGTGCCAAAATCCGGCACAAAATCCGAAACGCCGCTCGAGCCAAACACCGAATCGACCCGCCCGGTACCCACGGATCCCGACTTTACACCGCCTGAACCTGTGGATGCAGACGCAACCGTTCCTTTTGTGCCAGGCGCGGACCAGACTCAGCCGACGGAACTGGATGCTGGAGCGACACAACCGGTTGAACCTGCGCCGTCTGAGGAAGCAACGCAAGCGGTCACCCCGTCAGCAGCTGAGCCAGATGCCGAAGCCCCGGATGTGCAGCCGACTCAACCGTTGGATACCGCCGCGCTGACGCGCCATCCAACTGGCTCACCCGAATCAACCGGCGGTTGGTATGGCTCGGAGATCCAAGCCAACCAGCAGTCGCAAAACGCAATCGACCCGGATCAGACCATTCCCAGTCTGCCTGGTGATCCGTCGCGACTGGAACAGACTCAGCCAGCGACCTCCATGGATCAAACTCGAGCCAGCGGGACGCGTCCCGTTGGTGCGGGTAGTTCTCAATTACCCCCGCCGCCGTATAGCGGCGACCCGGCACACCTGCCTCAGCATGTTGATGAAACCGACCCCGACGCGACGCGCGTCACACCCGCCGCCTACAACCAATCAGCCCGCGCCAATACCCAGGCTACCCGCCCGCGACCCCCAGTACCACCACCTCCATCAGGGATTCGCGTGCAGCGCGCCGGCAGCGCGGTCCCACCGCCTCCTCCGGTAATGGTTGTCGAACCTATACCCGATTCAGAAGATGACAATTGGAAACGACCCGTGGGCTGCCTGCTGCGGATTGGCATCGGGCTGTTATTCCTGTTGGTGATGGCAGGATTGGGCGTAGGCTCATTCATGGTTTACAAGTACTTCACCATCGCTTCCAGCCTGCCAAGCGTCGAAGATTTGCAGTCCAAAGCTGCGAAGTTCGAGACCACCCGCATCGTTGACCGCAACGGGAATTCGATTTACGAAATCATCGACCCGAATGCCGGGTTACGCACCTTTGTACCGCTCGAAAAAATTTCTCCTTACATGATCGCTGCCACGCTGGCGACCGAGGACAAGGATTTCTACAACCACCCTGGATTTGACATCATTGCCATTGCCCGCGCCATGTGGGTGAACTATACATCAGGCGGCATCGCTTCTGGCGCCTCGACCATCACCCAACAGCTGGCGCGCGGTTTACTGCTTGGTCCCGACGAACGCTACGCGCAAACCGTCGAGCGCAAAACCCGCGAGATTGTGCTGGCTGCAGAAATGACCCGCCGGTACACCAAGGAAGAAATCCTTGAGCTGTATCTGAACGAGTACTACTACGGCAAGTTAACGTACGGGGTGGAAGCCGCTGCTGAAACCTACTTCCACACCAGCGCAGGCGAGCTGACCCTGGGACAATCCGCCTTTTTGGCTGGCATCCCGCAGTCGCCGAATGTATATGACATCGAATCCAATTATGAAGGCACCATGGGGCGCTTTCAAACGGTGATCGTGCTGATGTACCAGCTCAGCCAGGAACGCAACTGCATCTTCGTCAGCACGGCGACCGAGCCGGTGTGCGTTGACCAACAGGCTGCCGTCGATGCCGTGCGCGAGATGGAATCTTATGTATATATTCCGCAGAGCGGCACCATCCGCTTCCCGCACTGGGTGGATTATGTACGCTCGCAATTGGAAGGTATGTACGACCCGGCGACGATTTACCGGTCCGGATTCACGGTTTACACCACGCTCGATCCGTCACTGCAGGAACAGGCGGAACGCCTGGTGCGCGAGCAAGTCGCGCTGCTGGAGGCCAACAACGCGCACAATGGCGCGCTGGTAGCCCTCAGCCCTAAAACCGGCGAGATTTTGGCCATGGTCGGCTCGCCCGATTTTTACAATGCAGCCATTTCCGGGCAGGTCAACATGGCGATCAGCCCGCGCCAGCCTGGTTCGGCGATTAAACCGCTCACCTATGGCGCCGCCTTTGAAAAGGGCTGGACCCCCGCGACATTAATTTGGGATGTGCCAACCGACTTCCCGCCTTCCGGCGACCCGGCCGACCAGCGCGAGCCTTACCAGCCAGTCAACTATGACGGGCGCTTCCATGGGCCGGTCACGGTACGCTCGGCGCTGGCCAACTCCTTCAACATTCCGGCAGTCAAGGCACTGCAATTCGTTGGCATTTACGACAAACCCAATACCCCCGAGTTGGACGGCTTCATCAACTACGCCAAAAGACTTGGCATATCCTCGCTGACCCGATCCGACTACGGGTTATCGCTCACGCTGGGCGGCGGCGACGTCTCGCTGCTTGAATTAGCCAGCGCTTACGGCATTTATGCCAATGAAGGCCGCAAGGTCCCAACCGTCGCCATTACCAAAATTGTGGATTTTCAGGGGAATGTCGTCTTTGAGTACCTGCCTCCGGCTGGCGACCAGGTGGTTCGGGCCGAACATGCTTTCCTGATCAGCTCGATCCTTTCCGACAATGACGCCCGAGCGCCCATGTTTGGTGGGAGCAGCGCGCTCAATGTTGGTTTCCCGGCGGCTGCCAAAACCGGCACGACCAATGATTTCCGCGACAACTGGACGGTAGGCTTCACGCCTGAACTGGTGGTTGGGGTCTGGGTTGGCAACGCGGATTACACCCCCATGCAGAATACATCCGGTCTCACTGGTGCTGCGCCGATCTGGTCTGAATTCATTAAATTCGCTGCCCAGCAGTTGACTGGTGGAAACTATTCCGCGTTTGTCCGTCCGGCTGGCGTGTTGGACCGGGTGATTTGCGCTGAATCCGGCTCGGAGCCGTCTGAATGGTGTCCGTCGCAGAGGACTGAAGTCTTCGCCTATGATCAGATGCCGGCTCCCAAGGAAGAAGATCTTTGGAAGAAAGTACGCATCGATACCTGGACCGGTCTGACGGCTACCAATGCCTGTCCGGATTATGTTGAGGATAAATTTGCGCTCAACATCACCGATCCAAGCGCCGTCAAATGGGTACTGGAAACCGAGGAAGGCCGCAATTGGGCTACCAGTCATGGATTCGAACAGCCAATTTTCTTCACCCCCGAGCGTGAATGTTCGGTGGAGGATCAACGGCCGACAATATTGTTCGCTGGTCTAAACGACTGGCAAACAGTGACCACCTCACCGCTGCAAATTTATGCCCTCATCAAAGTGCCAGTGCCCTACAAGGAATACAAGCTGGAATATGGTCTGGGCGATGACCCGGCCGATTGGGAATTGCTGTACCTGGGCGGTCCGCAATCCGACCAGCCGCAATTCTTGATGGATTGGGATCTCAATACTGTGCGCACCGGCGGGGTGACGCTGCGCATCTACTTAACCAGCGACCATGATACGTACGCTGTGCGTAAGCTGCATCTCAATTTGCAGGTGCCGACGCCAACAGCCACCCCCACGGTGACCTCGACTCAGACGCCGACTCCCACCCGCACACCGACGATTACGCGCACACCCACCATCACCAATACTCCCAGCCCCACGCCAAGCTTTACTCCGACTCCTTCGCCGACGGCTACTTTCACCCCGACTTCAACCGCGACTGCCACCATTACACCTACAAGCACCATTACGAATACCGATACACCCACTGCGACGGTGTCGGCGACGATTTAATCGCTGCTGCTTGCGCAGACCTCAGAACATTGGAATTTGGGTGGCTTCGTCCCAACTGGGCGGATCGCCGTCCAGCAGTTCTTCCCACAGGGCGCGAGTCAGATTTTTCATTTCGGCTAATTGCCGCAGATGCCGGAATTTGAGAATATGCCAGCCGGACTCCACCGCGGCATTTAATCGCGGGTCGCGGCGCAGCTTAACGGTCAACAACGAGGACCGGCTGCCGGGCATGACCAATACGCATTGCCCTGGCGGCAAAGATTGTTCTTCCAGCACACAGCGGCTGATCTGGCTGGAGGCCATCACGTAAAACAAATACAAGCTCTTGCCGGATTTATCCTGCCAGAGAATAGGCTCATCCCCGCTGGTCGTGTACCCTAATTCTCCAGCCAGACGGGATAGCAATGCGACAGCCGACTTCACGTCTTTGCGGCGGACAGCCGGCTTTTCCTGCTCAGCCAGGTGCCACAACATGGGTTGGTTTCCGACGGTCTCGCCATAGGATGCCAGGCAGGCTTCGATGAGTTCGCTGGAAGGTGTCAGCAGCCCGGAAAAAGCCTGATAAACAGCCTCGTCCACCTCTTGCCGCCAGATTTCCTCGTGGTGCGTCAACAATGTGACCACCTCCCGTTCCACCCGGTCAGCCAATGGCACTTCGCTGTTGGCAGCCTCCGCCAGCCACCATAAGCCCCCCTCTTCCGAGGTGGTTTTTCCGGCAAAGCGTTGTAAAAAGCCGCGGTCTTCCAGCAATTCCGCCAGGGTGGATTGAGTGCGAGCCATCAAGTCCGGTGCGACTTCGTCAATATCATGCGGCAGCATCCCGCTGCTGACCAGGCCAGCCAGCGAGGTGGTGTACAGCGAAAGATAGTTGGCAGGTTCGCCGCGGCGGGTCAAATACGATTGAATGGCCTGGCGCGTGATCAGCTTTGGGCTTTGCCTGGCAGGTGCTAAAGCCGGAACGGCGGAGCGCCACCACAGTTGGGCCAGGTTATCTTCGCCGTTGACGGCCAGGCCTTCCATGCCGTAGCCGGCTGTCACCGGAGCCGCCAGCAGCGACAGTAAAAAGCCCGGAGTCAGCTCGGTGCCGATGGCAAAAAAAGGCGTTCCGGCTGGCAGCCGCTGACTTGGACCGGACAGCGCGCTGTAAAGTGCATGAGTCATCCAGTGCCAGTCATAGCGTCGTCGTTCCAGCGCCCCGCGCAATGGAACAACGGCTTCCCGCCCCCACAACCAGCCCGACCAAAGCGCGCACAACGTCCAAAAAGCCTGGTTAGGGCGCGGCACCGCGCTGAGGATCGCGGCCGGTTGCAAATTAGCAGGCAGCGGCAGCAGCGATTTGATTCGCCCTGGGAACAGGCATATACCGCCGCTCTCGGGTGGTTCAACCGGCCAGCGGGTGAGCGTTACCGGAGCCGGTTGGCTGCTCCACAGCGCCACAGCATCTTCCAGCGCCAGCCACAGGTTGTTCTCATGGAACTGCGTCGGCACGATCAGTTGGCGCGGCCGCGGGCGGGCTGCCGGCCAGGGCCACAGGGTATTGGCTTCATCACATACGCTGATCAATAAGGCGGTCAGCAGTCGTTTGCGCTCCGGCGCCAGCGCCAGGCCTTCACTGCGGTTGATCAGCGTGGTCAGCACATTGAGCGGGCGCGCCAGGTAGGTTTTAAGAGCTTCTTCCACCGTGCTGCGTTGGTCTTCGCTGCCTTCCTGCAGCACGCGTGAAAGCGCTCGCGAACGGGACATGGCGTCGCTGCCGGCTGCGGTCAGACGCTCCTTATCGCTATCCGAGAAGGGTTTTTCACCCTCGCTGCTGCAGGCCGGGCAACGGTAACGCACTTTGAGCGGGGCAGGCTGCTCGCGCTGCCAGATATAGCCGAGACCTTGAGCATTTTGCCCGCACACCGGGCAGGGCGTGACATACAGTCCATTCAAATAACGTTCGAGCCGCTCTTCAACGCGGCGTGAGTCACCCAGCGCCGCTATGGCGGCATCGAACTCCCGCGCTGGCGGCGCTGATGCCAGCACTTCGAGCATAAAGCTCAGAATGGGATTATTACTGGCGACCAGCACCCTGTAACCGGCGCGGGCAGCCTCCATTGGCGCCAGCGGCGTCGAGCCAAAGGGATCGAGCACCCAGGCGCCGGGCGGAACGTTTTCCGTCAACCAGCGCGTGACCATGCCTTCCGGCAGCGGCGGCAGGTAGCGGGCTAATGGCAGCGCCGGCGGCGGCAAGGCTGCGGGTAGAAAAGGACGCTCGATTTGCTCCATAATCACATTCAGTATAAATAAATTCGGGTGAAAAATAAAGCGCGGCGGTAAAGAATTACAGGTATTATAAATTTCAATGAAAATTTCGATTGTGAAACAGGTATACTCGTGCTTACATGCCCACCTCTGAGCTTAAGGACCCGTTGCCGATGAAAATTCCCTACCTCGAACCTGCCCGCGGCGAAAACAACCAGTTCTGGCGTTATGTGGTCACGAACATCGGGATTCTGTGGTTCACCTTCGGCGCCGGGCTGATTCTGGCAGTCATCGCCATTGCGGTCGAAGGCAGCGCTGACCTTTCGACTTATTCGAATTTCACCATGCTGTTGCTGACCATGCTGCCTTTCCCGGTGGCACTGGCAGCATTATGGGGCGGCTTGCGCTTGCTCCACCGCCGCAACTTAATGTCGTTGTTACACCCGGGCGGGGGATTCTCGTGGGGCAAACTATGGACCTCGGCTTTGATCTGGTTCGTTTTGGCTGGCGCCAGCGACCTGGTACTGTGGCTGACCAATCCCTCCAATTACACCTTTTCCTTCAATCCCGGCGCATTTTTCCCGTTCATGCTCCTGGTGCTGCTTCTGGTGCCGATCCAAACCTCGACTGAGGAGCTGGTCGTGCGCGGATATTTGACTCAGTGGGTGGGGCGTTACAGCCGGAGTATCTGGCTGCCGCTCATCCTGCCATCGCTCCTGTTTATGCTGCTGCACGGCCTTAACCCCGAGGTGACAGCATACGGCTCGCTTTTGACCCTGCCGTTGTATCTCAGTACGGGGCTGCTGTTGGGCTGGGTGACGCTCAAGAGCGGCGGATTGGAAATGGCGCTTGGGCTGCATGCTGCCAATAATATTTATGCCACTTTGATGGTAACCTTCCCCAACACTGCGCTGCCTTCGCCGGCGCTGTTTACCGTTAAGGTCTATGACCCGGTGATCGCCCTGGTGCAGCAGGCGGTGGTCATGGCATTGTATTTAGGAATTCTATATGTCTGGAAAAGGGAATGGTTGGCATCCGTTAAGAACGATGCCATCGCCGTTCCCGAAGCCTGAGCGCGGCATTGAATCTAGAACGACGCCTGCGAACAGAACTCCTTCAAGTGCGGCAACAATTCAGGGAACAAACCCAATTCCAACAACGTCCTAGATTCATTGGTCAAATCCTTGACCTTTTTGATATACTGTTGATAGAACATCGTACTAGCATGATCAGGAGGGTATTAAAATGACCACATCGAACAAAACTGCATTCTCCCGCCGCAGTCTACACCAACTATTAATCCTCGTTCTCATTCTGACCCTGGCAATCGCCATCCCGCTCGGGACCGCCAAGGCGTACACCGGCTTCCCGACCATCGCGATTGTTAGCGTGGAAAAGGACGTTTCGGTGACTATTCAAGCCGGCAATCTGCCGCCCAACCAGACCTTCACCGTGCGCATGGGCAAAATGGGCACCCTGGCAGTCGGCGGCGAAATCGTCAAGACCTTCGACTCCGGTACCGGCGCAGCCCAGAAGCTGACACTCAACATCCCGGCGTCGCTCAAAGGCCAGGCGCAGATCGCCATCCGCATGGACAGCGCTCCCGGGGGTTGGTTTGCCTATGACTTTTTCATCAACTCGGTATCCTCAACCGCGGTTCCTACAACGGTAGGCGGTTCAACCGCCACACCGACCAAGACCCCCACGGGTCCTACGCCCACCCGAACGCCTACCGGGACGTTAGCCACCAAAACGCCCACCAAAGTTGTCACCCCAGCCGCCACGAAAATCCCCGGTTATTCCGGCATCCCGACCATCTCGATTATCGCGGTGGTGAAGGACAGCACGGTCACAATTAAGACCAATAATTACCCACCCAACCAGGTCTTTACTGTACGCATGGGCGCCTTCGGCACCAAAGGTATCGGCGGCACCATCGTCGGCACAACCGATTCTGGCAAGGGCGGCGTCTTCGAAGCCACCTACAATATTCCGGAAGCGCTGAAGGGCAAACTGCTGATCTCTATCCGCCTGGACAGCCCGGCAGGTTTCTACTCGTACAACTGGTTCTGGAACAACAACGCGCCGTAGACCCGGCAGATAACATTGCCTTTTGGAAATGGATTGCGCGGAATCCCCTCCGCGCAATCCATCCGCATTTAATGAGCAGGTTTTAATATGGCGTCTGTCATGCGGGCCAGGCGCACCACCGGTTCGACGTCATGTACGCGTAAAATGTCCGCACCGCGCTGAATCCCCACCGCGCAGGCTGCCATAGTGCCTTCCAGACGCTGGTCCGGCGGTAAATTGAGGGTGTAGCCGATAAATGATTTGCGCGAAGGCCCCAGCAGCACCGGGTAACCCAGTGCTTTGATCTCATTCAAGCGGTTGAGCAGCGTCAGGTTTTGCTCGACCGTTTTGCCAAAACCTATTCCAGGGTCCAAAATAATGGCTTCTTTGACAATGCCAGCTTTCAGTGCCAGATCGACCGATTCAAGAAGTTCCCTGCAAACGTCTTCCAATAAATTATCATATTCCATGCCCACATAACGCCCACCCAGCCGATCTTGCAGTTCGGCGCTGCCCGGTTTGCTGCGGTTATGCATTAACACAATCGGGGCGCGGTGACGGGCGGTCACTTCCGCCAGCCCAGGGTCGGCACGCAGCCCCCACACATCGTTGACCCAGTGGACTCCGGCTTTGAGCGCCGTCTCGGCAGTTTCGGCTTTGTAGGTATCGATGGAGAGCAGCACATTCAGGTCAGCTTTGACCAGGGCGCGAATGACCGGTTCGGTTCGCGCAATTTCCTCTTCCGCGGTCACCAGCTGCGCCCCCGGGCGGGTCGACTCGCCGCCAACATCCAAAATATCCGCGCCGGCTGCCGCGAACTGCCTGGCTAATTCCAACGCAGCTGTCACCATTTCGCCGTCGTGCAGCAGACCATCGCCGGAAAAGCTGTCCGGCGTCACATTGAGGATACCCATAATGAATGTACGGCTGCCAAATTCCAGTCGTTTCATGGTTATTTTCCTTCTCCGCTGATCTGTGCGGCCATTTTCTCCAGGCGGCGCAGGCGGGTAGCGGGTTTACGCGGCTCCAACACATATTTTAGCCACTCGCGCTGGTGCGACGGCGGCATTTGCTGGTACTTGTCTAAAATAGTCGAATGGCTTTGGAAAAACTCGGCGATCTGCGCCGGGGGATGATTGTCCGGGCTGGTGACAGGGGTGATTCCGCCGCGCTCTACATGATTTAACAATTCCTGGATCGTCTGTTGGGTCACTGGATGCGCCAGATCTGGCGCCAGGTCAGCCAGCGGGACCAGCACGAAGGCGCGTTCAGCCAGGCGCGGATGCGGAATTTCCAGGCGTTCATCCTGAAACACTAGATCGTTGTAAAACAGTATGTCCAGGTCGATCAATCGCGGTCCGAAGCGCACCGATTCCTGCCGACCCATTTTTTCTTCTAAAAACTTGAGGTGCTTCAGCAAATCCAATGGTGCAAGTGCTGTTGCTGCCTCACAGACCATGTTGAGGAACGCCGGCTGATCGGTATAACCCCACGGGGGGGTCTCGTACACTGGAGAACAGCGTAGCACCGTCACAGCCGGGGGCAGCAGGGTGAGGGCGTGCGTCAGGTTCAGGATGCGGTCGCCGAGGTTCGTGCCCAGCGCCAGGTACACTCGCGTCATGCTTATTGACCGCGCTGGGTGTTGATCAAATCAGCCAGCATGCCGTAGGCGGTGGTATCCGGACCCGGATTGCCTTCCACGATCCCCAGGCCGGGCAGCACATCCAGTTTGAACTCGACGTATGAGCTGGTGCCTTCGATCGAGTACAGCGGCGAGCCGGCTGACACCCGGGCAGGTTTGACACTGGCTTCCAGCAGCCGCGCACCGTCGCGGCGGGCCGTGCACACCAGTTTCCAGCGCTCGCCGGCCTTTTGGGCTTTTTTGATCATTTCCGGCGTGACCTCGCGAATGCCAGTGCGGTCAACTTGCTGCGGTTTGAGCGGAATCCCCATCAATACTGTGGTCAAGGCTGCGACTTTGATGGCAGCGTCCCAGCCGTCGATGTCCGCTGAGGGATCGGTCTCAGTGATGCCAATTTTCTGCCCCTCGACGATAGCCTCATCCAATGTCATACCTTTTTCCTGCAAACCCAGGATAAAGTTGGTGCACGAATTCAAAATGCCGGTAAATCCCAGCAGGTCGGCAGCCGGCAGCGGGCCGCGGAACAGCGAGAAAATCGGCGCGCCGTCCATCACGGTTGATTCGTACATAAAGCGCTTACCGCGCATGGCAGCCATCTGATTCAATTCAGCGAAGGCATGCACCACCGGTCCTTTGTTGGCGGTGATGGCATGCATACCCTTGTTAAGCGCCGCCTTGATATGGTCGATAGCTGGCTGACCGGTGTGGTGATTGACCGGCGAGGTTTCCAGCATGGCATCGGCTGAGCTGGAGAAAATAAAATCAGTGACGTTGGCCGGGACAGGCTGCTCGGAGAGGACGTCCAGCGATTGGCCAAGTTCGATCGTTTCCAGGGCGCGTGTCAGGTTGATGCCGCCGGAGTTGATGGCGCCGCCGTGCCGCCCGGTGATGATGCCGGTGACGATGATCCGCAGGCCAAACTGTTCGGCCAGGGATTGTTCTTTCCGCAGCAGCAGGCGCGCGAAGGCCTGCCCGACATTGCCAAAGCCAACCATTACCAGGGCGATCTGTTTCATAAGGTTTCTCTCCGCGATCAGGTTAATTTAATCATAGCCGTAAAAACGGCCGCGTACAAGCAGTTGATCGGAATTGCACATTACACTGGCGGCCAGGGGAACGGGCGGCGGTCTGGGTGCGGGGCGGGGTAGATACCCATAGTCACCAAATTATTTATGCGCATAGCCAGGGCTTGCAATTCATCCGCGGATAATAGCTGCGACAGCAGGTGCGTGGTTTTTTCTCCTGGTTGATTGAGCTGTTCCGCCAGGCATTTCAGGTCGATTGACAGGTGATTGGGCAAGGGCTGCCCGGAAAAATCCCAGATCACCGTGCGCAATTTGTCCTCTTCGTGAAAACACACCCCGTGGTCGATCAGCCACAGGTGATCGTTGGCGTCCAGCAAAATATGACCGCCTTTGCGGTCGGCGTTGTTGATGATCACGTCAAAAGCTGCTACCGGATGTAGGCGGGCGCGGTGTTCCGGGCGAAATGAAAAATAGTGATACTCTGGATCGTGGTCGACATACAGCTGGAGCGATCCCGGGCCGAGCGGTCCTTTACGGCGGTAAACGGTGGGCGGCACCAATTCCCAACCCAGCGCCTGGCTGACCAGAAAAGCCGCCACCTCGCGCCGCGATAAGGTGCTTTCCGGAAAATCCCACAGCGGCGTTTCACCGCGCTCCGGCTTGTAAACTGCCCTGGCTTTAAAATCTTCCGGCGGGTAGGACAGCTTCACCAGGAAGGTGTCATTGGAGCCGGCTTGAAACAGTCCCTCCAGGTCAATATCCCCTTTTTGCAGGGCAGTCAGCACGCTCTTCAAGTCGCCATTTGCAGCCATGGGATGGGCAGTATCTGCGTTTAGCTAATGTTTATGGCCGTTCTTCTTGGGGCAAAAATGGCCGGCTGGATCCATCGGTTCGCCGCACTGCGGGCATAAAGGCCGCCCGCGCGACGCCAACTCAGATCCCCAGGCGCATAATGCCAGCAGCTGCGAACGGCTGCACCAGAAGCGTACCACCCCGGCATCGTCCTCGCCGATCTCCTCGGAGAGAATTTCATTGGCTACCAGACAGGCTAAATCGCGGTCTGAGTCGTAAGCCAGACCAATTTCGCCGATGCGGAATAGCGGCTCGTCCGGCGAGTCGATTTTCATGGCTTCCTCGACAAAATCGTCGGAGGCTGGAGCTAAATCGGGAAGACGCTCATTCAGTTCATTAAAAAATTGCTCGACACCCATCGCCAGCGTCTGCAGCTGGACTTTTTCGATCAATAGTGTAATGACCTGGTGGTCATCCTGGCCCTGGAGATAAAAAACACGCTGCCCGGGTTGGCCAATGGCGTCGGTAGTGAGTCGGGTGACGGGGTCGAGTTCGATTTCCATGCGGGCCATAAAGTGGTTTCTCCTATGCAGAATAGTATATCAAATCGCCCGCGGCATCTGTGCGATGCGGTTGTACTGTAGGGTCAATCCGGCAGGTGCAGTCCGTCCCAGGTGACCGTCTCGACCGGGCCGCTTTCGCCAATCAGACGCGGCAGCAAATTAGCAAACGGTTTGCCAGGTCCGCTGGTCACCAAATGCAAGTAACCGTTGCGGTCAGCGGATGCCAGCCAATTATGCTGTTCCAGCAGGCGGCGCGTCTGGCGGGCAATCGCCGGCGCCGGGTCGATCACCTGCACCTCCGAGCCGACAATTTCCTTAATCAACGGGATGACAAACGGATAGTGGGTGCAGCCAAGCACCACCGTATCGATGTGCTCGTCCAACATGGGCAGCAGGGCGTTTTCCAAAATTTGACGGGTTTTCCGACCCCGCAGGCGGCCGGCTTCGATTTGCGCCACCAACCCAGGCAGCGTGTCTTGATAAAAGGTTGTGCCGCTGCCAAAGCGTTCCACCACCGAGGCGTATAAGGCTCCCTGGAAAGTAGCCGGGGTAGCCAGCACGCCCACCCGGTGGGTGCGGCTGTTTTCGGCAGCCGGTTTGACCGCCGGTTCCATACCCACAAAGGGTACTTCCGGAAAGATCTGGCGTAAATGCTGTAAAGCGACGGCTGAGGCCGTGTTGCAGGCCACAACAATCAAACGGGCGCCGCGCCTCAGCAGAAAACGCGTGATTTCCTCCGAGAACTGGCGAACTTCCTCCAGCGAGCGCGATCCGTACGGCACATGTGCCTGGTCGCCGAAATACAGCAGGTCCTGCGCCGGCAGCAGCTCACGAATGGCGCGCAGCACCGACAGTCCGCCGACCCCCGAGTCAAATACGCCAACCGTTACGCCCCTGGAATCCGTCATTTTCTCCTGGCAGCCTCGACCAGCCCGCGGAAAATAGCCTGATTTTCCGCTGATTCAACCAGCCACTCCGGGTGCCATTGCACGCCCAGCCCAAAGACATGGTCCTGCAGCTCAACCGCCTCGGTCAGTCCATCCGCGGCGCGCGCCACGACCCGCAGATTGGCTGGAATTACGTCCAATCCCTGGTGGTGCAGACTGTTGACGCCGATGGTTCGGCTGCCAATCAGTTGAGCTAAACGGCTGTTGGCGTCCACCGACAACTGATGAGAAACCCGGTCTCGCGGAATATTGGGATACCAATCGTGGCGCTCAGCGCCCGGGTACTGGGCTTCGATATCCGTGAAAAGCGTACCGCCCAGCGCCACATTCATCACCTGCGCGCCGCGGCAAATGCCCAGGAACGGTATCTTGTCCTGCACCGCCTGGCGCACCAGGGCGAGCTCCAGCGCGTCGCGCGCCGGGTCGATGCTGTGAACCCGCCGGTGCGGCCGTCCAGCGAAAACCGCCGGGTCGATGTCGCCGCCGCCGGTCAGCAGCACGCCGTCCAACCGCGTTAAAAGCTCGGCAATTTGATCATTCGTCAACCCGGAAGGCACAATCACCGGTAAACCGCCGGCGCGGATCACCGCCTGGACATACCGGTCGGATAATTGATGTTCGTAGACCTGGGTGGCTGATAGGACGCGTCCGGTGGTGATTCCGATGAGTGGGTTGGGCATGTGACCTCTGTGCTTGCGATTATACCGAAAAAAGGACGCAACCTGAGCTTCAGGCTGCGCCCTTCTTGATGGGCTGCAAAATAGCTATGACTAGTTGAATTTTTGCTTGAGTCTGGCGCTCTTGCCAGTGCGTCCGCGCAGGAAGTACAGACGTGCGCGGCGAACCTGGTTGCGGCGTTCCACCACGACCTTGTCGATGCGCGGGGAGCGCAGCAGGAAGGAGCGTTCCACACCGATGCCGTTGGTCGCCATGCGGCGGACGGTGAAGGTGGAGTTGACCCCGTCATTGTGAATGTACAGGATGGTGCCCTTGAATTCCTGAATACGCTCGCGGGTGCCTTCTTTAATTTTCACGTGAACCGAGACGCTGTCGCCCGGGCGTAATTCCGGAATGTTGGGGTTGGCCGGCGCCTCAATCGTTTTGAGTATATCTTCCATAGCAACTATCCTTCCAAGATGATCAATTAATACCGTGCGCGATTGCGGGAACCAGCGCGAAGCAGGATTATAACATGATTCTGACGGATGGGGAAAAAAGATATCATGAATTTTCTGGCGCAGTTCACAGCCTTGACGCGTGGGGTACTTGGGATAAAATTAGAAAATCTTGGGGCGGTGGCGGAATCGGCAGACGCAACGGACTTAAAATCCGTCGATGGAGACATCGTGAGGGTTCGACCCCCTCCCGCCCCACAAGATTGAGAACGGTTCACGGGATCATTGACTTTCACAACCCGGCTTCCTATAATGGATTTAGCTCTGCGCATCGTCCGTTCATTTCTTAGCCCACAATCCATCCTCTGAAACACTGACGTGTGAGCCTCCTCGCCCTGAGCGGAAAGGAGTTACGGGGGAATAAGACCCGCTTGCTGATCCGAGTAAGGGGTTGTTTTCGTTTAAAGAATGTTTGTCAAGGGAGGAATGATGAAACGCAGTACGTATGTCCTCATCGCCGCCATCATCATCGCCGTTTTTGGATTGGGATTCTTGATTAGTCCCAATACTGTATTGAGTATCTATGGCTCAAAATTAGATACAACCGGGGAATTTGTGGCGCGTTATTTTGGCTCTGCTCTAATAGGCCTAGCGGTAACTTGGTTTATGGCTCCC
>Ga0209002_10000093_pt1 | contig 53507 bp, 51 predicted proteins | sample Rifsed16ft2_FD_184010 | JGI IMG/M metagenome (GOLD analysis project Ga0209002, IMG submission 184010) | Soil microbial communities from Rifle, Colorado, USA - sediment 16ft 2 (version 2) | ecosystem: Environmental > Terrestrial > Deep subsurface > Rock core/Sediment | place: Rifle, Colorado...
TGTTTTCGTAGGGCAGACCTTGAGGTCTGCGTCTTTACGGCTTTTACAGCAGGGCTAAAGCCCTGCCCTACGACTGACACAAGATTACGATACGTTACCTCTCCGCCTTATGGCATTGACAAAAAGAACGCGTTGGCATAATGTTATACTTAAAAGAAAAATCGGAGCGTTATGACGATTAAATCGGATTTTCTGGTGCTCGGAAGCGGAATAGCGGGCCTTTCGTTCGCCTTAAAGGCGTCAAACTACGGCACGGTATGCGTAGTCACCAAAAGGTCGAAGGAAGAGTCCGCGACGCTCTACGCTCAAGGAGGCATCGCCTCGGTCTCAAGCAAGGACGACACCTTCGAGTCCCACATAAAAGACACTCTCAATGCGGGCGCCGGCCTTTGCAAGCCCGGGGTCGTGGATATGGTGGTGAAGGACGGCCCCGAAAGAATCAAGGAACTCATAAATCTCGGAGTCCACTTCACCGGCACGGTAAAAAGCGGCAACATGGAACTCGACCTCGCCAGAGAAGGCGGCCACTCCAAAAGAAGAATCGTCCACGCCGAAGACTTGACCGGAAGAGAAGTCGAGGCCGCCCTCATAAGGGCCGCGGAGGCCGACCCCAACATCGCAATCCATGAAAATCACATAGCGGTTGACCTCATAACCCACTCCAAGTTCGTGGGAAAAACCGAAGAGGACAGGGTTTGGGGGGCTTACGTCCTCGACAAAAAAACCAATAAGGTCAAAACCTTCCTCGCTCAAAACACAATCCTCGCGACCGGCGGCGCGGGCAAGGTTTACCGCTACACCAGCAATCCGGACGTCTCCACCGGCGACGGCATAGCCGGCGCGTACAGGGCCGGAGCCGAAATCGCGAACATGGAGTTCATTCAGTTTCACCCCACCTGCCTCTACCACCCTAAAGCCAAAAACTTCCTCATATCGGAGACGTTGAGGGGCGAAGGCGCGGTTTTGCGCCGGAGCGACATGACCCCTTTCATGAAGGCTCATCACCCTTTGGCGGAACTCGCGCCAAGGGACATAGTCGCGCGCGCCATAGACATCGAACTCAAAACGCGCGGGGACGATTACGTATTACTCGACATAAGCCATAAACCGGCCGAATTCATAAAAGAGCGTTTTCCGAACATCCACAAAAAATGCCTTGAGTTCGGCTTTGACATCACCAAAGAACCCATCCCCGTCGTGCCGGCCGCGCACTATGTCTGCGGCGGGATAAATACCGACATTGACGGAAGGTCGAGCCTCAAGGGGCTTTACGCGATAGGAGAAACGGCCTGCACCGGGCTTCACGGCGCGAACCGCCTCGCGTCCAACTCGCTTCTCGAGGCGCTGGTATTCGCGCGAAGGGCCGCGCTTAACGCCAAGGGAACCCTGAAAAAAGACCATGCGGGAATCTTCCCTTCCATACCGCAATGGCAGACAGGCGGGGCCGTGAGAAGCGACGAAGCGGTCGTCATAAGCCAGAACTGGGACGAGATACGAAGGTTTATGTGGAACTACGTCGGAATCGTGAGGACGAACAAAAGGCTTGAACGCGCGAAAAGAAGGATAGACCTCCTCGCTGGCGAGATAAACGAATACTACTGGGACTTCATGATAACCTCGGACCTGTTGGAGATGCGCAACATAGCGACCGTCGCGGAACTTATCATACTATCGGCCATATCGAGGAAAGAATCCCGCGGCCTTCACTATAACGCCGACTATCCGTCCGCCGATGAAAGATTCGAACGCGACACGATCATAAAAAAATGACGGCAAGCGTAGGGGCACGATGCATCGTGCCCCTACCGGTAACCGTCAAGCGGCAAAAGAACCCGGCGCGATATAGAACTTCATGGTAACGACAGTCCCCTTGCCGGGTTTGCTTTCCACGTCTATGGTTCCGCGGTGGTCCTGTATTATCCGGTGCGTTATGGTCAAACCGAGTCCCGCGCCGGTCATCTTGGACGTGTAAAACGGGTTAAAAAGCTTCTTCACGGAGTCCGCCTCCATGCCGACCCCGTTGTCGGAGACAATAAGGATAAGGGTATTGTCCGAGGCCGGCAGTGTTTCAACCTTTACGACCCCTTCCTTTTCTATGGCCTCCACCGCGTTCTGCAAAACGTTGAATATCGCTATCTTGAGATTAGTCCTGTCCATGCTAAACAACGGAACGCCGCTCAAAAGATTGGTCTTTATCCCGATTTCTTTGTCTCCTATGACATGCCTTGCGTCCTCGACGGCCGCTTCCACGACCGCATTCAGGTCCCCCGGCTCGAAGCGCGAGGAGAGTATCCCCTTGTACTCGTCTATCCTCTGCATCATCCGTTCCATGCGCTTGACCGCGTTGAGTATCACGTCGGCATAGTGTTGATGCTCGGGATGCGTCTCGCTATTTCTCAAACGCCTCGCAATCCCCCCTATGGACGTAAGGGGATTTCTTATCTCGTGTGCTATGCCGTTTACCATCTCTCCCAGCGCGGCAAGTTTTTCGGTCTCGACGAGTTTGGCCTGCAACGCCCTCATCCTTAAAAACGACTTCACCCTCGCGCCGACCTCGACTATGCTGAAGGGCTTTACTATGTAGTCCTCGGCCCCGACCTCAAGCCCCATGACCTTGTCCTCGAGTTCTCCTCTCGCGGTAAGCATCAAAACAGGTATATAGCGGGTCGCTTCGTTGGATTTAAGACGCCTGCAGGTTTCGTAACCGTCCATGACCGGCATCATGACGTCAAGGAGTATCAAATCGGGACGGAACGTCTCGACCTTCTTAAGAGCCTCGCTCCCGTTAGAGGCCGTCCCGGTCTCGTAACCTTCGGCCTCCATGCTGTCGGAAAGAAGGATGCGGCTTCTTTCGGTATCGTCAACGATAAGTATCTTAGGCTTCAAAATTCCCCGCTGTAAGCATTGTCATTGCGAGCGAAGCGAAGCAATCTATCTTTTTATATTTATTCCAAAGATTGCTTCGGTCGCTGCGCTTACTCGCAATGACTGAATAGGAATGCCGTTTTGCGCCCCTTAGAATCCCACGCGAACCGTCGCGAACGGGCCTGACACCTTGAAATCCACCTCGTCGTCGTCATGCTCGGCGTGAAGAGCGAGATACCTGTAACCGGCGGAAATAGTAACCAACGGAGCCGGTGTCAGATTTAAAAAAGCCTCGGCGTCAACAAGATTCCCGGCGTTCCCCGCCGTCATCCCCGTAATCTCGGCTCCGACGCTTAAAAACGCCGGAAGTCCGGCCTGAACCGAGACCCCGATTGCGGGAAGGGGCACGGCCAAAGACTTGCTTTCATTGTTTACCGGAGACTTGAGGCTCGCGTCTATGTCGAAATATTTGACTTCCGCTATGACGCCGAACTTGTTGCCGAGGGTATTCACTATGTCATACTCATAACCGAGACGGTGATACGCGACGTCGAAGTCGGACTTGACGCGAGTGCCTGCCAAGTAGGTCTTGCCGTCGAAGTTCACGGATTGAGTGATAATCTCGTCACCGTCCCATGACATGGGCATATAGGAATACCTCACGTGGTGGTCGCCGAAGCCGAGCCTGACCCTGCCCTCCGGAAAACCCTTCGAATCGTCGACACCGAGATCGTCGGCAAGATCTATCCCGGTGCCGGGAAGACCCGACTCCGTAACCTTCACATCCGACGAAAGATTCGTGAACCAGTACCTTGCGTCAATCTCCACAACCGCTTGCGCCTCGGCGGCGAAAAATACCGCCGCTGCCATGAACATAATCATGAATACCGGTCTTTTCACGTGAAACCTCCTGATTTCTTTATTTATGCCGGTTCAAGAACGCGTAACTCCATTAACTCTAAATCGGCGGACTCGAACCGGACGGCACAGCTCCCACCTCGTAGCGTATGACGCCCGTAACGTCGGAATAATACCACTTCATTGTAGTATCTCCGTTGGTCGGCACGGCGCTAACGTTCCAGAAAGGCGCTCCGCCGCCGTCAACCCCTATAACAAGGGTAAAAGTATAATCGCCGTAGGCTCGCGGGTTCCCTGTGCCGGACGGTATGACTTGAGTCGTCTCGAGTTCGGAAAAGTTATCGCTATACCTGTTGTTAATGTCCAAAAATATCTGTTCCGCCTTGACGATGTTATTTATGTAAGATATGGCCGAGGCCTGTTTCGCCTTGTTTATGAATTTATAATACAACGGTACGGCTATGGCGGCGAGTATGGCTATTATCGCTATGACGATGAGAAGTTCTACGAGCGTGAAACCGTCCTTGCCGTTAACCCTAAAAGCGCCGCCTTGCCCGGAAGAGCCTGATTCACTCCCCCCGGCAACTTGCAGGAACTTCCCGGCTAAAATTAAATGCTTCTTATTCATCTATACCGAGTATTCTTAACGCGTCATCGGCCTTTTTCTTTATATCCCCGGCCTCCTTGGCGCCCGAAAAAGCGGCGAGCCCGCGTATTTCTCTTAACATCTCCACCGCCTCGGCGCGGGCCAAAAGACCTCTCCTTTCCGCCTTCTCGAGAGATTCGGCAAGGCCGTTTACGATAGGTTCGACCTCCCTGAACTGATCGCTCTTCCTGAGTCTCATGCGCTCTTTGTAATTTCCGCGCGCGAGTTCCGTCAGGACTTTTTCAAGCCTGTAAACAGGCCCGGCCACCCTGTGGGAGGCCAATACCACCTGTATGAAAACAAGAAGCGCCACCAGAAACACCGCCGGCCATAGCCGTTTATGCAACGCCAGAATCTCGGCGGCTATCGCGCCATTTGCGTCGCCGGAAGAAATCTGCGTGGAAAGCGGATAGAAGATTAAGGCGCCAAAAATAATCGAATACACAAAAAGAGACACCGCCGCCGCGATGGCCACCTTAACCTGGTAACGCGGGTTGATTAACTTATTTCTTCTGCGGAAAAAGAGCCTCAACCTGTCGTTCATCGGTTTATCCTCTACCGAATATTAGAATAATCAAGAGGGCATGTCAAGGCGGATACCACGTATAATGCGGCTGACGGAGGAGGTCGGCCATGAGGAGAACCAAGGCCAAGGCGCGGGTCGCCGCTTAAGGGAAGGGTTGTCACACGGATTTTTCAACAAAACCCGGCAACGATAAGTTCAAAATACCGGCAAACCAATACTGACTTTACCGGCCTACGCGCGGCCATTTCTGGCGGATATTCTGGAAATGCCGGACTTTATGATTTCTTTTCTTACGCACTTCCTGAATTCGGCTTCATCCACCTTGAACTTGAACGCCTTTTTGCCGTTTATGAATATGGTGGGCACGTGGCCGTCGAACCTCCTCTCGAGCTCCACGCTCGAGGATATGTCGACTTCTTTCATCTGAAAAGGAATCTCGTCCCTTACCCTGCCTATGACCTTCTTTGCCTCATCGCAAAGGCAGCACTTCTTTTTCGCGTAAACTTCGATTACAGGCGCGGCCATAAGACCCTCCTAAAGTCCTGATTACCCGAAAGACGGCAGTATCCTGTTCATGTAGATTGTAATCATAGCAAAAGAATTAAAGAATATCAATACCCCTGTTATTATCAAGAGAGCGCCCGTCACTACGGATACGAGCCTCATGTGTTTCTTGAGGCGCTGGAAGTGCTTTAGGAAGGTGTTTATGCCGAGCGAGGTGAGAAGAAACGGTATGGCGAGCCCGAGCGAATAACATATGAAGAGTATCACTCCGGCGTAACTGTTGCTTGATGTGGCGGCAACGGCGAATATCGCGGAAAGAATCGGCCCTATGCAAGGCGTCCAGCCGGCCGCGAAACCGACCCCCACGAGAAACGAACCCACGAGCCCGGGCGGCTTCTCCCTGAAAAAATGAAGCCTCTTGTCGCGCTGCAATATGCCTACGTTTATCACGCCTATCACGTGAACGCCTAAAAGAAATATCGCGACTCCGCCTATTTGCCGTATGAGGTCCTTGTACTCGAGAAACACGTGGCCGAAAAACTGCGCCGAAAGGCCGAGCACGAGCACGAACACGACCGAAAAACCGAGTATGAACATGAGCGAATTTGCGAGTATTATGCCCTTAAGTTTCCTGGAACCCTCATCGTCGGTAAGTTCCTCGAAGGATATGCCCGTCACGAAAGATATGTACGAAGGGACAAGAGGAAGAACGCAAGGCGAGACAAAAGATATGAACCCTCCGCCAAAGGCGACGAGCATCTTGCTCATGAACGCAAGTTCTATGAAAGTCTCATGAGTCATTTCTTGAGAAGCTCCCTGAAGATTTTTATTGCCGCGGGGCTCGCCCAATCCCTCGCGCCGACAGCCTTGCCTATCGCCATGCCGTTTCTGTCTATTACGAAGGTGGTCGGAAGGAACGACGCCTTGTAGCTTTCGCTCACCTTTCCCGGCTCGTCGATAAGCACCGTGAATTTATAGCCGTTTTTCTTCGTGAAGTTGACGGCCTTCTTCTTGCTCTCGTAATCGTTTATCGCGACGACCGCGAGCCCCTCTTTGCCGAGCATCGAATCCAGCCTCGAGAAAGAAGGCATCTCCTCCTTGCAGGGCGGACACCACGTGGCCCAGAAGTTAAGCACCACCACCTTGCCCTTAAAATCCTTCAACGACACCTTCTTGCCGGATACGTCCTCTAATGTAAAATCCGGGGCGCCGGCCGGTCCTATACGGGTCAGGCCGAACTCCTGCCAGAGGTCGTCCTTGGCGTTTAAAACCCCGGGGACAAACAAAAGCGCCGCGAATATTATGCCGAGAAGGCTCTTCATTGTTTTTTATTGTCTTCCGTAGATCAGGGCTTTAGCCCTGACAGGCGATGGCGCGTAATACATTCGACTTTTATCAACCCTTCCGCCTCAGGCGGAGGGCTGAGCTACATTAGGTTTTTACCGGCGGTAGGAAGCCGGATCTTTAGGGCCGTTTTGGAGAAGTTCCGCGATGGCGCTTATGTTAGACATCTTGGTCCAATCTCTCGGCCCCATTACCTTTTCGGCTATCACGCCGTTTTGGTCTATGATGAAGGTTTCCGGAACTCCGGTGGTTTTATAAAGCTCTTTGATCCTGCCCTTCCTGTCGTGAAGGACCGTAAAGGTAACTCCGTACTTTTTAACGAACTCCCTTACCGCCTCGGGCCCGTCTTTGTCGATGCTCACCGCGACTATCTCGAAGGGCTTCCCTTGAAGCGCCGCGTGGAGTTGCTGCATGGAAGGCATCTCATCCTCACAGGGCTTGCACCACGTGGCCCAGAAATTGAGAAACACCACCTTGCCCTTGAACTCTCCGAGGCTTCTTTCTTTGCCGTCAAGATCGGGCAACTCGAAGTCTATGGCTTGCGTGCCGGCGACCACGAGCTCGAAGTTCGACTTCTTCGCGAACACCGCTATAAGCACGATTGCGACGGAAACCGCGACTATTATGATGGCGACGGGATTTACGCCCTTTTTGCCCTCTTGCTTTTCGTTCATGAATTCCCTTCTGATGACGCTCCGTACTAAGCGTACGCGTGAAGTCCCGGCAATATGAAGCTGACTCCCCAATACAGGAATATGACCGCGAGAAATCCGAGTATGGACAGATACGCCGCCTTCCGTCCCCTCCATCCCCTCGTAACCCTCGCGTGCAGATACGCCGCGTATATGAGCCACGTTATAAGAGACCACGTCTCTTTCGGGTCCCAGCTCCAATAAGTTCCCCACGCGTAGTTGGCCCATACCGCGCCCGAGATTATGCCTATCGTGAGGAACGGAAACCCCCACGCGATGGTCCTGTACCCGAGTTCGTCGAGCATCTCGCTTCCGGGGAACCTGTCCACGAGGACGTTCGTTTTCTTCACGGCCTCGTAACGTTCCTTTATAACATACATTATCGCGATGCCGAAAGATATGGCGAAGGCCGCGTAACCCACGAACGTCGTAAACACGTGAAAATCAAGCCAGCCTATGGCGTACTTCTCCAACCCCGCCTGACTCAAAAGATTCACGAGCCACTTCCATTTGTTCTGGAGCGCCGGATTCAACGGCTCAACGCTCTTGAACCTGTACGGGAGCATTGACGCCGCGACCATGGCGAAGAAGGCTATGGTCATGACGAAAGCGCCCATCTCTTTTATCCTGTGCTTGCGCTCCAGCCATATATACCCTATGGTCATGGCCCATACGAAAAGCACCATGGACTCGTAGAGGTTCGAGAACGGCGCGTGTCCGGCTTCCGCGGCCCTCGATATAAGCATTCCGGTCGTGGCGAGAAGCGCTATGTAGGTCATGGCCGTGGCGGTCTGCGACATCCACCCTTTCCGGAACACCCAGTAGCCTACGTAAAAGACGGCCGTAACGAAATAAAAAGCGAAGGCCATGGTAAAGAACATCAAAGACATGACAACGTTGGCTTCTTTCATCTCCCACCCTCCCCCTCCGCCTCAGACGGAGCGTCGGTATTAAACTCCTTGAGTCCGTTCATAATCTCCTCGAATTCTTTATCAAAGGCAAGCTGGTTTTTATTGGTCATCCCGCCTATCTTTACCGTAAACCCGTCCCGGGCGCGGAGCGCGCTTACCCATATACGCCTGTGGAACACGAAAAAGGCGAGGATAAACCCGGCGCCCATCACGAGCGAGCCGGCCCATACCACGTTCGTTCCGGGATCTTTGTTTACCGATACGCCCGAATACGGTATCTCGATGAATCCGGTAAAAATGATGTCGTAATTGGTCTCCGGCAAAGTGCGCACGAACGACGGATAATTAAAAAGGAGCCAGGGCTTGGCGACAAGTTTATCGCCGTCATAGACCTCGAGCCTTATCGCCGGATTTTCCGCTTTGCCGGATTTCGAATAAACCGTCCTCGTCGCCTCGTCGAACGCGAAATCAGCCACGTACGATATTAACTTCGCCGAATACCGCGTGCCGGGTATTTTCTCGAGTTCCATCCAGTTCAGTCTGACCGGGTCTTCCATTTTCTCCGTATCAACCCTCTTGAAGGCGATTTCAGCCGTCTTTATCTTCTCCCATGACGTGCCGTAACTCGATTGGTAAAAACGAATGCCCTTGTAATAAAGCGGCTCGTTGACCCATATCTGCTTGGTCAAAACGTCCTTGCCGTCCTCCACGACCGTAAGTATCGAGTTATACTGGCGTATCTGTCCCGTGTCGTAGTAATCCACCCAGAACCGGTCCAAACGCAACTGAAAATCAAACTTCCCGGACGATACGATATCGCCGACAAGGATTACCTTGAAGTCCTTATAACCCCAAACACTGCCTATTATGGAGCCAAGAAGTATTATGAGAAGGCTTAGGTGCGTGAAATCCGAGCCGAAGCGCCCCAGAACGCCCTTCCACGCGTAAATCGAAAAACCTCCATCCGGGGTTTCCGCCGTCTTAATCTTGTATTTTTTCTTGGCAAGGAGCGCCGAAATCCTGTTTTTAACGATTTGAACGTCGCCGGCCGCCGTAAAAGTCGCGTTCCTCGAAAGCTTGTCTATCAAGGCGGGATTGAAAGAGGCCGATTCTTCTTTAAGAAGGGTTTTCCACTTCGGAGGAAATCTGTCGAGAGTGCACGCTATGATGTTCACGACAAGAAGACACAGAATGGAGACAAACCACCACGTGTTGTACATGCGGTCGAGGCCGAGCCGGAGTATTATTTCCGCCCACCTCTCGCCGTACGCCAAAAAATAATCCTGAGGACTCTGTCCCTGCTCGATTACGGTGCCTATGACGGAAACGGCCGCGATGAGTATAAGGATAAATATGGTGAACTTGACGGAAGATAAGACGCCGTTGATGCTCGAAAAGAAACCCTTGGCGCCGGCATTCGGAGCGTTGATTGAAGGCTTGGCCATGGATTATCGCTTGGTTACTCCCTCAGATTCGAGATACTTCCTTGCGGCGCTGCCCACGTCGCTTGACGGATTTATCGCCTCGGCCTTTTTCCACGCGGCTATGGCCTCTTGCCGCCTGTCTCCGAAGCCATACGCCAGCATGAACCCCTTGGTAAGCCATATGCGCTGGTAATTCGGGTCTCTCTTGATGCCGTCCTCCACGTACTTCAATCCGTCAAGGGGCCTTTGAAGATAAAAATGAGCGAGTCCGAGGTCGTTATAAGAATCAACGTCTTCGGGATTCAGTTCAATCGCCTTCTTATAATAAATAATGGCGTCCTCATATCTTCTTGTCTCAAGATAAATATCGGCAACCCTGGCGTTCAAATCCCAATCGTCCGGCTGTTCGGCAAGTCTTGCCTTGAGGTCGTTGAGTATCTCGTTATAATTTACGAGGCCCGCGCCCTGCGGGTAATTGCCGTTGGAATACTTGGAACCTTGCGGCTTGCCGTTAATCGCGGAAGTCTTTGACCTCGTGCCGAGCAAATAAGCGCCGGCCGCGACCATAACAACCGCCGCAACTACGATTATTATATAAACGCCCTTTTTCCCCATAAGTCCTTAATGACGTTCCTTTCCGAATTTTTCGTCAACAGCCTTCCTTACGGCCGGCGCGTCATACATCCGTCCATGAAGGCCGCAGACCGTAAACGCCTCGTTCATGCGCACGTCGCAATATTTCACGTGGAGGTCAACGTAACAGGCTGGAAGACTTTTAACGAAAAACACTTTGACCCTATCTAAATTATTTTACCAATATAAGATTAAAAAAAAATTAAATCAGCATTATTTTGTCCGGCGCCGTTTCCCGTTACGAACGTAAGTCGCGTGAGAAAAACACTCGCGCCGGAAAGGCCTGTTACCGGCCGGCGGCGACTTTCGAAATGGACGAATGGAACGCCCCGCCCGTCATCTTTTCTTCTTCTCCGAAAAGTATGCACGTGGTGGGACATCTCTTTACGGGCTCGCCGTCTTGCGGGCACAGTTCGTAATCTATCACGGCGAGATTGTCTTTCAAATTTATGCCTCCCTGCGTTTTACAGTCCTTCACGCACAGGCCGCACGCGATGCAGGCCACCTTGCAGAGCTTTTTGGCGACGGGGCCTTTGTCCTTATTGCGGCAATAGACAAAAAGTTTCCTGCTCTCCGGGTGCATCTCGATTATGTCCCTCGGACACGCCCTCGCGCACGCTCCGCATCCGACGCACTTGTCGTAAAACACGACAGGCAGGCCGTTGGAATCCATGGCCATTGCTTCGTAATTGCAAGCCGAAACGCAATCGCCGTACCCGATGCACGAATAGGCGCAACCCTTTTCCCCGCCCGTCAGATTGGCGGCGCTACAGGTCTTGTCGCCTCTGTAAACAGCGTTCTTTACGGCCTCTGCCTCGCCCCCGCGGCAAAGCACGACCGCCAAAATCCGCTCGGCCTTCATTGAACCCACTCCGAGGATTTCGGCTACGGCGTCGGCAACCGCTTGGCCTCCGGCTGTGCAGGAATTTACCGGGGCCTGCCTTAAGGCGAGTTTTTCCGCTAACATGGCGCACCCGGCGTAACCGCACGCGCCGCAATTGGTATTGGGAAGGGCTTCGTGAATCTTCGCCACAAGAGGATCTTCTTCGACATGGAACTTCTTCTGCGCTATGGAAAGAAACACGGCGAAGAAAACCCCAAGGCCGCCCATTGCCAAAACAGATATGATAAAAGATATGTCCAACATCTCAAGCATGGCGCTTACAACCCGTCTCCTTACCTTTTCTCTCCCCTCCTTACCAAGGAGGCAGGCTCACCTTGCGTTCGCCGCAGGCGGACAATGCAAGGGGAAGCGGGGAGGTTTTCTTGTCTTTTTACCCCACCCTCCCTCCCCTTGTAAAGGGGAGGAGACATCTAACGTTACCACCCAACTATTTATTATAACGCTTCGGGACGCGCGTTGCTATACCGAAAGAAGCCCCGCGAAACCCATGAACGCGAGGGCGAGCATGCCTGCTATGAGAAGCGTTATGGGAACTCCCTGAAGAGACTTCGGAATCTCCGCGAAGTCAAGCTCCTCGCGTATGCCGGACATTACGATGAGCGCCAACGTGAACCCTACCCCCGTGCCGACCCCGAAAAACACGCTCTCTATGAAACTGTATTCCCTTAACGATGCGAAGAGCGCGAGCCCCAATACGGCGCAATTCGTCGTTATGAGCGGAAGATATATGCCGAGGCTCCTGTAAAGCGGGGGGCTGGATTTTTTTATGAACATCTCGACGAATTGCACTAACGCCGCTATGGCGATTATGTAACTCACGGTCTGGAGAAACGGCAGATTGAACTTTATGATGACGTATTCGTTCAAAAGCCACGTTATCACGGCCGTAAGGGTCATGACGAAGGTCGTGGCGAATCCCATGTTGACGGCCGTGTCGAGCCTCTTCGAAACCCCCAAGAACGGACAGATGCCTAGAAAATAGGCGAGCACGAAGTTATTCACCACGGCGGCCGATATGAATATGAGTATGAGCCTCATCTCGACGCACCCCTGTGCTTAGTAAAGTAATTTATGCCGCCTATGAAAAGCCCGAGCGTTATGAACGCCCCGGGCGGAAGTATCATGACGACCCAGGGATTAAAGACATTTTCGCTCAATATGACAAATCCGAATATGCTCCCCGAGCCGAGTATCTCCCTTATGAAGCTCAATACGAGGAGCACCCACGTAAAACCGATTCCCGTGCCTAACGCGTCGGCCATTGACGGCGCTATGCCGTTTTTGCAGGCGAATATCTCCGCCCTCGCCAGTATCATGCAATTTACCACTATGAGCGCCACATACGCGCCGAGGACCTTCGACATTTCCGGGAAAAACGCCTGAAGATAGAAATCCGCGACCGTGACGAAAGTGGCCATTATGAGCACGTACGCGGCAATCCTCACCCCTCCGGGCACTATGTTCCTTACCATCGAGACCATCGCGCTCGAACATATGATGACGAACGTGGCGGCGAGCCCCATGGCAAGCGCGCCGCTTGCGGAATTCGAAGTCGCGAGCGTGGGGCACATGCCCAAGACTATCACGGTAATCGTGTTCTCGGTCCAGATGCCGTTTTTAAACACGCTGAAAAGGGATTTATCGTCTGCCATTGGCGCCTCCCTCTTCCGCCTCAGGCGGAGCGTTTTCCTCTTTTAGGATATCGAGCACCGCCGCGACCCTCGCGTTTACGGCGTTAACGACCGCCCTGCTCGATATGGTGGCCCCTGTTACGGCCTGAATCTCGTTGGGCTTCGTCGGCTTTTTGTTCTTCACGTATTCTATCTTCGGCTCTATGGAAAGCCCTTTGAACTGTCCGGTGAACTTCTCCTGCGCTATCTTCGTGCCGAGCCCGGGCGTCTCCTTCTGATTGAGCACCCTTAACCCGAACATGGTCTTTTTATCGAGCTTAAGCCCGACCACAACCTCTATGGTTCCGGCAAAGCCGGGGCCCTTCGCGGTAAAGGCGTAGCCGACGATATTGCCTGATTCGTCCTTTCCGACGAATATCTTCACGATTTCCGGGCCCTTCGCGCCCTTGATTGTTTTCTCCACCGTATCATAGCTCTTCGAGCCCTCAAGGACGGCGAATATCATCTTTCTTTCTTCCTCGAGCTTGTTCTTGAGTATCCTCGGATGCACGCTGTGGTAAAACCCCGCGAGTATGGCGCCGGAAAGCACGGCAAAAACCGAAAGCACCACTATCATCTTCGCCGACTGGTTCATTTCGCCTTTACCTCTCCGAAGACAACCGGCCTCGTCCATCTGTTAAGAAGCGGCGTAACCGCGTTCATAAGGAGTATCGCGTACATCACGCCCTCGGGGAGGCCTCCTAAAAGCCTTATTATGACCGTTATTATCCCGGCCCCTATGGCGAATATCCACTGGCCTATGGCAGTGGTCGGGGACGTTACCATGTCCGTTACCATGAACCACGCGCCCAACATCGCGCCTCCGGCCAGCACGTGAAAAAGCGGGTCAGGGTATTTAGCCGGGTTTACAAGCCAAAACGCCCCGCCGGTTATTGCCATCGCGCCGAGAAATCCAAGCGGGAGTTTCCAATTGACGTATCCCTTGTAACGCAGATAAAGCCCTCCCACGAGTATGGCGAGGGCGGAGGTTTCGCCTAAAGAGCCGGAGACGTTGCCGAAGAAAAGATTCAAAAGAGGAGTGCCCTTTGCCTCGAACTTCATGAGCGCGAGAGGCGTCGCGGCCGATACGGCGTCAACTCCCCCGAAAACTCCAACCGAGAACGGCTCCGCCCACGTAGTTATGATGACCGGGTACGCGGCCATGAGGAACGCCCTGCCTAAAAGCGCCGGATTGAATATATTGAAGCCAAGCCCTCCGAATATGTGCTTGCCGATGGCAATGGCGAAGGCCGAGCCCAGTATCGCGCCGAATACCGGAAAACCCGGAGGAAGAGTCAACGCGAGGAGCATGCCCGTTATGGCGGCGCTCCCGTCGTGCGCGGCGATTTTTTTGGCCGAAAATTTCTGGAGAAGATACTCGATAAAAACGCAGGACAAAGTGCATACGACAAGAAGCATCAGGGCGCGAAGCCCGAAAAAATAAATGCTCACCGCCGAAGCCGGAAAAAGCGCGGCCACCACCGAATACATTATCTTCGGTATGTTTTCGTCCGTCAACGCGTGAGGAGAAGAAGAAATAAGAAGCGGCCTGTAAGGGGCCTCTTTCTCCTCGGACGCCGATTTTGCGGCGATAGTCTCTTTTTCCGGCTGAATGTCGCTCATCGTCAAATCCGCAAGAAATTTAATTTAACGCCTTAAGAACTCGAACTCTTTTCCGAAGCCCTAAGCCTCACCTTCCCCACCCTTATCCACTGAACAAGGGGCCTCCGGGCCGGACAAACGAACGCGCAACAGCCGCACTCGATGCAGGCCGTGCCGAGCCATTTCTTGAAATCATCCGTCATGCCGAGCCTTCCGCTGTCTCCGAGCCTGTACGGCATGAGGGCCATGGGACAAGCCTCTACGCACCTTGCACACCTTATGCACGGCCCGTACTCGAGGGGCTTTAGCCGGGCGCCCGAAAACACGGTAATCCCAGAGGTTCCCTTCACAACCGGAACGTCCAGGGTTTTCTGCGCTATGCCCATCATCGGGCCGCCGTTTACGACAAGAGTCTCCTGACCCTCTTCCATGCCGCCGCACTGCGCTATTACGTCCTCAAAGGAAGTCCCGACGCGAAGAAGGAGATTTTTGGGGGTCTTGATTCCGTTCCCGCTTATTGTAACGACTCTCTCTATCAGCGGCTTTCCGCAACGCATCGCCTCGTAAACCGCGACCGCGGTTCCGACGTTATTCACTATGACTCCCGCGTCGAACGGAAGCTTGCCGAGAGGAACCTTACGTCCCATCACGGCCTTTATGAGCATCTTCTCCGCGCCCTGCGGATACTTGGTCTCTAATAAAACTATCTTTATGCCCGGGGATATTTTCGCGACGGCCTTGGTCATGGCCTCGATGCATTCCGGTTTATTGTCTTCTATGCCTATAAAGCCGTCCTTTGCCCCGACGGTCTTCATTATTATCTTAAGCCCGGTTACGACGTCTTCGGGACGCTCGGCCATTAACCTGTGGTCGGCCGTGAGATAAGGCTCGCATTCGCACCCGTTGAGTATCACGGCGTCCAGTTTGGCGCCCTCGGGCGGAGAGAGTTTAACCCCTGTCGGAAACGCCGCGCCTCCGAGGCCCACGATGCCGGCCTCCCTTACCGCGGCCCTGACTTCACCGGGCTTCATGGCATCTATCGAAAAACCCTCTTTAGCGGGCCATTCCTTTATCGCTCCGCTTCCTTCTATGATGACCGACATGACCTTGCCGCCGCCGGGATACGGATAAGGCGTTATGTCTTTGACTTTGCCGCTTATGCTCGCGTGAACCGGGGCCGTAACAAAGGACTTGGCGTCCCCTATCTTTTGACCCTCTTCTACGTCGTCGCCCTTTTTTACGAGAGGCTCGCAGGGCGCGCCTATGTGCTGGGAAAGCGGGATTATGACCCGTTTCGGGAGTGCGGCTTTCTCGATTGATTTATCCGAGGCCAGTTCCTTATGATAAAGAGGGTGTATGCCCCTCTCAAAGGTTTTTGTCCGCATAAAGGTTTGTATAAACCGCTAAATAATATCCTATTTTATCTCATAAAGTCAATATTTTCGCTAGGCAAAAAACTAAGCCTCCTTTGCTATGCGTCTAATCCTCTTCTGCGTTTGCTCGACCGTTTCGACTCCGGTATTGAGTATATACGCAGGGGCCGAAGAAAAAAGCCCCTTAAAAAACCGCGCCTGAACATCCGGCCTTTTAACGAGAAGGTAGGGATTATAATAAGACTCCTTTTTGAATTCGCCTATGTTTCCCCCCGCGCCCGAGAGCACCTGATATTTGCCCTCTTCGAGTATGGCAAGGGCCTCGTCGGAGGTAAGGCTTACCTCGGGCGGACTCCCGGCGTCGCGCCTTAAAAGCACGACAGCCTTCACGACCGCTTTCTCCACGAATTTCTCGTATCCCCCTATCCACTCAGGGTCTATTATGGCTCTGGAATTGGCAAAGGCGCCGAAGTCTTCGTTAAGGACGTTTTCGCACTTGCATCTCGCTAAAAGCGCGCCGAGTTCGGGAAAACTCTTTACCATATCGGTACGGAGGTAAAACTTTCTTTCCGATATGTCGGCCATTGCGAGGCCTTTTTTATAGGTCAGGAATATCCAGTCGTCGGAGTGAATCTTGCCCTCGGAAAGCCTCATAAGCCCCCACGTGTGCGTGCTCTTGCCCGTGCCGGTCGGGGCAATTATAACGATGCCTTTTCCGTTAATCACGGCGCAACTTCCGTGTATGGAATGGACGTTGTGCTGTGTTTCCAAAACGTCGGCAACCATGCCTAACGCCCAGCTCTTGCACTGGCCGTAGTATTCGGTGTTTACGAAAATCGCGGTCCTTGTCTCGTGGTTATAATAGGCGGACGGCTCCATTCCGCCCACATTCTTAACCGCGTATATGACGCAGTGAGGCAGTATGACGCCGGTCCTCGGAGCCGGAAACCAGTTCTCCACCCAGAAATCGTAGAGATGAGCGGAATTGGTGTAAAGCCTTACGACTATGCCGTGGATATTGGCGTTCCAGTGGTAGGTCTCGAAATCCGAATCCAACTTCTTTTGCGCGAGAAGGACAAGCCTGTCCCTCTCTTCGCCGCTTATGTCCTTAACCGAAGGAGCCCTGCCCTTTACCTCGGTGATATAATTGGAAATCATCCGGGAAACCGCTCCTTCTTGTCATTCCCGTCCGCCAATCAATAAGACGGACGAACAAAATATTTGGTTCAAGCTATAAATCTGCACCCGCATAAATACATATAGGGCAAGGCTTTAGCCTTGCTCAAAAAACGCAACCCTTCCGCCTCAGGCGGAGGGTTGCGTTACAAAAAAACCGGAAGAATCAGGAAGCCGCGGCCTCTTAAGTCATCTTCCCCATCTTGTTGAGGAAATCCCCGACCGCGACCCTTACGACCGCGCTTAAGTCCCACTTCTGGTTGAGTTTACCGGAGTACTCGATTGCAAGCTCTTCCAATGCCTCTATCTGTTCCTCCTCGAGGCAAACCATGACGTCTTTCAACTCCTCGCCATGCCCGTGCGAACCATGCTCCGCCATAACCCTTACTTACCCTCCGCCTTCAGGGCATCTATTCCGGCTCTTGCGTCCTTAACGAGCGGACTATCGGGATAATCCTTCACAAAAGCTTCGAGCTTAGCCAATGCCTCGTCCTTATTGCCCTTTTCCGCGGCGTCATACGCCTCGGTAAATCTCTTTATCTCCTCGTCCTTTGTCGCTGACTCCTTCCAATAAAGCTCGTCTTCCTTAGTTGTCTGCTCCGCGCCCTTTACTCCGACGACGGCGGTTGCTTGGGGCTTTTCCGCCTTGGATATGACCTTAATCTTATACGCCATTGACTTGAGCCACGAGCTTGCCGGCGAATCGGCGGAATAAGCAAAACTCTGCATCGATACCGCGAACACGAAAAACGCGCCCAATAAGACCATTTTCTTTTTCATAATCCCCTCCCCTTACTTTTTGATTTCATCGTAAATTCCCCCGTAGGTTTCTTTGAGCTTGGAGTCAATGGACAGCGCCTTTTCAAAAGCCGCGGCCGCTTCCCTCGATGCTTCTTTCTTCAGGTACGCCCTCGCGAGATTCACGTAAGTTCCGGCGTCGTCCGGTTCCGACAAAGAGGCTTCCTTATAGTATTTTATGGCGGTGTCGTAGTCTTTCTTGAGAAAATGTATGTTGCCGGCGTTATTCAAAAGCGTCGCGTTTTTGTCCATGTCCATGAGTCTCTTTGAAACCTCGATCGCCTTATCGAGCATGCCCTCGAAGGCGTAAAACTCCATAAGTTCCATGAGCCCGTAATAACCGCCTTGTTCGAGGTGCGAGGCTATAAATGAGGCCCTTTCCTTCTCCAACCTTTCGAGCTCTCCGGGGAATTTCGATTCTATGTCGTCCTTCGACACCTTGTCCTTGAAAAGCGCCGGAGGCAGGTTCGGGGACTTATATGTTTGCATCGCCTCGCTTAAATCTATTATCCGGGTCTTTTCTTTCTCCTTCGAATAATTCTCGACCGCCTTTTTCCACGCCTCGGTAAAAGAAGACCCGACGAGCGTCGTCTCGACCGGAATCCAGATGGTTCCGTTAAAAGGTATGTAGGTTTTTTCGGGGAATCCGAATTCGGCCTTATCCTGCTCGCTCGCTTCGGTGTCGAACATCATGTATATATGTCCCGGCGCGTCGAGGAGTTTCGTCCTTACGCCAAGGGATTCCAACGCCGAAGAATAAAGGCTCGTCAAATCGTCGCAATCGCCGACCTTTCTCGAAAGCGTTTCCCTCGGAAACTGCACGAAGTCAACCACGTTCGCAAGGCCGTAAACCACGCTATAGGGATTATTAGGGTCTTCCATGTACTCGAGCCCGAGTATGCCCATGGCGGCGAATATCGCCCGCGCCTTGACGATGTTTTTATTGAGCCTGGCCGCTCTGTAGCCTCCGGCCGCGGAAGTGGCGAATCCGGAAATGACCGGGTCTTTCGGAGTTATGAAGGACGCTATCTTTCCCTTATCGTCCCAAACGAGGGCGTGCTTTTCGTAGACGTATATCGGGTGCGCCTTCACCACGGTTTTTTCGACGCCCGCGTCGAAGTACGCCACCTTTACCTCGGACTGGACAAAGGTGTCGTCCGTCATGTCCACGACCGAGCCGTTGAAAACGATATTAAGCGGCTTGGTCACTGTCCCCCCGGACGGCAACTCTCCTATTTCCGTCTCCGTCGGATAATCGGTATAATCCTTTATGAAAAGAGAGACCTTTACGCTCCCGAAGGGCTTCGGGGTGTTGTTCTTGAGAATAATCTCTCCAACCGGGTTTTTGGCGTAGGCCTTGTAGCCGCTTGAAAACACCTCGTTTGTTTTTATCGACACCTCCAGAGGAGGCAGGCCTGAGGCGAAACCCTGCACGTCCTTTTCCATGCCGGATACGGCCGCGGCGAGTGCGTCGTAGAGCTTTTCGTAGGACTTCCTTATTGAAATCTCGATGCCCTTGTCCTCGTTTATGTGAACCATCGAGGACTTGCCCTTGAGTTCGGTTATCGCCTTTCCGGTCGCCGCGTTATAGACAGTAAGAGTTACCGGGGCTTCTATGTTTTTGAATTTGCTGCCGAGGACTCCTTCGGACACCTTCGGCTCCTCGAACGCCTCTATCACGATGGCCACCATGCCGGCCTTCTCGCCGAGGGCGTAAAAATCCCCGCGTCCCAGATCTTCCACGACGTAACCCCGGCCTTCTATCTCGCGGATGAATTCCTTTCTGCTCAAGTCCGAACCCTTCCTCGTAAGGACGCCCACGCGCGTCCGTGTCTCGAGTTTGGAAGCGGCGACGAGGTCGCGCATCTTGCCGACGTCAACGAATGCCATGCATATTGTCGAGCCGTTGTCTTCCGCGAGCACCTCTCCGCCGAGGAAATACGCCTCCGGAAACGCGAGCACCTTATCCTTGAAAAAGCCCATATCCTTCACGGTCGGCTCCGGCACTATGGCGTAAAAGGCCCTCTGGAGCGCGATATTTTCGACGGATTTGGAAATCACTCCCAAAGAAAGGCTTCCGCTCTTGTTCACTGTCTTTATGAAAAACGGCTGCGCCTCTTTTACCCGTCCGCCTAAGGCGGAGCCGGGAATTACAGCCGAAGGATTTACCATGCGAAGCACATAACCGCTCAACTCGTCCGTCCTGCCTTCGAGAAGTTTCAGGGCGAGAGCCGAATCCCCCGCCTTCCATGACGCGTACGCCATGAGAGGAACGAATTTATCCTCGAAAGAAGACCCGGCAAGTTCGGGGTAATGATCGAGAACCCCGGCGAAATCTCCCTTAAGAGCGGCCCGGGCGACGTAGAGTTCAATCTCTCTTACGCTCTTTACCGGAACTTCGTCGACTTTAGCCGGAACTTCCCCGGCCTCGAGAACGCTTACGGCGCCAAGCAAAATCAGCACGATAAAAAACATCGGCATTAAACATTTAAAAAGTGTTTTTCCCACTGCCTTCTGTTCCCCCTCGCCCTGCCCTTTTAAAGTCTTCCTTCCATAAGAAGCGCGTTTATCTCTTCTTCCATGGGCTTAACGGGCAATCCCTTTTTCTCGGCTATGAACATGGCCTTTGTCATATTCTCCACCGCGCCCTTGAAGTTGCCTTTGGAAGCCATGTCCTTGGCTTCTTTAACGAGACGGATTTCGGGGTTGGAGAAGAGTTTCTTTAAATCCGCGCCCATATCGTCCACAACCTTGGCCTGAGCGGTCTTCAGAAACTCGTTGTCGGCAGGGACGTTCGCGACCTTCGAGGCTATCTTCAAATCCCCTATCTCGACGCCCTCCGAGGAATCGTCGGCGGCCTCGATTACTTTTTCAGCCATGCCCGAATACACCACATACCCGCTCGCGTTCACTATCCTGTAACCGAGGCTTACGGTAACGGTCTTCCTGGCGGCGCTTACCTTGTACTTGATGTTCTCGTAAACAGGCTCCTCGACGTGCATCGGCGGCTCGTCCCCGAACTTTCCCTTTGATACCCATCTTTCGTATTCCGGGTTGGATACTTTCTTCGAGTCCGTCTTCGCCCGGACGGTCTTAAAGCTGTCGGTAATCGTCGAATCCACCCTGTAATCGACGACGTCTCCTATGAGGAGATAATCCGCGTCTATGAGCTGCAAAAGCCCCTTGTCGAGTTCCCCGCCCTGAAGCGCCTTGACTTCCGACTCCTTCAAAAGGGCCTCCGTGGCCGTCCTCTCGAGTATCCTTATATCGTTCGAGAGTTCCTTGTAAAGGAAGTGGAGCGTATGGGACGTCATTGTCTTCCCGGCGTCGGGATTATACGTAGGCCCGCGAAACGGTATCACGGCGAGAGACGTCATTGCCTTTTTTCTTATCTCGGCCTTGAGTTCTTCCTTCATTGCCGGGATGTCGGGATAATCAGGCTGTATCTTCGATACGGCGTCCATGTAGGCGTAGGCAAGCCCGAAGTTGCCGCCGGTTTTCTCTTCCTTGCCCTTTACGAAGAGTTCGTTTATGACCCTCGATATATCCTGATACGGCACGGCTACGCCCCTCACCCTGTCGCGCGGTATCTCCTTCATGACCTCTATCGCCGTTATGAAGAACGCTCCTCCGGCCAAAGGACTTCCGTTGGAGGCCGAATCAACGCCCTTCGAAAAAAGATGTTCCGCGTGAGACGACCTTGCCTTTACGAGTCCCTCCGTCGCCTCAGCGGTCTTTTTATAACCGAGCGCGCCGCCGTAGTGTCTTATCGCCTTGTCCCAATCCCCTGCCTTGAAAGAGGCGTCCGCCTCTTCAATGTGAAATTCGTAGGTGTCCTTTGCCGCGGCTTCCGCCAATCTTTCCGGCGCGTCTTTATGCCCGGGGGAAATATAAGAAACCTCTTCGAAGGCCCTGTGGGCCGACTTCCAATCTTCCTTCAGGGCGGCCGTTACCCCTTCTTCGTAAGCCGCGGCGAGCGCCTTGTCGGCGAAATCCTTGAATTCGCCTTCAACGCCGGAGTCGAGCGAATACAAAAGCCTCATAGAATCGAACGCCTTTATTCTTTCGCCCTGCTTTTCGAACTCCACGGCTTCTTTCCTCGCCTTATCCGCGGCAAGAAGCGTCTTTTTGATTTCTCCTTCCAATTCCGAAAGTATCTTCGAGACGTCCGCCGACCGGTCGAGCGCATTTATTCCGGAGGCCTCGTCCTTGAACTCCGAGATTCTTTTTAACGAAAGAGGTCTTTTTTCTTCGATGAGGGACGCCTTCAGACCGGCCAATTTTTGCCCCGCGTACTTGCTCGCGACCGAGGGCATCTCCTTACAGACAGGCTCGTTCGGCCGTCCGGCGCATACGTCCTTTAATATGCCGTAGGCCTCTTCGTAACGGAACGCCTTCAATGCCGCGTCATAAGACTCCTTATACGGGGCCGCGGCGCATCCGGCCAAAAGATAAATCATAAATACGGCAAATAAAACATCCCGCGCGCGAGTCGTCATTTAGATTAGTCCCCTTTCTTCTTGCGAATCTTCCTGCCCTTGGCTTCCCTTATCCTCTTGAGTTTCCACTGCCTGTGCTTATTGATTATCGTCAGGACCTCATTCGGGTCGTCGGTGATTTTTATGATGGTCAAATCCTCAGGCGATATGGTGCCGTATTTTAACATGTTGTTTCCCATGAAAGCCAGCACCGGCTTCCAGTACTCGGTGCCGAAGAGTATCAAGGGAAAAGGGTGTATCTTGAGAGTTTGTATAAGCGTAAGGGCCTCGAAGAATTCATCGAGGGTTCCGAAGCCGCCCGGCATGCAGACGTATCCGATGGCGTATTTTATGAACATGACCTTTCTGACGAAAAAGTATCTGAACTGGAGCGATTGGCTCTGAAACGTATTGGGCTTTTGCTCCTTGGGAAGGGTTATGTTCAGGCCTACGGATTTTCCCCCTCCCAGAATCGCGCCTTTGTTGGCGGCCTCCATGATGCCGCCGCCTCCGCCGGTGATTATGGTGTAGCCGTTTTCCGCGAGAAGTTTCGACACCGCGACCGTCTTCTTGCAGAACTTATCCCTCGGAGTAAAACGCGCCGAGCCGAATATAGAGACAGCCGGCCCTATGTTCGAGAGTTCCTCGAAGCCCTCGACGAATTCGCTTATTATGCGGAATATCCTCCACGTTTCCTGTCCTTTCAGGTCTTCAATCGGCATCGCTCGTCACTCCCATTCAATGGTGCTCGGCGGCTTTGAACTTATGTCGTAAACGACCCTGTTCACGCCCCTCACCTCGTTTATTATGCGCGAAGAAATATCGGCCATCACCTCATACGGAAGCCTCGCCCAGTCCGCGGTCATGCCGTCCGTGCTATCGACAGCCCTCACAGCCACGGTATTTTCGTAAGTCCTCTCGTCTCCCATTACCCCGACCGTCTTTATTGGCAAGAGCACGGCGAATGCCTGCCAGAGCTTGGTATAGAGGTTTGCCTTTTTTATCTCCTCCAATACTATGGCGTCCGCCTCGCGCAGTATCTCGCACCTTTCCGGGGTAACCTCTCCGATTATCCTTATCGCGAGGCCCGGCCCGGGAAAGGGATGGCGGTTTATTATCTCCATGCCTAATCCCAACTCCAAACCCAAAGCCCTCACCTCGTCCTTAAAAAGCTCCCTCAAAGGCTCGACGAGTTTAAGTTTCATCTTTTTTAAAAGCCCTCCGACATTGTGATGGCTTTTGATGGTGGCCGACGGCCCCTTGAATGAAACGCTCTCTATGACGTCCGGATAAAGAGTGCCTTGAGCCAGAAACCCGACCGCCTTTATCCTCTTTGCCTCGTCCTCGAAGACCCTTACGAACTCGCCTCCGATGACCTTTCTTTTCTTTTCCGGATCAGTAACGCCTTTTAATCTCTTAAAGAATCTCTTGGAGGCATCAACCTTTTTTATGTTGACCTTGAAGTTTTTCTTCAGGGTCGAGTAAACCTTATCGGCCTCGCCCTTGCGTAAGACCCCGTTATCAACAAATATGCAGGTGAGCCGATTTCCTATGGCCTTATGCACTATCGCGGCCGTAACGCAAGAGTCAACCCCGCCGCTTATGCCGCAGACTACCTTTCCGTCTCCGACCTTCTCCCTAATCTCTTTTATCGAACTCTCTATGAACGCGCCCATTGTCCACGTTGGAGCGCATCCGGAAACCTTGAAGATAAAATTTCCAAGCATCTTTGCTCCGAGCGGCGTGTGAACCACCTCGGGATGAAACTGGACCCCGAAGAACCTTCTTTTCGAATCCTTTATCGCGGCGATTGAGGAATTTTCGCTCCTCGCGATTATCTCGAAGCCTTCGGGCGCCTCCTCGACCCTGTCGCCGTGGCTCATCCAGACCTTTACCCGCGCCGCGCCTAAGCCTGAAAATAAATCGCTCGTATCGGATATATCGAGATAAGCGGGCCCGTATTCCCTTTTCTTGGACCTCTCGACCCTGCCGCCGAGGAGTTTGGACATTAACTGCATGCCGTAACAAATCCCCAGGACCGGGACATTGAGAGAGAAAAACTCCTTGGGAAGCACGGGCGCGCCTTTGTCGTAAACGCTCGAAGGCCCGCCCGAAAGTATGACTGCCTTGGGAGAAAAAGATTTTATAAACTCCTGCCCGACGTTATAGGGATGTATCTCGCAGTAAACCTTCGCCTCCCTCACCCTCCTCGCTATGAGCTGGGTGTACTGTGAACCGAAGTCGAGTATGAGGATTTTTTGGGAATGGATGGACATTGGTCAATTTACCTTCTTTGTTTGCCTTATAATTGCCTTTATTTCTTTCAGCAATCCGGGAATTTTATCGTTTATGACAGACCATACAAGTTCCCATTTTATGCCGAAATAAAAATGGGCAATTTTATCCCTCATTCCGGCTATATTCTTCCATTCAATATCTTTGTGCTTGTCTTTTAAACCCTTTGATAGATTTTTAGCGGCCTCTCCGACAATCTCAATATTGCGCAAAACCGCATCCTGCGTCTTTTTATCCTTCAGGAACTCCTCATAATCCAGCCGGGCGGTATAATCCGTGACTCTTTCCATCGCCTCCTTCATGTCCAAGAGAAATTCCTTATCTCCCCTCTTAGACATACACAACGCTCCTTTCGATTTCTTCCTTGACGCCTTTAATTCTTATCGTCTTAACGCTGTCAGGGGTAAGAATATCGACTTTTCTGTCAAACAATCTTTCGACATATCGGGACAATCCCATGAACGCATCAAAGAGTCCTTTGAAATTTTCGCCGTATATCGCCATGTCAAACTCCACAACGAAGTCGATGTCGCTGTGTTTATTCTGTTCTCCGCGAAGATAAGAACCAAACAGGCCTATTCTTTTCACGCCGTATTTCTCGAGGGTTGCCCTGTTCTCCCTGAGCGTTTCCATTATTTCTTTTTTTGTAAGAGGTTTGTGCTTCATTTTATGACCTCCGTGACTACTATATTAACGCCTATTTTCTTTGCGTATTCGTCAACCGACCTTGCTATATCGTGTGTCGCTGAATAAACCAGAAAACAAATTTCGCTCAATTCCTTTGGGGAAAGATTTACAATATCGCCCAATTTATATTCGATTATTCTCTCTTTAAAATGAACCCTCAGGCTTCCACCATCTTGCAATAAAAGTCCTCCCTCTGGTATAGTATATTTCTCACCATTCGGTGTTTCAATACATATATCAACAGCCCACCAAATAAGTCGGAAAGATTCTTCGCCTCTTAAATCTTCAGTCCCGACCATGCCCTTTCTGTGGGTAATACAATTTCTTGCCTGATTAATACTCCCAAGATATTTTTCCTTATCTGATGTTACGCTAAACCTATTCTTTAAGGTTTTCAACTTATCTTCTACGCCTACTTTTTTGAAATTTATGCCAAATTTGCGGGCGTCATTGCTGACAATTCGTTCTTTATTAGTAGCCATCAATAAACATGACCTATGCACTTCATCAAGGAACAAACAGAAAGATTCGACTATTTCTGTCAAACCATTAGATATAACCCACTTTTCAAACTCTTCCTTAATATGGGCAATGCTTTTATCATCAAGTTTATCTGAGATTATACTGAATGCCGAATCAGATAACTGATACTTCTTGAATTGCTCGTCTCTCGCAGCATTTACCCCTAACCCCATAAAAGCAGATGTACGCCTTATGCCTCGATGAGCAATATCCTTCACTTTATTAATATCGATAGTTATATCCTCCATGTCTCTAACAATCCTAAGTGCTCACTCGGAATTCTCTTCCCCCCTAAACTATCTCCACCCTGTAATTCGGCGCTTCTTTGGTTATGGCGACGTCGTGCACGTGGCTTTCGCGAAGCCCGGATGGCGTAAGACGGACAAACCTCGCCTTTTTGTGAATCTCGGGAATGGTTCTGCACCCAAGATACCCCATGCCTGCCTTAAGCCCTCCGACCATCTGAAATATCGTCGAGGAAAGAGGCCCCTTATGAGGAACCCTGCCCTCTATGCCTTCGGGAACAAGCTTAAGCTCGCTCTCAACATCTTCTTGGAAGTATCTGTCTTTACTACCTTTTTTCATGGCCTCTATGGACCCCATGCCCCTGTAAATCTTGAAAGTCCTGCCCTGATAAAGCACTGTTTCACCGGGGCTTTCTTCTGTTCCGGCAAACAACCCTCCTATCATAATCGAATGCGCTCCGGCGGCAAGGGCCTTTGTAATATCTCCGGAATATTTTATCCCTCCGTCCGCTATGACGGGAATGCCGGATTTTTTGGCCGCGCTCACTGCCTCCATGATTGCGGTTATCTGCGGCACTCCTATGCCCGTGACAATCCTCGTGGTGCAGATGGAGCCCGGCCCTACCCCCACCTTTATCGCGTCAACACCGGCCTTTATAAGGGCAGTAGCCGCGTCCTTTGTGGCGATATTCCCGGCGATGAGTTCGCAGTCGAATTTTTTCTTTATCGCCTTAATTGCCTCCAAAACCCCTTTGCTGTGTCCGTGCGCCGTGTCAACCACTATGCAATTGGCTCCGGCCTTCAAGAGTTCTCTTACCCGCTCGTCCCTGTCGAACGACACGCCTACCGCCGCGCCCACCATAAGGCGTCCGAACCTGTCTTTGCAGGAATTCGGGAACTTCTCTCTCTTCTCGATGTCAGTCATGGTGATAAGACCTTTGAGCCTTCCCTTACTGTCAACAACCGGAAGCTTTTCAATCCTGTGGCGGTGCAATACGGCCTTGGCCTTTTCAATGGAGGTGCCCGGCTTTACGGTTACCGGATTTTTCGTCATTATCAAAGAGATTTTCTTTTGCCTGTTGTCCTCGAACCTGAGGTCCCTGTTCGTCACTATGCCGACAAGGTATCCGTTCTTGACTATCGGAAAACCGGATATGTGCTCTTTTTTCATGATGTCGAGGGCGTCGCCGACGCGCTGGTCCGGGGAAAGGGAAAGCGGCTTCAAAATCATGACGGATTCGTACTTCTTGACCTTATCCACCTGAGCGGCCTGCTCTTCGACAGAGAGGTTTTTGTGTATTATGCCGATTCCGCCTTCCTGCGCTATGGCTATCGCCATCCTTGATTCCGTAACGCTGTCCATGGCGGAACTTATGAGAGGAACATTGAGCCTTATGTTATTCGTGAGTTTGGTGGAAACGTCAACGTCCCTCGGCAAAACCTTCGAGAACGCCGGCTCCAGCAAAACGTCGTCAAAGGTGATGGCTGTTTTTATCTCTTTCATGGCGTTTACGAGCCTCCTTATATGGTTGCGTCTTTACGCAGGGCTAAAGCCCTGCCCTACGTTACGATATTAACAGACGACATCTTACCCAATAAAACTCCCTCCAAAAGCCCCGCGTCGCTTACCCTCATCGTGTCGAAACCGAAAGATTCCATGACGATAACGGATATGGCCGAACCGGGTATGATTAAATCTTCCCTGCCCTTTTCAAGGCTCAATACCTCTGCCCTCTCTTTTAACCCGAGGCGCAAAAGGTCTTTGTAAATCCTCTTTATGTTGCCGAGCCTCAAGACATAATTGTTTATGAGAGACTTATCGTAAACCTTCAAGTCCTGCTCTATGGCGGCGAGGGTCGTGACCGTGCCGGCGGTGCCGACGAGTTCGACTCCGGCTTCCGAAGAGCACTTCCCCGCGTCAACTCCGTCTTTTTTCATCCTCTCTTTCAAGGCTGTAATGACGCCCTTTATCTCTTTTTCCATCCGGGCGATTTCGCTTTCCGCGGGAGGATCGCTTTTTACGAACGTCTCGGTAAGATGCACGACTCCCAAATCCATGCTCCAAAGTCCTATGGCCCTGTCGCCTCTCGCGAGTATGAACTCGGTGCTTCCCCCGCCTATGTCCATCACGAGGCGGTCGAGTTTAATAGGCTCCACAGCGGAAAGAACCCCCGTAAGGGAATACGCGGCCTCATCGCTTCCGGATATTACCGACACCTCTATGCCTGTTCTTTTCCTTACCTCTGCGACAAAAGCGGCTCCGTTAACCGCCCTCCGGACGACGCTTGTGGCGACCGCGTAAACCCTCTCGAACGCGACGCCGTGCTTATCCAGAATCTTTTTAAAATCACAGATTGCCGAAATGGTTCTTTCAAAAGCCTCTTCCGGAATGCCTCCCTCGACGGTATAACCGCCGCCGAGCCTTGTTATCGTCCTTTTGTAGGCAATGGTTTTCAACCCGTTGCCGGGAGACACTTCACCTATAAGAAGCCTCAAGGTATTGGTGCCTATGTCTATCGAGGCGCATCTCATTCTCCTTTCGCGCCTTCTTTCAAATAGTTTTGCGTATACTCCATGTAGTTTTTGGCGGACTGTAAAATCCTCGCAACCTCTTCGTCCTTTAATTGCCTCACTACCTTTCCCGGTGAGCCGAGGACAAGGCTTCTCGGAGGGATTTTGGCGTTTTCCGTAACGAGCGTAGCGGCGCCAATTATCGAGTCCTCGCCGATTTCGGCGTTATCGAGGATTATCGCCCCCATGCCTATAAGGCACCTGTCTTTCACAACGCACCCGTGAAGCACCGCGTTATGGCCTATGGTAACGTCGCTTCCTATTATAAGGGGGTAAGTATCTTTCGTGACGTGAAGAACCGCATTATCCTGAACGTTTGTCCTCTCTCCGATGCGTATGTAATGGACGTCGCCGCGGACCACCGCGTTGAACCAGATGCTCGAGTGCGCGCCGATTTCAACGTCTCCGATTATGCGGGCGCCTTCCTCTACATACACTGTTTCGTGAAGTTTAGGGGTAATGCCTTTGTAGGACCTCAACATGGGAAGAGACTCCGTAGTTCGGGACTCGCGAATTCAGATTTAAAATGTATCAAAAACCTTCCCTTTATGCAACGGCAGGAATAATCCGCCTCCTCTCCTCCGGGGGAAAGGGAGAAAAATAATTAAAACTTACCGTAAGTTCGAACCCGAAGCCTCGATTTTAAGAGTCTTCCCGGTTTTTTCCGTAACCTTAAAAAGCTCGGACTGCCTGAGCCCGACCACCCACAAAACATCGTCCCCCGCCGTAATGACGGGCAATTCACGCCTTCCCGCCATTGGCACCTTTTCGTCCGCGAATATGTCTTTCAGTTTCTTGTGTCCTTTCATGCCGAGCGGCGCCATCCTGTCGCCGCGCCTGAACGTCCTTATCTTAAGAAGACCGGCCAAACTTTTGAAATCGAAATACGCGGTCGTCAATCCCCCCTGACCCCCCTTTCGGGGCGCCCGACCCACTCTCCGAGTGGGTACCCCGAAGCGGCGTGAGTCGGGGGGGAACCGCTTATCCGAAGAAAAATCCTTGGGCCTCTTGTTCATGACGGTCGCTGTAAACTCGAATTCCCCGAACTTAGTCCTGCCCGGCGCCTTGAGGCGGACTTCACTTTTCCGTTGAGGCGAGTTCGGTTTTGTCCTCGACACGAAAACCTTATCGTATTCTCTTCTCGCGTAAAGCCTTTCATGGAGTTTAATTATCGCGTTAGGCCTCGCGCCTCTTGCGAGCGACAGAAAATCCTCCACCGTGCGGGCATACTCTTCCTTATCGCCCTTTGCCTTTATCGAACGCGTTGCCGTGAGAAAAACCCTCGCGCCGATTGCCTCGTGAAGAGAGAGGAGCTTTTTCCTGTCGAAGACGACAATGCCTCTCCCTTGTTCGATGACAGTCGAAAGATACGCCGCCTTCGCAGTCTCCTCGATAAAGGATTCGTCCCTTTGGAGCACGGCTTGAGTCCGGAGGACGGTATCTTTTATCGCCGGGTTATAGCGTCTTTCGATAAACGGAATGAGTTTAAGACGTATGCTGTTCCTGAGATACTTACCGGTCCTGTTGGTCGAATCCTCGACATGACGCACGCCTTCTTTTTTAGCGTACCTTTCTATCTCGACGCGCGATGTTTCAATAAGAGGCCTCACAAACAGCCCCCTCTTCGGAGGTATTCCGCAAAGACCCTTAAGGCCGCATCCCTTTAATACTCTCATGAGAAACGTCTCGACGCTGTCGTCGGCATTATGACCGAGGGCTATGGCGTCGGCTTGGAGTTCTCTCATGGCCTCTTCGAGAGCGAGGAAGCGCTTATCCCGCGCCAACGATTGAAGGGAAACGCCTTTTTGCTTAAGCAACTCGCCTTTTTTAAGAGTCCTCGACACGAATCTTAGCCCCATGCTCCTGCTCGCGTCCCTTACGAAGGCGAGGTCTCTTCGCGATTCCGTGCCCCGAAGATTATGGTTTACGTGACACACCGAAAGTTTGAGAGACAGTTCGTCTTTGAGGGCGTAAAGAACCCGCAAAAGAACCATGGAGTCAATTCCGCCCGAAACCGCGACGCAAAGGCTTTGCCCTCTTTCGAGCATGCCGTATTTCTTGACGGTGTCTTTTATTTCATCGATGAATTCGCTCATAAAAACAAAAAAGACCCTTTCGCGCAAGCCAAAGAGTCCCCTTCCTGTCCGAAATCATATTCGCCCATGAATTATTATAAATTCATAGCCTGCATTTTACAAGCGAAATCAGGAGACGATTACAAGTTGATTGCGACCTCTTCCGCCCCGCGCGATTGACATTTACCCGTTCATGGCATAGAGTTTCAATATGCCCTACTCATACATGGAGCACGTATCCGACGTCGGCATAAGGGCGGAAGGCAAGACCCTCGAAGAGGCCTTTGAAAGCGGGGCAGAGGCCGCGCTTAACGTGATGTTCAACCTTGAAACAATCGAGCATACGATAAAAATCACGTTCGGGGCGGACGCGCCGGACCTCGCGGCCCTTTTCGTCGAGGTCTTAAACGAGGCCCTCTCCGTGCAAGACAGGCACGGCCTTGCGCTTAAAAAACTCGAAGCCGATGACATAAGAAAAACAACCGCCGGATATATCTTCATAGGAACTCTCTACGGCGAGCCTTTCGACAGGGAAAAGCACGAGGTCAAGACCGAGGTCAAGGGCGCGACCTACTCAGGCCTTAAATACTACGAAAAAGGCGGAACTCACGTGTTCGAATGCGTGGTGGACGTATAGCGAGGGCGCAGCAATGTCATTAAAGATAAAAAGGCTGAGCGAGTGGGTCTGCGAACTGGAAAAAACCGGCGACATGCTCGTTCCCGGCCGCGTGTACGCGGATAAAGAAACAATGGAAGAGCTATTGAAGGACTATGACGAGAAAAGAACCGGCGGCTTCACCCCCGCCCTCGGACAGGTCTTGAACGTCGCGTGCCTCCCCGGCATCGTGAACGCCTCTTTAGCCATGGCCGACATACATCCGGGGTACGGCTTTCCGATAGGCGGGGTCGGCGCGTTCGACATTGAAACAGGCGTCATAAGCGTCGCCGGAGTCGGGTTCGACATAAACTGCGGGGTAAGGGTTTTAAAAACCCCTCTCACCAGAAGCGACGTCGAGCCAATAAAAGAGGCCCTCGCCAATCAACTCTTCAGGGACGTGCCCTCCGGCGTGGGCTCGACCGGAGAGATAAGGCTCAAAGAAAACCAGATAGACGAACTCCTCGTAAAAGGCTCCAAATACATCATAGACAGAGGCTACGGATTTGCCGAAGACCTCGAGTACACGGAAGAAAACGGCGCGGTCCCCGACGCCCTTCCCGAAAACGTGAGCGCGAGGGCAAAGGAGCGGCAGTTCAAGCAGGTCGGCACCTTGGGGAGCGGAAACCACTACCTCGAGGTCCAGTACGTCGAGGAGATATTCGACAACGAGGCCGCAATGGCCTACGGACTGGAAAAAGACCGGGTGCTCATGGCCATACACTGCGGAAGCAGGGCCCTCGGCCACCAGATAGGCACGGACTACCTGAAGACCCTGGAAGCGGCAAGCAAAAAATACGGCATCCCGATAAGAGACCGCGAACTCGTATGCGCTCCGGTAAAAAGCCCCGAGGGGCAAAGATACTTTACGGCCATGAACTGCGGCATAAACTGCGCCTTCGCGAACAGGCAGGCCATCTCGCATCTCGCGAGGCTCGCGTTCTCCCGCGTGACCGGAACCAAACCCGAAACAATAAAACTCCTTTACGACGTCGCGCACAATACCTGCAAGATAGAGACTCACGCGATAAACGGAAAAACGAAAAAACTCCTTGTCCACCGCAAGGGCGCCACCAGGGCGTTCGGGCCCGGAAGGATAGAGGTGCCTGCGGCGTACAGAAAGGTCGGACAGCCTCTCCTTGTCGGAGGCACGATGGGCACGGCGTCCTATATCCTCCGCGGCACGGAAAAAGGCATGGAGGACTGCTTCGGGAGCGCGGTGCACGGCGCCGGACGGGCCCTTTCGAGACAGCGCGCGAAAAGGCAATGGCGGGGAACGGAAGTAATCCGGGAACTCGGAGAAAAAGGGATAATAATAAGGAGCGGAAGCAAATCAGGAGTGGCTGAAGAGGCCCCGGGCGCGTATAAAGACGTGGACAAGGTCGTGAACATAATGCACAACGCCGGAGTCAACGCGAAGGTCGCGCGGTTGCGGCCCATTGCCTGCGTAAAGGGATAAAAGATTTACCCCTCACCCTGACCCTCTCCCCAAGGGGAGAGGGAAACAATACCTTTTCAAAAATCCTCTTGCAAAAAAAAGTTCTCTTCCTTGTCCTTCCTCAATTTAAGCGGGGTTTCGCAAAAAGGGCAAAATATATCATCCCCTGCCCTTTCGTCCCCGCTCAAGGGCAGTTCGCAATCGCACATCGGACAAGTCAGGTACTGCGCATAGGAATCTTTACGCGGCATAACCCCTCCTCCATTGAAATCAACCACAGGCCGGGAATATCAGAAAATCAACGGTCCGTCCATCTCCTTTGGTATCTCCAGCCCCATGACCTTAAGCACGGTCGGAGCCACGGAAGAAAGCCCGAGCCCCTTTTTAAGAGAAACGCCCTTTAAGCCTTCGTCCATAAGGATAAAAGGCACGGGATTTGTCGTGTGAGCGGTATGAGGGCCGCCTGTATCGTAATCAATCATCTGCTCCACGTTACCGTGGTCCGAGGTCAGCATGACCGTCCAACCCTTTTGTAACGCAGTTGAAACGACCCTTTCGACGGAGTCGTCCACGACGCGGCAGGCATCCATGGCGGCCTCCATTATTCCCGTGTGCCCGACCATGTCGCCGTTCGCGAAGTTTATGAGCATAAACCCGAAGCCGGGTTTATCGAGCGCCTCTATCGCGGCGTCCGCTATCTCGATTGCCCTCATGGCCGGGCATTTGTCGTATGTCGGAACGTCCTTGACCGACGGTATGAGACGCCGGGTCTCGCCGGGGAAAGGCGTTTCGACCCCGCCGTTAAAGAAAAACGTCACGTGGGCATATTTTTCGGTTTCCGAAACCCTGAACTGGCGGACGTGGTTCCGGCTTAAAACCGAGCCGAGTATGTTGGAAAGAGGTTGAGGAGAAAAGAGCGCGGGCAGATTTAACTTAGGGTCGTAGGCCGTCATGGTCGCGAAACAGAGGAGCGGTATTTTTTTTCTCTCGAAACCGGAAAACTTTTCGTCTGTGAAAACGCTTGTCAGCTCCCTTGCCCTGTCGCTCCTGAAATTAAAAAACAACACCGCGTCTTCGCCCGAGATTCTTCCGATTGCCCGGCCTCCCTTTTTTATCACGACCGGCTCTATGAACTCATCCGTCTTTCCGTTTGAGTAAGAAGCCTCTATCGCGGACACCGGGTCATCTGATTCAACCCCTATGCCTTCCGTAACGGCCTCATACGCCCTCTTGACCCTGTCCCATCTCTTATCCCTGTCCATCGCGTAATAACGTCCACAAACCGTCGCGACCTCTCCGACGCCAATCTCGGCGATTTTCTTGGTGAGCCTTTCCATGTAGAGAGCCCCGCTCTCGGGAGGCGTATCGCGACCATCCATAAAGGCGTGGATAAATACTTTTTTAAGGTCCGCCTCTTTCGCGGCCGCGAGTATTGCGTAGAGATGTTCGATATGACTGTGGACTCCTCCGTCGGAAACAAGCCCCAGAAGATGCAAGGCCGCGCCCTTGTCTTTCGCCGAGATTATGAGGTCTTTAAGAACCTGATTAGAGAAAAACGAGCCGTCTTCGATTGCCTTCCCGATGCGGGTGAGTTCCTGAAACAAGACCCTTCCCGCGCCGAGCGTAAGGTGCCCCACCTCGGAGTTGCCCATCTGGCCTTCCGGAAGGCCGACGGCAAAGCCTCCGGCGTTAAGCTCGGTATAAGGATAGGTCGAGGCGAGTCTTTTGATATTCTTTATTCCGGAAAGCTCTATGGCGTTGCCGTCTTTTCCGCGGTTAACGCCCCAGCCGTCCAGCACTATAAGCATTACCGGTTTCATTTCGACCCCTTCGACCCTTCGACCGTCCGCCTAAGGCGGAACAAAATCTCGGGGCAGGCTTCAATGGGAATAAGGCTCTCCCTTTATGATGGTAAAAGCCCTGTAGAGTTGCTCGACGAAGAGCAAGGCGCAAAGCTCGTGCGGAAGCGTCATGCGCGAAAGGGAGAGCGTCAAGTCCGCCTCTTCGACAAGGTCGCGGTCGAGCCCGTATGCGCCGCCGATAACGAAGACAATCCTCTTCTTGCCGCCGGAAAAAACCTTCCCGATAAAGCCGGAAAATTCCTTTGACGAAAATTCCTTGCCGCCATCCGAGAGAGCGACTACGAAATCCCCCTTCGCGAGGGACTTTCTTATGGAGACGGCCTCCTTGCGAAGGACGCCGTCTTTCGGCCAAGGCGGTTTATAAGGCTCTTCCTTTACCGCCTTTGCCTCGAACGAAGCGTAACGCTCGAGCCTTTTGACATACTCAAAGACGCCTTGCTTTACGTAAGGCGTCTTTATGCTTCCGACTGTTATTAAGATTATCTTCAAATCCCGGGGTTCCGGCGCTTAACCAACCGAGCGCTTGGCTTCTTTGAACGCGACCTTCGAGGCGTCGGCCCAGAGGCCGTCGAGGTCGTAAAAACCGCGAACCGCGCCGGAGAATACGTGCAAGACGACGTCGTTAAAGTCCAACAGCACCCACCGGCCGGTATCGGTTCCTTCCATGCAGAGAGGGCGTTCCTTCTTTTTGCGGAAGACTTCTTCCACGTGATGCCCTATGGCCTCGGCCTGCCTCTCGGAATCCGCGCTGCAGATGACGAGATAGTCGGCTACGGAAGAGAGCTTCTTTATTTCAAGTATGGTTATGCCGAAGGCTTTTTTCCCTGACGCAAGCCTCGCTATTTCGAGCGCCTTTTTCTTGGAATTCAGTATGAGATCCTCCTATGCCGTTTTAATTAACCCTAAAATACAAACGTACTTTAAGGCAAACGCAAGATTTGAGCCAAAGACAAGGAAAAAACGATTGGACAAAACGGAGCATACTCTTTCGGGTATGTGAGTATTTGGACAATCGTTTTTAACGCCGTATTTGGCCAAATATTGCGTTTGCCCCTATCCCTTGTCAATAAAGCCCCCTGCCCCTCGCATACCGCTCCACGATATCCGGCATAAGATACCTTACCGAAAGCCCCTCCTTGAATCTCCTCCTTATGTCGCTCGACGAGATGTCGAGGGGCGTGGTGGCGACGTATATGACCTTCCTGCCGGAATCGTTTACATACGCTTTTTCCTTTTCATCATACCAAAATCTGCGCGCCAATTCAACGGGCATGACCTCTGCGATTTTCTTGGCCGCGAATCCGTAACGCGAAACGACCGCGAAGTCCGCCATGGAAAGGAGTTCCTCGTAGGCGCACCATGTCGAGATGTCGTTAAACTGGTCCGCGCCGACTATAAGGGTAACGTCAACGCCAGTCGAGTTGAGTTCCCTCACCGTGTCTATGGTGTAGGACTTGCCCCCCCTTTTGATCTCCATGTCGGAGGCCTCGAAGTCCGGGTTGCCTTCGACCGCGAGCCTTACGAGCTCCAGTCTTTCTTCCGCCGGGGCGAATTCCGCGTTTCTCTTATGAGGCGGCACATTGGCCGGGACGAATATCACCTTATCCGCGCCCACGGCCTCCTTGACCTCAAGGGCGGTTCTCAAATGGCCGTAGTGTATGGGATTAAAAGTGCCGCCGAATACCGCGACTTTTTTCATGACACGGAAACCTCCTTACGATACGGCATGCGCTCCGGCGCAACTCGAACCGGCGCCTGAGGTGCAGCCGTAACAATGCACGCCCGTTACTATGGACCTTTTCAGCAAAGACTCCGAAGAGGCTTCTTTTATGTCAGAGGAGCCTTCGACCGAGCACCTTAATCCGAGCGTCCGGTTAAAATCGCAGTCGTAAACAATTCCGTCCCATCCGATAGATACCATATTCCTGCACATGACCGAGGCAACGGCAGACGGATTAAAAGACGAAACAAGCCTTCCCATATAATCGGAGAGGTTCCCCGACTTTTCAAGAAACGAAAGAAAACGCCCGACAGGCATATTCGTAATGGCGAATAGGTTGTTGAACCTTATCGAGTATTCCCTTCCGAGAGCAATTCTAAAATCGTTTTCAACGTCCTTCTGCGTTGGCGAAAGAAACGCTCCGCAGGGATTATAAACGAGGTTTAACGTAAGCCCGGTATTATCCTGTCCGTAGCCGAGACTGTTAAGAACTTTAAGCGCCTCGATTGAGGCCTTAAAAACCCCCTTGCCCCTCATCCTGTCTGTTTGCGATTCGATATAATGAGGCAGCGACGCCACGACCTCGACCTTGCGCTCGGCCCAGAAACGCGGGATGTCCCTGAACCCGTCCCGAAGAAGCACCGCGAGGTTAGTCCTTGTCTTGACGTTTCGCCCGCTATCCCGGCACATGTCGAGGAATTCCCTGTAACAGGGGTTCATCTCCGGCGCGCCGCCGGTTATGTCAATATCCTTTACCCGGCTTCGCGCCGCGAACCCGACGCAATCCTTCATGGTCTCGAGCGCCATCGTCTCGCTCCGCCCGGGCCCCGCGGAAACGTGGCAGTGGCCGCACGATAGATTACACAGCGCTCCCAAGTTTACCTGAAGCGTAGTAATCGAAAGAGGCTTGATTACGCCTTGGTTAAATCCCCCGAAAGATTCCGTCAGGGATTTTTCAAATGGCTTATAATCTCCGTTTTCCAAAACAGCGTTATAAATTCCGTTTTCCAAAATCACTCTAATTCCGGGGACAGTCCCGATTCTACGACTCCGCTTCGCTACGTCCGTAAATCAGGGACAGTCCCCTCTTCTAAAGCCCGATTTTCTCGACCGTGTTTTTCATCTGAAGGCCGTGCACGAGGCTCGCCCCGCCTCTTATTGCCGCGGCCACGTGCACGGCCTCGGTCATCTGCTCGGGCGTCGAGCCGGTGTCGAGGCTCTTTCTCGTAAAGGCGTCTATGCAGTAAGGGCACTGCACGGCGTGGGCGACGCCGAGGGCTATGAGGGATTTTTCCCTCTCCGTCAACGCGCCTCCCTTAAAGACCTCCTCGTACCACGCGCTGAATTTTTTCCAGAGGTTCGGCGCGTTCTCCCCGACCGAAGAAAACTTCGAAAGGTCTTCGGGATTGTAATAGGTTTCCATAATCAGCCTCCCGCGTTTTTGTTAATGCCTTTATTCGTCCTGTCCGGCCGCTTCTCCCGATTTCTCTTGTAGGCGCCGAATACCTCTCCCAATTCCCTCGTAAGGCGCCTTCTCGTCTCCGGAGCCGCGTACTTCACGTAAATCATTCCTAATACGGCTATAATGCCGCCTCCTATCAAATCATACATCAAATCCCACATCGTGTCGTTAAGCCCGGTCTGCATGGTCTGATAAAAAATAATATCCACCCAAAACTCTATAATCTCCCAAACCGCGCCCATGGCGCCGCTGAAGATGAGCGTAAAAAATCCGACGAAGGGCACCGTGAGGCGGAGCTTCTTCGTGTAGTGAAGCGAATAGACCGCGACAAAGGCCAGTATGGCCACGACGGCGCTGTTGAAGAAATGCAGGAACTTGTCCCACATCCACACCCTCTCGTAGAACATGAGCCACTCGCCGAGGAACGTGTGCAGAAAAATCGAGAGGGTTATCAATAAATCCAGCTCGAACGGAAGTTGAATCCTGTAGTTCCTCTCGATGATGCTCGGCGCGAGGGAGAGCGCGACCGCGAGGAGAGTAACTATGGTGAAAAGATAATTGCCGGTGTACACGAGGTAAGGCAAAAGCCCGACCATGAGGAGCTTGAGAAACCATGAAATAGCCGCGCTTACGGTAAGCCCGCGCCACCAAACAGCCCAAGTAGTCATAATGCCATGATTATCTTACATAAGCGCCCGCATTGCAAGGGGGCGAGACATATGAATAAAATGTAGGGGCAGGGCTTGCCCCTGCCCATTTATCAGGGGCAACCACAAAGATTGCCCCTATTTGAAAAGCCGAAGGTTGTCTTTTTCGTCCGCCTCGGACGGACCGGATTCGGGCTTTTTTTCTTCTCCGCCCGTGGCGGACAAAGACTCGCCGCTTACGTAAGAGCCCTTATAGATATACCTTTCGAGCGCCCTCTGATAATCCGTCCAGTCCCCTGTGCCGGCCTCTGACTTTATGAGGGACTGCATGGAATTCATCTTCGCGTCGAAATCATCGAGGAAGTATAACGCCATCGCCTCGAGCGTCTTCGGCCTCTTCGGGGAGCCGAACTCAAGATGACCGTGGTGGGAAAGGAGCATATGCTTGAGCAAAACGCCTAAGCGGCGCGGAAAATCGGCTATCGCGTTTATTTTCGAATCAACAAGTTCGACGCCGATGGTTATGTGCCCCAAAAGCCTGCCTTCGTCCGTGTAATCGAACGTCCGGGCGTAGGAAAGCTCGTAAATCTTGCCGATGTCGTGAAGTATGGCGCCTGAAAGAAGCAGGTCTTTGTTTATGCCTTCGTAATGAGACGCCACGAACCGCCCGATGGCGCAGAGGCTCAAGACGTGCTCTATAAGCCCGCCCAGATACGGGTGGTGCATGGTCTTTGCCGCCGGAGCAGTCATGAAACGTCCCCGCACTTCCGCGTCCGAAAAGATGTCCTTCATGAGCCGCTTAAGATGCCTGTCGCCCATGTCCGAGATTATCGAGTCAAGCTCGGTCATCATGGCTTCCGGAGTTCTTTTGGAACACGGCAGGTAATCCCTGACATCGCACTTTTCGGCTAAAATAGTCCTCGCCTCGCTCACGTTAACCTGTATCTTTCCCTGATACGAAATGGCGGAGCCCTTAATCGCCACCACGTCGTCCTTGGAAAAGCACTCCCCGACCGCTTCGGCGTTGTCCCAGACCCTCGCCTCCAAATCCCCGGTAGAGTCCCTGAGCTTCAAGTTAAGATACGCTTTCCCGGTCTTGCTCATGCCGGTCTCTTTCTTTATGACGAGAAAACTCGTCTCCACCCTGTCGCCCTCTTTTATGTCCTTCGCGTAAACGTTTTTAGCCAACTCCTGCCTCCTTCTGCCGTGAGCGCGCTTATCGCTTTAAACTAACATACGGAGCGCGTAAGGGTCAAGCGGATTAGAGAATTTGCCAAAGGCGGACGAAGCACGGGTCGGCCGGGGAGGTCCGGGCATGAACCATGACAAAAAAAACGGGACAATCCCGCGACCCGCGTCCGTCCGCCAATAATAATGGCGGACGGACGCGGGCATCAATCAAACGAGACTGTCCCTCAAAAATTTTTTTAGCTTTTACTTTTAGCCCGGTGAATGCAGCCCGGCCTTTTAAGACCGGTTACTATAATGACCAAAGCCCTGCCCTGCGTCCGGTTGCAAATCACGACTACTTTCCGAGAGAGGCTTCCTTGCAGGCCTTCGCGACCCTGAACTTCACCACCCTCTTGGCCGGTATCTTAAGCGCTTCGCCGGTCTGGGGGTTCCTGCCCATGCGCGCCTTCCTGTTCACCACGACAAGTTTTCCTATGCCGGGAATGGTGAAGGAATTTTTCGCTTCCTTGTGGGCGAGGGCCGTCAACTCTTCGAGGACGGTGCCTGCGATTTTCTTTGTTACGTCTACTTTCTTTGCCAGATAGTCGATAATTTTAGACTTGGTCATTGCCTTTCCCATACTCAACTTACCTCCTAAGGGTATTTTCTTCATCTTTTACAACATTTCAAATAAACTTGCAAGAGAAAAATTATTAAAAAGAATAAAAATCATCACCGGCGGCGAGGGCTATCCCGGTTGAACGAATCTACGCCTCTACTCGCAATCTCTCCTTGCTCATTGCCGAGATTTTCCCGCGCGCCCTCACCCGGAGATATATGCCGCACGCGAAAAGGACCATCAGCATTGCGTACTTCGCCGCGAGAGCGAGCGTCTGTCCATTTCGAACGGCATCGGCCCATTCAAATTCACTCATGTTCCAAACTCTTGAAATGCCCCCGGCAATAACATAGAGAACAGAGCCCCAAAAAACCGCGCTTATTTTCGAAACAACAAACAGCGAAAGCCCCTTGAATTCCGCGCCCGGGGTACCCTCCGTCCGCCTCAGGCGGAGCGGACGAAGCGCGAGCCGCTCCGCGTATCTTGCCAAAAGAAACATTGCCGCGGCCGTTACGAACACGAGCGAAACCGCGAGGTCATGAAAATAGTTATTAAGGACTATAAGCGTTTCAATCATGCGTCCTCACAAAAGCGGCGTATGCACGCCCTTTGTAAACCCGATTCCTCCGAAGAATATAAGGACTCCGGCGAGCGAGACAATGGCGAGCCACGCGCCGCGGCTTCCGGTAAAGTCATAGGTGACGCGAAGGTGTATGTTGAGCCCGTATATGAGCCACGAAATAAGCGTCCACGTTTCTATCGGGTCCCACGTCCAGTACCTGCCCCAAAGTCCGTACGCCCAGATGGCGCCGGCCCCGAGCATCACTATATGGGATATAAATCCATAGACGATGAGTTTGAACGTAAGGTCGTCAAGGGTTTTGAGTCCGGGAAGTTTCGCGAAAAACCGGTGGATATTCTCTTCTCCCCTTTTGCGTATCGCCCTGCCTTTCAAAAGATAAAGTATTCCCATGCCCGCGGCCACGTGATATGCCCCGTACGCCACCCACGCGAACCCCACGTGCACCCAAAGCCAGTTGCTTTGGTAAGGAGGAGGAAGAGGCTCTACGCCGAGCTCGGCGCTCATTATGCCGTAACCGAGCATAAGCAGGGTAAAAGATATTACGAGCGCCCCCAGAGCTCTTATCGAAGGGAAGCGGAAAACCAAAGCCAGAAACACGGCCATGACGAACCAACCCCCGGCAAGGGCGTGCTCGAACCTCCAGAGAACAGGCGGGTGCCCCGACTCAATCCAGCGAACGGCTATCGTAAGGGTGTGAAGCAAAAACCCGGCTAAAGCCGCCTTCCACGCGAAAGAAGAATGCCCTTCCTTTTTAAACACCATGCCGGAAAGAAACACGAGGGACGAAATAAGATACGCCCCTATGGAAGACCACAGGAATAAAGCCTCGAAAATCCTCATCCTTCTCCCCTCATAAGTTTTACCTTTTTATGCATCCCGACCCAGACATAGATTCCGTACCCGACGATGGCGAACATAAAAACATGCTTGAATACAAGCACGAGTATCTGCGCCATGCCCAAGGCCTCGACCCACTCGAACCATTTATACGTAAACGAACGCACGATGCCGGCCATGAGGAGAAGCGCGAGCGTTCCGCCGGTTACGTGCAAAAGTCTCGGATAAAGAGCCGCCACGCTCGAAGACAGACCCTTGCCGCCGGTCTTTGCGGCGTAGCCGAGCATAAGCCACATGACATACGTGCCTATGATTATCACGGCGGTCGCGAAGTCGTGAAAATAATTGTTGATTGCCACGAGTATGCTTACCAAGTCCCAAAGCGTCATTTCACGTCCTTTTTCCCGGTTAAGAACGGCGCATATCTTATCACAAGCCCCGCGACAATCAAGAGCCAGCCCGCGTATATACCCCAATAAGTAGGGTCCTTGACCACCTGAACGGTTACGACAGGCTTTATATCCGCGAATTCAAGCGTCAGGCCGTCGAACGGCACAACCTCGCCCTTCTTTACGACACCCTTCCATACATCCTTGAACGGCTCTTCGTTCCTGACCGCTCTTATGCCAAAGGCCGGATTTTTCGGCTCCGAGGAACGAGTTCCGTATTCATTGCCTTCTTTGAACACGTCGGGAAAAAATCTCGTATGAACAATGATTCCGGCAACGGGAATTTTAAATGAATCTTCGACCGCGGTCTCGTTGGAAAGATTCACGAAACTGTCGAAAACAACCGCGCCCTTATTGTCTCTCGCAATAAACAGCGGCGACAGCGCCCCTCCTTCGAGCATAATCCCGTAACCGTGCCTTGAAACAGGCGAATTTATCCTCAAAACCTCTTCGCTATTTTTATAGCCGCCTTCCGTCATCATCGATATTGTAACGCCGGCCGCCCGCTCCACCACGTACTGCCCCTCGTAACGGTTCCTCTGCCAGTCAAGCTTAAATGACATGGCCGGAATATCCCCTATTCCGCGCGAATCTATAACCGCGAACCGGCCGTTGCCGATATCGACCGTAAACCCCTGAGGCAACGCAACGGATGCGTAAAAACCTATTACCGGCATAAGGGCCGTCGACAAAATCCATGCCAGCATGCCTGCGTGGAAAATCATGGAACCGTAAAACGATATGTTCCTGCCTTTTTTGCGTTCCGCGAAGCGCCTTATGACGCAAAAGAGCATGCTTAAAAAAAGCAACCCCGGAACCAGCAGGAAAAAAGGCGAATAAAATTCCTGAAGTTTACTCCATAACACTAAGATTATTATGGAAATAATAAGAAGGCCGACGGCAAAGCCTCTTGAGGTAAGGAAAGAGATATATTTCATGGCGCCATATTTTACGTCACCGTCGAAACAAAGTTCAAGATAAAATCCCGTTGCCCGGCGGAATGCCTTGAAGGGTTGCCTGATGAATTGTCTTAAGATAAACGGCCGGCGAAGACATTAGCATTATAAAATTTATCATATCATGGCTTGCTTTCTCCCCTCCTTGCCAAGGAGGGTCCGTCTCAGGCGGAGGGGGAGGTGTTCTTTCATCTTTATTTCTACCCCACCACTTCCCGTCGGGGTACCCACCCGAAGGGTGGGTCGGCGCTTCGCGCGGCAACGGGAGCCCAGCCCCTTGTAAAGGGGAGGAGAAAGCAACTCGCGGCTTGGAAACCGCGGCCTTTACGCTTTGAGGGCATAAACGCTTTTCCCTCTACGGCGCATCCGCTCAATGCGCTCCGGATATTTCGCCTGTTTTGGTTTTCCACTTGTCGCTGTCGCCCTCGGTCTTCTCGACATTTTCCTCTTTAATCTCGGTTAACACGACCTTGAACTTGCCGTCCACGATATCAATGGTATATCTGACCTTGTAACTCGCGGTAACCACGGGAGAAGCCAACTCCCCGGTCTTGTAATCCACCCATTTATATTTCCAGCGTTCGCTCGTGTTCACGAAGGTTTCCTTAAAGACACGAACCTCCCTCCACTCTTTTTCTTTTTCCTGCCACTCCGTCCTAATCTTTACGTCTTCCTTGCCGGAACCCAGAGCGACGTCCTCAAAGGTCATGCCGATAAGTTCCGCGTCGAGAACCATGCCTTTGCCGTTAAGGTATGACTGATAAGTATTGTCAACCGTTTGCAACGCCTTGCCTGCCGCGACTTCCGTAAGCAAATCGAATTTTCCCTCTTTATACGCCGAGGTAACCGCGTTGGCGTATCTGCTCACCGTCTTTTTAACGAGTTCTTCCCGGTCTTGAGGCGATGCGCAGGAAACCGTTGAAACAACGATGATTGAAAGGAAGAAATAAAAGAGACGTCTCATGGCTGAAAGCGCCCGTTGGCGCTACTTACTCCTGACCCACCGCGACCAATCTGGCCCATTTGGCCAGCGGACCGCTTACGATATATATGGTTTTCCCGTTTAAAACAGGCTCTGACATGTATATCTGGTCAAGGTCCGGGATATCGAGCCCTACTTTGATCTTCCATTTGAGATTGCCGTCAGGGGTCAGGCAATGCAAATAGCCGTCTCCGGAGCCTAAATATATCAAACCGTTTTTATCAATCGTCGGAGGAGACGCTATGTAGCCCTTTTTAATCTTGTATCTCCATTTTACATTGCCGTTCTTCTCGTCCAAAGCGAAGACAGTCCCCCCGTCCTCCTGCTTGACCTCTTCCGTCGTATAATAGAGCGTGCCGTTCGCGCCGGCGGTCGGAAATGAATTGTTGTGCTTCCCTTCCAAAATAGCCTTCCACCTCACTTCACCGGAGGGACTTAACGCGTAAAGCGTCTTGGTCCGCATGTCAGGCACATATAGAGCGCCGTCCGGAGCAACCACCGGGGATGAATAATCCGTATAAAACTCCGTGTCCTTCGTCCACTTTATCTTGCCCGTCGCGGCGTCAAGCGCGAGAAGTCCCCCTCCGACTCTTTTTAGGAAATAGATTGTTTTCTCATCGGGGGAAAGCGTGGGGCCGGAGGAATGCTCGGCGTATCCGTAATCAGCGCCCATAAGAGTTCTGTACGACCACAATCTCTCGCCGTCCGGCATATACGCGCTCAATACGTCGCCTCCTCTGACGTAGACCCTGCCTGACGAATCCGCCGCTATATGCGACATCCACGTCTCGGTAAAGTGTTCGCTCATATACATTTCCCGCTTAAGTTTGCCCGTAGCCGCGTCTATGGCGAGAAGATAACTGTCGTTCTTCTCGCCTTGCGTTATGGCCGCTTTGGTGGCTACGGCGTAAAGAGTTCCGTCAGGGGAAAGCGCGGGAGGGGAAAAAAGAAGTTCGGGCCTCGAATACTTCCATTTCATGTTCCCGTCCGGCTTAAGCGCGTAAATAGCGTCGTTGCCCCTCATGTAATCGCCTGTGCCCTTCTGGACAAAAATGGTTCCGTCTTTGCCTATAAGCGGAGAATGAAGATTATATATGCCTGCTCCCTCGAAAACCCACTTTATCCTGGGATTCGAAGGCCCTTCGTAATCGCTCTTTCCGTTATGCCGGAAATTTCCGCGGAAGACCGGCCACCATGCCGGAGAGGCGGAAGGAAAAACTAACAATAAGAATAAAATAATATGCCGAATCTTCTTCATGGATTCAAACAATTCCCGCCGGTCTTACGGATAGGTATATCTTGCCGTCAGATTATTCCCGTTGCCGTCGTTGTAATTGGCCGTGCAACCGGTCCAGTTCGTAACGCCTCCGCCTCTGGTGCAGTTTACGTTCGCCGCGGTTGTGGCGCGTTGCCAGCTATACCAGTTACTGCCCGGCGATATGAGGCGGTTGGATATGGCGCCCGCGCGTTGGTCGGTGGCATAATTGCTGCCGTGAATATTGCCGAGCTTGCATGTAGCCGTAGTGCACGCCCCGGGCGATGTCCGCCCGCCCCCTCCGCCGTGGCAACCCATGCACGATATGCCTCTCGGAGGGCCCGCGCCCGGATAATCGCCGTTAAGAGTGCCTGAGTTATTCGTGTTGTGCATCGGATGAGGCACCCGTGAAAAGTCGCTTCTGTCTATGCCGTTTGTTCCGTTGAAATCTCCGAAAGTATAAACATCCGCCCTGTGGCAGTTGAAACAGAATATCGTGCTGTTTACCCCCGTGCCTATAAGGCCGGCATAAGAGCCGTAATTTATCGGGGTTGTCGCAGGACAGTTCGCTGTAACGGTAGCGCTGCTGCCATTGCATACGGTGTAGCTGATTGTCGGGTCGACCTTTCTTAAGATAAACGGCCTCTCCGAACCGTGCGGTCCGCGCGGCGTGGTTTCGGAACTGTCTTCGTGGCAATCAACGCAGGTTATCCTCGAAGTATGCCTCCATGGCGGGACAAAGGCCTGCGACAAGGTCTGCTCGAGCTGGATTGACACGCCGCCGACGACTTCGGTCAAGTTCACGAGGTCCTGCCTCGCGCCGTCGGCCGGGCCACAGGTGTCGTTAGCGGTATAACCGCTTCCGGCGTTACCGCACCAATTCGGATTCCTTACGGGAGTCGTATTCAATTCCGGCCTGTTCTTGCCTGACGCGAACACCGGATGGTACGCCATATTATTGGTCGCGAACTCGGCCGGGACGTCCGTAAGATAATAATTCGAAGGCAGGAGCGTGCTTGCCCACGACTTGGCGAGCGTCGAATCCGTGGAAGGGGCTATTATGGCGCTCGCGGTGCCGGTAGCCGCGCCCCACGCCCACGCGGAATGGCATTTAAAGCACAGATTATACGCCCTGTCGCTGCTTGTCTCGAGAGCCCTGATCCTGTCGCCGTCCGCAATCGCCCCTGTCGCGGTATTGACGCCGACACCCCAGACGCCGATATTCACCGAGGCGAGCTTAACCGGGCTCGAACTCGAATTCGCCGGTGTATCGTATCTGTTCGGGTTGAAAATGCCGGCCGGATTATTGGAGCCTTGACTCCACTGCATAACCGTTCCTTCCCACGGAGGAGGCATGCCCGTTCCCCTTCCCCGGGCGACATGCGGATTATGACAGTCCGTGCATTCCGAGTGGGCGCTTGCGGCAATAAACCAGCCGCTCTGAACCTGCCACCCGACCTCGTTATTGGAGACGGTCATGGCGTCGTCGTCCGTGCCGGAAAGACTGTGCCTGCCGAAATAAGCGTTCTTCCTAACGGGATGGCCGCTGCCGGCCGTTAAGAAATATTTATCCACTTCGCCCTTTATGTTGGCGTAAGCCGGGCCGCCGGAATCATGACAATTAAGGCATAACGCCTCTTCCCTCGCGATGGTTTGCCTCTCCACGTTGCCGGTAAGCGCGAGTGAAGTTACGGTATAATTGCCGGCGGCCGGCGCGGTCCCGCCGTCGAAATCGCCTCTTAACCCGTGCGGGGTATGGCAGTTTATGCAGTCATTCAAGTTATCTATGGGCCTTGCGAAATCCCTCGGAAAAGCCTCCGTGCCGCTAAGAGAGCCCGATACGCCGGGCCAACGAAAACTCGAACTCTGGCCGTGGCTCGAGTCGTCGTAACGCGTCCTGCCCTGAAAGAACTCCCAGTAGCCGACGCCTGTTCCGTAAAACATGCTGTAGTTTATATTATCGTGGCAATACAGGCACAAGTTCTTGTTCGGGTTCTGCATAAGCAGATAGGGCTGTCCCGAAGAACCCGTGGGCGGAGGCTCGGCTCCGCCGAAACTCGAATGAGGCTCGTGACAGTGCATGCACTCGCCCGACTGATATCTTCCGGCCTCGGATTGGTCATAGTAAAAAGCGCCTGCCTCTCCGGCTACCGCGCGGTTTATGCCCGAGAACTTAATGCCGTCAACCGTGCCGCCGCCGTGCTTTGTAAAAGGAAACGCCCCGCCCGTGGCACGGGCGTCCGGCACGCGTCCGGAATCAGCCGCGAAATACACGAGCGCGGCCGCGAGAAACAACGCAACCGTCAATACGCGCTTTAACCATTTTTTCATAAGGGGTTTCTTCATTCGCATCTCAGAGCTCTTATAATCTATGCAGGCTCTGCCCTCTCCAATCAAGGGAAAGGAATAAACTATTATTCCGGCCGGCCGCAGGCGAGGTCTCGTTCGCATTCCTGCGTATAATCTTTTTACGCGGAAATGATACAGGCCGCGCGTTAAAAAAAGCGATAAAGCCTCGAGGCCATCACCCTTAACTATAATCACTTATGAGATTACTTGCAACTCCCTTTCAGGGCAGTTCTTTTCTTAACCCCCGCGCCCCGTGTTCATGGGAAGGGTAGCCCGTGCCGGGACGCTATTTTTCCGGGATTATCCGTTACTACCGGTTCGGAACCGTCACTGTCACGCTCTCGCTCTTTCCATTCCCCGCGTTATCCGCGGCAATAACGGTAATGGTATATACCCTGCCGTCACGGTCGTTACGCCTCACCCATGCCCTTAACGACAACGTGAACGAAAATCCTCCGTTTGACACGGCCACGCTGCCCGAAGAGGCAAACTCTCCGTATTCATCGGTCAGCGCGTAATCCACGCCCGCAAGCCCCGCTCCGCCGTCAGCCGCGTTGCCGGAGATTACGACATCCCTCATCCTTCTGTTCGGCGGCGAGAGCGTCGAAGGATTCGGCGCGTTCACCTTAAGCAATGGAGCGGTTCTGTCCACGCTAAATCTTATTTCAGAGGGCGTCGGGTCAACGTTGCCGGCCGCGTCCTTTGCCTTTACCGAAAACGCGTGAGCCCCGTCGGAAAGCCCGGCAAGACTCGCGGACTTATCATTGGTCCACCCGCTCCACGCCACGGCATCAATACTGTAAGAGAATTCCAAAGCATCCGCAGGGGTAACGTCGTCAGTTCCGCCATATTCAACGGTAACGGTCGAACTTCCCGTAAACGCCGGCAATACGGTGGTTATAAAGGTTTCGGGCGGCGCCGCGTCCGGCGGCGCGGGCGAGATGCCTGCCCCTTCTTCAAGATACCCTCTTGCCCTAATCGTGAACTTGCGCGGAACGCTCGAAGAAGAGGTATAGGCATAAGACAACGCGTTTTTCATGTCCGTCACGGCGCCGGTATATTCGTCAACGAGATAAAGTTCCATTGTATGCGGCGTCTCGGCCACGGTCCAGTTCATGTTGACGGCGGTATAATTCGATTTCACGTAAAACTCCCAGTCCTTGGGCAATAGCGTGTCCTTGCCCTCGCTCCAAAAATACGCGGTATCAACGCCCCACTCGGGGTGATAAAAGTAAGCAACCAGCTTCCCCGCCATTATCGCCCTCGACTCGTAACCGTTCTCGAATCCGTCGGTCGCGTCGTCAGCCGCGGCAAAATAAATCGTGTTCGAGTCGTCGCCCGAGAACGCGGTTATATCGGCGCGCCAGATAACCCCGGCCATGGCGGACGCGGAAAAGAAGGCAAGCATAAATGCCGTTAATACGCCCAATATATTAGTTGAAAACCCTCTTATCTTCATAATCTCCTTTATTCCGTTAAGAGACGGCGTTTTTACTTCCTCTCCCCTTTGGGGAGAGGAATGAGGTGAGGGGTGGTTGTTTTTCTTTTCATTCTTTCTCGTCCCCCTCACCCTACCCTCTCCCCCTTCGGGGAGAGGGAAAAAACAACTCTCCGGTTGCCCCCTTTGTAATTCCCGCGGTCTGACCCTTCTGTCATTCCCGTGGTCTTTTGAGCGGGAATCCAGAATATTAATTTCTTTTTACCCTCACCCCTGCGATACTGCCCTATTTAAGGCTTCGGAATAGCCAGCCAGTAAGTATTGGCATCGTCAATAATCCTGTAAACCACATGCCCCCACCACGGCCTCATGCTTGCCGTGCAAGTTATGGAATTGCAAGTCTCGCCGGTGAACGTGGTCGCGTTCGCGTAATAAGCGATACTTCCGTCCATCCAGCCCGCGGTTACGGCTTCCACAAAGGTTTTGAACGTGCCGGGCGAAGACGTGCCCGTGCACGGGTTGCCCGTAACCGCCGTCGTATTGACAAACCCGGTGGCGCTCCGGCATATCTTTACGTTACTAAAGTTGACGTTTTTCAGGTACGGGTTGCCTACTATGTTCCTTCCGAGAGAAATATCAATCTTTACCCAGTTTACGCCGCTATTGTCGCTTACGCCTGAAGGCGTCTCGTCAATTATGCTCTGGTCCATGCCATAGGCGTAAAGATAATAGCCTTGCGCATTGGTTATGGCCGAGGGGGAGGCAGGGTCGATATATTCCCACGCGCCGCTGAAACCGCCGCTCGAATCGTCCATGCCCGAAGGCGTCCACCGAGACATCCACACAGGGGTAACGTCGTCGGAAAAGAGGGCGTTTGGCGTGCTTGCTCCGGGATTATACGGCAGAGAAACCATATTATACCCGTATTTCAGCGCGGTATGCGCGCTCGCCACGTTTGCCGGAAGCGTCACAGCGTTATTTTTATCGTCATAACTCTTGAGGCTCAGGTAATAAAGCGTATTGGGAATCAACTTCCTCCCCGAGCCGGCGGTCGTGGGGCTCGCGCATACCGTAGTCGCCGGCTGGGTATATTTAGAGAGAAAATACGTCTCCGCGCTTCCCTGTATCTTAGGCGCAGGCTCGCTTTCCGCCTGAAACAGGTTTGCCCAGTTTGTATTCATGTAAGTCGGCGTAATGTTGGCCGAATAGTCGCATCCGTCGAGAAATCTTATGTCGTACAGCGAAGCGCTCGTTTCCGCCGTATCCCCGTCGTCGCCCGGCGCGGTCCATGTAAGCCTTATGCCTCTTGTATACTGGAGACTCACGGTCAAAGGCTTTGCCGCCGGAGGCGTGGTATCCGCCGCAATAGATGAAAGAGCGACGGTCAAGGTCGCTCCCGCGGCATAGTTGGGAACCTCGTCGTAGGCGCAGGCCCTGTAGCCGTAAGTGTCGGCCCCGAGGTTTATGTCGTTAAACGTAATCTGGTTGCCTTCATACACCACCGTGCCCGAGGTGGTGCAATCGGTCGGCGCGGTTGTAGCGAGCCTTCTTATTCTCGCTCCGGCAAAGTCCGAATCACCGGGCTTGGTCCATGAAAGCGTAACCTGATTGGTCCCGGCGGTCGCGGTAAAATTGGTCACGTTCCCCGGCGGAACGGTGTCCGTGGGTGTTCCGCTTGCCACCGCGCCGCCGCTTACGTTATTGGCCGAATCATAGGTGCATATCCTGTAAGTATACGTCTGCCCGTCAATAAGAGCGCCGTCGCTAAGCGTCGTTCCGGACGTAATTCCGACCGGCGCCACGCAATAATCAGCCGGCGGTATGGACCCCGCGCTCCTGCTGACTATAACCCCCGCGTAATCTCCGGTCGGCATGGTCCAGCTGAGGTTGAGCTGATTGCCCGTCCCCGGGCTTACGGCCGTTAAATCGGTAACGTCGTCGGGCAGTTTCTTCCACGCGAACATGGCCGCCTGAGTGCCGTTCGCGCCGTTCGATGCCGTTGCCTCATAGTCCGAATTCATGGGCGAGGACCATACCCCGTTGACCCATAAAATGCTCTTTATCGCGAATGGCGACGTTCCGTTAATCCCGGTGAGCATAATCTGGTCGCCGACGGTGAAGGTGTGGTTCGGAGTCAACTGCACGTTTGTTACGGCATTGGGCCACGCCTGCGGCGCGGTGTATAAATCCGACCATACACCGGGCGCCCCTCTGGTATACGTCATATACCTTATGTAGTTAGTGGCTGAATCCGACCATGCGAATACGGCCTTGCCGCCCTTGCGCTGCCATGCCACGTCCACCTGAGAAGTCAGCCTTGCCACCACGTCCGCGGGCGGAACAGGGCTTGCCGTCTCCCACGCGCTTCCCGTCCACACCCTCGCGACCCTGTTGGGACCGGTGCCCGTAAGGGCTATCATTCCCGCGTAATCGGACGTCGGGTCTCCGGCAACGGATATATAGTAGATTGAACTTCCGAGCGTCGGAATCGAATCGGCGGTAATCGTCCATGGTCCCGTGCCCGAGGCGGAAGTCGCGTGAGAAATGCCGTTATTGGCGTTGCCGTAAGCAACGAACGCGTCTCCGCTCGTCCCTTCCCATGCGCCTGCCACTGAATTTCTGATGGCATTGGCGGACAGGGTTACATTCGACACGCCGCCGCCCGTCGCGACTATTCCGCCGTTTGTGAAGGCTCCTCCGTCCCATACGTACGCGGAAGCCCTGTTGACGGAGTCCTGAAAGACCAGCAGTATCTGATTAGAGCCGGCCTTGGGTATGAGTTTGACGTATCTTCCGATGCCGCTGGCCGCGGTGTAGGTGAGAGTCTGCTCGCCCGAAAACGTCGTGCCGTCCCACGTGCGATACTTAAGGGTCTGATTGGCGAGGATGCTATCCTCGTAAACGATCAGGGCGTCACCCGAGATCTGTTCATAAGCAATGTCAAAGTAGCGGTAGGTCCCCGCCGTAGTAGTCGAAAATCTGTCTGTCCACGTCCACATGGCGGTAGCGCTGTCATAGGTCCCGCTCTGGACGGCAAGATTACTATTGGTCGCGTGGATTGTGCCCACCATGTATTCGTTTCGCGTGGGCGCGCTCTTATTGACGACGTAGGTTACGGCCGTGGTTATCGGGGCGTTGGCGCCCGATTCAATGGTCGAAAACCCGCCGCCGCTGAATCTCCTGACTTTCGTCGGCCTCGCAAGCTCCGGTTTAAGGGCGATTGACATCATAGCCTTAACCGAACTATTATTAAGTGATACGGTCGTGTTGCCATAAGCGCCGGCTGCCGCCATTCCGCCTGTGGCTATGCCGAGTCCGCCGCCGTCCCCGTTAGCCGTAGTGTTGTCAATTCGTTCGGTAAGATTCGAGAGGTTGCCATTATTCCAGTTCGAGAAATTAAACGTACTACTCGAATCAGGCAAGGCCGTGGATATAGCCGTCACAATTAAAGTATTGGCGACAGTGGTGGTCGCGCCCGGTATAGTGCCGGTGGTGCTTGCCGTAGCGTTAACGCCGCCTGCCGTAACATCCCAGGGATCACCGGAAGAAATAACGCCCCTGACGGCAATCATGCGGCCAATCTGGTGATCGTCTGAGTCGGAGGTTGTCGGAGCTCCTTGTGTTCCGTTGTAACGGCTCCAGAATACCGTAAGCCGCGTCGCCGTGGAGGTGACTGCCGTGCCGGTGCCTTGCGGAGAACCGGCAACTTCCGTCCATGTCCCGCCGTTTGGCGTCGGGATAGTAATAGCCTGATTTGACGTCTCGAGGAAAAGCAATAAGATGTCGTCCATCGTTATACCTATAGGAAACGCCGGCGTAATCGCACCTGTGCCGCTTGCGACCGCTCCGGCGGCAACGAAGGTCGGAATGCCCCCGGCCGTGTCCCCGTATGCCACTAACCCCGATGTGTTGACCGGAGCGCCGGGATTGGGCACGCAAGTCCTTACGGAGCCGAACTGTGACTGGTTGTCCACCGCGTCCTTGTAGCAGAGTCTGTAATAATAAGTAATGCCGCTTGAAAGTCTCGTATGCGCCGTGGTTAAATCAACGCCGATGTACTTCCGCTCGCCTCCGGCGCAAGTCAGCGGGTCCGAGGCGCCGTAGCGAATTTCATACGCCTCCTCCGGATGCGTGCCCGAGCCGCCGTCGGCCGCCGCGGCCCATGAAAGGACGCACTCGCCTGCCCCGGCCGTCGCCGTAAAACTCGCGCCGGCCGTCGGAGCGACGGTATCGCAGGTTCTCGCTATCGTGCCCGTCGCGGCCGTGCCGCCGGCGTTCGTGGCGCG
>Ga0209002_10000099_pt1 | contig 53013 bp, 58 predicted proteins | sample Rifsed16ft2_FD_184010 | JGI IMG/M metagenome (GOLD analysis project Ga0209002, IMG submission 184010) | Soil microbial communities from Rifle, Colorado, USA - sediment 16ft 2 (version 2) | ecosystem: Environmental > Terrestrial > Deep subsurface > Rock core/Sediment | place: Rifle, Colorado...
TGTGGATCGCCGCGCTCAGGGTGTTCGCCGTGGGGACCGTGTCGGACCCGCCGAGGGCCCGGTCGGACACGAGGTACGCGCGGTCCGCACCCATCGCGATGGCCCGCTCGAGGCTCTCGTCGAAGGACGTCGGGCCCATGGAGAGGACGAGGACCTCGCCCCCGTGGACCTCGCGGAGTCGGAGGGCCGCCTCGAGGGCGTTCTGGTCCGGCGGGTTGATCTCGCTCGGCACGCCGACCCGCTTGAGGGTCTTCGTCACGGGGTCCACCGAGAGCTCCTGGGCCTTCGGGACCTGCTTGATGCAGACGATGGTCCGGAGGCCCACCCGCGCGGCCGTCGCCCCGGGGCCCGTCACATGGACCGCGCTCCCCTGAGGAGGTCCCGGAGCATCGTGAGCTTCGAGAGGCCCTCGACCTTCGACTCCCCGAGGACCGCGTCGAGGATCCGTCCTTTCCCGCTCCCGTCGACCTCGTACACGCGTTGGGCGAGCTCGATCAGGAGGCGCGGGTACACGTCGAAGAGGCGGGGGTTCTTCAGGTAGAGGGGGGCCTTCCGGAAGGTCTCGAGGTCCGTGAGGACGTTCCTCCGCCGTAGAGCCGCTTCGTACGCCCGGAGGTTCGCTCCGCTCATCCCGCCGGCGGCTCGGGCCGCCTCCGCGGCCTCCCCCGCGGCGACTCCGGAGGCGATCGCGAGGTCCACCCCGCGGAACGTGTACCCGTTGTTGATGAGGAATCCTGCCGCGTCCCCGACGACGAGGACGCCGTCCGCCATGAGGCGGGGGAGCATGTTCGCCCCGAGCTCGGGCACGAGGTGGGCGCTGTACTCCACGATCTTCCCGCCCTTCAGGAGCCGCTGGATCGACGGATGCATGCGGAACTTCGTCTGGACCTCGTGGACCTCGACCTTGCGCGTCGCGAGGTCTTCCGAGGACACGACGAGGCCGAGGGAGACGGACGTCTGGTTCGTGTACAGGAACCCTCCGCCCCGGAGGCCGAGGGAGGCGTGCCCTGCATAGACGTAGGCGGCCCCCTCGCCCGTCCCGAGGCTGAAGCGCTCCTCAATCGTCTCCGCGGACAGCTCGATCGTCTCCTTCACGCCCACGGAGACCTCCCGCGGCTCGACGTCGGCCTTGAGCCCTGCCTTCCGCACGAGGCTCGAGGTCGCGCCCTCCGCGATCACGACGAGGTCCGCTGCGACGCGGTCGCCCGGTTCGACGTGGACGCCGCGGACGCGGCCCGACTCCCGCCACAGGTCGTCCACGCGGATCCCCGTGATGAACATGGCCCCCGCGTCCTCAGCCTTCTTCGCGAGCCACGCGTCGAACTTCGCCCGGATCGCGGTGAAGCTCGCCCCGCGGCCCTCCCCGAGCCGGGGGCTGTCGAATGTGAGGCCGAGGGACGCGTCCTCCGTGAGGAACGCGATCCCCTCCTTCGTGACGACGCGCTCCCGGGGGCAGTCCCTCGCCCAGTCGGGGAGGACCTCCGCGAGGGGCCAGGCGTAGACCCGCCCTCCGAACATGTTCTTCACGCCAGGGGCACGGCCCCTCTCCACGAGGAGCGTCGAGAAACCCTTCCGGGCGAGCGTGAGGGCCGCCGCGGAGCCGGCGGGTCCGGCGCCGACGACGATCGCGTCGAAACGCTCCACCATCGTACCTTGTCCCACGGCGGGAAGGCGGGAGGGGTAAAAACCCTTGTGCAAGGAGTCCTAGGGACGGGGCGCGGGGCGCAGTTCGAAGCGGCAGACCTCGAGTCCCTGCGCGCGGCACGCGGTTTCCTCGCAAAGGAAGTCGCGGTCGAGGAGGCGACGAGAGACCCCGCCGAGGAAACCAGCGAGGAGGTGGCACACGGGCTTCTTCGAGGCGCCATACGCCTCCGCAATCGGGCTGTTCCGGAGCGTGAACGCGTACTCCCCGGACCCGAGGTCGGACGCGACGAGCTCGAAGCGGCCGTACCCGATGATCGCGAGGGCGTCCGCGAGGCGGCGGAACGCCTCCACGCTGAGGCGCTTCGCATCCAGGCCCTCGAGGAGTTTGCCAGAGAGACCCTGGTCCGCCTCCGCACTCCGCTCCCCCGCAAGGTACAGGAAGCCCTTCGTGCTCGCGCCCACGGTCTGCTCGAGCTGCTTCTGGATGTTCACGAGGACCTCGGGCCGGAGGAAGCCGTAGCGGTGGCCGAGGAGGCGGATCACCCCGCCCTTGGGGTCGATATCCATGAACCGGAGGTAGATCTCGCGGACCTCCTCGGGGGAGAGGGCGGAGAGGTCCCAGTCCTGGGGGACAGGCCGGGGCCGGGAACGTTCGTCGGACATGGGCTCAGGCCACACGTGCGGACGCGCCGTCGTGCGGTGGCGGCCCCGAGGTGGGAGGCCCGTATATAGAACGTATCTCCATGAATCCTAGCTCTGATAACGTCGACCCGAGGCGCACGACCCGGGTCCATTCCCAACGGTTTAGTACCCGTCCCGGTTTGTCGGCGCCGAGCCAGGATGCCGGAGCCCGCGAAGCTCGACCCGTCGAAGGCCGTCTCCGTGGAGGACCGCGTGGGCCTCGACAAGTTCGAGTTCGACGAGGAGCCCTTCATCACGGTCGACACGGCGATCTGCCGCACGTGCGAGAGCAAGCCATGTCTCTACGTGTGCCCCGCGAAGGTGTACCGGCTCGAGAAGGGGGAGCTCGTGTACAACGTGGAGGGGTGCATCGAGATGGGGGCCTGCGCGGTCGTCTGCAAGCACCTGGGGAAGGACGCGATCCGCTGGAGCTACCCGCGCGGGTCCCACGGGGTCGAGTTCCGGTTCGGCTGAAGCGCCCGCACGTCGCCCTCGCCGGACCCGGGGCTCAAACTAGATAAGGGCCGCGTCCCTTCGTCCGCGTCGCATGCTCGCGGAGCGGAAGCCCGAGTGGATCCGTGTACGCCCGCCTGCGGGGGAGGCGTACGTCCACCTCAAGTCCCTCTTGAGGGGCCTGGACCTCCACACGGTCTGCGAGGAGGCCCACTGCCCGAACGTCGCGGAGTGCTGGGGCGGGGGCACCGCGACGATCATGCTCCTCGGGGACGTGTGCACGCGCGGTTGCCGATTCTGTGCCGTGGCCTCGGGGAACCCGCGAGGCGTCGTGGACTCGGAGGAGCCGCGGAAGGTCGCCGTCGCGATCGAAGAGTTCGGCCTCTCCTACGTGGTCCTGACGTCCGTGGACCGCGACGACCTGCCCGACGGCGGCGCGGACCACTTCGCCCGGACGATCCGGGAGATCAAGGCGAGGGACACCGGAATCCTCGTGGAGGCCCTCATCCCCGACTTCCGGGGCGACCTCGACGCAGTCCGGACCGTCGTCGACGCGGGACCCGACGTCCTCGACCACAACCTCGAGACCGTCCGGCGGCTCCAGCCCCTCGCCCGGGACCCCCGCGCGGGGTACGACCAGAGCCTGTCCGTCCTCCGCGCCGCGAAGACGATGCGCTCGGGGCTCTTCACGAAATCCTCGATCATGCTCGGCCTCGGGGAGACGCGGGAGGAGGTCCTCCGCGCGATGGCGGACCTCCGGGAGAACGGGGTCGACATCCTCACCCTCGGCCAGTACCTGCGGCCGAGCGCCTGGCATCTGCCCGTCTCGGAGTACGTCGCGCCGGAGACGTTCGACGAGTACCGGGAGGCGGGGGAGGCGATGGGCTTCGTGTACGTCGCCGCCGGGCCCCTTGTCCGGTCGTCGTACCGGGCCGGCGAGTTCTTCGTCGAGAGTGTGATTCGGGAGCGCGCGGCGAGCCGGGGGGGCTGAGAGGATGGGCGAGGAGGACCTGCTCCAGGTCATTGCGCCCGACGGGACGATCGACGGGCGCAGGGACCCCGGGCTCCCGGAGGCAACCCTCAGAGAGGCCTTCCGCCACCTCTGCCTCGTGAGGGCCCTCGACACCCGCATGCTCTCCCTCCAGCGCCAGGGTCGGATCGGTTTCTACGTCCCGAGCATCGGGGAGGAGGCGTCCCAGGTCGGGAGCGCGATGGCCCTCGAGCCAGAGGACTGGGTCTTCCCCGCGTACCGGGAGCCGGGCTGCGCCCTGTGGCGCGGGGTCCCCCTCAAGACCCTCGTCGCCCAGTCGTACGGGAACGCCCTCGACGTGATGAAGGGCCGGCAGATGCCGAACCACTACGGCTACCGGGACATCCACTACGTGACCGCGTCGTCCCCCGTGGGCACGCAGATCCCCCAGGCCGTCGGCGCGGCGATGGCGGCGAGGATCCGGAAGGACCCCGTCGTCGTCCTCGCTTACTTCGGGGACGGGGCGACGAGCGGAGGGGACTTCCACGCGGGGATGAACTTCGCGGGCGTGTACCGCACCCCTACGGTCCTGTTCTGCAAGAACAACCAGTGGGCGATCTCCGTCCCCCTCTCCCGGCAGACGGCCGCGAAGACCCTCGCCCAGAAGGCCCATGCGTACGGCTTCGACGGGGTCAGGGTCGACGGCAACGACGTCCTCGCCGTGTACGCGGCGACGAAGGCGGCCGTGGACAAAGCCCGGGCAGGCGGCGGGCCGACGATGATCGAGGCCCTCACGTACCGGATGGGGCCCCACAGCTCGAGCGATGACCCGAGCCGCTACCGCTCGAAGGAGGAAGAGGAGTTCTGGAAGCGGCGGGACCCGATCGAGCGGATGCGGAAGTACCTCGAGGTCAAAGGCCTCTGGACGAAGGCCTGGGGGGACGCGCTCCAGAAGGAGATCGACGACCGGCTCTCGGAGACCATCCGGGAGGTCGAGAAGGGCCCGCCCCCCGCCCTCGAGACGATGTTCACGGACGTGTACGAGCAACTCACCCCCCGGCTCCGGGAGCAGATGGACGCGTTCCTCGCGAGCGGGGAGCGGCGGCGCCCCGAGATCAGCGACCGTTTCCCCCTGTGAGGCGGGCGATGGGCGACCCCCTGCGCGAGGAGGACGTCGTCCTGCGGGACGGCCGCACGGTCACGGTCCGCCCCGCAGAGTCGGACGACGCGGCGGCCCTCCTGGAGAACATCAACCTCGTGTGCGCGGAGGAGATCTACCTCCTCATGGACGAGGTCCCGAACGACGTGGACCGGGAGAGGGAGTGGATCGCCGCCTTCGACGGCCACGGGAGCGCCCTGCTCGTCGCGACGACCGGAGGGTCCATCGTGGGCCAGGTCGACTGCCGCGGAGGGGAGTGGTCGAAGAGCCGGCATGTCGGGCTCGTCGGGATCGCGATCCGGGACGGCTGGCGGGAGGCGGGCCTCGGGGCGGCCCTCATGGCCCGGATCCTCGAGTGGATGAAGGCGCGCGGGTTCCGGAAGGCGGAGCTGAGCGTCTTCGCGACGAACGAGCGGGCGAAGCGGCTCTATGAGTCCGCGGGCTTCGTGGTCGAGGGCGTCCTGAAGCGCCAGTTCCGGATCCGCGGGGAGTTCGTGGACGACATCCGGATGGGGAAGTGGCTCGGCGAGTGAGGCCCTGCGGCCCCAGACGACCGCCCGGAGCGGCTAGCCCTTCCGCTTGCCGAGCTTCTTCACGGCGGACGCGATCGCGGTGCCCGTCTCGCTGCACTTCGCCTTCCCGCCGAGGTCGTACGTGAGGGCCTGGCCCTCTTTGAGGACGGCCTCCACGGCCCGCTCGACGGTCTCGGCCGCGGCGAGGAGGCTCTTGTCCCCCTTCTTCCGCCCGAGCCAGTCGAGCATCATCTGGGTCGCGAGGACCATCGCGGTCGGGTTCACGACGTCCTTCCCCGCGTGCTTCGGCGCGCTCCCGTGGATGGGCTCGAACATCCCGTGGCGGTCCCCGATGTTCCCGCCCGCGGCCATCCCCATCCCCCCCTGGAGGACCGCCGCGAGGTCCGTCGCGATGTCCCCGAACATGTTCGACGTCACGGCGACGTCGTACGACTCGGGGGAGCGGGTCATCCACTGGAGGAACGCGTCGATGAACGCATAGTCCCGCTGGATCTGCGGATACCCGGAGGCGACCTCGTCGTACACCTTCCGGAACAGGCGGCAGCCCGCCGTCACGTTGGACTTGTCCACGCAGGTGACGCGCTGCTTGCCGTCCCCCGGCGCCCCGTTCCGGGTCTTCGCGAGCTCGAAGGCGAAGCGGACGACGCGCTCCGCGCCCTTCCTCGTGATGATCCGGGCGTCCACGGCGAGCTCGTCGACCCCGCCCCGGGTGAGGAACCCGCGGGTCGGCGTGTAGAGGCCTTCCGTGTTCTCCCGGACGATCACGAAGTCGACCTTACCGGGCTCCCAGACCTGCTTGAACCCGTCGTGGACCTTGTGCCGCACGTTCGGGTAGAGCTTCGTCGGGCGGACGTTCGCGTAGAGGTCGAGGCCGAAGCGGAGGCCGAACAGGACGCCGATCCCCGCGAGGTCCCCGCTCGGGAGGACCGCGTCAGGATGGCCGACGGCGCCCAGGAGGATCGCGTCCGCGGCCTTGCACGCCTCGAACGTCCCCTCGGGCCACTCCTCGCCCGTCGCGAGCCAGTGCTCGCCGCCCATGGGATAGGAGACCTTATCGAACTTGAGGCCAAAGGTCGACTCCACGGCCTCGATGACTTTCACGGCCTCCCGCATGACCTCGGGACCGGTCCCATCGCCGGGGAGCAGGACGATCTCGTGAGGCATCGGCGCGCGGTAGCCCGATAGGCCAAATAAGGGTTCCCGTGGGCACGAGCCCGGGGGTCAGGGAGGTCTCGCGGCGAGTTCCTGCCTTAGCTTCGGCACGAGACCCCCCGCGCGGAGGATGTCGAGGAGATTCGGAGGGAGCGGGGCGAACGGGATCCGCTCCGCGGAGGCAAGCGTGATCGTCCCGGCCGCCATGTCGACGGAGATCGAGTCGCCTTCCTTCACCTTCCCGCGGAGAGCGGGGCACTCGACCAGGGGGAACCCGATGTTGATCGCGTTGCGGTAGAAGATCCGGGCGAACGTCTCCGCGATCACACACGAGAGGCCCACGCCCTTGAGGGCCACGGGGGCCTGCTCACGGCTCGAGCCGCACCCGAAGTTCGAGCCCGCGACGAGGATGTCCCCCGGCCGGACCTTCTTCGAGAACTGCGGATCCACGTTCTCCATCGCGTGCTCCGCGAGGCTCTTCAAGTCCATGGACCCGAGGTACTTCCCCGCGATGATGTGGTCCGTCGAGATGTCGTCCCCGAAGAGCCATGCGCGTCCCTGGAACCGGGTCTCCATCCTCAGGCCCCCCGGGGATCCGTGATCTGCCCGTACAGGGCGGACGCCGCGACCGTGTACGGGGAGCCTAGGTACACCTGGGACTCCGGGCTCCCCATGCGGCCGGGGTAGTTCCGGTTCGTCGAGGAGATGCACACCTCCTTCGGCGCGAGGACCCCCATGTGGCCCCCGAAGCACGGGCCGCACGTGGAGGACGTGAACGTCGCGCCGGCGTCGAGGAAGACCTCGACGAGGCCTTCCTTCATCGCCTGGCGGTAGATCGCCTGGCTCGCGGGGGTCACGACCATCCGGACCCTCGCCGCGACCTTCTCCCCCTTGAGAACCTCCGCCGCGGCCCGGAGGTCCTGAATCCGCGCGTTCGTGCACGAGCCGACGAAGGCCATGTCGATCTTCGTTCCCGCGACTTCCTCAACCGGCTTCACGTTGGCGGGGTTGTTGGGGCAGGCGACCTGAGGGCCCATCCCGTCCACGTCGATGTCGTACGCCCTCAGGTAGCGGGCGTCGGAGTCCGCGTCGAGGGCCTCCGACTCCGCGCCGAGCTCCCGGAGGTACTCGCGAGTCGTCCCGTCCGCGGGGACCATGCCCGCCTTGGCGCCCATCTCCGTCGTCATGTTCGAGAGGACGAACCGCTCGTTCATCGGGAAGTCATGGATCGTGCCGCCGTGAAACTCGACGGCCTTGTACGAGGCCCCGTCGTCCCCCGTCGTTTGGATGACCCTGAGGATGACGTCCTTGGCCCCCGTCCGGCTCGAGAGCCGTCCGTCCACGCGGACGTCCAGGGTCTCCGGGACCTTGAGCCAGAGCTTCCCCGTCGCCATGACCGCGGCCGTCTCCGTGACCCCGATCCCCGCGGCGAACGCTCCCATCGCCCCCGCCATGTTCGTGTGGCTGTCCGACCCGATCACGAGCATCCCCGGCCGGACGTACCCTCGCTCGACCACGAGCTGGTGGATGATCCCGTGGTCCCCCACGTCGTGGAATCGCTCGATCCCATACTTCCAGCAGAACTCCCGGATCGCCTGGTGCATGCGGGCGATCTGCTCGTTCGGCGGGGGGACCCAGTGGTCGACGGTGACGACGCACTTCGAAGGATCCCATATCCTCCCCACGCCGATCTCGTCGAAAGGCTTGATCGCGAGGGCGAGCATCTCGTGCATGTAGAGGAGGTCGACGTACCCGTCGACGATCTGCCCCGCGCGGACGTGCGGGGTCCCGCTCGCCCGGGCGAGGATCTTCTCGGACATCGTCATGCCGGACATCGTACGGAGACTCCGGGTCCCCAAGGCGGGGGACGCTATAAACATCGCCGTCCCGGCGGCCGCCGGACGTAAGGCTAAAGGGAACGGACGCATGGCCGGCCCCCGTGAACGGCCGGCTCCTGAAGGGCTCCGCGTTCGCGATGCTCTGCGTGATCTGGGGCTCGACCTGGCTCGCGATCAAGATCGGCCTCGAGGGCGCGCCCGCGTTCCTCGCCGCCAGCCTGCGGTTCGTCCTGGCGTCCCTCACCCTCCTGGGCCTCGCGGCCCTCGCGGGCTCCCGCCTCCCGCGGACCCGGGCGGACTGGTCCCTCGTCGCCTTCGTGGGCGTCGTCCTGTTCACGGCGGACTACGGCCTCATCTACTGGGGGGAGAACAACGGGGTCGAGAGCGGCCTCTCCGCGATCCTGTTCGCGACGATGCCCCTCCAGACGGCCCTTGCGGCCCACGCCCTGATCCCGAAGGAGCGGCTCGGCGTACGGAAGATCGGAGGGATCGCCCTCGGCTTTGCGGGGATCCTCATCATCTTCCGCGGGCAGCTCGCGACCGCGGGCCCCGAGAAGCTGTTCCCCATGCTCGCGATCGTCCTGTCCGCGGCCTGCGCGGCCGTCTCCACGGTCGCGATGAAGCGCTGGGGGGCGACGATCGACCCCTTCAGCTTCAACGGGTTCGCGATGGGGATCGGGGCCGTCGGGCTCGCGACGGCGTCCCTCGCCGTCGGGGAGGCGTGGGCGGTCCCCTCGTGGCCCGAGGGGGTCCTCGCCATCCTGTACCTCGCCCTCGCCGGGTCCGTCGTCACGTTCGCCGCGTACCTCTGGCTCCTGCGCACGGTCGAGGCGACGTACATGTCCTTCATCGCCCTCGTGACCCCGATCGTCGCGGTCCTCCTGGGCGTCTCCGTGGGATCCGAGAGCTTCGATCCGCTCGTCCTCGCGGGCGGGGCGGTCACCCTCGTCGGCATCTACATCTCGACCACGAGGAGGGCCGCATCTCGCCGCGGGACCGCGGAGAGCCCTCGCCCGGCCGCGGGCGACCCCCCGGGGCCGGCTCCCTGACGGGCTCGGGTCCGGGGATCAAATCCCGAGTTCGGGAGGGACCGGGAGCCCGGCCTTCCGGGCGAGCATCCAGAACTCCTGGTCCGCGACCCCGCGGCGCCGCTCCTCCCGCTCCCGGAACAGCTCGACGAAGGCCTGCTGCTCCTCCTTGGGCTTCGACTCCGCGAGCTCCTTGATGAGCTGGACGAGGAGGGAGACCTGCTCTGGCGTCGCGGCGACCCCCCGCTTCCGGAGCCGATCGGACACGGCCATCGAGCCCGTGTGCTTCCCGAAGATGAACTGGCGCTCCCGCCCGATCGCCTCGGGCTGGATGGGCTCGTACGTGGCCGTGTGCTTGAGGACGCCGTCCGCGTGGATCCCTGACTCATGGCTGAACGCGTTGTACCCGACGACGGGCTTGTGGACCCCGATGGGCACGCCGCTGAGCCGCTCGACGAGGCGCGCGAGATCGTACATCCGGGAAACGTCGATCCCCGTGTCGTAGCCGTAGAGGGTCTCGAGGGCGAGGACGAGCTCCTCGAGGCTCGCGTTCCCGGACCGTTCCCCGAGTCCGTTCACGCAGACGTGGGGGACGAGGATGCCGGCCTCGAGGGCCGCGAGGCTGTTCGCGACGGCGAGGCCGAGGTCGTTGTGCCCGTGGAAGGAGAGCTCCGCGGGTCGGAGTCGCGGCAGGACGCGCTCGAAGAACCACGCGACCGCGGAGGGCGTCGCGACCCCGACCGTGTCGCAGAACACGACGCGGACCGCGCCCGCCTCGATGCACGCGTTGTACAGCTCGACGACGTACTCGAGGTCCGCGCGGAACGTGTCCTCCGTGACGAAGGACACGGGCACGCCGTGGTCCTTCGCGTACTCGACCTGCCGGACGGAGGCCTCGAGGACCTGGGCCCGCGTCATCCGGAGCTTGTGCGTCAGGTGGAGGTCCGAGCACGCGATGAAGATGGAAATCTCGTCCGCCCCGGCGTCGAGGACCGCGTCGACGTCCTTGCGCACGGCGCGGGCCGCCGCCACGATCGTCGCCTTGAGCCCCGCGTTGGCCACGAGCCTGACCCCGCGGGCCTCCTCCTTGGAGACGACGGGGATCCCGGCGTCCATGATCGGGACGCCCATCTCGTCCATGAGGGTCGCGATCTCGAGCTTCTCCTCAGGGGTGAAGGCGACGCCTGGGGTCTGCTCCCCGTCCCGCATCGTCTCGTCCCAGATCTGGATCCCTGCGGGCAGACGCCCGGAGATTCCTCCCTCGACCACGTAGTTCCGGACGAGACGTTCGCCCTCGATGCCGGCCCCCCGGGAGTCGCTTCCGCCCCGTCCAACGGCGTGCGGCGGCTTGAAACCTACGTGATATGGGAGGACAGCGCCCGGGCCGCACGGGCCTGTGCCTTTATCGTTCCCGCGGCGCTTCCCGCGGCCGTGGCGAAGACGATCCGCACGGGCCCCGAGTTCGAGGCCGCGTTCCCCTTCAAGGGACGGGTCCTCGAGGCGATCCTTTGCCCGGACTGCGAGGAGGAGGGGTACCTCCGCCTCCGGATCGCTCGGGACCCGGGCAAAGGCTGGTCGTACGACCCGAAGGACGGGTCCACGTTCCTCGAGGTGTACGGCCTGGACCCCCGCGGGGCCTATGCGAAGGTGCGGGCCGGGGAGTGGGCCGAGGGCCGGATCGTCTGCTTCGGCCACATGAAGCGGGTGAGGGCGCGCCGGGTCGGGATCGTGGGGGGCGTGCTCCAGGAAGGCACCCGCCTCCACGGGGAGGTCCACCTCGAGGACGCCGTGCACATCGACTTCGGGATGTTCGAGGCCCGCCTCGCGTTCGAGGACGAGGGGCACCGAGCGAAGGTCCTCAAAGAGGCGAAGTTCCGCGACGGGACCTTCGTCGCAACGGACGTCGGCGTGGACATCGAGCTCAAGCGGTGGGGGCCCAAGGAGCAGGTCCTGCGCCGCTGAGGCGGGAGTCGGGCGGGATTCGGGCGTGTCCCTGAAGAACACCTAAGGCGGCGGACCCCGTGCCGGCTGCGTGGGAAGGTCGAAGGGTATGCACGGGACCCGCACGCGGATCACGATCATCGCGCTCCTCGTCGTGGCGTCGGCCGCGGGCGCATGGCTCGCCGGGCCCCTATTCCTCGTGACCCGCGCGAACGCGCCCGTGCCGGCGGGCTTCGAGACCGTCGTGAAGGAGGGGACGTGGGCGGGCCGGGACGACTTCCACTTCGCGAGCGGATCCGCGAGGATCCTGACGGACGGCCGCGGGGCCTACGTCCTCCGGCTCGAGGCGTTCCGCGTCCAGAACGGCCCCGACATCGAGCTCTTCCTTTCCTCCGATGCGGCGTACGACGCCTCCGACGTGGTCCTGGGCGACGTCCCGGCAACGGACGGGAGCTACAACGTCCCGATCCCCGCGGGGACGGACGTGTCCGCGGTGACGCACGCCCTCGTGTACTGCGTCCCCTTCCACGTCCTGTTCGCGACGGCGGCCCTCGCATGAGGCCGGGGGGACGCCTTCAAGGCCGCTTCTTCGCGGTGCGCCGGGCGGCCTCGCGGTACTCCTCGGACCAGAGGAGCTGGACCGCGTGCTGGGACTCGAGGAGGAACCGGTTCCGGTAGGGCTTCTCCTCCCCCTCGACGAGGGTCCGCTTGATCGCTCGCACGGCGGCCCGCGGCTTCTCCGCGAACGCCCGCGCCAGGCGCTTCGCCTGCTCGAGGGCGTCCCCGGGCGTCGTCATGTGGTCGACGAGGCCGAGGCGGAGGGCGTCGAGGGCCTTCACGGTCCGACCCGAGACGAGGAGCTCCAGGGCGGCGGATCGCCCGAGGACCCGCGCGAGTCGTGCCGTGCCCCCGTGGCTCGGCATCCAGGCGAGGTCGACCTCCGGGAAGGCGAACGTCGCGGTCTCCGACGCGATCCGGAGGTCGCACGCGAGGGCGACCTCGGCCCCCGCCCCGCGGCACACGCCGGAGATCGCCGCGACGGTGGGTTTCGAGAGATGCTCGAGGGCCCACAGGGCGTCCTGTCCCGCCCGGATCTCCTCCTGGGCCTCCTTCGGGGACAGGGCCGCCCACTCCTCGAGGTCGAGCCCGCCTGAGAACTCCGCCTCCCCCGCGCCCGCGACGACGACGGCCCGGACCGCGATGTCCTTCTCGAGGCCCGCGACGTGGCCCGCGAGGTCGCGGACCATGGATCGGGTGAGGAGGTTCCGGGGCGGGTGGTCCAGGAGGAGGATTCCGATCGCCTCCTCCTGGACGAGCTCCGTGCGCGGGGGATGGGGCAGACGACGACCCGCGCGGGACACGGCCCCCGGCCGCGATAATCGTTTCGCCGGCCCGAAGGCCCATTACGTTTAACTCATCCGAGTCGATGTCGACCCGTTCTCGGGGAGGAGCGTATGGAGAGACCCTGGCATCGACACTGGCCCGAAGGGGTGCCGAAGACCCTGGAGTATCCGGACATCCCCGTCCACGAGCTCCTCCGGAGGACCGCGAAGGAGGGTCCTGACTGGCCCGCGATCCGATTCTACGGGAAGACGATTACATACGGGGAGCTTGACGCGAGCGCGGATCGCTTCGCGGCGGGGCTCCGGTCCATCGGCGTGAGGCCGGGGGCTCGCGTGTCCCTCGTCCTCCCGAACACGCCCCACTTCCACGTGGCCTTCTTCGGCGTGCTCCGGGCGGGCGGGATCGTCGTCCAGACGAACCCCTTGTACACGCCTCGGGAGCTCGAGGAGCTGTACAATGACGCGGGCGTCGAGGCGGCCGTCGTCCTCGACCTGTTCTGGCACAACGTCGCGAAGGCGAAGCCCGCGACGGGCCTGCGTCACGTCGTCGTCGCGGACGTCGCGGACTACCTGAAGGCGCCCCTCCGCCAGCTCTATCCGATCAAGAAGAAGAAGGACCTGCGGAAGCAGGGCCATTGGCCCCTCGCGATCCCGGAGGAGCCGTGGGTCCACCGGTACGCGGACTTGCTGGCGACGCCGGCCGCGGGGGAGGCGCCCCGGGTGAGCCCCCGGGAGGACGTCGCGGTCCTCCAGTACACGGGCGGGACCACCGGGACCCCGAAGGGCGCCATGCTGACCCACCGGAACCTCGTGGCCAACGCCCTCCAGACCGCCGCGTGGCTCCCCGGGAGCGTGAAGGGCTCCGAGCGGTTCCTCGGCGCGATCCCCCTCTTCCACGTGTACGGCCTCACGACCGTCCTCCTCGCGGGCGTCACCCTCGGGGCGGAGGTCGTGCTCCACCCGAACCCGCGGGAGATCGACGCGATCCTCAAGCTCATCCACAGGACGAAGCCGACGATCTTCCCCGGCGTCCCGACGATGTACATCGCCCTCCTCCGCCACCCGAAGCTCTCGAAGTACGACCTGAGCTCGATCAAGGCGTGCATCTCGGGGGCGGCGGCCCTCCCGAACGAGGTGCGCCGGGAGTGGGAGAAGGTCACGGGCGGGAAGCTCGTGGAGGGGTACGGCCTCACGGAGGCGTCCCCCGTGACCCATGCGAACCCCCTCGTGGGCACGGTCAAGGAGGGGATCGGCCTCCCGTTCCCCGATACGGAGCCGCGGATCGTCGACGTGGACAACCCCTCCCGGGAGGTCCCGCCGGGAGAGACGGGGGAGCTCGCGATCCGCGGGCCGCAGGTCATGAAGGGGTACTGGAACAAGCCCGAGGACACAGCCGCCGTCCTCCGGGACGGCTGGCTCCTCACGGGGGACGTCGCGCGGATGGACGAGGACGGGTACTTCTACATCGTGGACCGGAAGAAGGACATGATCCTCTGCTCCGGATACAACGTGTACCCGCGGGAGGTCGAGGAGGTCCTCTTCATGCACCCGGCCGTGGGGGAGGCCGCGGCGATCGGAATCCCGGACGCGTACCGCGGGGAGACCGTGAAGGCCTTCGTCGTCCTGAAGGCCGGGGCCGCGGCCACGGAGGAGGAGGTCATCGCCTTCTGCAAGGAGCGGCTCGCCCCCTTCAAGGTCCCCAAGCAGGTCGAGTTCACGAAGGAGCTCCCGAAGTCGATGATCGGGAAGGTCCTCCGGCGGGAGCTGCGGGAGCGAGAGCTCGCGAAGGCCCGCTCCGCGACGACCCGATAAGATCCCGAGGGACGTCAGAGGATCCTCCCGGTGGGCGAGGTCTATGGGGTCGGGGAGACCATGGGCACGCCGATGCGGCTCAGGGAGGCCTTGTGCCGCTTGGATCTCCCGACCCGCCCTCCGATCGGGACGGTCAACGTCTACGCGTTCACGGACGAGCGCGTCACCTTGATCGACACGGGGCCGAACTGCCCCGAGTGCTACGAGGCCCTGCGGTCCCAGCTCCGGGAGGTCGGCCTCACACCCGCGGATGTCGAGCGAATCGTCCTGACCCACGGCCACGTCGACCACCACGGCCTCGCGGAGACAATCCGGAGGGAGAGCAGGGCGGAGGTCCTCGGCCACCTCGAGGTCCTCGCGCGGGAGGGGGTCGTCCTCCGGGACGAGGCGCAGGGCGTGACGACAGTTCGGCTCAAGTGACGGCCCCGATGGGGACGACTCCGAAAGCTTAAGCCGCTCCCCCGGTTCCACTGCCCCGTCCCGGGGGCGAGACGACGGGGAAGATCGAGCGGCCGAGCCTCGAGAGCCTGATCATGGACTTCGCGATGTCCCTCACGCGCCGCGCGACGTGCAAGCGATTCCAGGTCGGCTGCGTGATCACGTCGGAGGACATGACCCAGATCTACGGCTTCGGCTACAACGGGACCGCAAGGGGCCTCGCGCACGACGACTGCCGCGTCGACCAGCCGGGCGGATGCGGCTGCGTGCACAGCGAGGTGAACGCGCTCATCAAGGTGCGCGTGAACGATCCCCGCAAGGTCGCCTTCGTCACGGCCCAGCCGTGCATCACGTGCGCGAAGGCGATCATCAACTCCGGGGTGTCGAAGGTGTACTACCGGGCGACATACCGGTCCGACGAGGGCCTCGACCTCATCCGGAAGGTCGGCATCGACGTCGAGCGGGTCTGAGGACCGACGTTCGGTCAGCCCGCGTCTGCGGGGGCGTCCCTCGGCGGCGTCGGGCGGGGCACAGGTTCCGGCGCCTTCGCCTCCGCGGGGCCTTCCTTCGTGGGCGGCCTGAGGAGGTCGCGGATCACGGGCGTGTAGGGGTCCACGAGGGCCCCCGCGATCCCGCGCTCCCCGAGCCCGGTGACGTCCTCCTCCCGGAGGCCCCCGCCGAGGTACACCTCAATCGCCAGACCGTCGATCTGGGCGAGGAGGCCGGGATCCGGGCCGGCCTCCGTGCCGAGCCGGCGCACGTCCATCACGCACACCGCGTCGAAGCCGATCGCGCATAGCGCCTTCGCGACGTCCCGTAGGTCCGTCCGGGCCTCTCGAGGATCGCCCCACACGACGCGGCCGTCCCAGTCGAGGCACGGGAGGACCTCCGAGGAGAGACTGTGGAGCTCGCGGAACGCCTCGAGGGACCCCAAGGTCTTCGAGCCCGCGACGACCCTCTCCACGTCGAGCATGTACCCGTCCATGATCTCCTCGGGCTCCCGCGCCCCGAGGTCGAGCCACACGGCGCAGCGCTTCACGAGATGCCGGAGGACGTCGAAGTTCGGGTTCGCGCGGTTGATCCCCGTGAGGTCGAGCATGAACACGCGGGCCGCGTTGTACCGCGGACCTCCGATCGCGTCCCAGTACTCCTGGAACGACGCACGGTACCGGGTCGGGGCGATCTGCCGGCCGTCCCAGCCCACCCCGACGACGGAGGCCAGACGGACGGGGATCAGGTCGAGGACCTTGAGGTCCACGAGGGGCTCCGTGAGGACGGGGAGGATCGGGATCGAGAGGATTCCTTGGCGGGGCTCCGACGGCGACGCCTCCGGGGGCCCGCGCTTCTCCGCCTCGAACCTCGCGCGGGCCTCCTCCGTGTCGAACATCACGGGGAGCCCGTCGTACCCGCACGCCTCGCAGAGGAAGGAGCGGCTGTCGCTGTCGATCCCCGCGATGGGGCCCATCACGAGGAGCTTCGGATGGACCCGGCCGCTCCCGCACCGGGCGCACGCCGCAACGTCGGGCGGCCGGAAGAGACCCGACATGGAGGGGCCTCAGTCGACCCGGACGACCTTCACGCGCTTCCCAATCCAATCCGGCGGCAGGTAGACGCGCCCCGAGCTCCCGCTCTTCGCGACGACCTTCTCGAGCATCTCCTGCCCGTAGACCTCGAACTTCGTGTCCCGACGCGGACGGGCCATGGACGTCCCCTCCCGCCACGATGCGGGCCGGCCGGATAAGGTTTGTCGCGCGCAATCATGTTGTAGCTGCGCCGGGGCCACTTGGCGGAGGTGGGAAAAGGCCATGTAGCCCCCCGGCGGTTCGGAGGGACGGCTTCCCATGCCCGCCCGCCGACGACGACCACCCGCCGGGACCTCGTTCGAGCTGTTCGCCCAAGCGATGCTCGACCGCTGGCTCGGGAAGAGGGCCGTCGCGGTCATCGAGCGGGACGACGGCCGACGGAACGACTCGGACCTCGCCCTCTACCTCGCCGCCGCGGACAAGTGGCCCGCCCTCGAGCACGACGCGATGAAGGAGGTCCGCGGCCGGGTCCTCGACGTGGGCTGCGGCCCCGGCCGGCACTCCCTGTACTTGCAACGGAAAGGGGTCCGCGTCGTCGCGATCGACCCGGCCCCGACCCAGGTCGCCCTCGCGCGGGTCCGTGGGGTCCGGGAGGTGTACCAGGCGAGCGTCTCCCGCCTCCCGAAGGGCCTGGGGACCTTCGACACGATCCTCATGATGGGGAACAACCTGGGCCTCGCGGGGGACGTCCCCAAGATGCGCGCGTTCCTCCGGGACGCGCGGGAGATCACGTCCCGGCGCGGGCGGATCGTCGGGCACACGCGGATCCCCGGGACTACGCCGGAGCACCTCCCGTACATCCGGAGGAACGTGGCCCGAGGCCGCCCCGCGGGGCGGATCACCCTCCGGATCCGGTACGGCGGTCGCGTGGGGGACTGGTTCGACCTCCTCCTGATCTCCCCGGACCACCTCGCGCGGATCGCCCACGAGTCGGGCTGGGAACTCGCGAACGTGATCTGGGCGAGCGGCCCGCCGGACCAGTACGTCGCGGTCCTCGAGAAGGCCTGAGCCCGCGGCCGCTCGGCCATCGCGCCCGGATTCGTCATCCTTTATTACGGCGGCCTCCGATAGGACCGTCCGAGGGGCTCCGATGGACCTCACGTACATCTCCCTGGAGAAGAAGGACCGCGTGGCCGTCGCGTGGCTGAACAAGCCGAAGGCGAACACGTACGACGCCGACCTCATGCGCGACCTCGGTTCCGTGATCGACGACGTCCGCTTCGACGACGAGGTCGACGTGTGCGTCCTCGCGTCCCGCCTCGACGGGGTGTGGTCCGCGGGCGCGGACATCAACCTCCTCGCCTCCTCGACGCCAGAGTACAAGGCGATGTTCTGCCTGGACTGCCAAGAGACCCTGGACAAGATGGAGGCCACCCCGAAGGTCTTCGTCGCGGCGATCGACGGGCATTGCGTCGGCGGGGGGCTCGAGATCGCCCTCGCCGCGGACCTCCGCTTCGCCTCGGACGGGCCCTGGAAGATCGGCCTCCCCGAAGTCACCCTCGGGGTCCTCCCCGGGACGGGGGGCACGCAGCGGCTCCCCCGCCTCGTCGGGAAGAGCCGGGCGATTGACCTCATGGTCACGGGCCGGACCCTCATCCCGAAGGAGGCCCTCGAGTGGGGGATCCTGAACCGGGTCTTCCCGCGGGACCGGTTCTGGGAGGAGACGATGGCCTTCGCGCGGGGCCTCGCGTACCCGGGCCACGCGGCCCGCGCGGCGGGCCTCATCAAGCGGTCCGTCGTCGAGGGGACGGAGATGTCCCTGCCGGAGGGGCTCGCTCTCGAGCGGGAGCTCCAGAACCGCCTCTTCGCGATGGCGGACGCGAAGGAGGGCTTCCGGGCGTTCCTCGAGAAGCGGAAGCCGAGGTTCCAGGGGAAGTGAGGACGCCGGATGCGAACCCGATCCCCGGGCGGCGAGGTGTAGACCCAACGCAGTAGCGAGCGCCAACGGCTGTTCCGGACGATGGCGAGGGTCGTCCGGGTCCGGCCCGCGAGGGCGCGGGACTTGCCGGAGATCGTCCGCCTCTGGCGGGAGCTCATCGGGTACCACGCGGCCCTCGGAGGCCAGGACTTCCGCCTCGCCCCCGGCGAGGAGGCCAGGTGGCGGACGTACCTCGTGGGCCATATCGGCCGCAAGACGCGGACGTGTGTCTCGTGGCCGAAGACGAGGGCCGGGTCGTCGGGTTCCTCCTCGCGAGCATGGACCGACGACCCGGGATCTTCCTGGAGCGGGTCCACGGGCTCATCTCCGACGTGTACGTGCGGCCGGCCTACCGGAGGCGGGGCGTGGGGCGGGAGCTCGTCGGCGCGGCCCTCGCGTGGTTCGCGGAGAGGCAGGTGAGTCGCGTCCGCTTCCGCACGGACGCACGGGACGCCCTGGGCGTGGCGGTCTGGAAGCGACTCGGCTTCGAGACGGTCGCCCTGACGATGGACCGGCTCCTGTGAGCCGCGCGGCGGGTCGCGCCTCCCGTCCGCGAGTTAACCTTGAATAAGGTTAACCCGGCAGGCGAGGCCTCAAGCCCCCGTCCGCCCATCCTCCGCCGGTCCCATGGCCTACGAGACGATCGTCGTGGAGCGGGACGGGTCCGTGGCCCTCGTGACCCTGAACCGCCCCGAGAAGCTCAACGCGATGTCCCGGGGGATGAAGGCGGAGCTCGTCGAGGCCCTCCGCGGGCTCGATGCCCACCCTGACGTGCGGGTGATCGTCCTCACCGGGGCCGGGGACAAGGCTTTCGTCGCCGGGGCCGACATCGCGGAGTTCGTCGGCCGGACGACGACGGACCAGTGGCACCTGTACGAACGAGGGACCCTGTACGACGCCGTCGACGGGCTGGAGAAGCCCGTCCTCGCGCGGATCAACGGCCTCTGCCTCGGCGGCGGGCTCGAGCTCGCCCTCGCGTGCGACCTCCGGATCGCCTCGGAGCGCGCGACGTTCGGGCAGACGGAGATCAACCTCGGCCTCATCCCGGGAGGGGGCGCGAGCCAACGCCTGCCCAGGCTCGTGGGGCCGGGGGTCGCGATGCGACTCGCCCTCACCGGGGACACGATCGACGCCCGCGAGGCCCTCCGGATCGGGCTCGTCGACGAGGTCGTCCCCCACGCCCGCCTCGCGGACCGGACGTCGGAGATCGCGGGGAGGATCGCCTCGAAGTCCGGCGTCGCGATCCGCCTCGCGAAGGCCGCCGTCAAGGGGGCATCCCGCCTCCCCCTCGAGGAAGGGATCCGCCACGAGCAGGCCCTCTTCGCCCTCGCGATGGGCTCCGAGGACAAGGAGGAGGGCGTGCGCGCGTTCCTCGAGAAGCGAGCCCCGCGGTGGAAGGACCGCTGACGGCCCTGTTATCCGAATCGATAACCCGTTCTCGCGGCCGATAACGGGGTGAGAGGCCTATTAATCCACGGGCCTCGTCGTTCCAGGGCCCCATGTCGATCTGGTCGGGCCTCGCGGCCGCAGGCCTCGTCCTCGTCCTCGCCTCCTTCGCCGTGGCGGAGCCCCTGTGGGAGTTCCGGGTCACGGGCACCCCCGACGAGGAGACGTGGTCGTACGGCCTCTTCGGAGCGACCCACACGGTCCGGAACGGCACGACGAACCTCACGACGGTCCTGACGTACGACTACTATGCCCTGCCCGGCGCCTACCCCGAGCAGCAGGGCCTCGCCGTCCTCCTCGTCGGGCTGGGCAAGTGGTTCGTCCTCTCCGTGATCCTGACGATCGCGGGGATCGGCCTGTCCGCCCTCACGGCCCTCCGGAAGCTCCGCGGGCTCTTCGGCGCGCTCGCCCTCCTCGGGGCCTGCGCCTTCCTCCTGTACGCGGGGCTCGACCTCGTCCTCCAGATCCCCGCCGTCGCGAGCCCCCTCGGCGCTCCGTACGGGACGGCGATCCCCGACTTCCGCGGGCAGATCTCGAGCCCTCCCCTCGTCCTGAGCTTCGGGCCCGGCTGGGCCTGGTTCTTCGTCCTGATCATGGGCCTCGCGGCCGGGTTCGCGGCCTCCGAGGGTTGGAACCTCCGGCCCTCGCCCAAGAAGGAGGAACCGACGGCGCCGGTCGCGGACTCGACGGACGTACCGGCCCCCGCCTCGACCACGCCCGCCCCGCCCGGCGTCGAGGTCGCCCCGGCGCCGCCGTCGGAGCCGCGGCCCGAGGAGCCCGAGCTCGAGGAGGTCTTCCTCATCGCCCCGAGCGGCCTCCTCGTGAAGCACATGTCCCGGAGCCTGATGACGGACAAGGACCGGGACGTCGTCGGCGGGATGATCGCGGTCGTGTCGAACTTCGTCCGGGAGGCGTTCACGGAACGGGACGGGGAGGTCCAGGAGGTCGTCCTCGGGGAGCACCGGTTCATCCTGTGCACGGAGGACAACGTCGTCCTCGCCGTCCTCGCGCGCCGCGGGGAGACGGAGGCGATCACCCACCGGCTCCGGCACATCCTCTCCCTCCTCCTCGACCGGTACGGGGAGCGGCTCACCGCGTGGAACGGCATCGCCCTCCCGGGGATCGAGGACGAGCTGTCCGTCCTCTGGGAGCCCTTCTTCGTGCCGCCGCCTCCGGCGGAGTGAGCCCCGCGGGGGCGGATTCGGGACAAGTCCAAATACGCTGGGCCCCCTGGCCAGGGGGCCATGGACTCCGCGATCGTCCTCCTGTCGGGCGGGGTCGATTCCGCCGTCGCCCTGTGGTGGGCGAAGGCCCGCGGATGGTCCGTCCGCACCCTGACGTTCGACTACTTCGGCCGGCCTCGGCGGGAGCACGCCGCGATCGAGGCCCTCTCGGCGCGCGCCCGCGTCGCGCCGCCCGTCCGGGTGGACCTCCCGTTCCTCAAGGAGGTCGACGACCTCCGGAAGGAGGGACTCCGGAACCCCGCCCTCGAGGCGTCCCCGGAGGGCTACATCCCCGCCCGGAACCTGATCTTCTACAGCCTCGCCGCGTACCATGCGGAGCTCGCGGGGACGCGGTATCTCGTGGGGGGCCACAACGGCGTGGACCCGGAGGCGTTCCCGGACGCGAGCCCGCGGTTCTTCGAGGGCCTCAACCGCCTCCTCGGGAGGGGGCTCTGGTCCGCGCAGACCACCCCCGTCGAGGTCGTCGTGCCCCTGCGGGGGATGTCCAAGGCGGACGTCGTCCGGATGGGGCTCTCGATGGACGTCCCCTTCGACGTCACCTGGTCCTGCTACTGGGACCGCGAGGACCATTGCGGGACGTGCCTCTCGTGCCGGGAGCGGCGGGAGGCGTTCGCCGCGGCGGGGGCCGAGGACCCCGTCCGCTACGAGGGCGGGAAAGCTTAAGCGCCGCTCGCGTCTCCCCGAGGTCCGCATGTACGTGACGACGGTCCGCTCCGTCGCCCCCGTGAAGTACCTGGAAGAGGGGAGCCACAACGTTCGCATGCGCCAGCTCATCGGGCGGGAGGACGGCGCGCGGAGGACCGCCATGCACGAGCTCGTCCTCGGGAAGGGCGGGTACTCCGCGAAGCATCAGCACGAATGGGACCATCAGCTCGTCGTGACGGAGGGCCGCGGGCTCGCCGTCGTCGCCGGCAAGCGGATCCCCTTGCGGCCGGGGGTCGTCCTCCTCGTGCAGTCCGAGGAGGAGCACCGGTTCCTCCAGCGCGGGACGAAGCCCCTCCAGTTCCTCACCGTGACGCCCCTCTGACGACTACACGAGGGACAGCCCGCGCCACGCGACGCCCCCGACGAGGAGGGCGAGGGCGACCGTGAAGGCGGAGATCCCGAGGGAGGACCTCCAGCCGAGCTCCCGCGCGAGGGCCGCGACCGTCGCGATGCACGGCACGTAGATCGTCGTGACGATCGCGAACACGACGAGCTGGTCCGCGCCCATGAAGGACGAGAGGCTCGCGGCCCCCGCCCCGAACTGGACCGCCGCGAGGGCGACGAGGAGCTGGAGGGCGAGCTCCTTCCTCAGGACGGCGAAGACGAGGGCGAGCCCCGCGACGGCGGGGAGGCCGAGCCAGCCCGTCACGAGGGGTGCAAGGGGGTCGCTGAGGGCCCACATGGCACCCGTCTCGTACAGGGCGCCGAGGACGAGGCTCCCGCCCACGACGATCGGGAGGGCGACGGTCAGGTACGCCTGGAAACGCCACCACGTCTTCCGCGCGACGTCCGTGAACGTGGGCCTCCGGAGGGGGAACACCTCCATGACAAGCCCCGTGGACCGGCCCGGGACGAGACGGTTCAGGAGGGACCCCGCGAGGACGACGACGCCGAGCTGCACGGCGAAGACGAGGAGGGCGGGTCCAAGGCCGACGAAGAAGCCGACGGCTCCGAAGATGACCGCGCTCCGCGCGCTGCAGGGCACGAGGGTCACGAGGGCCGACGCGAGGAACCGCTCCCGTCGCGTCGCGAGGACCCGGGTGCCCATGATCGCGGGCACGTTGCAGCCGAGCCCCGCGACGAGGGGGATCACCGCCCGCCCGTGGAGGCCGAAGCGGTGCATCGCGCGGTCGCTCAGGAACGCGGCCGCGTTGAGGTACCCGGAGTCCTCGAGGAACGCGAGGACGAAGTAGAACGTGAGGACGTACGGGATCCCGACGGCAAGGGCCGCGCCGATCCCCGCGTCGAGGCCCCACAGGAGGATCCGCCCGACGACGCCGTCCCCCGCGAGGCCCGTGACGCCGGCCGCGATAGTCGGCGATGCGGTCCGAGACCAGAGGTCCGTGAAGGCCGTCGCGAGGGCCCCGCCCACGAAGAACACGAACGCGAAGATCCCGAGGAGGACCCCCGCGAGGATCCCCATGCCCGCGACGGGAGATGTGACCCGGTCCCACAGGCGGTCCGCGAGGTTCTCCTCCGCGGCCGCGGTCCGCAGGACCTCACGTGCGATGGCCTCCGCGAGGGCGTGCCTCGCGCGGGCGACGGGCTCCGCAAGGCTACCCGCGCGGGCCGCGAGGGGCGTCCCGGCGACCGCCGCTCCGATCCGCTCGTCCCCTTCGAGGAGCAGGAGGGCCGCGGCCCTGGGCGACAGGGGGCGGGGTACCGCCTCCTCGGGGAGGACGCGGGCGACCTCCGCGACGACGGCCTCGACCTCCTCCCCGTACCAGGGCCGTTCGAGGACGCCGTCCCGCGCGGCCCGGGCCGCCTGGGGGACGAGCCCGTCGATCCCCTGGCCCTTCGTCGCGACGGTCGGGACGACGGGCACGTCGAGGCGCTCCGCGAGGCGGTGGGCATCGAGGAAGAGGCCGCGCCGCTCCGCCTCGTCGAGGAGGTTCGCGGCGATGACGACGGGGAGGCCGAGGTCGAGGACCCCGAGGACGAGGTACAGGTTCCTCGCGAGGTTCGTCGTGTCGACGACGACGATCACGGCGTCGGGGCGGGCGTCCAGGAGGGCGTCCCGCGCGGCCCGCTGGTCCTCCGAGGCGGGGAGGACGGAGTACGTGCCTGGGAGGTCGAGGAGGACGACCCGGCGTCCCGTCCACTCGCATGATCCCGCGGCGACCTCGACCGTCTTCCCCGGGTAGTTCGCCGTCTCCATCCGGGACCGGGTCAGGCGGTTGAACAGGGACGACTTCCCGACGTTCGGGTTGCCCGCGAGGGCGATCGTGAGGTCCCCGCGGCCTGCGTCCGCCGCGGGCGTCCCATGGCACGCGGACGTCCGCTCACCCCGTCGCGACGCGGATCCTCGACGCGATCTCGCGGCCCAGGGCGTACTCGCTCGAGCCGACGGCGACGAGGATTGCCCCTCCGAGGGGCGCCCTCCGGAGCACGCGAATCCGCACGCCCTCGAAGACGCCGAGGGACAGGAGCTGCCTCCGCACCGCGTCCGGGGTCTCGATCGCCACGATCGAGGCCGTCGTCCCCGGGGGGAGGGACGCGAGGTTGCCCGATGCCTTCCGGCGGACGCCCTCGGCTCGCATTTCGGATGTCCGAAAGCTTCGGGGAGCCTCAACGCTCCGTACGTACTGTAAGGTCCGACCCGAGTCGTGCCCCCGGCGGGGGACAACCTTTATGGCCCGCGGGCTCCTCGGACGGTCCCCGATGAAGCTCGGCATCACGGAGTACATCGATTGCGCCCACCACCTCCCCGGGCACGAGCGGTGCGGGTCGTCCCACGGCCACACGTACCAGATCGACGTGCACATCGAAGGGGATCCCAAGGGCGGGATGATCCTCGACTTCGCGGACCTCAAGGGGCACGTGCGGGCCATCCTCGCGGAGTACGACCACGGGGACTGGAACGAGGCCCTCGAGTACCCGACCGTGGAGAACATCACGGAGCTCCTCTCGAACCGGCTCAAGGCCGTCGTCCGCTTCCCCGTCCACGTGCGGGTCTGGGAGGGCCACGGGAAGTGGGCCGAGATCTAGACAGACGCCGCGCCCACGACCGGGCGCAGGCTCAAATCGTCCCCGGGCATTGACCTCCCGATGTCGGATCTCGTCCGGGCCATCGAGGCGGAGGCGCGGGGCGCCTTCCAAGAGGCCCTCGACCACTACGCGCGTCTCGCCGAATCCGGCCCGCCCCTGGACCGGATCGGCATCCACCAGGCCCTCGCCCGATGCCTCGAGAAGCTCGGCCGACTCCCGGAGGCGGGGGCGTGGCGGCGAAGGGCGGGCCAGGGCTACCTCGCCCTCGGGGACGGGGAGATGCCTCGGGACGAGGGGCAGTACCTCGCCCTCGTTGAGTACCGGAACGCGGTCCAGGACCTCCAGGGCGATCCGTCCCTCCCGGAGGCCGCGAAGGAGTACGCCGCCGTGCTCAAGGACAACTTCGCGGACGGGGCCGAGGGGCTCACCCACGAGGGCCTCTTCGCGGGCGCCTTCTTCCGGACCCTCGGGGACCACCTCCTTGCGGCGAAGTACTACTTCGACACGGCGGAGGTCCTGAGCGAGCAGGCGAGCGGCTCGGGGGACCCCGGCACCCGGTCCGCGGCGATCCGCGCGTACGAGCTGGCCCAGGAGTCCGCGGCGAAGGCGGGGCGGGCCGACGTCGCCCGGGTATCCCAGATGCGCGCGACGGACCTCCGGCAGGCCCCGTGAGGCGTCTCCATGTGCACCCTCGTCCTCCTCTGGCGCACGGTGCCAGGGTACGACCTCGTGGTCGGGATGAACCGGGACGAGTCCTCGATGCGCCCGGCGGACCCTCCCTCGCTCCTCGGGTCCGAGGTGCCCGTCGTCGCGCCCCGAGACCGGAAGGCGGGCGGCACGTGGATCGGCGCGAGCGGCACGGGGCTCGTCGTGGCCCTCTCGAACCGCCGCGGTCGGACATCGGACACGGCCCGGTCTCGGGGCCAGCTCGTCCTCGACGCGCTCCGAGCGCCGTCCGTCCCCGCGGTGGACATCCTGGTCCAGCGGGAGGTCCGGGAGCACGAGTACAACTTCTGGAACCTGCTCGCCGCGACCCGCGAGGAGGTCCGATTCTTCCGCTACGACGGCCGGCTCACCATGACGCGGGGCCATGAGGGCCTCAACGTCCTCACCAATGAGGGCGGGAACGTGGCGGGGGACGCGAAGGCGGAGGCCGTCCAGGACCTCCTTGGGAAGTCCACGCGGAAACCCATCGAAGAGACCCTCCGGGCTCTCCAGGGGACCCTCCGGACGCACGGCGCGGGACGCGGGCCCGCGATCTGCGTCCACGGGGCCGGCGGCGGGACGACCTCCGCGACGATCCTGGCCGTGAGCAACGCAGACGTCGGCGAGAACGTCCTCCTCTACGCGGACGGCGCGCCGTGCTCGACGCCGTTCCGCGACTACCGCGACGTCGTCCGGCGGCTGCCGAATCCAAGATGACGTCGCGCGGGCGGCGCTGAAAGTCCTTAACTCCGTGCCCCGTTACGCCCTCCCGTTGCCCGGCGTGACGGACGTCCATACTCATCTCGAGCCATACGGGACGCTGACGCCGTCCGCGCTCGAGACGATGCGCCGGACGATGCCCGGGTTCGACCGCGTGGCGTCCCTCGCGGACGACCCGCGGGGTTTCCTCGATGTCCTCGACGACGCGGGCGTCGAGCGGGCGTGCCTCATCAACTACGTGGCCCCGGAGGTCATGGGCCTCAAGGAGGACGTGAACCGCTTCGTCGCGCACTTCGCGCGGGAGGACCGTCGTCGTCTCATCCCGTTCGGGGGGATCCACCCGAGGCGGACGAGGGACCCTCGCCGGGACGTCGAGCGGCTCGCATCGAAGCTCGAGATGGGTGGGATCAAGATCCACCCGCCCCACCAGCTCTTCGCCGCGAACGCGTACGCGGACGGCCGGCTCCCCGCCCTCCGGACGATCTACCGCACCGCGGAGCGGATCGGACTGCCCGTGATGATCCACACGGGCACGTCGATCTTCCCCGGGGCCCGCTCGAAGTTCGGCGACCCCATGGCCCTCGACGACGTCGCCCAGGACTTCCCGGACCTCACGATCCTCATGGCCCACGGGGGCCGGCCCCTCTGGACCGAAACGGCCTTCTACCTCCTCCGCAGCCATCCGAACGTCTACCTGGACATCTCGAGCATCCCGCCGGGCCGGCTCCTCGAGTGGTTCCCGCGGATCGAGCAGGTCTCGGACCGCGTCCTCTTCGGGTCCGACTGGCCGGGCCCCGGGGTCAAGAGCCTCCGGGAGGAGCTGGAGGCCGTCCGGGGGCTCCCCCTCTCCGACCCCCTGAAGGAGAAGCTCTTCACGACGAACGCGCGGAAGATCTTCCCGTAGGGGGCGGGGTCTCCCGATTCGGCATCCCTTCGGGCGGGCTTCCGACAAAGGGCTTAATCCGTCGGCCGCGTAGGGAGCCCCGGAGAGACCATGGCCCAAGATCGGAGGACCGAGGTCGCGACCCTCGCGGGAGGATGCTTCTGGTGCCTGCAGCCCGTTTTCCAGGAGCTGCGGGGGGTCACTCGCGTTGAGGTCGGGTACACGGGAGGGCACGTGCCTGACCCGACGTACCAGGACGTGTGCACAGACCGCACGGGGCACGCGGAGGCCGTGCGGATCGAGTTCGACCCGGACGTCATCTTGTATGAGGACCTCCTCCGGATCTTCTTCGCGGTCCACGACCCGACAACCCTCAACCGCCAGGGCCACGACGTCGGGACGCAGTACCGCTCCGCCGTATTCTACGGGTCGCCCGCCCAGAAAGAGAATGCGGAACGGGTCGTCGCAGGGCTCGAGGCCGCGAAACTCTGGGAGGGCCCTTTCGTCACGGAGATCGTCCCCGCGCCCACATGGTTCCGCGCCGAGGAGTACCACCAGGACTACTTCCGGAAGAGCCCCGAGGCGGGGTACTGCCGCGCGGTCGTCGCTCCGAAGGTCGCGAAGTTCCGGAAGCAGTTCGCGGCGCGGCTGAAGAAGGTCCCCGCGTGAGGGGACCAAAGGCACTTAACGCCCCCTCGCTTCCATCCACCCGATGACGGAGAACCGGCTCGCGGGGGAGACGTCCTCGTACCTCCGGGCCGCGGCGCACCAACCCGTCCACTGGTTTCCCTGGGGGGAGGAGGCGTTCCTCCGCGCGAAGGAGCTCGACCGGCCCGTCCTCCTCGACATCGGGGCGTCGTGGTGCCACTGGTGCCACGTAATCGACCGGGAGTCGTACGAGGATCCCGAGGTTGCGGCGATCATCAACGAGCACTTCGTCGCCGTGAAGGTCGACCGGGACGAGCGCCCCGACGTCGACGCGAGGTACCAGCAGGCCGTGGGCGCCCTGACGGGCCAGGGGGGCTGGCCCCTCACCGCCTTCCTCACCCCGGACGGCAAGGTCTTCTACGGAGGAACCTACTTCCCGCCGAAGGACGCGTTCAACCGGCCCAGCTTCCGGCGGGTCCTCCTCGCGGTCGAGGACCACTTCCGGACGGGCAAGGCGGAGGCCCTCCGGGACGCGGAGTCCCTCCATCGGGCCCTCGCGGAGGGCCGCGGGTCCGTCGGCCTCGAGGGGACGATGAACGAGGCCATGCTCAAGGAGGGCGTGGAGCAGCTCCGCGGGCAGTTCGACCCCGTGAACGGCGGCTTCGGCACAGCCCCCAAGTTCCCCCATCCCGGGACGATCGGGTTCCTCCTCGCGCGGCATCACCGGACCCGGGAGGAAGGGCTCCGAAAGATCGTCGCTCGCACCCTCACGGGCATGGCGAAGGGCGGGGTGCACGACCAGGTCGGCGGCGGGTTCCACCGGTACTCGACGGACGGCCAGTGGATCGTGCCCCACTTCGAGAAGATGCTCTACGACAACGCCGGGCTCCTCCTGAACTACGTCCAGGGGTGGCAGGCCACCCGGGACCCCCTGTTCCGGGCGACGGCGGAAGGGGTGCTCGCGTGGGCCGACGAGGTCCTCTCGGACCGCACCCGGGGCGGGTACTACGCGAGCCAGGACGCGGACGTCGGGCTCGAGGATGACGGGGACTACTTCACGTGGACCCTCGACGAGCTCCGGGCGGCCGTGGCGAAGGACGAGGCGGAGGTCCTCGCCCGCCTGTACGACGTCGGCGAGCGGGGCGAGATGCGCCACGACCCGACGCGGAACGTCCTCTACATCGCGGAGGAGATCCCCAGGGTCGGGAACGCCCTGGGGCTCCCCGTCGAGACGGTCGAAACGCGGGCCCGGGAGGGCCGGCGCCGGCTCAAGGCGGCGCGGGACCGGAGGAAGGCCCCGGCCGTCGACCCGACCGTATACGCGTCCTGGAACGGGATGATGATCGCGGCGGCCCTCGAGGCCGCGTGCGCGTTCGGGCGAGAGGACGTCCAGGCCTTCGCCCTGAGGTCTCTCGGGCGCATCCTCGACGAGCTCTGGACGAAGGACGGCGGGATGTGGCACGGGACCCTCGACGGGACGCGGAAGGTCCGCGGCCTCCTCGAGGACCATGTCTACGTCGTCGACGCCCTCCTCGCCGCCCACGCGGCGACGGCCGACCCGGCGTGGCTCCGGCGGGGGGAGGAGATCATGACCTTCGCCCTCAAGCACTTCTGGGACGCGGAGCGGGACGGGTTCCTCGACATCGCCCCAGACCTCCATGAGGGCGGGGGCCTGGCGACCCTCGAGATCCGGAGGCGGCCCCTCGAGGACTCCCCCTACGCGGGCGCGAACGCGGTCGCGGCCCTCGGCCTGCAGCGGCTCCACGCCCTCACGGGGAACGACACGTACCGGCTACGCCACGACGAGATCATGGTCGCCTTCGCGGGGGAGGCCTCCCGCTACGGCGCCCTGGGCTGCGGCACGTACCACCTCGCCGCGGAGCTCTGGATCCACAGGCCCGCAGAGGTCGTCCTCCTCGGACCGCGGGACGATCCGCGGACCCTGGCCCTCCACGCGGCCGCCCGGAGGACGTTCGCCCCCGGCAAGACGATCCTCGTCGCGGAGGGAACGGACCCCTACGTCCCCGCCGCGGTCGAGCCCATGCGCGCGACGAAGGAGGCGAAGGCGGGACCCGTGGCCTTCGTGTGCCAGGCGAGTGTGTGTTCCCCGCCCACGGCGGACCCCGCACGGCTCGAGGCCCTCCTCGAGGGGGGCCCTCGGGGGCCTTGAACCCCCGCGGAAGGCTTATCCGGCCTCGGGGCAAGGCCTTATGGCCCTCCCTCGCCCTCGCTCCTCCCGAGGGACACCATACCCCGGACAACGAGAGGCATCCTCCAAATCGGCTGCGGCGCGGTCGGCTCCGTCATCGCGCGGCACTTGTGGGCGAGCGACGCGATCGAGACCTTGGTCCTCGCGGACGTCGACGAGGGCGCGGCGAGGCGCCTCGCCGCGGAGGACGCGGCGGGAAAGGCCTTCCCCCGGAGGGTCGACGCGGGCGAAGGGGGGGCCCTGCGGGAGGCGATGAGGGGTCTCGACATCGTCGTGAACGCGGCGATCCCCCGGTTCAACCGCGGGATCCAGGAGGCCGCCCTCGCGGAGGGCCTCGACTACATCGACCTGGCGGCGGACTCCGCGGACCCTTACGCGCGGAGCGCGGACTGGGAGGCCGCGGGCCGGACCGGGATCATCGGGATGGGGGAGGACCCGGGCCTCAGCAACGTGATGGCCCGGCGCGCCGCGGACGGGATGGACCGCGTGGATGCGATCAAGGTTCGGGACGGGGACACGGCCTCGAGCCCCGAGCATCCGTTCATCTGCCTCTTCAGCCCAGAGACGTTCGTCGAGGAGACCCTCGCCCACTCGAAGATCTGGAGGGACGGCGTGTACGAGACGGTCCCGCCCTTCGGCGCGCTCGAGACGTACGATTTCCCCGCCCCCGTGGGCCCCCTGCCCGTGTATTCCGTGGACCACGAGGAGGTCGACTCCCTCCCGCGGTTCATCGGGAAGGGCGTCCGGTACGTGGACTTCAAGCTCGCCCTCGACGGGGTCACGGTGGAGACCCTACGGAGGTACCAGGCCGTGCGGGAGGCGGCCCGTGCGGCGGGCGACGACGCCGCGGCCCGTCGCGCGTTCTTCGCGTCCATACCGAGCCCCGCGGCCCTCGTCGGGCGGATCGACGGATACGCTGCCCTCCTCGTCGAGGTGTCCGGGATTTCAGGGGGCCGAAGGAAGGTCCACGTCCAGTACGCCCTCATCGGGCACAAGGAGGCCTCCGAGCGGCACCGGGCCACGGGGACCGCGTACATGACGGGCACGCCAGCCGCCGTCGCGACCCTCCTCCTCGCGGAGGGTCGGATCCGCCGGCCGGGCCTCCTCGCGCCCGAGCTCCTCGATCCAGAGCCGTTCTTCCCGATGCTCGAAGACCGGGGAATCCGCGTGGACGAGCGGATCACATGGGACCCGCCCGCCTGAGCAACGCTCGCTCACCCAGCGTGCCGGCGCAGGGCGGCCTCGAGGACGCCTAGACCGCGGTCCAGTTCCTCGCGCTCGATCGTCAGGGGCGGCTGGATCCGGAGCACGTGGTCCCCCCAGTTCCAGAGGAGGATCGTCCCCGCGTCCACGCACTCCCGGAAGACCTCCCGGGCGGCCTCCGGGTTCGGCGCCTTGCCGTCCTTGTCCTTCACGAGCTCGATGCCGATGCACAGGCCGATACCGCGGGCCTCCCCCACAAGGTCGAGAGCCTCCCACTCCTTCGCCCGCTTGAGGGCACGGGCCCCGAGCCTCGCGGACCTCTCCGGGATGCGGTCGCGCCGGAGGATCTCGAGGGTCTTCGTCGCCGCGACGCAGGCCGCGGGATGGCCGCCGAACGTCGTGCCCGCGGCGACCTCCACCTCCCCCATCGCCCGCTCCGTCCCGAGGACGGCGGCGATGGGGAGGAGCCCCCCGCTCAGGGCCTTCCCGATCGCGACGAGGTCCGGCTCCACGCCGTAGTGCTCGATCGCCCACATCCTCCCCGTCCGGCCGAGGCCCGCCTCGACCTCGTCGTCGATGTAGAACCAGCCGTGGGCGTCGCACAGGCGTCGGAGGCCGCGGACGAAGTTCCGCGGCGGGATCCAGATCCCCGCCTCGCACGCCACGGGCTCGAAGATCGCGGCCGCGATGCGGTCGGGGTGGGCCACGTGTTTGAGAATCTGGTCCTCGATGTAGGAGAGGGCCCACTCCCCATAGTCCTCCTCGGACATCCCGCGGGGCCGGCGGTACGGGAACGGGTAGGGGGCGTGAACGACCCCGCCCTGGAACGCCTCCCAGTGCCGGCGCTCCCAGGAGCTGAGGGAGCCGAGGTTAATCGTGCCGATGCTGAGCCCGTGGTACTGCCCCATGAAGCTCAGGACCAGGGGACGTCCTGAGGATTCCACGGCGTGCTTCACGGCCCCCTCCGCAGCCCCGGTCCCCGTCGCCTCGAGGAAGACGCGGGTGAGGGCCTTCGACGGGCGGACCTCGAGGAGGGCCTCCGCGAGGTCGATCATGGGCACGTGGGGGTTCATGAAGTAGATCAGGAAGCCGTAGCGGTCGAGGGCGTCGACGGTGGCGTCCCGGACCTCCCGGTGGACGTTCCCGAGATTGTTCGTGGACCACTGGCTCGTGAAGTCGATGTACTCCTTCCCGTCCACGTCGACGAGAGTCGACCCCTTCGCCCCCGCGACGACGATGCTCGCGAGCCGCGTCTTCTCGGACCAGAAGTACTTCGGGGCCGTGTCCCGAAACCGCTTCCAGTACGCGTCCGAAGGTCTCGTCCGTCCCGCCGCGGGCCTCTTCGTCTTCCCCATGGGCCGTCTCCGCGCGAGGGAAGGGCGGGGAGGGATTTGACGCCTTCCCATCTCGCAGGCGCAGGAAGGGTAATGAGGGCGGCCCGGAATCCGCGGGCCCGTGAGCGAGGCCCCGCCCTCGTCCGCGTTCGCCTCCCGCGAGCGGGGACTCGTGGCCCGCCTCGACGCGCCCGTCAAAGTTCAGCGCTGGCTCGAGTCCCTCCCCTACAACCACGAGGAGGGCGGGGAGACGCTCCGGACGTTCCGGGGCGTCGTCCGGGAGAACGAAGTCCACTGTCTCGAGGCCGCGTTGAGCGCGGCTGCGATCCTCGAGCGGCACGGGTACCCGCCGGTCCTCCTGGACCTCGAGAGCGTGGACGACCTCGACCACGTCGTGTTCCTGTTCCGGGACGCGGGGCGGTACGGCGCCGTCGCGCGCTCCCGGGATCCGGGTCTCCACGGTCGCCGTCCCGTCTTCCGGTCCCTCCGGGACCTCGTCCTCTCCTACGTGGACCCGTACGTCGACCGCACGGGCCGGATCAACGGCTACGGGACCCTGGACCTGCGAACCCTCCGGGTCGACTGGCGCCTCTCCCCGCGGAACGTGTGGACCGTCGAGCGGGCCCTCATCCGGATGCCCCACCGCCCCCTCACGACCTCGGACGCGCGGTACCGGCGGTGGCACGCGCGCTACCTGCGCTTCAAACGGGACCACCCGGACGAGCGGCCCGTCTTCTACCCCCGCCGGGACCGATGGCTCTAGGCGTCCGGCCCCGGTTCGAGGTTCGCCTCGAGGACCGTCCGGAACTCCTCGGGGATGGGCTTCGGCTCCTTCCGCTCGTAGTTGTAGGAGACGAGGACGCTCTTCGAGCGGGCGAGGAGACGGCCCGAGCGGGCCTCCGTGATCTCGTACTCGAGGGTGAAGGAGGTCGTCCCGATCTTCGACGGCCACACGGCGATCTGGATCGAGTCCCCCCACTCCGCCGCGGACACGTAGTCGATCTCCGCACGGGCCAGGATGAAGTCGATGTCGTGGAGGCCTCTCTTGAAGTGGTGCTTGAGGTAGAACTGGGTCCGCGCGAGCTCGCAGTATGTCAGGTAGACGACGTTGTTCACGTGGCCCATGGGGTCGAGGTCCCGAAAGCGCATCTGCACCTCGAGGGTGAAGCGGGACACGGACCGCGGAAACCCCTCCTCCCGCATAACGTTTGGCCGCGCCCGACGAGGCCCCGCCCCATCCCGCGAGGAGGAGGGACCAACTCGACAAGCTGTGCCTGTTCGACGACCACTGGAGCCCGCGGATCGCACCGGAGCTCAACGACTCCTACGTCAAGCTGTTGAAGGTGAAAGGGGAGCTCTTGTGGCACCGCCATCCCGAGGAGGACGAGATGTTCCTCGTGCTCCGCGGGCGGCTCACGATCCGCATGCGGGACGGCGAGGACGTCCACCTCGCGGAACGGGGGATCTTCGTCGTCCCGAGGGGCACGGAGCACATGCCCGTCGCGAACGAGGAGGCCCAGGTCCTCCTCGTGGAGAAGAAGACCACCGTGAGCACGTGGGACGTGGAGGTCGAAGGGACGGGCCCGAACCCCTGGGTCTGATCGACCCTGACGGGTTTCATTCGTCGCGCAGGAGCCGCGTGAACTCCTCGGATGTGACGAGGGCCACCTGCCGCCCGGGGTCCCCGCGGACCGCGGGCCTCGGGGGGAGGCTCGCCTTCGCGAGCTCCGCGTAAATCCGCCAGGAGAGCTCGATCCGCCGCCGGAGGACGTCGTCCACGGGCCGGAGGACCTTCGCGGGCACGCCCCCGATCACGCTCCCATCCGGGTAGGACGCGCCCTCGGGGACCACGGCCCCCGCGGCGACGAGGGATCCGCGGCCAATCGACGCGCCGCTGCTCAGGGTCGCGTGCATCCCGACGAGGGAGCTCTCGGGGACCGCGCAGCCGTGCACAACGGCCCCGTGCCCGACGGTCACCCGCGGCCCGATCTCGCACGGCATCCCGCGGTCCACGTGGAGTACGGCGTTGTCCTGCACGTTCGCGTCCCGCCCTACGACGACGGCATCGAAGTCCCCGCGGAGGACGGCCCCGTGCCACACGCTCGCCCCCTCCTCGACGGTCACGTCGCCGGCGAGGACGGCGCTCGGCGCGAGGTAGATCATCGCCGGGGGATGCGGACGTAGGGACTCAAAGTTTTCCGTCCCGCGGTCACCCGAGGTTCACGAGGACGTTCTTCGTGCGCGTGTAGAAGCGGGTCGCGCCGATCCCCTGCTCCTCCCCGAGGCCCGAGGCGCCCCACCCGAGGAACGGGGTCTGGGGGAACGTCACGGGGTACTCGTTGATCGAGACCATGCCGACGCGGAGCCGGCGCGCGATCGCGTGGGCCTTCCCGACGTCCTGAGTCCACACGCCCGCGGAGAGGCCGAACGGCGTGTCGTTCGCACGGGCGATCGCCTCGTCGAGGTCCCGGAACGTCCAGGCGCAGAGGACGGGGCCGAACACCTCCTCCCGTGCCACGCGGCTGTCCGGGGGCGCGTCCGCGAGGAGGGTCGGGAGCACGAAGTTCCCCTCCCGCAGGTCCGGCGCGTCGGGACGTCCGCCGCCCGCGAGGAGCCGGGAGCCGGCGGAGACCCCGTCCTCGATCGCCGCGAGGACCCCGGACGCGTGGTCCCGGGACACGAGGGGGCCCATCTGGACGTCCTCCCGGGTCCCGGGGCCCAGGCGCATGGCCCCCACCCGCTCCTTGAGGGCGGGGAGGAACGAGGGCGCGAGGTCCTCGTGGAGGAGGAGCTTCGAGCCCGCCCAGCACATCTGCCCCGCGTTCTGGTACGCTCCCGCGACGACCCCGCGGATGGCGAGGTCCATGCGCGCGTCCCGGAGGACGATCTGGGGGTTCTTCCCTCCGAGCTCGAGGGTCACGGGGGTGAGGTGCCGCGCGACGAGGCGGAGGACCTGCCGGCCCGTGTCCGTCGACCCCGTGAACGTGACCGCGTCGACGTCGGGGTGGGACGCGAGGGCCTCCCCGACCTCCTTCCCGGGGCCCGTGACGACGTTGAGGACGCCGGGCGGAAGTCCCGCGGCGACCGCGAGCTCCGCGAGGCGCAGGGCCGAGAGGGGCGTCAGGGTCGCCGGCTTCAGGACGACCGCGTTCCCCGCGGCGAGGGCGGGAGCGATCCCTCGACACGCGAGGAGGAGAGGATAGTTCCAGGGGGCGATGTGGGCCGTGACCCCGACGGGCTCCCGCAGGGTGTAGTCGAGACGATCCCCCGGCACGGGGATCGTGTCCCCCTGAATCTTATCGGCCAGACCCGCATAGTATTCGAACAGCTTGTACACGTATGCGATGTCGCCCTTCGCCTCGCCGATCGGCTTGCCGACGTTCAGGGACTCGAGGCGCGCGAGCTCGTCGAAGTGGTCCCGGACCTGCTGGCCGAGGAGCCACAGCAGGCGGCCGCGCTTGCTCGGGTCGAGGCCCTGCCACGCCTTCGACTCGAACGCCGTGCGGGCCGCCGCAACGGCTGCGTCGACGTCCTCCAGGGTCCCCGCGGGGACGCGGGCGATGGGGCGGTTCGTGGCCGGGTCCAGGACGTCGAGGAGCGCGCCGGAGGACGCGGGCCGCTTCGTGCCCCCGATGTGCATCGCCGCCTCCGGGACGGCCATCGCTACCCCGCCGGACCATCGCGTCCCGCTTATTTCTAGGTCCCGCCCCGGGGACGGGGGCGCGCACCGATGGCCTCTTATCCCGTCCGCCCCATGCGGGCCCGGGGATGGGCCCATACCCGACGTGATCCGGGTCACGCGGACCCTCCCGTGGCGGGAGGCCGCGAAGGAATCCTTCGAGCTCCGGCCCATGCTCCTCGACCAGTTCCGCCACGAGGACCTCCGGCGGAAGCATGTCCTCGACGTGGGCACGGGGGAAGGCCGCCTCGCGTTCGTCGCGGCGAACCTGGGGGCCCGCGTGATCGGGGTCGACCTCGACCACATGAAGCTCATGCACGCGCGCTCCTACGCGGGCGTGCGGGACCTCCGGCATGCCCAGTTCATCTGGGGGGACGTGGAGAAGGACGCGTATTCGACGTGGTCCCCCGTGCCCTTCGACCTCGTCGTCAGCAACCTATGCATGTCCCCCGCGATCGTCTACCGGTCGGCCCATGCCCTCCGGCCGGGAGGGAAGATGATCCTCTGTTGCCACCATGCGGACCACTGGCGGGAGACGGGTCGGCCCTCCCGCTGGTCCTTCGGCGAGGAGGGGATGGGGGACCTCCTCGAGGAGAACGCCCTCGAGCCGGAGTTCGTCGGGGTCGATTCCGTCACGGTGACCTTCGAGGCCCTGCGGGAGGTCGAGCTGTACCTCCGGGACCGGGTCGTCCGGAAGTGGGTCGAGGACGGGCGGTGGGAGCACCTCGCGGACGCCTTCGCCCGGGGGGAGCGGCGCCTCACGGAGGCGTACCTCGTCGTGAAGGCCCGGCGGCTCGCCCACCCGGCCCCCGCGGAGTGAGGCACAAGCTCTTCATGGGGCCCCGGATCCCCGCGGCCCGCGGAGGAGCGCCGGCGGCTCCAGGACGTCGCGCGGCAGTTCGACCGCCAGAGCCGGGCCCCGAGCGGAGTGCGGAGGTCGTGCGCCTCCTCACAGCATGCGCCCGGAACGACCGCTCGGGCCTGAACGTCCGGACCGAGGGCGGACGGATACGGTTCGACCCCACCCGGTGGTCCGTCCTCGAGCTCAGGTCCAATGGGGCCGTCGGCGCGGACCTGCCGGGGAATCGGCAAAGCTCATCCCCGCCCCGCCGTTACCCGCGGTGGGACGACGATGTACCTGGGCGCCCACGTGTCCATCGCGGAGTCCATCGCCCTCGCCCCGGAGAGGGGCGCCGCCGTCGGCTGCGAAGCGATCCAGATCTTCTCCCGGAGCCCGAGGATGCTCCGGAGGACGAAGCCGTTGCCGCCCGAGGATGCGGAGGCGTTCCGCGCGAACCTCGCGGCCCACGGGATCCGGGCCGCGGTCGTCCACGACAACTACCTGATCAACCTGGCGTCCCCAAAGGCCTCCATGCGGAGGATGAGCCAGGACGCGTTCCGGGAGGAGCTGGAGCGGGCCCAGCTCCTCGGGATCCGGGAGGTCATCTTTCATCCCGGGGCCCACATGGGCAAGGGCGAGCCCGCGGGACTCCGGAGGATCGCGGAGGGGCTCGACGCGTGCATGGAGCGGGCGGACGCGCCCGACGTCATGCCGTGCCTCGAGAACACGGCGGGCCAGGGGACGACCCTGGGGCACACCCTCGAGCAGCTCGCGGACGTCATTGAGGCGTCCTCCCACGCGGATCGCCTCGGGATGTGCGTGGACACGTGCCACACGTTCGCCGCGGGGTACGACATCCGCACGCGGGACGGGTACGAGGACTTCCTCCGGAGGGTCGACGCGACGGTCGGCCTGAGGCGGGTCCGGGCGTTCCACCTGAACGACTCCAAGGGGGACCTCGGGAGCCACCTCGACCGGCACGAGGACATCGGCAAGGGCCGGATCGGGACCGACCTCTTCGCGTTCCTCGTGAACGACGCTCGGTTCCGAGTGGTCCCGGGCTGCCTGGAGTACCCGGGGACGGACGGAGGGTATCGGAAGAACCTGAAGACGCTCCGCGCCCTCGTCACGACGGACGCGACGGCGAAGGTGCGGCCGAAGCGGGCCCGACGCGGCAGATGAGGTGGCCTCGGAGCTCGACGAGGACCTCGTAGAGGGTGCGGAAGGCCGCCCCCGCGAGGCGCGAACGGCCCAAGAGGTCCGCGAGGGGGGGCCCGCCCCACAGCCCCTCGATCAGGACGGGCAGGGCGTTTCCGCCGGAGGCCACCCGGCCGTCGGGTCCGACGACCCGCATCGCATCGAGGATCTCGTCGCCCAAGCGAGCGCCGAGGAGATCCGACGACTCCTGGAGGGACCGCGTTCGGACCCGCCCGCGGACGTCGATCGCCTCCGTGGCCCGGGCGAAGGCCCGGCACACGCGGCAGTCCCCATCGAAGAGGAGGGCGTACGACGGCGCAGCGGTCCCCATCGGGAGGTTCGAGGACGGGCGGGGGGATAAACCCGTGGGTCCCGCGCGAAGGTTATTCCCGTCCCGGCCATCCGGGTCCCGAGGACCATGATCGTCGATCCCGAGACCTTCGACGAGGACGAGGCGTACCGCCTCATGATCAGCGCGTTCGTCCCGCGCCCCATCGCCTTCGTGTCCACGAGGAGCCCCGAGGGGGTCGACAACTGCGCGCCCTTCTCCTTCGCGATGGGGGTCTCGAGCGCCCCCATGGTCCTCGCCGTCTCCGTCGGCTCGCGGCACGGCCGCCCGAAGGACACCGCGAGGAACATCCTCGAGACGAGGGAGTTCGTCGTGAACCTCGTCACGGAGGACATCGCGGAGCGGATGAACATCGCCTCCGGGGACTACGCGCCCGAGGTGAGCGAGTTCGACGAGGCGGGCCTCACGCGGGCCCCGTCCCTCGCGGTCCGACCCCCGAGGATCGCGGAGTCCCCCGTGAACTTCGAGTGCCGGCTGCTCCAGCACGTCGTCGTGGCGGACAACACGGTGTGCTTCGGAGCCGTCGTCCGCATGCACGTAGCCGACGAGGTCCTCGCCGGTGGCGTCGTGGACCCCCGCAGGCTCCGGGCCGTCGGCCGGCTCGGATACAAATACTACTGCCGCACGACGGACGTCTTCGAGATGGTCCGGCCGAGGGTCACGGGCCCGAAGGCCGCGCGCCCGACGGAGGCCCGCTGATCAGAACGGCAGCTTCCCGAGGGCGATCGCGAGGGGGAGGAGGGCCTCGTCCTTCCCGAGGAACCGCGCGGTCTGGAGGGCCGCGTTGAGATACGAGATCGTATGGTCCTTCTCCCCGACGGTCCACGCGCCGTACGCGTCCACGATCCGCGCGAGGAGGTCCTCGAGGGGGACGCCGGACTCGAGGACCTGGCGGAGGGTCGTCTCCGCGGGCGGGGTCTTGTGCCGGAGGCTCGAGTCGAGGGCTTCGAGGACGGACTCGCGGTCCAAGGCCCCCGGGGGACCGAGGCGGAGGAATTCCGGGTAGCCGAACCGGGTCGTGAGGGTGCGGTACAGCTTCCAGAGGAGCCATGCGTTCTCCGCGGGCGTGAGGTGGCGGGACGCGACCCGCGCGTCGTGGACGAGGCTCAGGGTGTGGCCGAGGAAGCCGGGATCCGCGCTTGCGGCGACGAGGAGGGGCCCGTACGCGGCGTCCGCTTCGCCTTCGAAGGCGAGGGCCCGCAAGACGGACTCCACGCGGTCGAACTCCCAGGCCTCCACGAGCTCCGCCAGCCGGTCGACGTCGGGCTCCCCGTCCCGCCCCTCGCCGAGGGCGGGGATCTCCGCTTCCTTCGTCCCGGGGAGCAGGACCGCCTGGAGGTGGGCGAGGTTCGCGAGGGGCACAAGACCCTTCGGCCGGCCGAGGACCATCGCAGCCTCCGCGTACCCGGCGGCCGCGGAAAGGTTGTGGCCGAGCCGGCCGATGTCCCCGAGAGACGCCCGGACGACGAGATGGGCTGCGGCCTCCAGGCCATGGTCGAGGGCCAGGCGCCCAACGAGGGCGGCGGCCTGAGCCCCGAGCCCCCCGTGGACGGCCTTCACGTAGGCCTGCCCGAGCTCGTCCCGGGAACCCGCCGGGACCGCGCGGGCGACCGCGGCCGCGGCCTCCGGGGTCAGCTTCCTCTTGGGCAGGCTGAACGTGTAGAGGACGAGGAACCGGAGGAGGCCGATGCCTCGGGGCGGGCGGGTGAGGAGGAGGGCATCGCGGGCGGCCCGGACCGTGAGGAGCCCGTGGGGCGTGTGGAGCTGGGGGTCCTCGTGGTTCGAGGCGACGAGGAGGAGTTCCTGAAGGATCGGGCCCGCGTTCGCAGGATCCTTCACGAGGTCGTCGAAGAGTTTGATCCCGCTCGCGGCCTCGGACGTCGGGAGGAGGGCGAGGAACCGCTCGAGGTCCTTCGAGGCCATGGAGACCCTCGGAACGGGTCCGCGGCTATTAGGTTGTGCGCCCCTCGAGCCAACGCTTATAGCGAAGGGCCCCGTTCAAATGCCGCCATGGCCACGTACGACACGATCATCATCGGGTCCGGGCCCGCGGGCCTCACCGCGGCGATCTACGCGACCCGCGCGAACCTGAAGACCCTCGTCATCGCGGGGGCGGTCGCGGGCGGCCAGCTCATGCTCACGACGGACGTCGAGAACTACCCCGGGTTCCCGAAGGGGGTCCAGGGGCCCGAACTCATGGAGCTCTGGCGGCAACAGGCGGAGCGGTTCAAGGCGGAGTTCGTAGACGACAACGTGATGAAGGTGGACTTCCGCTCCCGGCCTCTCAAGGTCTGGACGACGGACGGGATGCACGAGGCGCGGTCCGTGATCCTCGCGACGGGGGCGAACGCGAAGTACCTCGGCCTGCCGAACGAGGAGCGGCTCAAGGGGCGGGGCGTGAGCGCGTGTGCGACGTGCGATGGCATGTTCTTTAGGACTCTCGACGTGGTCGTCGTCGGCGGGGGGGACACCGCGATGGAGGAGAGCCTCTACCTCTCGAGGCTTTGCAAGACGGTCACGATCGTCCACCGCCGGGACGAGTTCCGCGCTTCAAAGATCATGCAGGATCGCGTCTTCAGGACGCCGAATATCAAGGTCATCTGGGATTCCGAGGTCGTCGACGTCCTCGGGGAGCAGAAGGTCGAGGGCGTCCGAATCCGGAACGTGGAGACGGGCGCGACGACGGACCTCAAGGTCCAGGGCCTCTTCCTCGCGATCGGCCACACGCCCGCGACGTCCGTGTTCGAAGGACAGCTCGAGCTCGAGAAGGGGTACGCCGTCCTCAAGCCCCGCGATGGCCTCGCGACGGCGACGTCCGTGGAAGGCGTGTTCGCCGCGGGGGACGTCCACGACTTCCGGTACCGGCAGGCCGTGACCGCCGCGGGGTTCGGCTGCATGGCCGCGTTGGACGTCCAGCACTGGCTCCAGACCCACGGATCGTAGGCACGATCAGCCCGTGTTCCGGAGCCCGTGGGAGATCCCCGTGATCGTGAGCAGGATCGCCCGGAGGAGTTCTGGGTCGGCGCTCCGGAACCGCCGCTTCCGCTCGAGGAGCGCGACCTGGATGTAGCTCATCGGGTCGATGAGGGGATCCCGCCGCTCGATGGACGCCTTGAGGGTCGGGTTCGAGTCGAGGAGCTCGCGGGTCCCCGTGACCTCGAGAATCTGCCGGACCGTGCGCTCGTATTCGTCCGCGATGCGGCCGAAGACGCGACGGCGGACGGCTCCGTCCTCGACGAGATCCGCGTAGCGGCGCGCGATCGCAAGGTCCGCCTTCCCGAGGACCATCTGGGCGGCGTCCAGGAGGGCGGAGAGGTACGGCCAATCGCGGGCCATCCGCCGGACGAGCGCCCGGTCCCCTTCCGTCTCGAGGGCGGAGCCGATCCCGTACCACCCCGGGAGGACGTGCCGGTTCTGCGTCCAAGCGAAGACCCAGGGGATCGCGCGGAGGTCCTCGATCCGGACGGTCCCCCGGCGGCTCGCGGGACGGGAACCCAAGTTCAGCTCCGCGATCTCGTGGACCGGAGAGGCCTGCTCGAAGTACGAGGGGAGACCCGGTTCCCGAGCGATGAGGTCCCGGTACGACCCCAGGGAGGCGGCGGCCATCCGGTCCATGGAATCGACCCAGGCCGCCTCCGGCTCCGCGGGTGGACCCGCGGCGGCCGCCAGGAGGCCGCTCACGAGCTGCTCCGTCTCCCGGAGGGCAATCCCCGGATGGAAGTACTTCGAGGTGAGGACCTCGCCCTGCTCCGTGATCCGAATCGGGCCGTGGGCGACCTCGGGCGGGAGCGCGCGGACCGCGTGGTAGGCGGGCTCCCCGCCCCGGCTCACGGACCCCCCGCGGCCGTGGAACACGGTGAGCCGGACCCCCGCGTCCTCGGACGCCCGGGCGAGAACGCGCTGGGCTTGGTAGAGCGCCCATCGGGACGCGAAGATCCCCCCGTCCTTCATGCTGTCGCTGTACCCCACCATGACCTCCTGCCCCCAGCCGCGGGCGCGGAGGTGACGTCGGTACGAGGGGTCCGCGTAGAGGGAGGCCATCGTGGCGCCGCATCCCTCCAGGGCGTCGATCGTCTCGAAGAGGGGCACGAGGTCCACGTGTCCGAAGCCCTCCTTGAGGTCGACGATCCGGAGGACCTTCGCGAGGAGGAGGACCTCGAGGACGTCGCTCGGCCGGGAGGCCATGCTGAGTACGACCCGGGGCATCATCGCCTCTCCGTGGCGCTCCTGGATCTCCCGGAGGGCCCGGAGGGCATCGACGACGCGGGCGCCGTCCCCCGAGACCCGGAGCTCCTTGGGGCGGAACCTCGTCGCGATGAGCTCGGAGAGGAGCCGCGCCTTCTTCCCCTCGTCGAGATGGCCGTACCCCTTCGCTCGGCCCACGGCCGCGAGGACCTGCCCGACGGCAACCCCGACGTCCCGCGCGTTGAGGCGCAGGTCCAGGGAGGCGAGGTGGAACCCGAACGTCTCGACCTGGCGCACGAGGTCCTCGAGGGGGCCGTCCGCCTCCGCCCCCGCCCCGTTCTCCCGGAGGGACACCTGGAGGAGCCGGAGGTCCGCGAGGAGCTCCGCGTGCGTCGCGTAGCCTCCGGGCCGGCGCGCGAGGGCGGACGTGACCCGGTGGGCCATGAACGTGACCTTCGCCCGGTGGTGTTCGTCCCGGTTCACCGCCCGGATCTCCCTCCACGTCTTCGGATGCTTCCTCCGGTCCTGGGCGAGGGAGGCCATGAGGGCCGGGGACGCGGGCACGTACCGAGCGCTCTGCGTGAGGACGTCGATGAGGGCCCTCAGGGAGGCCTCGTACCGCCTCAGGACGAACGTCCGCTGGAGCCGCGCGGCCTCCCGCATCGTCTCCGGGGTCACGGAGGGGTTCCCGTCCATGTCGGCCCCCCGCCACGAGCCGAACCGCAGGAACGGTGCGGGGCGGGGAACTCCGGGCCCGTACGCGGCCTCGAGGGACCTCGACAGCTCGCGGTAGAGGGCGGGCACGAGGTCGAGGACGACGTGCTCGAAGTAGTACAGGCCCATCCGGATCTCGTCGACGACCCTCGGCTTCCACGACCGGAGCTCCTCGCTCTGCCACAGCCCCGCGCACTCCCGGAGGAGGGCCCGCCGCACCTCGGCCGTCTCCGCGGGCGTCAGGTGCTCGAGCTCGAGGCGGAAGAGGAGGGACTGGACCCGCCGAAGCCTCTCGAGGATCGTCCTGCGTCGGGGCTCCGTCGGATGGGCCGTGAAGACGAGCTCGATGTCCAACGAAGCGAGGAGGGAACCTGCCGCCCGTGCGTCGAGTCCACCGTCCTTCAGGCCGCGAAGGGTCGCCTCTAGGGAGTCTCGCGGCGGTCGTCCCCCCGCGAGGGCAGCTCGCAGCCGCCGGATCCGCTCGACGTCCTCCGCGAGGTTCAAGAGCTGGAACAGGAGGGCCGAGGCACGCACGACGGCCTCCGCCTGCTCGATCGAAAGGGACCTCGCAAGGCCGAGGACCTCCCGGTAGACGGTGGGGTCCTCTTTCGTCCGGAGACGTCGGCAGCGATCCTGGAACGCCGCCACGAGGTCGACCGTCCCGGGGCCCTCCTCCGACCGAAGGACCTCCCCGAGGACCTCCGTGATGAGACGGACGTCGTCCTCGAGGGTCCGCGCGGCGACGGGCATGTTCCGGCCGGCCATGGGGCGGTCGCGAAAAAGGCTTCGGGTGCGAGGTCAAATAGGAGCGGTCTCGGGGCGCGTGGGATCCCGCGTCGAAACGTTGAAGGCCCCCCGACCCTTCCGCGATGGGGAGGCGAAGGGCCCATGGTGCGCATCTTCCGCGGAGGCGTCCTCGACGAGCGGTTCGAGGGCTCCGTCGTCGTGATCGGCCCGAGGCCGACCCAGATGACGGGACTCGTGCGGGGGGACCTCTTCGTCCGCGACAACAGCGTGTGCGAGATCGTCGGGATGGTCTCCGGGAACCTCCTCGCGGAGCGCACGGGGAAGGCGGTCCTCCGGGGCATGGTCACGAAGGCCGCAAAGACGGCGGGCGGGGACCTCGAGGTCTACGGCCTCGTCCTCGGGGACGTCGTGAACGAGTCCGGCCGGGTATACCTGGACAAGGGGGCCCTCGTGAAGGGGAAGGTCATCGGCGCGGTCTCCGACGCGCCCCTCCCGCCTCCGGCGCCGGCCGCCGCGGCCCCGCCCCCGGACGCGCCGAAACCTCCCTCGTGACCTCCGTCAGGGGACGAGGACGATCTTCCCGAAGTGGTCCCCCGCCTCGATCTTCTCCTGAGCCTTCTTCGCGTCCCGCAGGGGGAGGACGCTGTCCACGACGGGCTTGATCCGCCCGGCGGCGACCTCCCGCATCCCGCGGACGAGCTCCGCCTTGCTCCCTTGGTGGGAGCCGAGGAGGCTGAGCTGCTTGTTGAAAAGGAACCGGAGGTCCGTCTTCGCCTCGTACCCGGTCGTGTTCCCGCAGATCACGAGCCGCCCGCCCCAGGCCATGGAGGCGAGGCTGCGCTCCCACGTCCCCGCGCCCGTGTGCTCGAAGACGACCTCCACGCCCTTCTTGTTCGTGAGCCGCCGGACCTCCTGGACGACGTCCTGGGTGTTGTAGTTGATCGTCTCGTCCGCCCCGAGGGTCTTCGCCTTCGCGCACTTCGCGTCGGTCCCCGCGACGGCGATCGCCCGCGCCCCGAACAGCTTGGCGACCTGGATCCCGATGACCCCGATCCCGCTCGAGGCCCCCCAGAAGAGGACGTCCTCCCCGGGCTTGAGCTGGGCCCGGGTGTCGAGCATGTGCCAGGCCGTGAGGAGGACGAGGGGCATCGAGGCGGCCTCCTCCCAGGACAGGTTCGCGGGCTTCGGGAGGACGTTCGCCTCGGGAAGGCGGGCGAGCTCCGCATAGCCGCCGTCGTACGGACCGGTCTGGAAGCCCCATATCTTGAACTGGCGGCAGAAGTACTCCCGCCCCGACGTGCAGGCTTCGCAGACCCGGCACGAGAGGGAGGGATGGGACACGACCGCGTCGCCGACGTTCGCCATCGTCACGGCGGAGCCGACCTCGACGACCTGTCCGGAGACGTCGGAGCCTGAGATGTGGGGCAGGTCGAACTTGACGCCCGCCAGGCCACGTCGCGCCCAGACGTCGTTGTAGTTCGTCCCACTCGCCCGCACCCGCACGAGGACGTCCTTCGGGCCTAGCTTGGGGTCCGGGGCGTCCTCGTACCGCAACACGTTCACGTCGCCGTGCTCGTGGAAGACGACGGCCTTGATCGTATCCTCCTCGCGGGACCGGAAGGGCGGGCCCGATATAACGCTTGTTCCGCGCGGGCGGCCATCAGGTAGAAATACGGTCGCCCGAATCCCGCCGGGTCCGGATACCATGACGGGACCCACGAAAGCCGTGCTGCGCGTGCGGATCAGCGAACGGGACGCCCACTACGGCGGCAAGCTCGCCCCCGGGGCGAAGGTCCTCGAGCTCTTCGGGGACCTCGCGACGGAGCTCGCGATCCGCCACGACGGGGACGAGGGGCTCCTCGCGGGGTACGAGCGCGTGGAGCTCAAGGCGCCCGTGCACGCGGGGGACTTCCTCGAGGCGACGGCGGAGATCGTGAAGGTCGGGGCGACGTCGAGGACGATCGAGTTCCGGGCCGTGAAGGTCATCGCCCCCCGGCCCGACGTGTCCGACTCCGCGGCGGACCTCCTCCCGGAGCCCGTCCTCGTGGCCGTGGCCCGCGGCACGACGGTCGTCAAGAGGGACCGGCAGCGGGTCCCGAGGGCCCCTTCCGCCTGAGGTACTCCTCCCGCAGCTTGCGCCGGAGGTTCTTCCCCGACGGGCCCTTGGGGATCGCGTCGATGAAGAGGACCTCCTTGGGGACCTTGTAGTCCGCGAGACGCTCCCGGCAGAAGGCGATGATCGACTCCGGCGGCACGTCCGTCCCGTCCCGGAGCTCGACGAAGGCCGCGACCTCCTCCCCCAGGAGGGGATGGGGCGCCCCGAAGGCCGCCGCGTTCCTCACGTGGGGGTGGGCGAACAGGACCTCGTCGACCTCCCGCGGGTAGATCTTCTGCCCGCCGCGGTTGATCATGTCCTTCTTCCGGTCCACGATGAACACATACCCGTCCTCGTCGACATACCCGACGTCCCCCGTGTGGAACCAGCCGCCCTTGAACGCGTCCCGCGTGGCCTCCGGGTTCCGCCAGTAGCCCGGGAAGACGTTCCAGCCGCGGAGCACGATCTCCCCCGCCTCCCGGGGCGGGACCGCGTGCCCGTGGTCGTCGACGACCCGGAGCTGGGTGCACGCCAGCGGGACCCCGACGGACCCCGCCTTCCCGTAGCCCTTCGGGTTCAGGGTCGCGTAGCACGCGCTCTCCGTGAGGCCGTACCCCTCCACGATGGGCACGCGGAAGCGGGCCTGCCAAGCCCGCAGGACCTCCACGGGGAGGGACGCCGCGCTGCTGACCATCAGGCGGAGGCTCGAGTAGTCCCGGGACTCGTCCCGGGGCATGTCGAGCATGATCGAGAAGACGGTCGGCACCGCGCTCACGACGGACACCCGCTCGTCGGCCACCCAGGACCAGAACCGGTGGGAGCTGAATTTCCGCGCGACGACGACGGACCCGCCGACCCGGACCGCGTTGATCACGGAGACGAACTGGGCCTCCGTGTGGAAAAGGGGGAGGAAGCACAGGATCCTCAGGGACGCGTCGAAGCCGAGTTCGCTCCCGAAGCACTCCGCGGCCGCGAGGAAGTTCGCGTGGGTGATGAGGGCGCCCTTCGGATGGCCCGTCGTGCCCGAGGTGTAAAGGATCTCGCAAGGGTCCGTCGGGAGGATCCCCACCCGCGGCGTGGAGGTCGGATGGCGGTTCAGGGCCCGCTCGAGGTCCTCGTCGAAGCGGACGACCCGTTGCAGGCGGGGGAGCTGCCCGCGGACCTCCTCGATCTTCGCGGCGCCCTCCGCGTCTGTCACGACGATGGACGATTCCGAGTCGCCGACGATGTACGCGATCTCGGGCGCCTTGAGGTCGGGGTTCACGGTCCCCGCGATGGAGCCCGCCTTCATCGCGCCGAAGTAGGCGATCAGGAACGGGGTGCCGTTGGGGAGGAGAATCGACACGGGCTTCCCCGGGGCCGCGGAGAGGGACCGGAGGAGGTGGGCCGCCTGGTTCGCGCGGGCGTTGAGCTCCGCGTACGTGTACGTCCGGCCCTCCTCGAGGGACGTGACGAAGGGGCGGTCGCCTTGTTCGCGGGCTTTCCCCTCCAGGAGGGAGGGCAGCGTGTCCCGTGTTAGCATGATGTCGCCGCGGGCACGCGGAGGTCCCATATAACGGTTCGGCGGGCCGAAATGCGGAACGGAATGGCGGGGCTACGTCTCCGCCTCTTCCGGGGCCAGGTCCGCGGGCCCCGGGACGCCCTTCGCGGGCTGCTTCTCCGGCGCCCGGTCCCCGACCGCGAAAAGCTGGAGGTAGGGGACGATCGCCCCCATGATCCGGTTCTCCGCCTTCCGGAGGTGCTCCTCGTACGTGGACCGGCTCAGGCCAAGGCCCTTCGCGATGTTCTCCGTCGTGATCTCCCTCGGGGACGTATAGTAGCCGTACCGGTGGGCCTTGAGGACCGCGTCGATCTGCTTGCCCGTGAGGTCCCCGAACAGGCTGTTGACCCACACGCTCGTCGGGAGGACGCTGAGGGGCAGCTCCCGCTTCCGGATGAGCTCCGTCGGTCCGCGGCGGTTGAACTCCCGGAAGAGCTCCCCCGTGCGGGACTCGTCGAAGGAGATGACCCGGAAGTAGCCCCAGCCGTCCTGGAAGACGGCGGGCGGCGCATCGATGCAGTCCGCGCGCTCCCAGATGTTCCAGGGGCTGTCGAGGTGCCCGCACGTGCACCGCAGGAGGAAGATCCGCGCGTCCTGGGCCTCGACCCAGCGGTCGACCACGTGCCCCGCGGCCCGGATCGTTTTCTCGATCGCCTTGAGCTTGACCTCGTCGAGGGTGGGGACCTGGACGAGCTCCCGGTTGTAGATGCACCACATGGAGAACGGGAGGCCCGGGTGCTCGCGGGAGAGCTGGATGAACGGGTAGTCGTACTGCGTGCGGAAGGAGATTTCCCAGAGGGACATGGGCGTGGCAGGGCCTCCCGGGGATATATGGATGGTGCCGCCGTACGACGGCCGTCCATGGCGGGTCAGACTCGTTCGTCGCGGACGGACTTCACCTCCTCAAGGTGCAAGACATGACGGGAATCCAAGCAGCCCTGGTCGTGGCACAGATGGTGAACGCCCGCAACGCGGACCTGAAGCGGTACGCGCGGCTCGAGTACGGCACGTCGGAGACGGCGTGGATCCTCGCCTCGGCGAGGCTTTCCAGGCGGCCCCGGCCGCGCCGGACGCTCCTCGCGAGGCTCCTCCGGACCCGCTCCCGCGCCGCCTCCGCCTCCCGAGCCGGGGACTCCTCCCCGGCGTGAGGCGGCGCACCTTTTTATCGCACGACCTTCTCGGTCCGTCCGTGGTCGACGTCTCCATCACCTTCTGCGTCCCATGCCGCTTCCAGCAGAAGGCGATCCAGGACGCGGACGCGATCCTCAAGGAGTTCGGCCGGCGGCTCGCCTCCGTTCGCCTCGTGACGGGGGACGATGGCGTGTACGACGTCGCCGTGGACGGCCGCGTGATCTATTCCCTCGACGAGGAGCAGCGGTTCCCGGAGACGAACGTCCTGATCGCCCGAATCCGGGAACGCCTGCCGGATGCCTGAAAGGATTCGGGCCGCATGCTCGTCTCAGAACGCAGATCGAGATGCGAAGGAATAAGTATACGATGTATGATATTGCACACGTGGCACAGACCGTCTCCGTTCGGCTTCCGAAGAAGACGCTTCAGGAGATAGACCGCCTCGCCGAGCGCCTGAAGACGGACCGGTCGGAGGCCCTGCGAAGGTTCATCGAGCGAGGTCTGCGCGAGGCCCGGATTGACGAGGCGCTGGATCAGCTCAGGAGGGCGCGCATCTCTGTGGGGAAGGCGGCGGAACTCGCAGGCTTGACCCTGTATGAGATGCTCGACCTGGTGAAGGAGCATCGTATCCTCTCCGGATACGGGCCGGATGACCTCGAGCGGGACCTCCGCGGTTTGGGACGCGGCCGATGATCGTCGCAGACGCGACCCCACTCATCCACCTTGGTCGAGCAGGTGCGCTCGGCCTCCTACCGAGGCTCTATCAACGGGTCCTAGTTCCACGGGCGGTCATGGAGGAAATCCTCGGCGGCGGTCAACCTCGCCCGGAGTCTCGAGCCATCCTTGACGCTTCGGAGACGTGGCTCGAGACCCGTCCGCTCTCTCCGAAGGAGCGCGAAGATGCGGACTCTCTCCTCCGGGGCGCACCGGTCGGGCGGGGCGAGGCAGAGACCCTTGCCCTGGCAGCGTCCCTCGGGATGGCCGCGCTCATGGATGATCGCATCGCCATTGACGTGGCGCGTATCCGAGGGACCGAGACACGATGGACCACCTCCGTTGTCCTGGAGGCGTACCGAGCGGGTGCCTTGGACCGGAAGGGAGCAACAGAAACGATCGAGAACCTCGTTGCGGCTGGTCTGTGGATACGCCAGGACGTTCTCCTGAGAATCCTGGCCACGCTGGGACCGGATTGAGGGTCCACGCTCCGACAGGCTGAAGGAGTCGCCGGTCGGTCCGCACCTCACGCGGCCGTCAGCACGACCTTCCCGAACTGATCCCCGCGCTCGATGTACGCGTGGGCCTCGGAGGTCTCCTCGAGGGGGAACGTCCGATCCAGGACGGGCTTCAGGCGGCCCATGAAGACGAGCTTCATGACCTCCTCGAACTCCCGCCGGTTCCCCATCGTGGACCCGATGATGTGGACCTGCCGCCAGAAGACGTACCGCACGTCGATCTCCGCGAGGGGCCCCGACGTCGCCCCGGGGGTCACGAGGCGGCCGCCCTTCCGCAGGGTGCGGATGCTGTCCTTGAACGTCTCCGCGCCGACGTGGTCCACGACGACGTCGACCCCGCGCTTCCCCGTGAGCTCCCAGACCGCCTTCGACCAGGGCATCTCCTTGTAGTTCACGAGGACGTCGGCCCCGAGAGCCTTCGCCTTCCGCAGCTTGTCGTCGCTCGAGCTCGTGACGAAGACCGTGGCCCCGGCGAGCTTCGCGATCTGGATCGCGGCCGTCGAGACGCCGGACCCCGCGCCGAGGATGAGGACGTCCTCCCCGGGACGGATCCTGGCCTGGGAGACGAGGAGCCGCCACGCGGTCATGAAGACGAGGGGGGCCGCGGCCGCGCGGTCCATCGGGAAGTCGGGCGGGAGGCGGGCGATGTTCCGCGCCGGGACGACGGCGTACTCCGCGTAGGTCCCGGGGAGGTGCTCCCCGAGGACGCGATACGCGACGCACAGGGGGTCCTCCCCGCGGGCGCAGTACTCGCACTCCCCGCAGGAGATCCCCGGGTTCGCCGTCACACGTTCCCCGACCTCGAGGTCCACGACGTCGGACCCGACGGCGGCGATCTCCCCCGCGAGGTCTGCCCCGAGGATGTGGGGGAGGGGCAGCTTGACGGCCGGGAGGCCGCGGCGCAGGTGGAGGTCGAGGCGGTTCACGGAGGCCGCGTGGACCCTCACGAGGACGTCCTCGGGGCCCGGGACGGGGTCCGGATGGTCCCCGACGAACGTGAGGACCTCGGGCCCCCCGTGGCGGGGCAGGACGACGGCCTTCAGGGGTTCACCTCTCCCGGCCACGGCGAAAGGGGCCCGGCTAGATAAGGGGCGCCCTCAGGCTGTCTGGACGCGGTACCCCTTGTCCGCCAGGATGCGGGCGGCCTCTTTCCGATGGTCTCCCTGGAGGACGATCACGCCCGCCTTGCCGGAGCCGCCCGTCGCGAGGGCCTTCTTGAGGTCCCGCGCGAGCTTCTCCGCCTCGTCCACGTTCGACTCGAGCCCGCGGACGACGGTCACGGCCTTCCCGTAGCGGCGGGTGTCCATGCCGACGGTGAGGACCGTGGTCTCGCGGCCGAGGTCCTCGCAGACGCAGATCTCCTTCGGGAGCCCGCAGGTGGAGCAGATCTCCGCGCTCACGCCGCCTCCCCGGGGGTCGTCCCGGCGAGCGCGTCCCTCAGGAGCCTGTAGTGCTTTCGGATCGTGACTTCGCTCACGCCGGTCAACCGGGCAATCTCCGCCTGGGTTAAAGGCTTGTCGAGTTCCTCGGATGCCAGGTAAAGGGCACCCGCGGCGATCCCGACGGGGGAGTTCGCCTCGAGGCTCTTCGTGACGGTGCCCCGGGAGACGAGGGCGAGGGCCTTCTCGCTCACGACCGCGTCGAGGCCGAGCTGGCTCGCGAACCGCGGGACGAAGTCCTCCGCCCGCGAGGCCCGGGCGAACACGCCGAGCTCCCGGCTGATGATCTTCGCGGTGAGGGAGATCCGGTGGATCGTGACCCCGGTCGAGTGGGAGAGCTCGTGGAGCCCGCGGGGCGCCCCGAGCTGCTTCGCAGCGAGGTACACGACGGCCGCGACGATCGCGTCCATCGCCCGCCCGCGGGAGAGGCCCGCCTCGATCGTCTTCCTCAGGAGGATCGCGGCGCGCTCGCGGAAGTCCGGGGCGAGGCCCATCCGCGAAGACAGGGACGAGAGCTGGGCGAGGCCCGGGGCGAGGGCTCGTTCGACCCGATCGTACCGGGTCCACTGGCTCACCCGGCGGAGGCGGTTGAGGGCCGCGACGCTCCTCGCGTCGATCGGGTTGCCCTTCGCGTCCCGCAGGCCGTTGCCCACCATGGAGCCCAGGCCCTTGTCCGGGACCATGACGCTCGGCGGGGGACCCGACCGGATCCGGTCGTCCCCCTCGAACGTCGTCCAGTCGGGGCCCTGGTCCACGAGGCCCTCGTCGACGACGAGGCCGCAGGTGTCGCACACCCGCTCCCCGCGGATCGGGTCCACGTACAGGGCGAAGGACCCGCAGTTCGGGCACCGGAGATGCTCGCGCTCGCGGAAGTCCTCCGCCTTGAGGTCCTTGCTGAACATCGTCTCGTTCAGGTTCATCGGTTCGTTGAATCGGCTCATGCCGTCACCTTCCTGGAGGGGGATCCCATGACCCACTTCACGGCCCAGTGCTCAAGCCCGCGGATCGCCTCGAAGAGGTCCGCACCCATCGGGCTCAGGGAATACTCCACGGCCACGGGGCGGTCGAGGATGACCCGCCGCTCCGCGATCCGGGCGTCCTCGAGCTCCTTGAGGGTCTTCGCGAGGGAGCTCTGGCAGATCCCCGTCGCGAGGCGCAGCTCGTTGAAGCGCTTCGGGCCGGACAGGAGGGAGTGGAGGACGCTCAGCTTGAGCTCCGAGCCGATCATGCCGATCGCCAGGAGCGCCGGGCATCCGGGCCCTTCGCACGGGGACTTGGCCTTCGTC
>Ga0209002_10000101_pt1 | contig 52809 bp, 54 predicted proteins | sample Rifsed16ft2_FD_184010 | JGI IMG/M metagenome (GOLD analysis project Ga0209002, IMG submission 184010) | Soil microbial communities from Rifle, Colorado, USA - sediment 16ft 2 (version 2) | ecosystem: Environmental > Terrestrial > Deep subsurface > Rock core/Sediment | place: Rifle, Colorado...
GCGGGTCCGCCCTCGACCTGGAGGACGCCTTCTGCGGGCGGTGCGGCACCCGCGTCGCGTGAGAAAGTGGACCGAGTGGGATTTGAACCCACGGCTTCCGCCTTGCGAAGGCGGCGATCTTCCGCTGATCTATCGGCCCGCAGGGCCACCTCACAGCCCCGTCCGGGATATAGATTTCGCCCGGACCCTCGGAGGCGCCCCGGGTCCTCCCGCCGTCGTCGTGGGGCGAGGCCCTTCTTGTGCAGGCCAAGGCCTTAATAGCGCGGCCCCTGTGGCGCACCTCCGCGGACCATGGCCCTTCGCATCTACAGCACCCGCACCCGGAAGAAGGAACCCTTCGCCCCGCGGCCGGACGGCTCCGTGCGGATGTACGTCTGCGGCCCGACGACGTATGACTACAGCCACCTCGGCCACGCCCGGTCGTACGTCGCCTTCGACACGGTCCGCCGGTACCTGGTCTCCCTCGGCCATCAGGTCACGTACGTCCAGAACTTCACGGACATCGAGGAGGTCATCATCCGCCGCGCCTCCGAGGTCGGCAAGCCGCCCCTCGAATACGCCCAGTTCTTCATCGACGCGTTCCTCGAGGACATGCGCGCCCTCAACGTCCTCCCGCCGGACCGGACGCCGAAGGTCACGGAGCACATCGGGGACATCATCGCCCTCGTCGGGAGGCTCGTGGACCGTGGGTACGCGTACTCCGTCGGCGGGGAGGTCTACTTCCGGACGAAGCGGGCGGAGCACGCCTTCGGGATCCTGAGCCACCAACGGGTCGAGGACATCGTCGTGGACCCGCTCCCTCCCGGGAGCACGAGGGAGGACCCCCTCGACTTCGCCCTCTGGAAGCGGTCCAAGGAAGGCGAACCTTCGTGGCCGAGCCCGTGGGGCGACGGCCGCCCGGGCTGGCACGTGGAGTGCAACGCGATGGCCGCGAAGTACCTCGGGGTGCCCCTCGACATCCACGGGGGCGGGACGGACCTCAAGTTCCCCCATCACGAGAGCGAGGCGATGATCGCGGAAGGCGCGTGGGGCGGGGAGTGGGCCCGCGTCTGGATGCACAACGGGTTCGTCACGATCGAGCGGGAGAAGATGTCGAAGAGCCTCGGGAACTTCGTGACGATCCGGGAGGTCCTCCGGGACCATCCGGGCGAGGTCGTGCGCCTGTGCCTCCTCAAGTCCCACTACCGGGAGGACGTCGAGTACGACCGGGAGTGCTTTCGCCGGACCCAGGAGGAGTACGACGCGATGCTCGCCCAGATCGGGCGGGCCCGGACCGCGGACGGGCGGGGGACGGGCGGGAAGGTGGACGCCCTCGTCGCGCGCACCCGCGACGCGTTCCGAAAGGCGATGGACGACGACTTCGGCACGGACGATGCCGTGTACCGGCTGATCCAGATGACGACGGCCCTCGCGGAGATCGGGGACCTCTCGCCCCCGGAGGGACGCGAGGTGGTGGACGCGTACCGGGAGTGCGGCCAGGTCCTCGGGCTGTTCCAGACCGTCGCGTGAGGGCGACGCCGGGAGCCCCCGACATCCTCCCGAGATCCGAAGCTCTGCGCCCCAAAACCCTTTTATCGAAGACCCGCATGGACGCCGTACTTCGCAGGCGAGCCCATGGCAGAATTCAAGGCCGTCATCGCAGACCCGAAGTCCGGACGGACGCACAAGCGCGAGATCGCGGGCCACTATGCGAACGCCCTGGTGGGCAAGAAGGTCGGGGAGGAGGTCGACGGCCTCTTCGTCGGGCTGCCGGGCTACAAGCTCCAGATCACGGGCGGGAGCGACAAGGACGGATTCCCTATGCGGCACGACCTGCCGGGACCCCGACGCAAGCGGCTCCTCCTGAGCGGCGGGGTCGGCTTCCACCCCGTCCGGCCGGGGATGCGGAAGAAGAAGACGGTCCGCGGGAACACGGTGTCCCCGGACATCCTCCAGCTCAACATGAAGATCGTCCAGCGGGGTCCCAAGTCCATCGAGGACGCCTGGAAGGAGCAGGCGCGATGAAGGTCCCCGACCAGCCGATCGTGAACATCGGGGTCGTGGGCCACGTCGACCATGGGAAGAGCACCCTCACGGAGCGCCTCACGGGGGAGCGGACGGACCGCCACTCGGAGGAGATCAAGCGGGGCATCTCGATCCGCCTCGGGTACGCGGACATGGCGATCTACCGCTGCCCGAAGTGCGAGGAGCCCCAGAGCTACTCGACGTCCGAGGTGTGCAAGGCGTGCGGCTCGAGGGGGGACCTCCAGCGGATCGTCTCCTTCGTGGACTCTCCGGGCCACGAGACCCTCATGGCGACGATGCTCAGCGGGGCCGCGATCATGGACGGCGCCCTCCTCGTCATCGCCGCGAACGAGAAGTGTCCCCAACCCCAGACGAAGGAGCACCTCATGGCCCTCGGGATCATCGGGGTCGACAAGATCGTCGTCGTCCAGAACAAGATCGACATCGTGGACGCGAAGCAGGCCGCGGAGAACTACCGGGAGATCGAGGCCTTCGTGAAGGGGACCGTGGCGGAGGGCGCGCCGATCGTCCCCGTGTCGGCCCATCACGACGTGAACTTGGACGCCCTCCTCATGCTCATCGAGACGACGATCCCCACGCGGCCCCACGACGACTCGAAATCCGCGAAGATGTACGTCGCCCGGTCCTTCGACGTGAACCAGCCGGGCCAGGCGCCCGACAAGCTCACGGGCGGGGTCCTCGGAGGGAGCCTCGTCCAGGGCCGCCTCCGGGTCGGGGACGAGATCGAGATCTCCCCGGGCCGTCAGGTGACGATCGGGAACAAGACGGAGTGGCGGGATATCACGACGACGGTCCGCTCCCTCCACTCGGGCGGCGCGCCCCGGAAGGAGGTCCGCGCGGGCGGGCTCATCGCGATCGGGACCCACCTCGACCCCGTCCTCACGAAGTCCGACAGCCTCGTCGGGCGCGTCGTCGGGCCACCGGGCAGCCTCCCCGAGATCCTCCAGAAGATGACCGTGGAGGTCCACCTCCTCGAGCGGGTCGTGGGGACCGCGGAGGACCTCAAGGTCGAGGGGATCAAGACGTCGGAGCCGCTCATGATCTCCGTGGGCACGGCGACGACGGTCGGCGTCGTGAGCTCCGCGCGGGAGGAGCTCGCGGACCTGGTCCTGAAGATCCCCGTCGTCGCGGAGCCCGGGCAGCGCGTCGCCGTCTCTCGGCGGATCGGCGGGAAGTGGCGCCTCATCGGGTACGGCGTGATCCGCGCGTAAGGGCGTGAGAACCAGCCGTGATACACAATACGAATCCTTTAAGCGAGGGCCGGACCCTCGATTCCGCGAAGGCGGGTAGCCGTAAGCCGGCTTTCCCACGCAGACGCTCGTCGTCCTGCTCCGAAATCGGAATCCGGAAGCCGCGGGCGCCAGGATTACCCGCACAGGGTTGCCTGCCCGCCTTCCCCCTTCTCGCCGGACGATAGGGAGAAATACGCTCCCGCGTCATGGCCGGCCGCCCATGCGGGTCCTCCACCGCGACCTGAAGGCGGGCGAGTTCAAGGTCCGCATCGAGAACCCCGACGACCTCTGGCACCTCTACAACCTCGCGCAGCCCGGGGACCTCGTGCGCGCGAGCACGTACCGTCGGGAGGAGGCGAAGGCGGACAAGATCCGCCCCGAGCGAATGGAGAAGGTCCGCGTGACCCTGACGGTCCGCGTGGAGAAGGCGGAGTTCCAGGCGTTCTCGGACCGCCTCCGGTTGAGCGGGGTCATCGTCGAGGGCCCGCAGGACCTCGGACAGCATCACACCCTCCTCCTCGGGGTCGACGACATCCTCACCCTGATCAAGGCGTGGAAGCCCCACGAGCTCCGGAGGCTCGACGACGCGGTCGCGGCCGCCCAGAAACCCCTCGTGTCCCTCCTTGCGATCGACGACGAGGAGGCCCTCCTCGCCCAACTCCGGCAGTACGGGGTGCGGGAACTCGCGACGATCCGGGCCCCGGGCCACGGGAAGATGTTCCCCTCGGGCGACACACGCCCGACGTTCTTCGAGGACGTCCTCCGGGCCCTCCAGACTTCCGAGCTCGGGGAGGCCCTCGTCGTCCTGGGCCCCGGCTTCACCCGGGACGCCTTCCGAGAGTACCTCGGGGAGAAGGCGCCGTCCCTCGTCGGGCGGGTCCATACCCACGGGACCTCGTATGCGGGGATGCGGGGGATCTACGAGGCCCTCAAGGCGGGGATCGGCTCCAAGGTGTTCGAGGAGAGCCGGGTGGCCCAGGAGACGCGCCTCGTCGAGCGGGTGCTCGAGGGGATCGCGACGAACGCCCCCGTCGCCTACGGACCCGCCCAGGTCGGCGAGGCCGTCGACGCGGGCGCGGCGGAAACCCTCCTCGTGAGCGATGCCGTCGTGCGGGACCCCGCCGTCGAGGACCTCATGCGGCGTGCGGAGGCGGCCCGGGGGGACGTCGTCCTCGTGAGCCGCCACCACGAGGCGGGGAAGAAGCTCGAGGCCCTCGGGGGCCTCGCGGCCCTCCTGCGATATTCGGTCGCCTGACCCCGGGGCTCACGCCCTGCCGCGGCTCTCCCCGCGGACGAGGCTCGCGGCGACGAGGTGGGCGATCCGCAGGGGCTCGGGCAGGGCCCCGCGGACCGTCGTGAGGGCGAGGGCCTCCCGAACCTCCGCGAGAGTCGCGCCGACCTGGGTCACGTACACGGGCCGATGCCTCGTGGGGACCTCCTCGAGGGGATGGCGCCGGAGGATCTCCCAGCGGTCCTCCCAGTCCTCGAACTTCCTCCGGAGGGCCCGCTCCATCGCAAAGAAGTCGGGCTTGTGCCGGGTGACCGTGGCGACGGGCACGCCCGCGTCCCCGTGGAGCCGGTCCACGTCAATCACGTTGAACCCGCCCACGGCGCTCCCGTCGACGAGGACCATCGCGAGGCCCTCCCGGTACCGGGACCTCCGGATCATCCCGCCGATCCGCTCCGTGGCGTCCCGGCCGTCGACCTGCGCTCGCGTCTGGAGGACCCCGTCGATGTACGACGGCGCCTGGACGACGACCCCGACGACGGGCACCTCCGCGTCCCCGAACCGGAAGGGCCCATCGTCGATCCCGAGGACGCGGGACTTCGGCTTCATGGCCCCTCAGACGAGTTTGAGGGAGCCCGTGACCTGGTCCACGAGCTCGTTGGGCCCCGGGCCGACGGCGAGGCACGTGACGGTGCCCGGCGGGAGCTCCGTCAGGCCCGCGTCCTCCACCAGGGCCGTCGGCAGGCCGAGGGCCCTCGCCCTCGCTCGGAGGCCGTGGAGCTCCGGGATCCCGGAGGCGCGCACGACGACCTTCTTCTGCCCCTCCGCGTACCACGCGGCGAACCAGCGACGGTGGCGCGCCTTCGCGTCGAGGGCGGCCATCACGCTCGCGTGGGCGACCTGGACCGCGAGTTTCCCGCGCGAGAGGTCGAGGTCCGCGCGCACGGCGACGACGAGCTTGTGGTCCATTCAATACAGCTCCGCGGCCCTCTCCTCCTCGAGCTTCCGGAGTTCCGCCTCGACCCCCTCGAGGTCCCGGCGGGCCGCGTCCCGCTTCTCCTCGTAGTGGGATCGGGCCTCCGCGGACTGGAGCCGCATCCTCCGTTCCGAGTCCGCGATCGCCCGCCGAAGGCGCTCCCGTCGCACGGCGAGGTCCTGGAGCCTCAGGCGGACCTTGTGGTCCCGCCGCTCCTCCGCGAGGAGGTCGGCGGGGCCCGGGGCGGGCGTCCGCGCGAGCGAGGGATGGAGACGGACCATCCACGGGTACGCGCCGCGCCACCAGCCGGCGACGAAGAACGCGGCCGTGAGGCCGAGGAGCCCCGCCGCGATGTTCACGTCCCGCACCTGCCCGAGCCCCGTGCCCGGGTCCACGCCGAGGGAGTTCAGGAGGAAGGACCAGAGGACCGTGACCGCGATGGAGAGGACGATCCCGAGTGTGACTCGGTAGAGCCCGTCGTACTCCCGGTCCAGCTCCCCTTTCCTCGGGTACAGGGCGTTCACGAGGACGTACCCGGGGAGGAGGAAGATGAGGAGGAGCGCCGCGACGACCTGCAGGGTCGCCAGGACCGCGTCGAGCACCGGTCGGCCAGCCTCCCGACTCTATTTGAACGTTGCGCGGTCCGCGCGCGGCACGCGAAACTCCTTAGCGCGGGTCGCCCCTTCCCAGGCCGGAGCCCACCCCATGGAGCGGAACCGGATCAAGACCCACATCCCCGGCCTCGACGAGGCCCTTCAGGGCGGCGTCCCGGAGGGGTTCGTCGTCCTCCTGTCCGGCGCGCCCGGGACGATGAAGTCCTCCCTCGCGTTCTCGATCCTGTACCAGAACGCCCTCAAGGAGGGCCGCAAGGGCGCGTACTTCACCCTCGAGCAGGGGAAGGACCTCCTCCTCGAGCACATGGCCGCCCTGGGGATGGCGGACGAGAAGGCCCTCGCCGGCTTGACCCTCCTCGACATGGGGAACATTCGGAAGAACCTCACGTTCCTCCAAGGCCGCGGGACCTGGCTCGAGCTCTTCAAGATGTACTGCAACAACGTGATGAAGGCGGACCCGATCTCCGTCCTCGTCGTCGACTCCCTCGACGTCCTCGAGACGATGGCGAAGATGCAGGACCGGCGCTCGGACCTGTACTTCCTGTTCGAGTGGCTCCGGGACCTCGGCCCCCTCACGATCCTCATCTCCGAGCGGCCCCTCGACCTGGGACCGTCCGCCCAGCCTCCCGACGAGGCGTACCTCGCGGACGGGATCGTGCACGTCGGGATGCACCCGACCGCGGACCTCTACATCCAGCGCCGCCTGCGGATCGTGAAGATGCGGTCCACGCGCCACGAGACCGGGTACTATGTCCTCTCGTGGGAGGACGGCGGCTTCGAGGTCACGAAGGCCGTCTCGGGCACGGGCTGAGCTCCAGGTGTGGGCGGCGCGAAATCAGTACCGGACCTGGGAACCTTCGCACAATGCCTTTATACCCCCCTGCCCCATGGAACGCTCCCTTCCCGAGAGGCCTCCCGCGGACGCGCCTCTCCCACCCACGCCCATGGTCCAGACCGCCCCCGTGCCCACGGCAGAGCCTCGCGCCCCGGAGCCCGCGACGATCCTCGTGGTCGAGGGGAACGAGGAGCACCAGGTCCTCAGCGTGGCCGCCCTCGGCCGCCGCGGCTTCCGGGTGTCCGTCGCGGACACGGGCGCGGAGGCTCTCCGGCTCCTCCAGCGCCATCCGTTCCAGGCCGTCGTCCTGTCCTCCAAGCTGCGGGACGCCTCGGGCCTCGAGGTCCTCCGGTCCCTCGTCCAGGTGCGGTCCGACGTCCCCGTCGTCTTCGTCGTACCCGAGGGGTCCGAGGAGATCGCGGTCCGCGCGATGGGCTCGGGGGCCTCGGGCCACCTCGTGAAGACGGCGCGGTACCACGAGCTCCTCCCCGTCGAGGTCGAGCAGCAGATCGCGAAGGCCCGGGACCGGACGCGGCTCGCCCAGCAACAGAAGGCCCTCGGCGAGGCCCAGACGCGGTTCCGGGAGTTCGTCGAGTCGTCCCGGGAACCGATCTTCGTGATCGACCCGACCGGGGCCTTCGTCGCCGCGAACGAGGCGATGGCGGTGGCGACGGGCTTCTCCCGGGAGGAGCTCCTCCGGCTGAACCTGTTCGACCTCCTCACCCCCCTGACGGACCCGGCGCCCGCCCGGCGGCTCGTCGACTCCATCTCGGGGGGACCCGCGAGCCCCCAGGAGTTCTCCCTCACACGGAGGGACAGCCAGGTCATCTACATCCACGTCACCCCGCACCTCGTCCGGAAGGCGGGCGAGGTCGTCGGGATCGAGGTCCTCGCGAAGGACATCACGGACCGCAAGCGCGCGGAGAACGAGCTCAAGAGCCTCTACAGCTGGCTTCGGGCGATCCACGAGGCGACGAACGAGGGGATCCTCCTCGCGGACCGCGACCTCCGGGTCGTCCAGTGGAACGCCCGCGCCCTCGAGCTGTTCGGCCTGGACCCGGGCTCGATGGTCGACCGGACCGCGGAGGACCTTTTCCGGGGCCTCGCGGCCCGGGCCGCCGATCCCCAAGCGGCCCTCGACGCCGTCGAGACGTACCGCGCGGACCCGGAGGCGACCTCTGAGGGGATCCTCGAGATCACCCGGCCCGAGCGACGGGTCTACCACCGGATCACGTCCCCAGTCCGGAACCCTGACGGCGCCCTCATCGGACGCCTCTGGACGTTCCGCGACATCACGGAGCGGCAGCGGGCGGAGCGGGTCGAGCGCGCGATCTACCGGATCTCGGAGGCGGCGACGGCCGCGAAGGACCTCCGCGCCCTGTACCGGTCCATCCACGAGATCGTCGCGGAGCTCATGCCCGCGAAGAACTTCTACATCGCGCTCCACGACCCGATCACGGAGACCCTCGATTTCCCCTACTTCGTGGACCAGAAGGAGCCGCCGCCCGGGCGCCAGCCCCTCGGGCGCGGCCTGACGGAGTACGTCCTGCGGTCGGGCAGGACCATCCTCGCCTCCCCCGAGACCTTCCAGGCCCTTCACGAACAGGGGGAGATCGACCTCGTGGGCCCCGACTCCCTGGACTGGATCGGGGTCCCCCTCGTCGCGGGCGAGCGGCCGATCGGCGTGCTCGCGATCCAGACGTACGAACCCGGGGTCCGGTACGGGCCGCGGGAGCGGGACATCCTCTCGTTCGTCTCATCCCAAGTCGCCATGGCGGTCCAGCGGCGCCTCGCGGAGCAGTCTCTCCGGGAGAGCGAGGCGCGGTTCCGGCGCCTCACGGAGAACGCGCAGGACCTCATCTACCGGTTTCGGGTCACGGAGCCTCGCGGGTTCGAGTACGTGAGCCCTGTCGCGACGCGGATGACCGGGTACACGCCCGAGGAGCACTACGCGGACCCCCAGCTCGGCTTCAAGATCGTCCACCCGGACGACCGCCCGATCCTCGAGCAGGCGATGGTCGCCGGCCCTCCGAGCGGCGAGCCGGTCACCCTCCGTTGGATTCGGAGGGACGGCTCGGTCCTTTGGACGGAGCAACGGAACGTCGCGATCCGGGACGAGGCGGGCCGCGTCGTCGCGATTGAAGGGATCGCGCGGGACATCACGGCCCGGATGGAGGTGGAGCGCGCGGTCCATGAGAGCGAGGAGCGGTACCGGCTCCTCGCCCAGGCCACGAAGGACGCGATCTGGGACTGGGACTTGGAGACGGACACCCTCATCTGGTCCGACGCGATCTACGAGATCCTCGGCTACTCCGCGGACGAGTCCCCGCCCACGGGCGCCTGGTGGGACTCCCTCATCCACCCCGGCGACCAGGAGCGGGTCCTCGGCAGGCTCTGGAAGTGCGTGCACGAGGGGCCGGACGCGTGGACCGCGGAGTATCGGATGCTCCGCAAGGACGGCACGTATGCCTTCATCCACGACCGCGGGTTCATCCTCCGGGGCGAGGACGGCCGCGGGAGCCGGATGCTCGGCTCCCTCTCCGACGTCACGGAGGCCGCGAGGACCCAGGAGGCCCTGCGCCGCCGGGACGCGACCTTGGCGGCCGTTGGCTTCGCCGCGGACCGCTTCCTCCGGAGCCCGGACTGGGGGTCGACCGTCGGGGAGGTCCTTCGGCGGCTCGGCGAGGCCACAGGCGCGGACGCCGTCCGCCTGTTCGAGAGCCGCCGGGACGCCGAGGGTCGGCTTTTCACGGTCCAGCGGTTCCGGTGGTCCCCACGGGAGGTGGACTCCCCCATCGACACGGCGGGCGAGGGGAGCCTGCTCTACCTGGACGGCGGTTTCTCCCGCTGGGCCGACATCCTCAGCCGAGGCGAAATCGTCCACGGCCACCTGAAGGACTTCCCGTCCGAGGAACGGGCGTTCTTCCAGTCCGTCGACCTCCGGACCGTCACGGCCGTCCCCATCCTCGTGGGGAACCAATGGTGGGGGCAGATCGGGTTCGACTTCTACGGGGAGGAACGGGATTGGTCGCCCCCGGAGCGGGAGGCCATCCGAGCCGCCGCGGGGACCCTCGCGGCCGCGATCGAGCGGGAGCGGGCGGAGGCGACGGTCCGGGACTCCGAGGAACGGTACCGGCTCTTGTTCGAACGGAACCCCCAGCCTATGTGGGTATTCGACCTGGAGACCCTTCGGTTCCTCGCTGTGAACGCGGCCGCGATCGAGCACTACGGGTACAGCCGCGAGGACTTCCTCGCGATGACGATCAAGGACATCCGGCCCGCGGAGGACGTCCCGCGGCTCCTGGAAAACCTGGCGCACCCCCGGGACGGCCTGGACCACGCGGGGGAGTGGCGGCACCGGAGGAAGGACGGGTCCATCATCGATGTGCAGATCACCTCCCATTCGATCGTCTTCGGGGGCCGGAGCGCGGAGCTCGTCCTCGCGACGGACATCACGGAGCGCCGGCGTGCGGAGCGCGCCCTCGACGAGAGCCGTCGGACCCTCGTGACCCTGATGAGCAACCTGCCCGGGATGGCCTACCGGTGCCTCAAGGAGCGGCCCTGGACGATGGAGTTCGTGAGCGAGGGCGCCCTCGCTCTAACGGGTTACCCACCGTCGGACCTCATCCGCAACCGCCGCGTCGCCTTTGCCGACGTGATCCACCCTGAGGACCGGGATCGCGTGTGGGACGAGGTCCAGGCCGCCCTCCGTGAGCGCAAGCCATACCAGCTTCAGTACCGGATCCGAACGGCCGCCGGGGGGGAGAAATGGGTCTGGGAGCAGGGCCGCGGGATCGCCCGGCCCGACGGCTCCGTCGAAGCCCTCGAGGGATTCGTCACGGACGTGACGGAACGCCTCCGGACCCGATTTGAGCTCGAGCGGTCGGAGCGTAAGTTCCGCGCCCTCTTCGAGGCGGCCGCAGAGGCGATCGTCCTCATCGACACGAAGGGCAAGATCCTCGATGTGAACCCGGCCGGGGAGGCTCTCGCCCGGCGGGCGCGCACGGACCTCGTGGGCCACAACCTCGGCGAGTTCTTCCCGCCCGACGAGTTGCCGCGGGCGCGGGAGTATCTCAAGGGGCTCCTCGCGGGGACGCCGTTCCAGGAGCCGTTCGAGACGGCGATCCTCACGCCCGAGAGCGGGCCCCGGATCGTCGAGGTGCGGTCCCGGGTCATCCGCCAGGCGGCCGCGGAGACGTACCTCGAGCAGGTCGTCCGGGACGTCACGGAGGAGCGGGAGATGCAGCGGCGGCTCCTCCAGAGCGAGCGCCTCGCGTCGATCGGCCAGCTCGCGGCCTACGTCGCCCACGAGATCAACACGCCCCTCACGAACATCTCCCTCCTGGCCGCGGGGATCTCCCGCCGGGTCGACGACCCCGAGGTCCAGGCGAAGCTCGAGAAGCTGAACGTCCAGCGGCGCCAGGCGGCCGCGATCATCTCCGACCTCCTCAAGTTCACGACCCGCCGGGACGTGAACGCCGTGGAGACGGACCTCCAGGAGGTCCTCGAGGCTACGATGGAGCAGGTCGTGCCGTACCACAAGCCGGGCGTCGTCGTGGACCTCGAGCCCTCCCCCGGGTCTGTCCTCGTCCGAGCCGACCCCCTCCAGATCCAGGAGGTCTTCGTGAACCTCCTCAAGAACGCCCTCGACGCCACAGAGCGCGGGTCCGTTCGGGTCCGCGTGAGCGACCGGGGGGAGACGGTGGCGGTCTCGATCGAGGACACGGGGTCGGGCATGACCCCCGAGGTCCGGGCCCGCCTGTTCGAGCCCTTCTTCACGACGAAGAAGCTGGGGGAGGGGACCGGCCTGGGCCTGTCCCTCAGCCAGGCGATCGTCGCGGCCCACGGGGGAAAGATTGAAGTCGAGTCGGAGGTTGGGAAGGGGACGAAGGTGACGGTCCTCCTGCCGTGGAGGGAGGCGCATGAAGATCCTCGTCGCCGATGACGATCCAACGATCCGCTCCGAGCTCTCCGAGCTCCTCCGGGAGGACGGCCATGAGGTCGACACGGCGGCGGACGGCCGCGAGGCGATCCAGCGGATCGAGACCCAGGCCTACGACGCGGCCCTCCTCGACCTCGTGATGCCCCGCTCGACGGGCCTCGATGTCCTCCGGCGGGCCGCCGTCGTCTCCCCCCGGACTGCGGTCATCATGATCACGGGCCAGGGGACGATCGACACGGCCGTGGAAGCGATGAAGGCCGGGGCCGTCGACTTCATCGAGAAGCCGCCCGAGATCGAGGCGATCCAGAGGTCCCTCCGGGCCCTCTCCGAAGAGCGGAGGGCGTGGGAGCTCCTCGCGCCTGCGGCCGCTCCTGAGGCCGTGAAGGGCGTCCTCGAGGACGCCGCGCGCCGGAAGGCCCTCCTCGCCTTCGTGGGGCCGGGGGCCGCCCCGCCCAAGGGTGCGGGTCGAGTGCTCCGCCTCGATGAGGACCCTCGTCCCCCCGACACGTTCGCCCCGAACCAACTCTACCAGATCAACGCGGCCGTGGAGGCCCACCTGGCCGGGGTCGCGAACCCCGTCGTCTTCGCCGCGGGCCTCACCCCCCTCGAGACCCTCCACGGCCCGGACGACGTCCGCTCCTGGATCCGCCAGATCGCGCAGCGGTGCGAGGCCCGCGAGGGGACCCTCGTCCTCGGCCCTCGGGAGGCGTCCCTCGCCCCGGATGCGGGCCCCGCGGGCCTCTCCGTCGACGAAGGCCTCCAGGGGATGCTCGAGTCCCTCGCGAACCCCACCCGGAGGGCCATCGTCTCGTACGTCTTCGCGTCAGGCCCGTCCGCGTACTCCGCGATCCTCAGGCAGAACTTCGTCGACTCGTCCTCCAAGCTGTCGTTCCATCTCCAGAAGCTCCAGGCGGACCGGCTCCTCACGAAGGGGAGCGGCGGGGCCTACGTCCTCACCGAGGACGGCCGCCGGGCGTGGCGGGTCGTGAGGGCCCTCCGGGACGAACGGCGGCGGCCCGCGGTCCTCCTCGCGCCCCCCTGAGTCCCACCCCCTCGGCCTCGCCTGTCAACGGCTCTCTACCACACCCTATAAATGGGCTTCCACGGATGGGTTCTCGAGAGAGCGGATGACGGCCGCAAAGACCCCGGGAGTCAGGCCTCGAGTCCTCGTGGTCGACGACGACCGCGGGATGCGGGAGAACCTCTCTGAGCTCCTCGCCTCCGCCGGATACGACGTCGTGACGGCCTCAAACACGAACGATGCGCTCACGGTGATCGCCTCGGGGGACGTGGACCTCCTGCTCACGGACCTCCGGATGCCCGGGCCCAACGGGCTCGAGCTCATTCGGTCTGCGCGCCAACGGCGCCCGGACCTGCGGGCCATCCTCATGACGGCCTTCGGGAACGGGTTCACGGAGGTCGAGGTCGTCCGCCGCGGGGGGATCGGGTACCTTCAGAAGCCTTTCGAGGCGGACGAGGTCACGGGGCTCGTGGACCGGATCCTCTCTCTCGACGGGGAGTGAAGCGACATGGAAGCCCTGCACGTGAGCCAGACCGTGATGGACGAGTACTCCGCGAGGATCCTCCTCGGGACCTTCGACCGGGCCGTCTCGGCCCTTGAGCTGAGCCAGCGCTTCCGCATCCCCATCGCCGCCTGCTACCGGCGGATCCGGCAGCTCGAGCAGATGGGCCTCGTGTACTGCGAGAGGGAGCTCCCCTCCCGGAACGGGAAGGGTCTCCAGCTGTTCCGTTCCCGCCTCAAGTCCGTGCGGATCGCCCTCGAGGAGGGCCGCCTTCGCGCTCAGGTCCTCATGGACGGGCCGTCCTCCGAACCCCTCGCCTCGGAACAGGTCCTCAACCTTTCGGAACGTCGCGCGTGAGCCGCAATCTTTCTTAGCACGCCGCGCGATGGCCGCCCATGGCGGACGCGCGCGTGACCCTCGCGGACCTCCGGCAGCGCATCCAGGCGTTCGTCGATGCCCGGGGCTGGGACCAATACCACAACCTGAAGGACCTCGCCCTCGCCCTCAGCATCGAGGCTTCGGAGCTCCTCGAGCTCTTCCTCTGGCGCCCTCCGCCCGAGCCCGCCTCCCTGTCCCCGGAGGATCGGGAGCGGATCGCGGAGGAGCTCGCGGACGTCGTGATCTACGCCCTCCACCTCGCGAATGCCCTCGAGGCGGACGTCTCCGACGCGGTCCTCCGGAAGATGGAGAGGAATGAGGGCCGCTTCCCCGCGTCCCCTACCGCGGGCCCGTGAGGCCCTCAAGGCGGTCCGCGGTCACGAAGCTCTCCCCGAACCGGAGGGCTCGGAGCCCCGCGTAGGCAATCCCCGCGAGCGGCTCCAGGTTCACGACGTCCTCCAGGTTGTACTCGAGGAGGAGGTCGAGGGCGGATCCGTCCCCGCGCTCGTACGCACGCCAGAGGCGGACCGCGTCGAATCCGCCGAGGCCTTGGGTGGCCTCGGACCTCGGGAGGCCGACCCGGCGCTCGATCCTCTTGAGGCCGCCCTGGAACCCGAGGCGACGCAGGGGATAGAGGAGGTCCACGTGGATCTGGTCAAGCCGCATCCGCGGGAACGCGGCCCGAAGGAAGGGTACGTCGAACCGCGCCCCGTTGAACGTCACGAGGAGCTTCGCGCCGTCGAGGGCCTCGGGCAGCTCCTCGAGGTTCGCGCCCCGGACGAAGGACATCGTCCGGCGGCCGTCGTACAGGCCGACGACGGTCACAGCGTCCCGGCCCGCGGAGAGCCCCGTCGTCTCGATGTCCAGGTAGGCGATCCGATCCCCGAACTCTGGGAGGGCGCGCCAGTGCTCCCGCGGGGGCAGGTTCGCCGCAAAGTACCGGTACCGTCCGTCATGGAGGGCCGCCTCGGACCGCTCGACCTCCCGCCCCACGGTCTCCGCGAGTCGACGTGGCAGGTCGTCCGGGAGGCCGCGGCGGCGGACGTCCTGCCACGAGCGCACCCCTGTGCGCCAGAGCCGCGCCTCCGTCCTCTCGCCCACGCCGGGGATGTGGAGGAACGTCTCGCGCAGCATGGAGGGCGGGAGCGGTCCGCGGGAGATAGCCCTTGCGGGGACTCCCGCGGATCGTCGCGCAAAACCCTTATCCCGAGGGGTCCCATCGCCGCGCGTGTTCGAGGTCCGGGAGCGGGACGGCCTCGCCCGCATCGGTGTGCTGGAGACTCGGCACGGACGCGTCCGGACGCCCGCGCTCCTCCCCGTCGTGAACCCGAACCGGCCCATCATCCCGCCGCGGGAGCTCGCGGAGCGGTTCCGCGCGGAGATCCTCATCACGAACGCGTACATCCTCGGCCAGGGAGAGTTGCGGGAGAAGGTCCTTCACGAGGGGGTCCGGACGTTCCTCGACTTCCCGGGGGCCGTGATGACGGACTCCGGCGCCTTCCAGTCCCACGTCTACGGGGACGTCCGGGTGACGAACGCAGAGGTCATCGAGTTCCAGCGGGCGATCGGCTCGGACCTCGGGACGATGCTCGACCCCTTCTCGGAGCCCGAGCACGACCACGCGCGCGCCCTCGCGGACGTCGAGGAGACGGTCCGCCGCGCCGCAGAGGCGGATCGGATCAAGGGGGACCTCGCCCTCGTCGGGGCCGTCCAGGGGGGCCTCCACGAGGACCTCCGGGAGCGGTGCGCCCGGGAAGTCTCGTCCCTCGGGATCGCCATCGCGGCGATCGGCGGGGTCGTGCCCCTCCTTGAGTCGTACCGCTTCGCGGACCTCGCGCGGGTCATCCTCGCCTCGAAGCGTGGGCTCGATCCCTCGAAGCCCGTCCACCTGTTCGGCGCGGGCCACCCCATCGTGTTCCCCCTCGCGGCCCTCCTCGGGTGCGACCTCTTCGACTCCGCGTCGTACGCGAAGTACGCCCGGGACGGGCGGATGATGTTCCCCGACGGGACCCGCCGGGCGACGGACCTCGTCGACGCGGGTTGCGCCTGCCCCGCGTGCGCGTCCCACGGGATCGAGGGGGTCGCGCGGGACGAGAGGCTCCTCGCGGAGCACAACCTCCGCGTGTGCTTCGCCGCGATCGGGGAGGTCCGGCGGGCGATCGCCGCCGGGGAGCTCTGGGAGCTCGTCGAGCGGAGGGCCCGCGCCCATCCCGCCCTCCTTGACGCCCTCCGGGAGCTCCGGCGGCACACGGACGTCCTCGAGGAGGCGGAGCCCCTCTCGAGGCGCGGCGCCCTCGAGTACGTGGGCCCGGAGACGGCCCATCGGCCGATCCTCGCGCGGTACCGGAGGCGGCTCCTCGAGCGCCACGCGCCCCCGCCCGCGAAGGGACTCCTCGTCCTCCCCGAAGGGGACCGCCCCTACTCGGACCGGCGCGCTGCGATTGTCGAGCGGGCCCTTCGGGTCGCGGACGTCCACGTCGTTGTCAAGTCCCTCTGGGGACCGGTCCCCCTGGAGCTGGACCACGTGTGGCCCCTCTCCCAGTCCCTCATCCCCGAGCGCGCGGACCTCGAGGCCCTCGAGGCGGCGGAGGTCTTCTTCCGGGAGTGGGCCGCGGGCGCGGGATACCCGTTCGGTCTCCTCTGGGAGGGTCCCGGGTCCCTCGAGGAGCTCGCCCGAAGGGCCCCGGGTCCGCGGGCGGTCGACTGGAACGCCCTCCGCGTCCGGGCGACGGCGGACCTCCAGTTCGGCCGCGGGGCCGCGGACGCCCTGCTCGCGGGGGACGTTCGGCTCGTCGTGTCGAAGAACACGGGGAAGGTCCGCAACGTCGTCGTGGACGGGGAGCACGTCCTGTCCCTCCGCGCGGAGGACGGCTACTTCACCCTCAAGGCCGCGGGCGCGCGCCGGCTCCGGGCGACCTTCCCCGCCCCACGGCTCCGGATCGTCGTCGATCCCGACGCGGTCCCGTTCCACCGCGAGGGGAAGAACGTCATGGCGAAGTTCGTGCGGGACGCGGACCCGGGGATCCGCCCCGGGGACGAGGCGATCGTCGTGGACCCCTCGGACGAGGTTTGTGCGGTCGCCCAGGCCGCGATGAACCGGAGGGAGATGCTCGCCTTCAGGCGCGGGGTCGCCGCCCGCGTGCGGGAGGGCGTACCGCCTCCGACGTCCGCTCCGCCACGCTGACGCAGGCGAGGTAGTCGTCGAGGGTGTGGAGGAGGCTCAGGGGGCCGTCCGCGGCGGCCGTCGCCGTGATTGTCGAGCCGTTTCGGCGCGTCCGGACGTAGCCGTCGTCGTCCGGCCGAACGGACGAGGCGATCGCGTCGGCCTCCCGGGCGGTCCGGAAGCGGAGGGTCAGGGTCGCGCGGCAGCGCATGGCATAGCCCCGGGCAGATTCGAACTGCCGTCGCGGGTTCCAAAGACCCGAATGCTTGACCGCTACACCACGGGGCTGGGCCACGGATTCCCGGAGCCGTATAAAGCCCATTCCCCATCGCCGTCACGCGGTGAGCACGAGCGGCTGCGCCGTCAGGCGGCCCAGGAGGTGGACGGACGTCGCGCCCTCGATATCGACGTCGACGAACGCCCCGAGGGGCGCGGGTTCGCGGAGGACGACTTGGCGGTACTCCGGCGTCCGCGCGAGGAGGGTCCCACTCTTCCCCGGCTCCGAGACGAGGGCCTCGACCTCCCGGCCGACCCACGCCTCGTTCCGTTCCCGTCCGATCGCGAACCGAAGGCGGGTGAGCCGGCGGGAGCGCTCCTTCACGCGCCAGCCGACGACCGGATCCGGGAGGGACGCGGCCGGCGTCCCCGCGCGGGGTGAGAAGCGGGTCACGTTCACGATGTCCGGTTTCGTCCGGCGGACGAGGTCCATCGTCTCGTCGAATTGTGCCTCCGTCTCCCCGGGGAACCCCACGATGACGTCCGTCGAGAGGGTCAGGTCGGGGAACACGGACCGGAACTTCGCGACGATCGTCCCGAACTCCGCCACGGAGTACTCGCGCCGCATCGCCGTGAGGATTTCGTCGGAACCGCTCTGGGCGGGCAGATGGAGGAACGTGAAGATCTTCCGGGAAGCGTACGCGTCGACGAGCGCGTCGAGGATGGGGAGGACGGTGAGGGGATCCATCATCCCGACCCGGACCCGGAAGTCCCCCGGGATCCCGTCGATGGCACGGAGGAGGCCCGCGAGGTCCGTGCCCGTGTCGATCCCGTACGCGGCCGTGTCCTGCCCCGTGAGTTTGATCTCGCGGGCCCCGTGCTCGACGCGACGACGGACTTGGGCAACGAGGGACTCGACGGGGTATGACGACACCCGCCCGCGGGCCACGCGGGTGATGCAGTACGTGCAACGACCCGCGCATCCCTGCGCGACGGGCACGATCGCGTCGTGCCATCCGAGCCCCTGGGCCTCGAGGTCCGCCGCGCGGTCCCCGCACGCGGTGCCGCCCTGGAGGAGCTCCACGATCTCGGGCCATCGTCGCGGCGGGAGGAGCATCGCCCGCGGGACGAGGGCGCGGACGCGGTCCCTTTGGGCCGCCGCCATGCAGCCCGCGACGACGAGAGGCTTCCCGAAGGCCTCGAGGGCCGTCATCCGGCGGGCCATCCTTCGCTCCGTCGCCTCAACGACCGTGCACGTGACGAGGACGTGGGCGTCCGCGTCCTCCTCGGACGACGTCAGGGCGTGGCCGCGAGCCGCGAGGACCTCCTGCATGAGACGGGCCTCCCCATAGTTCTGGGTGCAGCCGTACGCCTCGAGGTAGACCTTCACGCGCCGTCGCCAACGCGATGGGGGTATTTTCCTCTTGTGCGGGGACGCCAGATTCTTGTAGGCGCCCGCCCATGCCAAGCTTGATGGAGGGCGACGAGCGGCCGGACACCGGGATGGCCGTCGTCACGAAGAGCGTCGGCCGACTGTTCCCGGGCCCGACCGTGTATCGGAAACCTCTCGCGCCCAAGGGACCGTGGTTCGCGGCGAGTCTCTCGTTCCTCGTCCCGGGGCTCGGGGAGATTTATGCGGGGCGTTGGAGGCGCGGCCTCGTCGGCCTCCTCGCGACGGTCGTCCTCTGCCTCGTGAGCTTCCCCGTCGGGTTCGCCCCGCTCTACCTCCTGCTCATCGGCGGCCTCGCCTCCTCCCCCGGGCCTCCCCCTTTCGAGTTCGTCTTCGTGCCCTGGGCGGCCCAGGCCCTCGGGCCCGTCGCGGCGCTCGCGTTCTTCCTCGGCATCCCCGTGGGCTTTTACGTCTGGATCTCATCGACGATCGCAGGATACTCGGGCGCCCTTGCGTTCAACGAGACCCATCCGCCGAAGGAGTGCCCCCGCTGCGGCGCCCGATCGGCCTGGAATGCGCGTATGTGCCCGCGGTGCGCGGAGCCGTTCCCCGATGTCACGGGACGACCGCTGTTCTTGCAGACGTAGCCCGACCGATCCGTGAGAGAACCCTTATCCGCGGGAAGCCCGTTCCGGGCCTCAATGGAATCCGAGCCCCCTCCGCCGCCTCCCGAACGACCGTCCCGCTCCCCCGAACACGAGCTCCGAGACCGGGCGAAGGCGGCGAAGCTGCGTCACAGGGCGGCGAAGGCCCGCCTCAAGGCGAAGCGGCTCGAGGAGCATTCCCGCCTCCTGAGCGAGCGGGCGTCCTCGTGGGAGACCCGCGCGGACGAGCTCGACGGCGTCGTGAGGCCGCCGCCTCAGGCGCCCCTGGACGAGTGACGCGACGCGGGCGGGACCGGCACCTGGAGGTTCGGCGGGAGGGCCGTCCCCCGGGTCACGACCTCGTTCACGTACTCGACCTCGAGGACCCACGAGAGGACGGGACTACCCGTCTTCGTCAGCTTGCACATGACCCATCCCGTCCTCCCCATGCCGCGTCCGCGCACTTAATCGTTTGTCAAGTACGGGCCGCGCCAAAGGTTCTTGTGTCCCGGGGACCTCAGGACCGCCGTGAGACGATGAAGGGGATCGTCGCGCCGGACGTGGAAGCGTACATCGAGCGCCTCGCGGACCGCGGGGACGCGGCCCTGCGCGAGGTCGAGCGTCAAGGGACCTCGGAGGGATGGCCCATCGTCGGGCCCGCGGAAGGGAGCCTCCTCCATGTCCTCGCCCTCGCCGTCGGCGCGCGGCGGATCCTCGAGCTCGGGACCGCGATCGGCTACTCGGGCACCTGGCTCGCGAGGGCCCTCTCGGAGGACGGCGAGCTCGTGACCGTCGAGGGCGACCCGGACACGGCGAAGATCGCGCAGACCAATTTCGGGCAGACGGGCGTCGCCTCAAAGGCGCGGATCCTCGTCGGGATGGCGGAGGAGGTCCTCGAGGACCTCGAAGGCCCCTTCGATCTCGTGTTCAACGACATCGACAAGGCCGGATACCCGGCGGTCCTCGAGCCCTGCGTCCGAAGGCTCCGCGTGGGTGGCCTCCTCGTGACGGACAACGTCCTCTGGGGCGGCGACGTCGCGCGCAAGGGGCGGTCCGCGGAGACGCGCGCAATTCGGGAGTACAACGAGCGGCTCGCGAAGGACCCGCGGATGGTCGCCGTCATCCTTCCCCTCCGGGACGGGGTGTCCGTCGCGATGAAGATCCGGGACTGACGCACCGTTCCCGGCTCGCGATCCCCACGAGGGTTAATAGTCCTCTCGGGCATCGCTGGGCCCGATGGCCCACGCCCCGCGGCGGGAGCACCTGTTCATCGAGACGGACGGGCAGGTGTTCCTCGTCGAGGACGCCGGCCGGCTCCGCTTCCCGCGGAAGGGGGAGCGCCTCCCGTTCCGCACGGTCCCCCAGGGGACGATTGCGTTCGAGGGGGACGTCGTCCACCGCCGGAAGCCCGTCCTCGAGCGCCACCCCGACGAGTGGCTCGGGCGGGATGCGATCTTCGACCGGGACGACGTGGACGGCCTCGTGAAGCGGGCGATTTACACGACCCTGATCCGGTGTGTCTCCGAGGTCGTCCTCTCGAAGGGGCCGCGGGTGCTCATGGTCAAGGCCGTCCGCGGGTTCTCGAAGGGCCACTGGAACCTCCCGGGCGGCTTCATGGACTACGGGGAGGGACCCGAGGCGGGCGTCGAGCGGGAGGCGGAGGAGGAGATCGGCGCGGACGTCGTCCTCGACGGCCTCCTGAGCACGTACGTCTCCGGGTTCCCCGGGAAGCCGTCGTACACCCTCGGCTTCGTGTACCGCGGCCGCGTGCGGTCGGAGTCCTTCCACCTCAAGCCCGACGAGATCGAGGAGGTCGGTTGGTTCACCGTCGACAAGGCCCTCACCCTGACGCGGAACCCGTTCGCGAAGTGGGGGCTCATCGACTTCTTCTTGCAGTCCCCGGAGGCCCGTCGTGCCCTCCGCGTGCGCCGCCACGGCCTCGCGTCCCCGCGGAGGCCCGTCGTCCGACCGACCATCTTCCTCGATCGGGACGGGGTCATCAACCGCGGCCGGCCGGGCTACGTCCGCACGCCGGACCACTTCGAGTTCCTCCCCGGGGCCCGTGAGGGGATGCGGCTCCTCCAGGACGCGGGATGGAGGCTCGTCGTCGTGACGAACCAGGACCCCACGGGATGGAAGCTCGTCCCCGAGCGGCAGCTCCGCCGGATTCACGAGCGGATGCTCGCGGGCCTTCGAGGCGCCGGTGTGGGGCTCGACGAGATCTACTACTGCCCGCACCACGTCCTCAGCGACTGCGCCTGCCGGAAACCCCGCCCAGGGATGCTCCTCGCCGCCGCGCGGGACCTCGGGGTCGATCCTCGGCGGTCCTGGATGGTCGGGGACAAGGTCCTCGACCTGGAGACGGGCCGCGCGTTCGGATGCCGAACCGCGTGGGTCGGGCCCCGGTCTTGGCGGGCCCGGTTCCGGAAGGAGGCCGCCGCCCTGGGTCCGGACGTCGTCGCGGACGACCTCCTCCGCGCGGCCCGGACAATCGTGCGGCGCGACGCCCCGGCCCGAGGCCGTCGCGCGACAAGATGAAAGCCCCGGCGCGCGATGGGCCGCCGGGTCATTCCATGGTCCAGGACTACGGGATCTTCGTCGGAGGCGGGTGGCGGAGGTCGAAGGGGAAGCGCCTCGAGACCCGGAACCCCGCGACGGGGGAGGTCCTCGGCACGTTCCCCCTCGCGACCAAGGAGGAGCTCCACGCGGCCGTGAAGGCCGCGAAGGACGCGTTCGAGGGGTGGCGGAAGACCCCCGCCCCGCGACGCGGCGAGCTCCTCCTCGAGGCCGCGCGGATCTTCCGGAGCAAGAAGGAGGACCTCGCGCGGACCGTGACGGGGGAGATGGGGAAGATCCTCGCAGAGGGCCGCGGGGACGTCCAGGAGGTCATCGACTTCCTCGAGTACGCGGCCGGCGAGGGGCGGAGGATGTTCGGGGCGACGGTCCCGTCGGAGCTCCCGAACAAGATGTGCCTGACCGTCCGCCTCCCCGTGGGCCCGGTCGGCCTCATCACGCCGTGGAACTTCCCCATGGCGATTCCCGGATGGAAGAGCGGCGCGGCCCTGATCGCGGGCTGCCCGATCGTCCTCAAGCCCTCGTCCCTCACGCCCCTCTGCGCGGCGCGGTTCGTCGAGGTCCTCGACGAGGCGGGCTTCCCGCCGGGCGTCGTGAACCTCGTCACGGGAGCCGGGCCCGTCGTGGGGGACGGCCTCGTGGCCCACCCGGACATCCGGGCGGTCTCTTTCACGGGCGGGGTCGAGACGGGCCGCCGCGTGTACGAGAGCGCCGCGAGGAAGATGATCAAGGTCGGGCTTGAGCTCGGTGGGAAGAACGCGATCCTCGCGATGGACGACGCGGACCTCGGCCTCTTGATGGACGGGGTCCTGTTCGGGGCCTTCGGCACCGCGGGCCAGCGGTGCACGGCGACGTCCCGGCTCATCGTCCACCGGCGTATCTACGATCAGGTCGTCGACGAGCTCGTCGACCGGGTCGCGAAGCTGAAGGTCGGCGACCCCCTTGACGCGGCCGTCGACATGGGCCCTGTGGCCTCCCCGGAGCAGGAGCGGAAGGTCCTCGAGTACGTCGACCTCGGCCGGAAGGAGGGGAGCAAGCTCCTCGCGGGCGGGACGAAGCTCCGGGGCGGGCCGTACGACCGGGGGTTCTTCCTGGCCCCTACCGTCTTCGCGGTGGGCCGGACCTCCCGGCTCGCCCAGGAGGAGATTTTCGGTCCCGTCCTGAGCGTCCTGCGGGCCAAGGACTACGACGACGCGGTGGCGATCGCGAACTCAGTCCGGTATGGGTTGAGCTCGTCGATCTACACGAACGACCTGCGGTGGGCCTTCCGGGCCATGCAGGACCTCGAGGCCGGCATCACGTACGTGAACGCGCCGACGATCGGCGCGGAGGTCCACCTCCCCTTCGGCGGCACGAAGGAGACGGGGCCGACGGACACCCGAGAGGCCGGGACGACGGCCCTCGAGGAGTTCACACACTGGAAAACGGTCTACGTGGACTACTCAGGACGGCTCCAGAAGGCGCAGATCGACACGGCGCGCCTGACGGGCGGGTGAGGATGCTCTTTCGTCACGGGTCCGCGGCCTAGCCGCCCCCGCTCCCGAGGAGGTCCTTGCTCGGCTCCGTGAGGTGCTTCGGGTCGAGGACCCGCTCCGCCTCCTCCGGCGAGAGGATCCCCTTCTCGATCACGATCTGCTTGACCGTCTTGCCCGTCTGGCCGGCCTCCTTCGCGATCTCCGCGGCCTTCTCGTAGCCGAGGAGCGTGTTCAGCTTCGTCGCGATCGCGGGGCTCGACTCCGCGTACTTCGTCATCACCTCGACGTTCGCGGTGATCCCGTCGATGCACTTGTGGGCGAGGACCCGCGCGACGTTCGCGAGGAGCTCGATGCTCTCCTGGAGCCTGTGGGACATCATGGGCATCATCGTGCACAAGTCGAGGTTCGAGTGGCTGTTCCCGACGACGATGGCCATGTCGTTCCCGATGACCGTCGCGGCGACCTGCATCGTCGCCTCCGGGATCACGGGGTTCACCTTACCGGGCATGATTGACGACCCGGGCTGGACCGCGGGGAGGTTGATCTCCCGGAGGCCCGTGTGGGGCCCCGACGCGAGCCAGCGCAGGTCGTTCGCGATCTTCATCATCGACACGGCGACCGTCCGGACGGCGCCGCTCGCCTCGACGACCGCGTCTTGGGCCGCCTGGGCCTCGAAGTGGTTCTCCGCGACCCGGAACTGGGTCCCCGTCGCGGCCCCGACCTTCTGGACGACCTTCCCCGGGAAGTCCGGGTGCGCGTTGATCCCCGTTCCGACTGCGGTCCCGCCGATTGCGATCTCCCCGAGGGACGACCGGGCCGCGGTCACCCGCCGGATCCCGTGGTCGATCTGGGACACGTAGCCGGAGAATTCCTGGCCCAGGCGGATCGGCGTCGCGTCCATGAGGTGCGTCCGGGCGGCCTTCACGATGGGGTCGAACTCCTTCGCCTTCTTCGCGAGGCTGTCCTCGAGCTCGCGCAGGGCGGGGAGGAGGTCCTGGTCGATCGCGAGGAGCGCGGCGACGTGGATCGCCGTCGGGATGACGTCGTTGGAGGACTGGCCCATGTTCGCGTGGTCGTTCGGGTGGACGAGCCCCTTCTCCCCGAGCTTCACCCCGAGGATCTCGTTCGCCCGGTTCGCGAGGACCTCGTTCGCGTTCATGTTCGAGGACGTGCCGGATCCCGTCTGGAACACGTCGAGGGGGAACTGGGCGTCGAGCTTCCCTTCCATGACCTCTTCTGCGGCCTTCACGATCGCCTTCCCGAGCTTCGAGTCCAGGAGGCCGAGTTCCATGTTCGTCTCCGCGGACGCCTTCTTGATGAGCCCGAGGGCGTAGATGAACCGCCGCCCGAAGTGGATCCCGCTGATCGGGAAGTTCTCGATGGCCCTCTGGGTCTGCACGCCCCAGTACGCGTCCTTGGGAACCTTCAGCTCGCCGAGGAAGTCCTTCTCCACACGGTGCTCTGGCATCGCCGCTCGCCCGGCCGCGTGAGAAGGGCGGGTTCCTATTAACCTTCCCGTACCGGTGGAATATGTACTCCACGGCGGGAGGGTAGAAATCCACGGGGGCCTGAGGGGGGCCGAGGTGGAAGCGTTGCGCACCGTCTCCGTGGACCAGGTCCGAGACACGGTCCGGGACCTCTACACGGCAGCCTGCGTCGTCGTGAACCCCGAGCTCAAGCGGGCGTACGAGAAGGCCCGGGACGAGGAGCCTTCTCCCATGGGCCGGGAGATCCTCTCCATGCTCGTCGAGAACGTCGAGCTCGCGGAGCGGGAGCGGCTCCCCATGTGCCAGGACACGGGGATCGCGATCGTGTTCCTCGAGATCGGCGAGGAGGTCCGCTTCGACCGCCTGGGTCTCGTGGACGCCGTCCACGAGGGCGTGAGGCAGGCCTGGAAGGGGGCCCTCCTCCGGGCGTCCCTCGTGAAGGACCCCCTGCGCCGCGGGAACACGGGGGACAACACCCCCGCGATGGTCCACGTGGACCTCGTCCCCGGGGACCGCGTGACGATCCGGGTCGGCGCGAAGGGGACGGGCGCGGAGAACATGTCGAAGACGAAGATTATGAGCCCCTCGGCGGGGGTCGAAGGCGTGAAGAAGTTCCTCCTGGAAACGGTCCAGGCCGCGGGCCCGAACGCGTGCCCGCCGCTTGTCCTCGGGGTCGGCGTGGGCGGGAACTTCGAGGAGGTCACCCTCCTCGCGAAGAAAGCCCTCTACCGCCCGCTGGGCCAGCCCCACCCGGACCCCTACTACGCGGACCTCGAGCGCGCCTGGCTCCAGGCCGTGAACCGTCTCGGCGTCGGGCCCCAGGGGCTCGGCGGCCGGACGACGGCGCTCGCCCTCCATATCGAGGCGAAGCCGTGCCACATCGGGGCCCTCCCCGTCGCGGTGAACATCGACTGCCACGCCCACCGGCACAAGGAGGCGGTCCTGTGACGAACGCCGTCCGGCTGCGGCCGCCGCTCTCCGAGTCCGAGGTCGTCGAGCTCGAGGTCGGGGACCGCGTAAGCCTCTCGGGCCCGATGTACGGGGCTCGGGACGCGGCCCACAAGAAGATGGTGGACCTCCTCGACCAGAAGAAGCCCCTCCCCGTGGACCTCCGCGGGCACGTGATCTTCTACGTCGGACCGACGCCCGCGCCGCCTGGGAAGCCGATCGGCTCCGCGGGTCCGACGACGTCCCTCCGGATGGACCCGTACGCGCCCCGGATGTACGAGTACGGGGTCCGCGCGACGGTCGGGAAGGGGAACCGCGGGCAGCCGGTGATCGACGCCCTCGTGAAGCACCGGGCCGCATACCTGATCGCGATCGGGGGCCTCGGCGCGACCCTCGCCCAGCAGATCCGGAGCGCGAAGGTCGTCGCGTACCCGGAGCTCGGGACGGAGGCCCTGTGGGAGTTCCAGGTCGAGGACTTTCCCGCGATCGTCGCGAACGACGCCCGCGGGAGGGACATCTTCAGGGAAGGGCAAGAGCTCTGGGCGAAGCGCCTCGCCGTCGCGTGAAGGTCCCCGGCCGGTTTCGTATCCTCCGAAAAGGGACAGCCGGTCCCCTCCCTTTCTTTCGGGGTGGGTGTCACTGGCGAGGGTGACAAGGTATAATATAAAGGCGTTATATTCTGTGGACCCAAGGGTCGGCGGGGACCCTACCAGGAGCGTCCGCATGCCCAGCGGCACCCACGCGGAGACGATCATCGACGAAGAGCGTTCCTGCCCGGAGTGCGGGAGCGAGCACCTCGTGCGGGACTACGCGCGAGGCGAGCTCGTGTGCGACGCCTGCGGGCTCGTCGTGAGCGAGAGCGCAATCGACGAGGGCCCCGAATGGGCCGCGTACTCCGCGGAGGAGAACCAGCGGCTCTCCCGGACGGGGGCGCCTCGGAGCATCGTCGCAGGGGCCTCGAGCCTCACGACCGTCATCCCTCTCTCGACGAAGGACGCCCGGGGCAACACGATCCCTCTCAAAGAGCGGGAGAAGTTCTACCGGATGCGCAAGCTCCAGCACCACTCGGGCCACTCGAGGCCCGGGGAGCGGAGCCTCCCGGAGACGATCCGCTCCCTCGAGCGGGTCGCCGCCCACATGGGCCTCCCGAAGCCCGTGAAGGAGGAGGCCGGTTTCATCTGCAAGAAGGCCCTCGAGAAGGGCCTCGTCCGCGGGCGGTCCATCGAGGGCGTCGTCGCCGCGGCCGTGTACGCGGCGTGCCGGATCAACGAGGTTCCGCGGACCCTCGACGAGCTCCAGCAGGTCACGGGGATCCGGAAGAAGGTCATCGGGAAGGCCTACGGGGCCCTCCTGCGGAGCCTCACCCTCCGCGTCCCGCCCTCCCGTCCCGCGGACTATGTGAGCCGCTTCTGCTCCAAGCTCGGCCTCTCCAACGCGGTCCAGGCGGAGGCCCTCAAGATCCTCAAGGAGCTCGAGAAGATGGACACCTCGATGTCCCTCTCCCCGATCGGGACCGCGGCCGCGGCGATCTACCTCGCGTCCCTCGCACACGGTGAGCGGCGGCCCCAGAAGGCGATCGCGAAGGTCGCCGGCGTGAGCGAGGTGACCCTCCGGAACCGCTTCCAGTTCATGGAAGGGTACGTGGAACAGCTCGTCATGCCACGAGGTCGCGCGCCGAAACTGCCGTCCCCGTCAGGCCCCGCCCGGTGAGCCGTTCCCGGGGAAACGTCCCTTGTCGTGCGCATAGGACAGAAGGATTCATATCGGGGAAGGGTCTCGTGTCATCATCCGGCAGGAGCGGTCTCTCACGTCGATCCCCCGCGTCCTCGGCGGCCCTCGGCCCTCAGCGGTCGCGGTCACATCCGGCGTCACGCGATGACCGGAGGGAAGGGCAAAGCTCCATGTCGGACGACGATATGTGTCCCCGTACGGCGTGATCGGATGGCGCGTCTCCCTCCCAAGGTCAACGAACTCTCCTGGATGATCGGCGGACCCCAGGGGAGCGGGGTCGACTCCTCCGCGAACGCGTTCACGCGCGCGTGCGCCCACGGCGGGCTCAACGTCTTCGGAAAGCGCGAGTACTACTCGAACATCATGGGCCGGCACTCGTACTTCAGCCTTCGAGCCTCCCGGGGAATCGTTCGCTCCCACATCGACGACGTGGAGCTCCTCACGACGTTCGACGCGGAGACCGTCTTCCGCCATACGACGGAGGTCGTCGACGGCGGCGCGGTCATCTGCGACCCGGCCCTCGCGGGCACGAAGGTCTCGGACGTCGACACGATCTCCCGCCGGAACGCCGCGGAGATCCGGGCTCAGCTCGCGGCCCTGGGGCTCGGGGAGACCCTGGGGGATGTCCTCGCGGCCGCGGAGAAGCGCGGGATCCTCCTCGTCCCCATCCCCTTCAAGGACCTCCTCGAGGACATCGCGGCAGAGTTCAAGATCGACGCCCTGAGCAAGATCAGCCGCGTCGTGAACATGCTCGCCGTCGGCGCGTCCTTCGGCCTCCTCCAATACGACTTCGCCTTCGTCGAGAAGGCGATCTCCGGCGTCTTCCGCGGGAAGGAGAAGCTCGTCCGGATGAACGTGTGGGGGGCCCGGAAGGCCTACGACCTCGCGCGGGAGCGGGTCCCCGAGTTCCCGATCCGCCTCGAGCGCCTCCCTCGGAAGGAGCCGCGGCTCATCCTCACGGGGAGCCAGGCGACGGCCCTCGGGAAGTTGTACGGCGGCATGCGCTTCCAGACGTACTACCCGATCACCCCCGCCTCCGACGAGAGCGAGTACCTCGAGGCGAACCCCGTCCTCGACCTCCAGCCGGAGGCGATGGACGCTGCGTTCGCGAAGGAGCGGGACGGGTCCATCCTCGTCGTCCAGACGGAGGATGAGATCGCGGCCGTCACGATGGCCTCGGGGGCCGCCCTCACGGGGACCCGCGCGGCGACGGCGACGTCGGGCCCGGGCTTCTCCCTCATGATGGAGGGGATCGGCTGGGCCTCGATCAACGAGGTGCCCGTCGTCATCACCCTCTACCAGCGGGCGGGGCCCAGCACGGGGATGCCGACCCGCCACGAGGCCGGCGACCTCCGCTTCGCCCTCCACGCCGGGCACGGGGAGTCCCCGCGGATCCTCCTCGCCTCGGGGGACTTCGAGGAGTGCATCCGGGACGGGGCCCTGTGCTTCAACTACGCAGACCGCTACCAGATGCCCGTGATCCACATCGTGGACAAGGCCCTCGCGAACAGCAACGGGACGATCCCGGTCCCCGATCTCTCGGACCTCCGGATCGACCGCGGGGTCCTCGCGGACGACGGCTCCACGTTCACCCCGGAGAAGCCGTACAAGCGGTTCGACCTCTCGAAGGGACCGATCTCCCCGCGGGCCACCATCGGCCAGCCGGGCACCCTTTTCTGGAACACGGGGGACGAGCACGACGAGCTCGGCCACATCACGGAGGACCCCGCCCTCCGGAACCTGATGATGGAGAAGCGCGAGGCGAAGCTCGAGCTCGCGGCGAAGGAGATCCCGGACGAGGTGAAGCTCGCGTACATCGGACCCGAGGACGCGGAGACGGTCCTCGTGAGCTGGGGCTCCACGAAGGGGGCCATCCTCGACGCCCTCGACCGGCTCGCCGCGGAGGGCGAGCGGGTCGGGTATCTCCACATCCGGCTCCTCAACCCGTTCCCCGTGGACGTCGTGACCGCGCGCCTCGCGAAGGCGAAGCGCATCGTGGACATCGAGATGAACTTCGGCGCCCAGCTCGCGGGCCTCATCCGGGAGCGGACGGGGATCGCGGTGACCCACCGTGTCGTGAAGTACAACGGCCGCCCCATCTCGAGCCAGGAGCTCGACGAGGCCCTGACGAGGATCCTCCGCGGGAAGGCGGAGCCGAGGACGGTGCTGACCCATGGTGCTTGAGCAGGTCATGAAACCCCAGGCGTACGCGACGGAGGTCCACGTGGACTGGTGCCCCGGCTGCGGGGACTTCGGGATCCTCCGGACGATCCAGATGGCCCTCGCGGAGATGCGGATGGACCCCTCCCAGGTCGCCGTCGTCTCGGGGATCGGCTGCTCTGCGAAGACGATCCACTACCTGCGGGCCTACGGGATCCACACTCTCCACGGGCGCGCTCTCCCCTACGCGATGGGGATCAAGCTCGCGAACCCGAACCTCAAGGTCGTCGCCGTGTCCGGGGACGGGGACGGCCTCGGGATCGGGGGCGGGCACTTCGTGAACGCGGGGCGCCGGAACCTCGACATGCTCTACATCATCTTCGACAACGGGGTCTACGGGCTCACGAAGGGGCAGGCCGCGCCAACCCTCAAGCTGGGCGTCCAGACGAAGTCCCTCGCCCACCCGAACATCAACGATGCCGTGAACCCGATCTGGCTCGCGATGGCCGCGGGGGCGACGTGGGTGGCCCGCGGCTACTCGTACGACGTCAAGCATCTCAGGGACCTCATCGTCGAGGGGATCCGCCACCGCGGATACGCGTTCCTCGACGTCCTCCAGCCCTGCCCGACGTACAACGACATCAACACCAAGGAGTGGTACGGCGGGGAGGACCGGAAGGCGGAGAACGACGGCCGGCCTCTCCCTCGCGTGTACAAGCTCGAGGAGGAGAAGTTCGACCCCGTCGTGCGCGACTCGTCCGAGATCGAGAAGAAGGCGACCCAGGCCCTCGACAAGGCCCTCGAGTGGGGCGACCGGATCCCGATCGGCGTCTTCTACAAGAACGAGCTCATCCCGACGTTCGAGGAGCGGATCCAGCAGCGCGTGCCGACCTATTTCGAGCGGCCCCCGGCCCTCCAGACGATCTCCGGACGCGACGGCAGGCCGACGACGGACCTCGGAAAGCTCCTCGGGCGGCTCACGATCGAGCCCGCCTGAGGTCAACCCTTCCGGACCCCGCGAGCCTCCGCGACGAGCTCGGGGGGCGGGGGCGTCCCCGTCTCCCAGATCCGCTCTGCGATCCGCGCCATCGCCCGAGCGACCGCGGGGTCGTCCGTCCAGATTGAGATGTCGTCCCCCTTCGTGAAGGAGTCGTCGTCGGGGATCGGGTGGCTCATGAGGAACTGCCGGCCGTCCACGACGTGCATGTAGACGGGCATCCCGAAGTCGATGTGCCGCACCTCCCCGTTGCGGAGGAGGAGCTTCACGTCCTCTCGGTTCCCCGCCTCGAAGGGGAACGCGTACCGCAGGACGATCCCGGCCTTCGCCTTCGCGGTCAGGGTGGGGCCGAAGGCCTTCAGAATCCGCCCTGGGCTCCGGGTCGTCCCGATCCCGAAGACCTCCTCCTGGGCGCCCTCGTACATCCGGAGGAGCCGCTCCCGGACGTTCCGCCGGCCGTGAATCGCCTCGAAGCTCCCCCGTCGCTCAGGCGCGACTCGACCGAGGACCGCGAACTCCCGGGAGAGGGCGTCGAGGCTCGACTCGACCTGGCCCGCGCGCTCCCGGAGCTCGTCCGCCGTCGCGCGGAGGAACGCCGCGAAGGCCACGGGCTTGTACCGGAGGGGCGACTCGGGGAGGATCTCGACGAGCCCCTTCTCGTGGAGTTGCCGCATCGTCTGGTAGATCCTCGTCCGCGGGACCCGGGACAGGGCGGGGACCTCGCTTGCCGTCGCCGTTCCCAGGTCGAGGAGGGTCAGGTAGACCCTCGCCTGATACTCCGTGAGGCCGTAGTCCAGCAGGCGCCGCACACGGTCCGCGTTGATCGGCAGCTCGCTCCCCTCGGAGGACCTACGAAACCCGGGCGGCGACTATAAACGTTGTTCCCGACCCCGGTGACATGGGGGCCTTCGGAAATTCGCGCGGCGTCGTCGCAGCGCGGATCGGAGACGCCCACGATGGCTTCGGGCAACGCCCAATGTTTAAGGGCCCCTCCCGCGTCGGAACGTCGAGCCGCCGGGTGACGGAGATGCCTTGGGCCATATGCCATTCGCTCGCCTCCGCGGACCGCCGAGGGAAGGGTTAAGAATGATTCCGGCTTTCGAGCCCGTCGACAGGCGCGACGCGGCCGTCCGCCGCGGGAGCGCGGGGACGATCCACATGGCGAGCCGGTCCGTGAGTCTGACCCGCGTCCGCCGGGCGAAGGCCGCCGGGGTGAGGTCGCGATGATCCAGCCCGCGGAGCAGGCGAACATCTACACGTTCAAGTCGAAGGAGTTTGTCCGCTGGGTCGCGCAGAACATCGACGCGCCCCTGAAGCGCGGCCCGGGCGGGAAGATCCTTGAGAAGGTGAAAGGCGGCCTCGTCGGGGAGTTCTTCAACTGGGCGAAGCGGAACTCGACGTGGCCCCTCCACTTCGGGATCATGTGCTGCGCGATCGAGATGGCGGCGACCTCGGACCCCCGGTACGACGTCGAGCGGTTCGGGGTCATCTACCGGTCGAGCCCCCGTCAGGTCGACGTACTCCTCCTCAATGGCCCCATCTCCCTCAAGCTCCGGCCCGCGGTCCGACGCCTGTACGAGCAGATGGCGGAGCCGAAGTGGGTCATCGCGATGGGGGAGTGCACGATCTGTGGCGGCCCCTACTACGACTCGTACAGCATCGTGAAGGGCTCCTACACGTTCGTCCCGACGGACATCTTCATCCCCGGCTGCCCCGTCCGGCCCGAGGCCCTCATCGACGGCTTCCTCAAGCTCAGCGCGAAGATCAGGGCGGAGAAATCCGGCTGGGTCCGCACGAAGAAGGGCCGCCTCGTGAGCGCCCGGGAGGGGCAGCTCATGAACATGGGAAAGGGAGAGTACACGTATGAAGTCCCCCAGGTCCGAAGCTGACCTCGCCGGCCCCCGCAAGGTCCGCACCCTCGGGGGCGTCGTGCGACCCCTATGGATCACCCTTAAGCAGGCGGTCGTCACGATGCCCGTCCTGAACCGGCTCGTCCCCGGGGGGCGGAAGCCCGTGACCCACCTGTACCCGTACCAGAAGGTCGAGCTCCCGGAGGCGTACCGCGGGCAGCACAACATCGACTGGTTCAAGTGCATCGGCTGCGAGCTCTGCGCGAAGGTCTGCCCCAACGAGTGCATCTACTTCGAGTTCTACGAGGTCGACCCGGGGAGCCCCTGGCTCCACCCATCCCGGGCCATGCTCGACGACATGAAGAAGGTGATTCGCCGCCCCGCCGTGGACGTCGGCCACTGCCTCTTCTGCGGGAACTGCATGGAGTACTGCCCCACGGACGCGTGGAACTTCTCCCAGGAGTTCGAGCTCGCGGACTACGCCCGGGAGGACCTCTACTATCGGGCGGAGGAGCTCCGGATGCCCGAGGCGCAATCCGACAAGGAGATCATCCTCGAGAACCGGATCGGGGAACACCCGATCCTCGAGGCGGACATCTGCATCGGCTGCCGGAAATGCGAAAGGGAATGTCCGACCCGCTGCATCGACATGCTCGACGGCCCCAACGATCGGAAGGGCAAGCCCATCGTGATCCCCGAGTTCGACTACACGAAGTGCATCGGCTGCCAGCAGTGCGTCGACGTCTGCCCCGTGGACTGTCTCTACATGGAGGAGATTGGCTACAAGGACCTCAGCGGCTTCTACCACATCAACAAGCAGGGCGAGGTCAAGCTCCTCGAGGAGCAGGTCGCGGCGCGGTAGACGGACGGAGTCCGCGGAATATTCCGAACGGAATCTGCAACCCTTTTATCCCACGCGCCTCTCGGTTCGCCGGGGTTCGTTCGAGCCCGAGAGCGGTGCGCCCATGGTCCGGACGACGGTCGTCGGGAACTATCCCCGCGTCGGGGACACGCACGAGGAACAGCGACTCCGGCGCGCGATCGCGCGCCACGATCTCGGCGAGGTCACCTCGGAGGAGCTCCACAACGCCGAACGGGACGTGGTCCGGGACATCCTCCGGGAGCAGGCGTCCGCGGGGATCGACCTCGTCACGGACGGCCAGGTGACGTGGACCGACAGCCAGAGCCACCTCGCCCGCGGCCTCGGTGGGATCGAGATCGACGGCCTCGTGAGGTACTTCGACACGAACACGTACTACCGGCAGCCCGTCGTCGTGGGCCCCGTGTCCTGGCGGTCGCCCATCCTGGTCGAAGAGTGGCGGGCCGCCCAGTCAGCGTCCAAACGCCCCGTCAAGGGCGTCCTCACGGGTCCCGTGACCCTCGCGGAGCTCGCCCTCGACAAGCACTACGGCGGCGTACGTCCCCTCGCCTTCGACCTCGCGAAGGCCCTCGCCCAGGAGGTCGCCGCCCTCCAGGCCGCGGGCGCGAGGCACATCCAGATCGACGAGCCCATCCTCTCCCGCCGACCCGAACAGATCGACCTCGTGCGGGAGACGCTCGGCCCCCTCGCGGCGTCGAAGGGCCCCGCGGAGCTGAGCCTCTTCATCGCCTTCGGGGACGTCGCGAAGATCTACCGTCGGCTCCAGGAGCTCCCCGTGGACGTCCTTGGCCTGGACCTCGTCCAGGGGGCGAAGACGTGGGCCCAGATCAAACGGAGGGGATCCTCGAAACCCCTCGTCCTCGGCCTCGTCGACGCGAGGAACACGAAGGCGGAGGACCCGGCGGCCCTCGCCGCACGCGTGGGGGAGCTGCGAGGCCGCGTCGATCTCGACGCGGCCTATCTCTCCCCGTCGAACGGCCTCGAGTTCCTCCCCCGGGCGAAGGCCCGGGAGAAACTGTCCGTCCTCGCGAAGGCGGCGACGCTCGCGGAGGCGGGGCCGTGACCGCCCTCCCGACGACGTCCGTCGGCTCCCTCCCGAAGCCGGACGATCTCGTGAAGGCTCGCTCGAAGGCGGCCAAGGGCGGCCTGGCCCCCGCGGAGCTCCGCACCCTCGAGGAGAAGGCGACGCGGGAGTGGATCGGCTTCCAGGAGCAGATCGGGATTGACGTCCTCGTGGACGGGGAGCAATACCGCGGGGACATGGCGACGTACTTCGCGGAGAACCTCGAAGGGATGGCCGTCTCCGGGCTCGTCCGCTCGTACGGGAACCGGTACTACAAGAAGCCCATCGTCGTGGGGGAGATCCGCCGGAAGGCGCCAATCAGCGTGGACTGGTTCCGGTTCGCCCAGGGCCTCACGGAAAAGCCCGTGAAGGGGATGATCACAGGGCCCTACACGATGATGGACTGGTCCTTCGACGAGCACTACGGCTCCCGGGAAGAGACTGCGATGGCCTTCGCGAGGATCCTCCATGAGGAGGCGAGGGACCTCGAGGCCGCGGGCGCGACGATCGTCCAAGTCGACGAGCCCGCCCTGTCCGCCCGCGCGGACGAGCTGCCCCTCGTGGTCCGCGCCGTCGGCGCCGTCACGAAGGGCCTCAAGGCGAAGACGATCCTCCACACCTGCTACGGGAACTACGACGAGATCTTCAGCTACCTGAACCGCCTCCCCGTGGACCAGCTCGACCTCGAGATGTCGAACTCGGGGCTCGACCTCCTCGAGCGGTTCGCCCAGGAGCCCCTGAGGAAGGAGATTGCCTTCGGGGTCGTCGACGTCCACAGCCACGTCGTCGAGCCCAAGGAGGTCGTCGTGGAGCGGATCGAGCGGGCCCTCCAGGTGTTCGGCCCGCAGAAGCTCACGATCGACCCGGACTGCGGGCTCAAGACGCGGACCGTCGACGAGGCGAAGGGGAAGTTGCGGGTCCTCGTCGACGCGACCCGCGCGGTCAAGGCCGCCCACGGGATCCGCTGAGAAAGCGTATATCCCGCGGCCGCGATAGGTGGTCGGGGACGCGATGACGGAGCCCATGGACGCCGGGACGACCCTGCCCGTAATCCCGAGGCTCTTCACGCCTGAGGAGGCGGACGCCTTGGTCCAGCACCTGGAGGCCTCGTTCCGGAGGATGGACCCCCTCCTCGTCCGGGTCCGGGAGATCCAGGACCTCCTCGAGGATGAGGCGTCGTACTGGGGCGGGGACGTGTCGCGCGCGCCGCCCCAGGACCAGGCGGGCCACGCGGCCCTCGCCGCGGAGCTTGGGCGGGCGCGGACCGTGCTCGACGCGGAGGTGTCCGCGGTCCGGGAGCTCGGGGTCGAGGTCAAGGACGTGGCCATGGGCCTCGTGGACTTCTACGCGCAGCGGGACGGGGACATCGTCTACCTGTGCTGGCAGCGGGGGGAGCCCCGGGTCGGCCATTGGCACCCCCTCGAGGGCGGCTTCGCGGGTCGGAGGCCCCTTGAGCCCCGCCGCAAGGGAGAACCTTAATATCCGTCGGGGCCTTCGTTCCCGGTACAAGGAGGTCCCGAGATGGCGACACGCGACGAGGTCGTGGCCGTGCTCAAGAAGTGCTACGACCCGGAGATCCCGATCAACATCTACGACCTGGGTCTCGTCTACAACATCGAGATCGGCGACGGCACGGGCAAGGTCGAGGTCCGGATGACCCTCACGGCGCCCGGCTGCCCCGCGTCCGCGTACATCCAGCATGACGTGAAGCGGAAGCTCGAGCAGCTCCCGGGGATCAAGGAGGCCAACGTGAACATCGTCTGGGAGCCCCCCTGGTCCCCCGAGATGATGTCCGAGACGGCGAAGAAGCAGTTCGGCTGGGGCATCTGAGCCCTCGCGTCCCTCCATGCCGCGGGCCCTTCCGTCGGGCCGAGTGGGAAACGTTGATATCCCTTTCCCGTATCTCCAGCCATCCGACCCTTCTCAGGTGGCCCGGTACCGTGAGCGCGCACAAGGACGAGGCGGGATCCCTCGGCGCGGCCCTGGGAGCCGCCGCGGAGGGGGTTGCGTTCTACGACCTCGCGAACGTCGTTGCCGCGGACGTCCGGGTCAAGGTCACGTTCGAGGACCTCGGCCGGCGGAAGCGGTCCCAACTCGAACGCCTCGAGTCCGTCGCGGGGCCCGGAGTGAGGGACGCGGCCCCGAGGCCCGGGGTCTACCCGCTCGGGATGGTCGCGAAGGTCGATTGCTACGTGTGCGGGCTCACGGTCGAGGCGGCTTCCATGCCGAACCAGTGCCCGAACTGCGGGGCCGCCCGGTACGCGTTCGAGCAGGAGATCGCCCTCGCGAAGGCCTGGGCGGTCGCGTCCGCGGCGGCACGGAAGGTCGCGGCCCTCTACCGCGCGGCCGCGCCGAAGGCTCCGGCCGACGTCCGGGCGCTCCTGGAGGCCCTCGCCGCGGAGGAGGACGCGCTCGCGGCGGAGGCGGACCGGGAGATCGCGGAGCTCCGGACCTGAGCGGGTGGGTGTAGGGATGTCCCGTCTCGCGAAGATGCCGCCCATCGAACAGGACCTGTACGCGTGTACGATGTGCGGGTACTGCGTCCCCGTGTGCCCGGCCTACCAGGAGGCGGGCTGGGAGAGCGCGTCCCCCCGGGGCCGCGTGTTCGCGATGCGGCAGTACGACCTGCGGGGCCCCTTGGACCGGCTCCTCCGCCGCCACGTCGTGCCCGGGGAGGCGTTCGCCCGCGCGGCCTGGGAGTGCACGGGGTGCGGCGCGTGTGAGGAGGTCTGCCCGGCGTACATCCCCTTCGACCGCCTCTGGGACGACGTGAAGGCGTGGATGGTCGAGTCGGGGATGGGCCGCCCCGCCCTCGCGCCGTACCTGGAGAACGTCCGGGAGACGCGGAACATCTACGGGAAGCCGCCGGAGGAGCGTGCGGCCTGGCTCCCGCCCGAGGCCGTCCAGGCGGAGACCCCTGAGGTCGTCTACTGGGTCGGCTGCGCGGCCTCCTACGAGAAGCAGCAGATCGCCCGGGCCGTCGTCAAGATCCTCAACGCGGCGAAGGTCCCCTACCGGATCCTGGGTCCCGAGGAGTGGTGCAGCGGCGCCCCGCTCGCCCGGATGGGGTACGAGGGCTACGTGAAGAACGCGCTCATGCCCCACAACATCCAGGCCGTCGCGCAGACGGGGGCGAAGGCCCTCGTGACCGCGTGCGCGGAGTGCTACCGCGCGTTCCTGAGGGACTACAAGGACTGGGGCGAGAACCCGCCCTTCAGCGTGTACCACATCTCCCACTTCGTGGAGAAGCTCGTCCGGGAGAAGCGGCTCACCTTCACGAAGCCGGTTCCGACGAAGCTCGCGTTCCACGACGCGTGCCACATGGCCCGCGTCGCGGGCGCCTACGACCCGCCGCGCCAGGCCCTCAAGTTCGTGAAGGACCTCAAGGTCCTCGAGATCCTGCCGTCGAGAGACGCGGCCCTCTGCTCGGGGGCCGGCGCCGGCTTCCCCGACGTGTACCCGGAGCAGGCCGCGGGGGTCGCCTCCCGGAGGCTCCAGGCGGCCGCGGACACGGGCGCGGCGACCCTGGTCACGTCGTGCCCCCACGCGGAGATGCACTTCGAGCGGGTCGCAAAGCAGCGGAACATGCAGATCAGCATCCTGGACCTCGCCGAGGCCGTGGCCCAGGGCCTGTGAGCCTGGAGAGGCCGTGCGGATCGGGGCCGGGCCCCTTCCGAGTTGTTGTTCACCTATAACGGGCGGGATGGGGCCAAGAGAATCCACGGCCTTCGATTGCCTCAGATCGTGAAGCTGAGGCCGCACGAGCACGACGTCTTCGCGTTCGGGTTCACGATCTTGAACTGGCCGCCGAGGAGGTCCTCCTCCCATTCGAGGGTGGAGCCCTTCAGGTACGCGAGGGACTTCGGATCCACGTACACCTTGACGTCCTCCGCCTCGAAGACGGCGTCCGCCGGCCGCGGGGCTTCCGAGAGGTCCATTCGGTACTGCATCCCGCTGCAGCCCCCCGCGATGATCCGGAGGCGCAGGTTCGCCGCGGGCCGTTCCTCCTTCGCGCGGAGGTTCCGGATCCGCCGGACGGCGTTCGCGGTGACGACGAGGGGGGTCTCCGGAGGGGCCATCATCGGTACGACCGGGGCGTTCGAACGCGCCCCTCCGCCTTAAGCGTTGCGTGCCCGTTCGCGCGCGGCACCTATGACGTTCGTCTTACGTCGCAGTCACAGCCAAACATATATATAACGGCGTTATAGTCTCCGTGTCGGGAGTCCGTTTTCCTCGGAGGATTCGATGCCCTCGAAGGCAGAAGTCGCCGCACTGACGGCCCAGGAATACCGACACGGGTTCGTGACGGATATCGAGGAGGAGTATGCACCGAAGGGTCTCAACGAGGACACCATCCGGTTCATCTCCCGGAAGAAGGAGGAGCCCGAGTGGCTCCTCGAGTGGCGCCTCCGAGCGTACCGCCACTGGCTCACGATGCGCGAGCCCACGTGGGCGAACGTGAAATACGGCCCGATCGACTACCAGGCGATCTACTACTACGCGGCCCCGAAGCCGAAGAAGCCCGTGAAGAACCTCGAGGACGTCGACCCCGAGATCCGCGCGATGTACGAGAAGCTCGGGATCCCGCTCCAGGAGCAGGAGCTCCTCGTGGGGGTCGCCGTCGACGCGGTCCTCGACAGCGTGTCCGTCGCGACGACGTTCAAGGACCGCCTCAAGGACCTAGGGATTATCTTCGGCTCCTTCTCCGAGGCGGTCCAGGAGCATCCCGACCTCGTCCGGAAGTGGCTCGGGACCGTCGTGCCGTACAACGACAACTTCTTCGCGACCCTCAACAGCGCCGTGTTCAGCGACGGCTCCTTCGCGTACGTGCCGAAGGGCGTGCGCTGCCCCATGGAGCTGTCGACGTACTTCCGGATCAACGCGCAGGACACGGGCCAGTTCGAGCGCACTCTCATCATCGCGGACGACGGGGCGTCCGTATCCTACAACGAAGGTTGCACCGCGCCCGTCCGCGACACGAACCAGCTCCACGCCGCCGTCGTCGAGCTGATCGCCCTCGACAACGCGGAGATCAAGTACAGCACGATCCAGAACTGGTACCCCGGGGACAAGGAGGGGAAGGGTGGGATCTACAACTTCGTCACGAAGCGCGGGAAGGCCCTCGGGGTCAACTCGAAGCTCTCCTGGACGCAGGTCGAGACGGGGAGCGCGATCACCTGGAAGTACCCGAGCTGCATCCTCCAAGGGGACAACTCCCAGGGAGAGTTCTACTCCGTTGCCGTGTGCAACAACTACCAGCAGGCGGACACGGGCACGAAGATGCTCCATATCGGGAAGAACACCCGCTCGACGATCGTCGCGAAGGGGATTTCTGCGGGCCACGGCCAGAACACGTACCGCGGGATGGTTCGAATCCACAAAGGGGCGACGGGCGCGAGGAACTACTCTCAGTGCGACTCCCTCCTCATCGGCTCGAAGTGCGGGGCCCACACGTTCCCCGACATCCAGGTCATGGAGCCCACGGCCCAGATGGAGCACGAGGCGTCGACCTCGAAGATCGGGGACGACCAGCTGTTCTACTGCCAGTCCCGTGGCATCACGCCCGAGGACGCGACGAACATGATCGTGAACGGCTTCTGCCGCAAGGTGTTCCTGAACCTCCCGATGGAGTTCGCCGTGGAGGCCCAGAAGCTCATCCAGGTCAGCCTGAACCTCGAGGGGACGGTGGGCTGAGCGTCCTGCGAAGGAGGAAGACGATGCTCCGCGTGAAGGGTTTGCACGTCAGCGTCGGCGGGAAGGAGATCCTCAAGGGGATCGACCTCGAGATCAAGGCGGGGGAGGTCCATGCGATCATGGGCCCCAACGGCTCCGGGAAGACGACCCTGGCCCAGGCCCTCGCCGGGCGGCCTGGGTACGACGTCACGAAGGGCAAGGTCACCTACGAGGGGAAGGACCTCCTCGCCCTGAAGCCGGAGGACCGCGCGCGCGTCGGGGTGTTCCTCGCGTTCCAGTATCCCGTCGAGATCCCGGGGGTCGGGAACGCGTACTTCCTCAAGACGGCCCTCAACGCGATCCGCAAGCAGCGCGGGGAGCCGGAGCTCGACGCAATCGAGTTCATCCAGGTCGTGAACGAGAAGATGAAGCTCCTCGGGCTCGACGAGACGTTCATGAAGCGCGGCCTCAACGAGGGCTTCTCCGGCGGGGAGAAGAAGCGGAACGAGATCTTCCAGATGGCCGTCCTCGAGCCCCGCCTCTGCGTCCTCGACGAGACGGACTCCGGCCTCGACATCGACGCCCTCCGGATTGTGGCCCACGGGGTCAACTCCATGCGCAACGACAAGCGCGCGATGCTCGTCGTAACCCACTACTCCCGGCTCCTCGGGTACATCGTGCCCGATTTCGTGCACGTCCTCGCGGGCGGCCGGATCGTGAAGTCCGGCGGGAAGGAGCTCGCGGAGGAGCTCGAGCGAACAGGGTACGCGGGTCTCGAGGAAGCCGCCGCCGTCGCCGCGACGGGCGCGCGGTGAGGCGAGGGTCCATGGCCACCGCGAGCCTGACCGCCCCCCACGTCGCCGCCTTCGAGGCGTTCCAACGAGTGATCGACGGCGGGGAGGCGGAATGGCTCGGGTCCCTCCGGAGGAAGGCGATCCTTCGGTTCCAGGAGGTCGGCTTCCCGACCCGGAAGCACGAGGACTGGAAGCACACGGACGTAGGGCCCATCGCTCGCTCCCCGTTCCGCGTGGACCCCGGGTCGGACGCCCCACGGATCGCGGGCGACCTCATCGAGGGCTTCACGTTCGGCGTGCTCAAGTGCAGCCAGCTCGTCTTCGTGAACGGGCGGTTCGCGCCCCGCCTCTCGTACCTCCGCTGGCTCCCCGACGGGGTCCAGGTCCGCAGCCTCGGGGAGGTCCGGCGGGCCCGGCCGCGGTCCCTCGAGCCCCACCTCGCGTCGATCGCGACGTGGGACGCGAACCCCTTCACGGCCCTCAACACCGCGTTCTTCGAGGACGGCGCGTTCATCCACCTCCCGAAGGGCGCCGTCGTGGAGGAGCCGATCCACCTCCTGTTCGTCTCCGCGGCCCAGGACCCGCCCGTCGCGGCCCACCCGCGGAACCTCATCCTCCTCGAGGAGGCGAGCCAGGCCACTCTGATCGAGTCCTACGTCGGGCTCGACCGCGGGCCCTACCTGACGAACGCGGTCACGGAGGTCCACGTGGGCCCGGGTGCGTCCCTCGACCACTACAAGATGCAGCGCGAGGCGGACGCGGGCTTCCACGTCGCGGACATGGCCGTTCACCAGGACCGGGGGAGCGTCGTCTCCGCGACGTCCATCGCCCTCGGCGGGAACCTCGCGCGGAACGACGTCCGGGTGACCTTCCAGGGAGAGGGCGGCGACCTCACCCTGAACGGCCTGTACGCCCTCGGCGGCCAGCAGCAGGTGGACAACCACACGTTCATCGACCACGCGACCCCGAACTGCACGAGCCGGGAGCTGTACAAGGGGATCCTCGACGGCCGCTCCCGCGGGATCTTCTACGGGAAGATCCTCGTGAGGCAGGACGCCCAGAAGACCTCCTCGAAGCAGACGAACAAGAACCTCCTCCTCTCGAACGAGGCCTTCGTGGACAGCACCCCGGGCCTCGAGATCCTCGCGGACGACGTGAGATGCAACCACGGCTCCACGATCGGGCAGCTCGACGAGAACGCTGTGTTCTACCTCCGATCCCGGGGGATCGACGAGGAGGCCGCGAGGTCCCTTCTCACGTACGCGTTCGCCTCGGAACTCATCAACCAGGTCAAGGTCGCCTCCATGCGGATCCGGCTCGACCAGCTCATCCTCTCCCGCCTCCCGAGCGCGGAGATCCTCCCGGAGGCCGCCTGAGGATGGCGGACCTCCGCGAGCTGTACCAGGAGGTCATCCTGGACCACAGCAAGCGGCCCCGGAACTTCCGCGAGATGGCCGACGCGGACCGGACGGCGGTGGGCCACAACCCCCTCTGCGGGGACCGGGTGACCGTGTTCCTCAAGCTGGACGGGGAGCGGATCGCGGACATCGCGTTCGTGGGCCAGGGCTGCGCGATCTCGAAGGCGAGCGCCTCGCTCATGTCCGAGGTCGTCAAGGGCCGCACGGCCGCGGAGGCGGAGCGCCTCTTCGGGACCTTCCACGAGATGGTCACCCGCGACGACGCGCGGGCCTCGCCCCCCGCGGACCTGGGGAAGCTCGCCGTCCTCGCGGGCGTTTCGGAGTTCCCCGTCCGGGTGAAGTGCGCGACCCTCGCGTGGCACACCCTCCGGTCCGCCCTCGCGGGGAGGGAGGCCCCCGCGACGACGGAGTGAGGATCCCATGCCGATCTCCTCCGGAATCGTCCGCCCTCCATGCCGCGCACCCCGTTACACGAACCTTCAAGTAGGCCCCCCGGCATCGTGCGGGTGAATCCATGGCGAGAGCCTCGAACCTCCCCCTCCAGGTGCCCTCGATCAAGAGGGACTTCCCCATCTTCGAGCGGACGATCCACGACAAGCCGCTCGTGTACCTCGACAGCGCGGCGACGTCCCAGAAGCCCCGCGCGGTAATCGACGCGGAGGCCGACTTCTACGGGCGGTACAACGCGAACGTCCACCGGGCGATTTACGAGCTCGGGGAGGAGGCCACCCGGGAGTACGAGGGCGCGCGGGAGCGGATCGCCGGGTTCGTGCGAGCGAAGTCCCCGAACGAGATCGTCTTCACGAAGTCCACGACCGAGGCGATCAACCTCGTGGCCTACGGGATCGGCGTGAAGGGCCGGATCCGGGAGGGGGACGAGATCGTCGGCACGGTCCTCGAGCATCACTCGAACCACGTCCCCTGGCACTTCGTGAAGGAGCACCGGGGCGCCGTGCTGAAGTACGTCGACATCGACGACGACGGCCGGCTGCGGATGGAGGCCTACGACGAGCTCCTCACGAAGCGGACGAAGATCGTGACCGTCGCCCACGCATCGAACGTCCTCGGGACGATCAACGACGTGAGGGAGATCGCGAAGCGCGCCCACGAAGTCGGCGCGGTCTGCGTCGTCGACGCGGCCCAGAGCGTCCCCCACCTGCCCGTGGACGTCCAGGCCCTCGGCTGCGACTACCTCGCGTTCAGCGGCCACAAGATGCTCGGCCCCACGGGGATCGGCGTCCTGTACGGCCGGGAGGACGTCCTCGCGGAGACGGAGCCCCTCCTCGGGGGCGGGGAGATGATCCGGGAGGTCCACCTCGGCACGTCGACTTGGACGGACGTCCCTTTCCGCTTCGAGGGCGGGACCCCGAACATCGCGGGGGCGATCGGCCTCGGGGCCGCCGTCGACTACCTCGCGAAGCTCGGGATGGACGCGGTCCGGCGGCACGAGATCGAGCTGACGGCCTACGCCCTGGAGGCCCTCGGGGGCCTCGACGGGGTCCGCGTGTACGGCCCCCGGGATGCGAAGGCCCGGAGCGGCGTCGTCTCCTTCACGATGGAGGCGGCCCACCCCCACGACATCGCGTCGATCCTCGACGTCGAGGGGGTCTGCATCCGCTCGGGCCACCACTGCGCCCAGCCGCTCATGGAGCGCCTGAACGTCCCCGCGACGGCCCGGGCCTCCTTCTACGTGTACAACGACATCGAGGACACGGACCGCCTCGTGGCCGGGCTCCGGAAGGTCCACGAGGTGTTTGCGTAGATGGCCGCGTCGTACGCGATGTACCAGGAGCAGATCCTCGAGCACTACAAGAAGCCCCGTCATCGCGGCCCTCTCGAGGGCGCGACCCACGAGGCCCGGGAGTCGAACCCGCTCTGCGGAGATGACCTCACCCTGCGCCTCCGGGTCGAGGGCTCCGGCCGGATCGAGGAGGCCCGGTTCGAGGGCCAGGGGTGCGCGATCAGCCTCGCGAGCGCGGACATGCTCGCGGAGCGCATCGTCGGGAAGGGCGTCGGGGAGGCGGAGGTTGTGTCGCCGCGCGACGTCCAGGCGATGCTCGGGATCCCCCTGAGCGCGGTCCGAGAGAAGTGCGCGGTCCTCGCCCTCGACGTCCTGCGCCAGGCCCTCCGGCGGAAGGCCCCGGGGAGCGGGACCTGAACCCGCGGACGGACCGGAGGATCCCATGTCCCCCGAACCCGCGCCCCCTCGGAGCGCGAAGGCGTCCCGCGTCGCGGACCTCGTCGGCCACACGCCCCTCCTCCGGCTCGACCGGATCGCGGCGGGCGTCGTCCCGGAGGTCGAAATCTACGCGAAGGCGGAGTGGGACAACCCGGGGGGCAGCGTGAAGGACCGCCCGGCCCTCTGGATGCTCCGCGCCGCGGAGAAGGCCGGCCTCACGCGGGACCGGATCCTCCTCGACGCGACCTCGGGGAACACGGGGATCGCCCTCGCGATGCTCGGCGCCGCGGAGGGGTATCGCGTGGCCTTCACCGTGCCGTCGAACCTGAGCGTGGAGCGCCGGCGGATCCTCCGCGCGTACGGTGCGGACCTCGTCTTCACCCCCGCCGCCGAGGGGACCGATGGCGCCCAGCGGAAGGCCCGGGAGATGGCCGCCGCGGATCCCGAAAGATACTGGTACCTCGACCAGTACGCGAACGAGGCGAACTGGCGGGCCCACGTCGAGTCCACAGGCCCCGAGATCTGGGAGCAGACCCATGGCCGGATCACCCACTTCGTCGCGTGCCTCGGCACGACGGGGACCTTCGTGGGCGTGGGCCGATTCCTCCGGAAGATCGCACCGGACGTCCGCCTCGTCGCCGTCCAGCCCGACAGCCCGTTCCACGGGATCGAGGGGGTCAAGCACCTGGGCTCGTCCCTCGTCCCCCCGATCTGGGACGCCGGCCTCCCGGAGGAGGTCATGTCCGTGGCCACGGAGGACGCCCAGGCGGCCTCCAAGCGCCTCGCGCGGGAGGAGGGCTACCTCGTCGGCACGTCGAGCGGGGCCGCCCTCGACGCCGTCCTGAGGCTCGCGGAGCGGATCCGGGATGGCGTCATCGTGACCGTGTTCCCCGACGCGGGGGACAAGTACCTCGGGGAGCGGTACTGGGAGGAGGAACCCTGACGATCGTCCTCCGCGTGGCCGACGTGAGGTCCATCGAGGACCACGCCCGGGAGGCGTACCCCGAGGAGTGCTGCGGCTTCCTCCTAGGCACCCTCGGGGAGCCCAAGGCCGTCCGGGCGACCCGCCGCGCGGCGAACGTGGCCCCTGAGGACCGCCCGCGGCGGTACGCGATTGACCCGCGGGAGCTCCTCGCCGCGGACCGAGAGGCGTCGCGCGCGGGCCAGGAGATCCTTGGCTTCTACCACAGCCACCCGGACCATCCCGCGCGACCGTCGGACTTCGACCTCGGCCACGCGGCGTGGCCCGGCTATTCCTACGTGATCCTGAGCATCGTCGATCGGAATCCGAACGACCTCCGCGCGTGGCTCATGGACTCGGAGAGGCGGTCCGTGCAGGCGGAAACCCTAAGTATTATAGGGGAGTAGGAGACCATCCCATGGGACGCGTGAAGGTCCTCATCCCGACGCCCCTCCGCCAGTACGCGGGGAACCAGGACGTCTTGGAGGTCTCCGCGGACGACGTCCGCGCGGCGATGGGCGCCCTCGTCCGGGAGTTCGACCAGCTCCGCCGCCACCTCTACAACGACGAGGGGAAGCTCCGTAACTTCGTGAACGTGTACGTGAACGAGGAGGACATCCGGTACCTCCAGAAGGAGGCGACCCCCGTTCACGACGGGGACACGATCTCCATCGTCCCGAGCATCGCGGGCGGCTCCCTGAGCGCGATGGATCTCCTCGCCGCGAGGCGGAAGGACGCCCTGTCGCCCCAGGAGATCAAGCGCTACTCCCGGCATCTCATCCTCCCCGAGGTCGGGATGGCCGGGCAGCTCAAGCTGAAGCGGTCCTCCGCCCTCGTCGTCGGGGCGGGCGGCCTCGGGAACCCCCTCACGACGTACCTCGCCGCGGCGGGCGTGGGCCGGATCGGGATCGTCGACTTCGACGTGATCGACCTCACGAACCTCCAGCGCCAGGTCGCCTACACGACGAAGGACATCGGGCGGCCGAAGCTCGAGGTCCTCAAGGAGCGCCTTCAGGGCCTGAACCCCCACCTCGACGTGCAGACGTACGCCACGCGCCTGACGTCGGAGAACGCCCTCGACATCCTGAAGGACTACGACGTCGTGATCGACGGGACGGACAACTTCCCGACCCGGTACCTCGTGAACGACGCGTCCGTCCTCCTCGGCAAGCCGAACGTGTACGGGTCGATCTTCCGCTTCGAGGGCCAAGCGAGCGTCTTCTGGGCCTCCAAGGGCCCCTGCTACCGCTGCCTGTACGCGGAGCCCCCGCCCCCGGGCCTCGTCCCTTCGTGCGCGGAGGGCGGGGTCCTCGGGGTCCTCCCGGGGATCATCGGCTCCGTCCAGGCGATCGAGGCCCTCAAGATCCTCCTGGGGAAGGGGGACGTCCTCGTGGGCCGGCTCCTCGTCTTCGACGCGATGCGGATGCGCTTCCGCGAGCTCAAGCTCCGGAAGAGCCCTGACTGCCCGGTCTGCGGCCCGAACCCGACGGTCAAGGAGCTTATCGACTACGAGGAGTTCTGCGGCCTGCGCGGGCCGGGGGAGCGGGTCTCAGAGGAGTACCAGATCACCGTGCAGGCGCTGAAGGACACGATCGAGAACGACGGGCACGTCGTCCTGCTCGACGTCCGAGAGCCCATGGAGTGGGAGATCGCGCGGCTCGAGGACGCGGTCCTCATGCCCGTGGCCCAGGTGGCCGCTCGCGTGAACGAGCTCAGCACGGCGGACGACATCGTCGTGTACTGCAAGTCCGGGATCCGGTCCGCGAGGATCACGAACTTCCTCCGGGAGCTCGGGTTCCGCAAGGTGAAGAACCTCGTCGGCGGGATCGACGCCTGGGCCGAGTTCATCGACCCGGACATGCCGACGTACTGACGCCGGCAGATGGATATGGCGTTCCGCCCTTCCGCGGTCCCATGGTGGAGCCGGGGCTCACCCACCGCTTCCCCATGCTCAGGCGGGCGATCGAGCACCAGGTCGTGCAGGGCCGCTTCGACGAGTCCCTCCGGCTCGTGGAGGAGCTCTTCTCCCTCGCCCCCGACGACACGGGCCTGTCGAAGCTCAAGGCCCGGTTCGCCGCGGACCTCGTGAAGCGAGCGGTCCAGGCCCAGAAGATCGAGGCCGCCTCGAGGATCGTCGAGCTGTTCGAGTCGAAGGTCCCCGCGGCCCATCTCGGGGACCAGGAACGTCAGGCCCTGAAGCGGGCGAAGGAGGACCTCGTCTCCCTTTGACCCGAGGCCGGGTCCCCGCCGAAGGCCTGACCGTCTTCCGTCGGCAGCAGGTTTATCGCCCTCGGAGGCCGTGGTCGGAGGGATGGCCCCCGCCCGCGACGACTACGCGAAGTCGATCGAGCTCCTCCGCCGGGAGAAGGACCACTTCTTCCTCCACGAGCCCGCATCCCCGATCCCCGAGGACCGGCGAGCCTCCCTGAAGGGCCTCCCGTACTTCCCCGTGGACCCGAGGTTCCGCCTCCGCGCCCGCCTCCAGAGGTACCCGACCTCGGAGCCGGTCGTGCTCGCGACGTCGAAGGGCATCCCTCGGAACATGGTGAGATACGGCTTCTTCGAGTTCGAAGTCGACGGGGTTCGTCAGCGGCTCGACGCGTACAAGCCCGCGCCGGTCCCCGGGCACCACCACGAGGACGCCTCCCTCTTCGTCCCGTTCCGCGACGCGACGTCGGGGAAGGAGTCCTACGGCGCGGCCCGGTACCTGGACATCGACGAGAGCCCGTCCGGAGACCGCATCCTCGACTTCAACCTCGCGTACAACCCGTACTGCGCGTACAGCGACGACTACGTCTGCCCCTTCCCGCCGCGGGAGAACTGGCTCACGATCGCGATCCGTGCGGGCGAGAAGGACGTCCCCCACTGACGACCACGGGTCTCAGCCGAGGTCGGTCCCCTCGAGCCAGGCGATCCGCCGTTGGCGGTTCCCCCCGATCTCCGCGGTCGACTTGAAGTCCCGCTCGACCTCCGCGAGGAGGTCGATCGCGGACCGGAGGGCCTGCTCCGTCGGCGCGCGGACGTCCACGCCCGCCCGCTCGAACTGCCGCTTCACGATGGGCATCCCCGTCTCCACGCCTCCCATCTGGTAGCAGAAGTCCGTCATGAGCTTGTCCGCGACCCGGATCAGATGGTCCACGGGCTCCTGGGGCGGAGTCACGAGGGCGATTCGTCGGGAGGGGGACTTCAGCGACGCGAGGACGAGCTCCCCGAGGTTCCGGAACGCGTCCTCCACGTGGTCCCCCGTCTTCGCGCTCGTCATGAGGCTCGGGGCCGAGTACTTCTGGGAGAGGTAGTACAGGTACTCGTGGGCGAGGACGCGGCTTTCGAGGAGGTCCGACTTGTTCCCGACGAGGACCGCAGGGATCTTCCCCGCGAGTCGCCAGACCATGGGCATCCAGTACTCCTCCATGGACCGGCGGGTGTCCTCCCGCGTGACGTCGTACACGAGGAGGACCCCCTGGGCGCCCTTGACGGCCGTCTCGTGGACGCCGCCGTAGCCCTTCTGGCCCAGGACGTCCCAGATCTGCATGACCATGTCGGCCTCCCGGGGGAACTGGCCCAGGGTGACGTCCTTCTTGGAGATCTTCGTCCCGATCGTCGTGATGTAGTTGTCGGAGTACTGGTCCACGACGAACCTGCGGATGAGGGACGTCTTCCCGACGGCACCGTCCCCGAGGAGGAGGATCTTCGCCTTGATCGCGTCGGCAGGCATGGGCCGGCCGTTCGGATGCGGGGCGGAGGCCTTGAACCGTTCCCTTCCATTCTCACGCCCGATTCCCGGCCCGCCCGCCCCGGGTCAGGCAGGAGCCTCGAGGAGGGTCGTCGTCTGGACGACTCCGGGGACCCTCCGGATCCTGGCGCTGATGAGGCGGGAAAGGGTCTGCGTGTCCGTCGCCTCGAGGCTCAGGATGTAGTCCCACTCCCCGAAGAGGAAGTGGATCTCCTCGAGGCTCGTGATCCCTCGGAGGGCCTCCATCACGCGGGCCTCCTGGCCCGTGGCGACCTTCACGAGGACGTACGCCCTCACGGGCCCGCCCCCGCCTCCGCGGGCCCGCGCCGGCGCCGCCCGACGAGTTCCCGCACGCACGCCCGGAAGACCCGGGTGTGCCGGTCCACGTCCCGCCCCGTCGCCGAGGGCGCGACGAGGGCCATGCTGTGGAACGGGGTCAGGAGGATTCCGCGGTTCAGGCAGTACAGGTGGAGGAGCCGGTCGAGGTCGTGGTCCTTCGCGGCCTCCGCCTGCCCGCCGTCCCGGGGCGGGGTCGGGCCGAACCGATACTCGACCCGCGTGCCGAGCCGGACCACGTGCCACGGGAGGTCGTACGCGCGGATCGTCTCCGCGACGCCCCGTTCAAAGCGCTCCGCGAGAGGGATCATGCGGTCGAACGCGGCCTGGGTGATCACATGCTCGAACGTCGCCCGCATGGCCGCGACAGCGAGGGCGTTCCCGGAAAGGGTCCCGCCGATCCCGCTCTCGTCCGTCGTGTCGGCCTTGACCTTCGCGAGGATCCGGTCCGCGACGTCCTGGGAGATCCCGTACGCCGCGCACGGCACCCCGCTCCCGATCGGTTTCCCGATCGTCAGGAGGTCCGGGGCCAGGCCGTGGGCGCGCGTGTACCCGCCGGGCCCCGCGCAGATCGTGTGGGTCTCGTCGAGGATTAGGAGGGTCTTCGCGCGGCGCGTGAGATCGCGGAGGGCCTCGTGGTACCCCGGCTCCGGGAGGATGATCCCGCGGTTCGTCATCGCGGGCTCCGCGAGCACGGCCGCGACGTCTTGGTCTTGCAGGGCCCGCGCGAGCGCGTCGAGATCGTTGAACTCGATCGCCTTCGTCGTCAGGGCGGGGTCTACGGGGGGCCCGATGTTGCCGTCCCGGGCCGTGGTCTGGCCGTCCCGAAGGCTCACGAGGGTCTCGTCCACGGTGCCGTGGTAACAACCGTTGTACACGAGGATCTTCGGCCGTCCCGTGACGTCCCGCGCGAGCCTGACCGCGAAACGGTTCGCGTCCGTCGCGGTCATCGCGATCTGCCAGTACGGCAGGCCGAAGCGACGCGCGAGCTCCTCCCCCACCCACACGGAGTCCTCGGACGGGAGCATCATCGTGATCCCCCGCCGGACCTGACGCGCGAGGACCTTCGCGACGGCGGGCGGGGAGTGCCCGAACATGGAGCCGGTGTCCCCGAGGCACAGGTCCACGTACCGGTGGCCGTCCACGCAGGCGACCCGGGCCCCGCGGCCCTCCGTGACGAAGATCGGGTACGGCCCCGCCCACCGGACCATCCAGTTCATCGGCACCCCCGCGAGGAGGGACTTCCTCCCGCGCTCGAACAGGTCCCGGGACCTCGGATGGCGTTCCTCGAAGGTCTTCTCCTCCCGGGCGATGAGCGACGTGACTCGGCCTCGGTCCACCGTGCGCACGGTCTTCGTCTCCCGCCCCTTCGACCGCCCCCGCGCGCCCAGCCCCGACGCGGGGAGGGGGATTTGAACCCCCGGGCGCAGAGCGCACTGGATTAGCAATCCAGCGCCCTACCAGGCTAGGCGATCCCCGCAGGCGCGCGACCATCGAGGACCGCGTATAAACGCTTTCTGCGGACGGTAACGACAGACGCGGCCGAACCCTCAAGTCCCCCCGGGCCATGGGCGGGACCGCGCATGGCGTCCCCTTCCGCGGCCCGGCCCGCACGCCGGCGAGGCTTCCGTGAGCTCATCGCCGTCGTCGCGGTCCAGTCCCTCGGGAACACGATGTCCACGAGCTTCTGGGTCGTGTACCTCGTGAGCCCGCCCCAGGACCTGCCCTTCTCCACGGCAGTCCTCGTGTGGCTCGTCGCGTTCGGCCTCGCAATGGTCATCGTCGCCGGGTACGGGCGGGGCCGCCCGATTCCGGCGACGGCGAGCATGACGGTCGGCCTCGGGGCGATGGCTATCGGGCACCTTTCCTTCGCATTCCTGCCGCCCCTCGCGGTCGTCGTTGCGGCAGGGGCCGGATTCGGGATCTACATCCCCGCGTTCTGGCTCCCCCTGAACATCCTCCTCGCCCAGGAGACGACGGCCGCGAACCGCGCGGGCCGGATGGCCGGCGTCACGGCGACGTTCACGATCGTGTCCGTCGCCGCCCCCGCCTTCGGCGGCCTCCTGGCCCAGGCGTTCGGGTTTCGCGCCCTGTTCGTCACGGCGGCGTCCGTCGTGACGGCGAACCTCATCCTCGTCCGGTCCCTCGCCCAGCGGGACGAGACCCACCGCTACGCCCTGCGCTTCCGCGCCGCCGGGACCCGGACGAACCTCGCGTTCCTCGGACAGGGGGCCGTGGATGGCCTGTGGTTCGCCGCGACGCCCCTCGCGACGTTCCTCTTCACGACGGCGGCCCTCGAGCTGGGCCTGCTCTTCGCCTTCTTCTCCCTCGCCGCGGGCGCGGCGACGTACGTCCTCGGCGTGGCCTCGGACCGTATCCGGACGCGGAGGCCCTTCCTCCTCCTCGGGCCAATCCTGTCCGTCCCCGCCGCCCTCGGCGCCGCGGCCTTCGTCTCCGTTCGGCCTGATCTCGGGTCCTTCGCCCTTTCCGTCGGGGCCCTCTCGATGACGACGTCCCTCGCGCCCTCTTTTATCTTTACGGTCCTCGTGGACCGCATGGAGGACTCCCTCCCCGCAGTGTCGGCGACCCGCGAGTTCCTCCTCAATGTGAGCCGGACCGCCGCCCTCGGGGCGTCCGTCCTCGTCCTCGCCCTCGGCGCTGGCGTGGAGGCCCTGTACGTCTTCCTGGCGGGCGCCGTCCTCCTCGAGGCATTGGCCCGCTGACCTGCGATGCGATCAGGAGGGCGCGCGGCATCCTCACGGTCACGTCGAAAGCCTCAAATATCACAGTCCTGTATGGTGTGGAAGGCTCGGCAAAAGGCAATGACCCATCTTCGGAAGAGCCTTACCTGAACCGAGCCAGTGAAGGCCGCCTTCGGCGAGGGCCCCGATCCGTGACGGGCCTCATTCTGATACGGCCGACACGGTGGAGGTTTGAGAACCCCGTGCGCCGTGTGCGCGCGTGACCTCTCAAGCCCGACGCTCGACGATCCAGCGAGGTACATGCTACCTCGCCAAGTTCCTTTAGATGACACGCTGTGCAACGATCAACTCCGGTTGATCCTGCCGGCGGGCACCGCTATGGGAGTTCGCTTAAGACATGCGAGTCGAGAGGTGTAAGACCTCGGCAGACGGCTCAGTAACACGCGGACAATCTGCCCTCAGGTGGAGAATACTCTCGGGAAACTGAGGATAATGCTCCATAGATCTGGGATGCTGGAACGCTTCCAGGTCGAAAGCTCCGGCGCCTGAGGATGGGTCTGCGGCCTATCAGCTTGTAGGGGGCTTTACAGACCCCCTAGGCTTCGACGGGTACGGGCTATGGGAGTAGTCGCCCGGAGATGGATTCTGAGACACGAATCCAGGCCCTACGGGGCGCAGCAGT
>Ga0209002_10000102_pt1 | contig 52802 bp, 54 predicted proteins | sample Rifsed16ft2_FD_184010 | JGI IMG/M metagenome (GOLD analysis project Ga0209002, IMG submission 184010) | Soil microbial communities from Rifle, Colorado, USA - sediment 16ft 2 (version 2) | ecosystem: Environmental > Terrestrial > Deep subsurface > Rock core/Sediment | place: Rifle, Colorado...
TTAGCCTGGTAGAATTACGGGCTCCAGTCATGGGCTTGACCGCGAACGGGTTTGCTGATCCGGTGATGACAGACTGGAGCGGAGACCCATGGTTCGCGACAACACGCGTGGGTCGCTCCCCGCGTGGAAGAAACCCGTCGATCAGGGTTCAAATCCCTGCGTCCCCATCCTTTCTCCCGTCCCGGCGGCTCAGAAGCCCGCCGCGGAGCCGTCCGCGCGGGGGTCGCTCCCCGCGCCGAGGACGCCCGTCTCGGGATCCCGCACGATGACCTGCCCGCGGCCGAAGAGCGCGCGCTCGTGGCCCGACACGGGGAACACGGGATGGCCGCGGGCCGCGAGGTTCGCAACGGTCTCCCGCGGGACGCCCTCCTCGACGGCCACGGAGCCGTCCGGCTTGCCGTGGTCAAGGCACACCCGCGGGCGGTCCAGCGCCGCTTGAGGGTCGAGGCCATCCTCGAGGAGGGCCAGGAGGACCTGGACATGGCCCTGGGGCTGCATGAAGCCGCCCATGACCCCGAAGGGACCGTACAGAGACCCGTCCTCCCGCGTGGCCATCCCCGGGATGATCGTGTGATAGGGCCGCTTCCGCGGGGCGAGGGCGTTCGGGTGCCTCGGGTCCAGGGAGAAGTTGTGGCCGCGGTTCTGGAGGGAGAAGCCCGTCCTCTCGGGGACGATCCCCGTGCCGAAGCCCATGTAGTTGCTGTTGATGAACGAGCAGGCGTTCCCGCGACCGTCCACGACGCAGAAGTACACGGTGTCACGGCCTGCGGGAGGCGTGCCCGGCCGGTGGTCGAGGTTCGCGCGGGTCGGGTCGATGCGGCGGGCCCTCTCCTGCGCGTACGATCGGGAGAGGAGGCCCTCGACGGGCACAGGGACCGTCGCGGGGTCCGCAAGGTAGGCGCCGCCGTCTGCGAACGCGAGGCGGAACGCCTCGACGAGGAGATGGAGCCGGTCGACGCCGAGGGCCTCCCGCGGGAGATCGAACTCTGAGAGGATGTTGAGTGCGAGGAGGGCGACGAGGCCCTGGCCGTTCGGCGGGCACTCATGGACGCGGACGTCCTTGTACGTCGTGTGGATCGGAGCGTCCCACGTCGATCGATGGGCCGAGAGGTCCTCCTCCGACAGGACGCCGCCCTTCTCCTGGACCGCAGCGGCGATCCGCTTCGCGATCTCCCCCCGGTAGAACGCGTCGGCTCCACCCTTCCCGATCGCCCGGAGGGTCCCCGCGAGGCCCGGGTTCCGGAACACCTCGCCCGCCTTCGGGGCGCGGCCCCGAATGAGGAGCGCCTTGCCCCCACGGGAGCCCCGGAGCTGCGGGACGCCGTGAGCCCAGGCGTTCGCGGTCAGGGACGACACGGGGAAGCCCTCTTCCGCGAGCCGGACCGCGGGCGCGAGGATCGCGTCGAGCCCCAGAGAGCCGTGGCGCTCCGCGAGGTCGCACCACCCCGCGCATGCGCCGGGCACTGTGACCGTGTGGGCGTGGTACGGGGGGAGGGCGTTCGAGAGGCCCTCCTCCCTCAGGAGGTCGAGGGACAACCCCGCGGGCGCCCGGCCCGACCCGTTCAGGGCCGTGATCGTACCTGAGGCCTCCTCGTAGTAGAGGGCGAAACAGTCGCCCCCGAGGCCCGTGGAACAGGGCTCCGTCACGTTGAGGGCGGCCGCCGTCGCGACAGCCGCGTCCGCGGCGTTCCCGCCCCTCATGAGGACCTCGAGGCCCGTCTGGGACGCGAGGGACTGGCTCGATGCGACGACCCCGCGCGTCGCGTACACGGGGGACCGACGGGAGGCGAACGGCAGGGAGGCCTCGACCATGGAACGACCCGGGGAGTCAACCGCGTCCATCTATTTCCCGCCTTCCCGTCCCGGGAAGACCCGGGACACCCCCACGGTACGGACTCAAGTTTTATGACGGGTCCAATCCCTCCCGCGGGAAGACGATGGCCCAGAAGAAGTGCCCCGTATGCGGCGTTTCCGTGAAGCTCGAGAACCTCGAGCGCCACCTCCGGAACCAACACCCTCGCGCGGATGTCGACCTCGAGACGGCCTTCACGGAGGAGGAGCGCAGGGAGGCGACCCAGGCGAAGACAGCTGCCCGCCCCACAATCACCGCGAAGGGGAAGCAGTGGATCGCGATCGTCTCCGTGGCCGTTGCGGCCGTCTTGATTCTCGTGATCTGGAACCCGTTCGGTGGGGTCGGACCCGGGGTGGGCCAGGTGGCCCCGAACTTCACCGTGGCGACGTCGACGGGCGCGACGATCTCCCTCTCCGACTACCGCAACTCGCCCGTCGTCCTGGACCTCATGGACGTGGATTGCGGGGCGTGCCAGTCGGAGGCGCTCGACGTCCTCCAGTTCGTCTACCTCAACTACTCCGTGCGGGGAGTCCGGTTCCTCAGCGTGAGCCTCATCGACTGGACCGGGGGCGCCGACACCCCCGCGACGATCGAGCAGTTCAAGGCCGACCACGGAACGAACTGGGTGTACGGGATGGACACCACGGCCCGGACGGTCCGGAACGCGTATCAGGTCCAGTCCACGCCCACGACATTCATCCTCGACGCGAACGGGGTCATCACCGCGAAAGCCGTGGGTCGCGCGCCGGACGGATACGCATGGTACGCGGCAGCCCTCGACGCGCTTCTGGGGTCGTGACGTGGCCGGCGGATTCGCCCGCGGGGACGTCCTCCTCCTCATCGCGGTGCTCGCCGCGTTCGGGGTCGCGGACGCAGGCTACCTGACGTACCAGTGGTACGAGGCCGCGGACTCCACGTGGTGCGACCTCGACTCGTACTGGAGCTGCAGCGCGGTGCGAGAGAGCCCCTGGGCCTCCGTCGCCGGGATCCCCACGGCCGTCGTCGGCGTCGCGGGGTTCGGGATCCTCCTCGCCCTCGCGGGGGCCGCCCTCCGGGGGACCGCGGGCATCGGCCCCTGGCCGACGGACCGCTGGATCCTCCTCTTCGGCATCCTTGGCGCCGCCGTCGGCGCGGGCCTGACCCTCGTCGAGGTCTTCGTCATCCAGGCGATCTGCATCCTCTGCGTGATCGGGTTCGCCCTGGACCTCGGGATCCTCGGTCTCGCGGCGGTCCTCGTCCGAGGCTCGAGGACCTCCCGCGCGGCGGGCTGAGACAAGGGTTTATCCCAGAGGAGGCTCTCCGCGGGACCGCTGGGGGAATGGGTCCCTGCGCGACCGACGCCGACTCTTCCGGTCCGTCGCCATCCTGTCCGCTGCCGCCACGTACGCGACGATGGTCCTCGGGGGGGCTGTGAAGGCCCTCGGGGCGGGCCTCGCATGCCCCGACTGGCCCCTCTGCCACGGGGCCGTCGTCCCGAACCTGGCGGACCCCCTCATCGCGATCGAGTGGGTCCATCGCGCGGTCGCCCTGGCGACGGGGCTCATCCTCCTCGCGACCCTCGTCCTCGCCCTCCTCTGGTTCCGGGCGGACCGGGTCGTCGTGCTCCTCGCCTCGATGAGCCTCGTTGCCCTCGGCGCGCAGATCACCCTGGGGGCCCTCACCATCGTCAGCCGCCTGGACCCCGTCGTCGTGACGAGCCATCTCGCCCTCGCGACGGCCGTGTTCGCCTCGGCCCTCGTGCTCGCGGTGCTCACCGTCGTGCGACCGCCGGAGACGTCGGCGGCCCCCGCGGAGACCCCCGGCTGATCACCGGGCCCGCCGCGCGGCCCGGACCGCGCGCAGGTGGTACCCCGCAGCGAAGACGAGCGCGAACGCGACGGTCCCGATCATGATGGCCGGGATCAGGGGCACGTTCTGCGGAGCGGGGACCGGCTCGGCCCCGACGAGGAGGTACCCGTTCATCGTGAGCCAGTGGGACGAGTACATGCAGACGAAGAGGTAGCGCCCGACCGCCGCGGGCGTCGTGAAGCTCACGTTCACGGTCTGCCCGGGGCCCAGCCAGACATCGATGATCTTCGCATGGGTGTCGTTGTACGCGTACATGCCCGTCGGGCTGTCGAGGGGCGCGTCCGTGACGTTCGCCTGGGCGAAGAGCGTGAAGCTGTGGATGCTCGAATGGGCGTTGACGAGGGTCAGGTTCACGGTCTGGTTCGGGTCCACCTGGATCGCCGATGGGGTGAAGGTGAACTGGCGGGTCATCGTCACGGTGATGTTCGCGCCCGCGTCCGCGCGGACCGCGGGATCAGCCGCCAGCGCGGAAGATGTGGCGGGGCCAAGGCCGACTGCCGCGAGGGCGACGAGGACGAGGACGGTCCGCGGGAGGACCCCTCCGCCATCACGGGACGACATGGAGCATCCCCGCCATCGTGTAGTGGCTGACGCCGCAGAACTCCGCGCAGTGGATCTCGAAGTCCCCCGCCTCCATGGCCTGGAACCAGTTCACGTTCGTCGTGCCCGGGAGGGCGTCGATCTTCAGACGGAAATCGGGGATGTAGAGGGAATGCGCGACGTCCTCGGAGACGAGGAGGATCTTGACCGTCTGCCCGACCTTCACGGTGAACTCCGTCGTTGTGTTCGTCCACACACCCGTCTCGTTCAGGACGTGGAACTCCCACTGGAACTGGCGCGCGATGACGTACACGGTGACGTCGGCGTCCTCGGGGACCGTGTCCGTGACCGCGAGGGTCTGGAACGTCGCGATCCCCACGACGAGGAGGATGAGGGCGGGGACGATCGTCCACGCAGCCTCGAGCTTCGCATCGTGGGTCTTCGGGTTCGCGACGCCGGCGGACCGGCCTTTCGTCTTCCGGAACCGGAGCACGGCGACGACGATGAGGACCTGCACGAGGATCCCGATGGCCAGGGCGAACAGGAGCACGAGGCCGAACAGCTCGTCCGTCGCGACCTGGCCCGGCGTGAGCGCCGTTGCGGCGACGCCGCGGGACCCTGCGAGGGCGGCGACGAGGAGCCCCGGCGCGAGGAGGCCGAGGGAACGCCAACGCGACATTCGAACGCCCCTACACCACGGTCCTCTAAAGCGTTTACGGTGGGCCGAAATTCGGTGCGACGCGCCGCGCATTCGCTACGATGCGCGTCGTATCCGCAGGCGCGAGGGTGGAAACCTTTTTGGCCAACGTTAGGGTACCGTCTTCGGCCGCCCGAACCCGGGCCGGCCTGTGGATCGAGGTCGAGGCGATGGCGGGCGAGGTCCTCACGGCGCATCCGATTGCGACGAAGCCGATCGGCCTCCTGCGATGGCTCACGACGACGAACCACCACGACATCGGGATCCTGTACATCGCGAGTTCCTTCCTCTTCTTCATCCTGGGCGGGGTCCTCGCCCTCGTGATCCGGGTCGAGCTCGCCTACCCCGGGGAGACGGTCGTCGACTCGTCGACGTACAGCGCCCTCTTCACGATGCACGGGACGACGATGATCTTCCTCGTCGCGATCCCCATGCTCGCGGGATTCGGGAACCTCATGCTCCCGCCGATGATCGGTGCGAAGGACATGGCGTTCCCGCGGATCAACGCCCTGAGCTTCTGGCTCCTCCCCCCCGCGGGGGTCATCCTCTGGATGGGCTCCGCGGAGATCGGGTGGACGGGCTACGCCCCCCTGTCCGTCTTCGACCCGAGCACGGGGGTCGACCTGTGGATTGTCGGCCTCCAGCTCATCGGAATCTCCTCGACGATGGGCGCGATCAACTTCATCGTGACCGTCCTGAGGCTCCGGGCGCCCGAGGTCACGTTCAAGAACCTCCCCCTCTTCGTCTGGTCTGTCCTCGTGACGGCGGGGATCACGATGCTCGCGACCCCCGTCCTCGCCGCGGGCCTGTTCATCCTCCTCCTCGAGCGCCACGGGATGGTCACGTTCCTCACCCCCCCGACGGGCGCCCCGATCGTCTGGCAGCACATCTTCTGGTTCTACTCCCATCCCGCCGTGTACATCATGATCCTCCCTGTGATGGGGATCATCTCGGAGGTCATCCCGCGGCTCGCCCACAAGCCCATCTTCGGATACAAGGCGATCGCCCTGTCGAGCGTCGCGATCGGCTTCCTCGGCTTCGGAGTGTGGGCCCACCACATGTTCACGACGGGGATGAGCCTGACCGCGAGGGTGCCGTTCATGGTCCTCACCCTCGCGATCGCGGTCCCGAGCGGGATCAAGGTGTTCAATTGGATCATGACCCTCTGGGGCGGGGCCATCGAGCTCAAGGCGCCCATGCTCTTCGCCCTCGGCTTCATCGCGATGTTCGTGATCGGGGGGATCAACGGGGTGTTCCAGGCCCCCATCCCCGTGGACTACGCCCTCCAGGACACGTACTGGGTCGTCGCCCACCTCCACTACGTCCTCTTCGGCGGGACGATGCTCGGAGTCTTCGCGGGCCTCTATTTCTGGTTCCCGCGAATGACGGGCCGGATGTACAGCGAGCGCCTCGCCCGCTGGCACTTCGCATTCACGATCATCGGCCTCAACCTCGTGTTCTTCACGATGCACTTCCTCGGCCTCGCGGGGATGCCGCGCCGCTACTACGACTACGGCCAGTTCGCGAACCTGGAGACCCTGTGGACCCTGAACTGGCTCGCGACGGTCGGGGCGTTCCTCCTGGGCGGGGCCCAGCTCTTCTTCATCGCGAACGTGGCTCGGAGCTACTCTCGCGGGCCCAAGGTCGCCGCGGATCCGTGGGGCTAGGCCCCGGGCTCGCCGTACGACACTGGAAACCGGTGGCCTCGCGGGTCACTTCGGGAACAGCACGGCCTCGAGCTCCCGCAGGATCTCGTCCGCGAGTCGGGCGGCGTTGTCGTAGTCCGCAGACTCGAACGCGCTCCTCGCGAGCTTGAGGGTCTTCCGGATCTCGCTCACGTTCCGGCCCGCGTCGCGGGCCCGCTTCGCCGTCTCGAGGGCCCGGGTCATCCGCTCGAGGGCCTCCTGCTTGCTGACCTTCGTCCGCGCGTCGGGCTCCTCGCCAAGGTCCTCCTCCATGGAGAGGTCCACGGGCTTCGCGGGCTCGGCGGGGCGGGGCGGAGGGACGCTCGGGGGAGGCGCCGCGGGCATGGGCGGCCAGGCCTCGGGCACGGGGGGCGGGGGCGGGGCGGAGTGGGTCGGCTCCGGCGGCAGGTCGATCCCGCTCGCCTCGAGGGCCGCCGCGAGGTACTTCTCCGCCTCGAGGAGGCTCCGTTCCTTCATCGCCAGCTTCTCCCGCTCGGACGCCATCGTGTTGAGCTCGTTCTTCAAGGTGGTCTCAAGGTCCGCGAGGGAGTCGTGCTGCTGCACGGAGTCCTTCTGGCGGGCGTGCATCTCCTCGCTGATCTTGAGGAGCTCCTTCTCCCGGGCCTCGAGGGCCGATAGCCGCTCGTTCTGGAGCTTGATGAGTTCCTCCTCGCGCTTCGCGAGGGTCTTCTCCCGGTTCGACAGGCCCTTCTCGATCGAGGCGAGCCGGCCGATCGTCTCCGCGAGGGATCGCTCCCGCTGGGCGACGAGCTCCTCCCGCTCGATGAGGGCCTGGAACTTCATCTCCGACTCCTTGATCTGCCCCGAGAACTCGTGCTCGAGGCGCTTGATCTTCTCCTCGCCGTCCCGGATCGACTTCTCCCGGTCGTTGAGGGCCCGCGCCCAGTCCTGGAGGCGCTTCTCCTCCGCGCCGACCCGATCCCGGTCTGCCTTCACGCTGGAGAGATCCTTGTCCATCGCCTGCCGCGCGACCCGGACCTCCTCGCGCTCCCGCGCGAACCCCGCCTCGTCGGCCTTGAGTTTCGTCTCGAGCTTTTCGAGGTCGTCCCGCTCCGCGTCGAGCTGGGCCTTCATCGCCTCGAGTTCCTTCGCGCGCGCGTCGAGGGCGTTCTTCGTCTCCCTGAACTTCGACGCCTGGGCCTTCACCGCGTCGACGACGAGGAGAGAGGACGGCTTCTCGCTGGACATGTCAGGTCACCGCCAACAGTCGGCGTACTCCATGAGAGTGGCACCCCAGCGTATTTAAGGCGTCGGGCTAGGGTATCAGGCGTGAGAACTAAGCTCTTTCGGAGGGCACGCGGACGGTTGGCCTCCGGGGTCCGCCCTCCCGATCGACGGGCGTGCGGGCGACTTGGAGCAACCTTATCTCGCGCGGCTCCTCTCCCGCCCCGGGGTCGCGATGGAGGTCCAGACTGAAGGTCCCGTCCGCGTCGTCCACTTCGCGGATCCGTGGTGCTGGTGGAGCTGGGGGCTGGAGCCCGTGCTCAAGAGGCTGCGCGAGGTCTACGGGGACGGGCTCGTCGTGGAGTACCGGATGGGCGGCACGTTCGACGACGTGGACGCATGGATGCGGGAGTACGGGGTCGACGAAGGGTCGACCGTCGACTGGATCCGAGAGTCCGTCGGGATGTTCCGGAACCCGCTCGACCCGGAGTACCTCCGGACGACGCGGGTGCGGAGCACCTACCCGGCGTGCCGCGCGTACAAGGCCGCCCAGCTCCAGGACCCCCGGCGCGCCGACGGGTTCTTCCGGCGGATGGTGGAGGCGTTCCAGGTCCAGGCGCGTCCCGGGACGGAGGCGACCCTGCGGGCGCTCGCCCGCGAGGGCGGGCTCGACGCGGACCGCCTCGTGCGGGACGCCGGGTCCGAGGCCGTCGAGGACGCCTTCCGGGAGGACCGGCTGCTCATGGAACGGTCCGGTGCGAACTTCCTCACCCTCGTCGTCATCGCCGGCGGCGCGATGGAATCGAAGGCCGAGGTCTTCACGGCCGCGCCCTTCGAGGAGATCGTCGACCGGCTCCGCCCGGGGCTGCCGAAGCGCGCCCCCGCGGACATCCTCGAGTACCTCGAGAAGCACGAGGGCCTCGTGACCCCGCGGGAAATCGGCGAGGTGTTCCGGATCTCCGACGAGGACGCGACCCGGAGGCTCGAGGGCCTCGAGCAGGCGGGATTCCTCTCCCGGTCCTCCTACGCGGGGTCCCCGTACTGGACCCCCCGCCACGTGGATGTGGACCGCCTCCCCCTCGAGGTCGTGCGGATCAGCCATGTCCCGCCGGAGGCCCGGATCGAGATCGTCTCCGACCTCACGCCGATCGTGACGACGGCGGTCCAGAGCCTGTACACCCAGGTCGCGAAGGAGCCCCGGAAGGGCTACCACTTCCCCCTCGGGCTGGAGGCCCTGCGGTTCGTCGGGTACCCGGAGGAAGACCTCGCGAGGCTCCCGCCCACCGCGACGGAGTCCTTCGCGGGGGTCGGCTACCCGTTCGCCACGGGGGCCATCCGCGAGGGAGACACGGTCCTCGACATCGGGTCCGGCTCCGGGACGGACGTCCTGTACGCCTCCCTGAAGGTGGGCCCCGCGGGCCAGGTCCTCGGACTCGACTTCACGCCCGCGATGATCGAGAAGGCCCGGCGGAACATCGAGACGATGGGCGCGCGGAACGTCCGGATCGTCGAGGGGAATGCGACCGCGATCCCCCTGCCCGACGCGAGCGTGGACGTCGTCACGAGCAACGGGGTCCTGAACCTCGTCCCCCAGAAGGACGCCGCCTTCCGGGAGATCCTCCGCGTGCTCAAGCCCGGGGGCCGCCTGCAGCTCGCGGACATCGTCGTCCAGGAGGACGTCGGCGCCGTGTGCGGGCTCAACCCGCAGCTCTGGGCAGACTGCATCGGCGGCGCGGCCGTCGAGGCGGAGTACCTCAAGACGATCCGGGAATCGGGCTTCGAGGACCTTCGAACAATCCGGCGCATCGACTATTTCTCGAAGAGCCCCTCGGAGGCGACCCGGCGGATCACGAGGACGTTCGGGGCGGAGAGCCTCGTCCTGACCGCGCGGAAGCCCGCCCGCGCGCAGGCGTGATCGTACGAGGGTCCCGCACCGTGGGCACGACCGCGGGATGCCATCCCGTTTGTCAAGGACCGTCAGACAAACGAAAGACAGAAATACACACATTGTCGTACACCTGTCCGCGCCCCTCCAGCACGGAGGGGTCCTCAGAAGGATGGGAACCATGCCAGCACTCCGCGAGATCACCTTCGATGCGGCGCGACAAATCGCCGCGGAGAAGGGGCTGCGGCCGAGCAAGGTGAAGGGGACGAACACGCTCCGCTTCTCGAAGGTGGACAGCGACAAGCTCGAGGTCATCACCTGGGACGAGTTCGAGAAGACGGCGACCAGCCGGCGGCTCGGCGTGTACGAGTCGGGCGGCTGGATGAAGTTGATGACGAAGCACTAGGCGTCATCCCCTCCGCTTTCCTCCAGGGAGAACCATGGTCGATGTGGCGTTCGGAGCCACCGCCATGGCCTCCATCTTCGCGATCGTCGACCCCCTCGGGGTCGTGCCGTTCTTCTCCGTCCTCACGGAGGACATGACCCCCGCGGAGAAGCGGGACGTCATCGCGAGGAGCTGCCTCGTCGCGGTCACGACCCTCGGCGTCTTCGCCGTCTTCGGCCACTGGATCTTCGCGGGCTTCGGGTTCACGATCCCCGCGTTCCAGATCGCGGGCGGGGTCCTCCTTTTCGGCGTGGCCCTCGAGATGCTCCATGGGGAACGGCCGCGGACGAAGATGACGGAGCGAGAGAGGCAGGAGAGCCTCGAGCGGGAGAGCGTGGGCGTCGTGCCCCTCGGCATCCCCCTCCTCGCGGGTCCGGGCGCGATCACGACAGTCATGATCTACATGTCGACCCCCGTCGCGGACCCGCTCGACAAGATGTTCATCTTCGCGGGCATCCTCGTGGCTGTCCTCACGACGTTCTTCCTCCTCCACTACGCGGACGTCGTCTTCCGGCGGATCGGCCGCACCGGGGTGCACGCCCTCGGGCGGATCATGGGGCTCCTCCTCGCCGCGATCGCGGTCGAGTTCATCATCGACGGGGCCATCGCGGCCGCGCGCCTGAACGGGCTCCTCGCCTGATTCGTCCGGGGACCGTGGCCTTTTATCCGGGCCCCGGCATGTCCCGCCCGTGGACGTCGAATCGAAGGTCCTCGAGCGGATTCGCCCGAGCGCGGAGGAGGAGGCGCGTCTCGCGGAGGTCGTCCGGAGCCTCCGCTCCAAGGTCGAATCGACCCTCGCGGCCCGCGGCTGGGACGCGAAGCCCATCCTCGTCGGGTCCGTCGCGAAAGGCACCCACCTCACGGGTACGGAGGTCGACATGTTCGTCGCGTTCCCCCCGGACCTGCCCCGGGAGGACCTCGAGACGAGGGGCCTCGCCCTGGGGAAGCTACTCGAGCGGGGCGTCCACATGTATGCGGAGCATCCCTACACGCGCGGCTGGTTCGGCGGGTTCGAGGTCGAGATCGTCCCCTGTTACCGGATCCTCGACTCGTCCCAACGGATGAGCGCGGTCGACCGCACGCCTTTCCATGCGGACTACGTGATCGGCCGCCTCCAGGAGGGCCAGGCGAACCAGGTGCGGCTCCTCAAGGCGTGGACCGAGGGGATCGGGGTCTACGGGGCCGAGGCGAAGGTCCGCGGGTTCAGCGGCTACCTCTGCGAGCTCCTCGTCCTCAAGTTCGGCACGTTCCGGGACGTGCTCGCCACGAGCCTCGGCTGGAAGCGTGGGGAGGCGATCGAGCTCGACCGACCCGCCGCGAAGCCGTTCGCGGACCCCCTCGTCGTGATCGACCCCATCGATGGGAACCGGAACGTCGCGAGCGCAGTCTCCATCGACCAGCTTGCCGGCTTCGTCCACGCGGCGCGGGAGTACCTCCGGGCCCCGAGCGAGCGGTACTTCTTCCCTCGGGCCCTCAAGGCGATGGCCGTCACGAAGGTCCGCGCCCTCGCGAAGCGGCGTGGCACGGACCTCATCCTCGTGTCGATCCGCGCCCCGCCCGTGACGGAAGACGTCCTGTATCCCCAGCTCCGGAAGGCCCACCTCGCCCTCCGGGAGCTCCTCGACCGGGCGGGCTTCCAGGTCCACGAGTCGTCCTTCGACGTCGCGGGCCGGGAGGCCATCGTCCTCTTCGAGCTCGCCTCGGCGACCCTCCCGCGGGTCGTGCGCCATGGCGGCCCGCCCGTCTGGGTGAAGAACGCGAAGGACTTCCTCGGCAAATGGTCGGAGAACCCGAGGACCCTCGCGGGGCCCTTCATCGTCGAGGACCGTTGGGTCGTCGACGTGGTCCGCGACGAGACGGACGCCGCGGAGTTCGTGCGCGCCTCACGGAAGGACCTGAGCCTCGGGAAGGACCTCGACCGATCCGCGCGGACCACGCTCAAGGTCTACGAGGGCGCCACGGCCGTTGCGGCGAAGTACGCGATGGCATGGACCCGGCTGTTCGACAAGACGTTCCCGTGGCAGCGCTAGGTTACCAGCACGAGGACGCCGCCTCGCGCGATCCGCCCGACGCCGTCCGTCGCGGTAACGGATATTGTAAACGAGAAGTCCGAGACGATAGGGATGGAGATCGCGTATGTGCCGGGGAGATACTGACCTGAACCCCTGCACGCGCTCAGCCCGCTGACTTGCTCCACGGCTCCCGTCACAGGCATAGAGTCAACGGTGACAGACACGCTTGTGACTCCCACATTATCCGCAGCACGGAAGAGCAAGTAGACGGTGTCGTTTGTTCGCCCCTGGGGAATCGTGATCCTCCCGCCTGCCGGGCCGGCGCAAACCACGGTTCCGGGCTCCGGCGGCGTCACCGCGGAGTTGTACACGCCCGCCGTGAACTCCCCCGCGGTCGGGTCCGTGAAGTCACTGAAAGGCGCGTTGATCGCAAGGATCCAGAAGGCGAGCCAGCTGAAGAAGTACGTGATCCCGTGCCCCGCCCAGTCCTTCCGCTTGAAGTCCTTCACGTGGACCTTGACCATCGGGAGGATCCAGTACAGGAGGGTCGCGAAGAACAGGCCCGCGAAGAACGCGACCAGGGGCAGGTTGAGGGCGAACAGGGCGTAGGAGATGATCGCGCCGGCGAGGGCCCAGATGATCACGACGACGGCCGCGCGGGCGCCCTCCATCTCCGTCCGCATGTAGGCGACCTCGTCGAACTCGGGAGGGGTCCATTCGGGCGTCTCCTCCTTCCGCTTCCGACGCGCCATGGCGGCCGGCGATACAGGGGGGTCCTTGAAAAACCTTCGCTCACGGGCCCCGCGCGTCCATGGAGGCCATGCGCGCGCGCATGGCCTGGATGTCGAGGCCCACCTGGCGGATCGACACGAGCATCGCGCCGACGAGGAGGCCGCCGACGAAGCCTCCGGGGATTCCGGTCAGGATGCGCGTCGCGTTGTTCGACTCGTACGGCGTCCACAGCTGCGTGAACCCGTCGATCGCGATGGGCAGGAGCCCGAGGACGACGATGATCACGCCCGCCCGCTCGGGGCCGAACCGCGCGAGGGCGTTCTGCAGGCGGCGCGGCATCACGCTCATGATCACGGTCCCCGCGCTCACGGCGGGCCGCGCGAACACCGCGGCGAGGAGCCCGAAGCTCGCGAAGATGTACATCGACGTCATCCGGGCGTCGAGGGGCATCTGGTTCTCGTTGATCCAGAGGGAGCGGGACCAGATCTGGTGGCACTGGATGTCCCCGAACGCATAGACGGCGGCGGTGTACCAGGGGAGGGTCGACCAGACGTCCATGTGGTCCATCATGTTCGCGCCGCCGACCTGGTACGCGACGGTGCCCGGGGCGATCGTGAGGGGCGCGAGGAAGATCGCAGCCGTCCAGACGAGGTTCAAGACGAGGACCGCGAAGAGGGGTCGGCTCCACGTGAGTCGGGACCACAGGGGGCCGGCCATCGTCCCCGGGAAGGAGGGCCCTCGGGAAAAACCTTTGCGGGAAAAGGGGAAGGGCCCGCCGGGTCACTTCGCGTACCGGGCGGGGTTCTTGTCGAAGGCGGTCTTGCAGCCCCCGGAGCAGAAGTAGATCGTCCGCCCCTGATACACGGAGCTGCCCGCGGCGCGCTTCGGGTCGACCGTCATGCCGCAGACCGGGTCTTTCTCCATTGTTCACCTCCTCGTCTCGTGCATCCGCATGCGCGGTGGATCCTTCACAGCTCCGGCCGGAACCGCCGGAGGGTCATCGAGTTCATCACGACGGACACAGAGCTGAAGCCCATCGCGGCCCCCGCGAGGATGGGGTCCAGGAGGACGCCGGCGAACGCGAGGATCCCCGCGGCGACGGGGATGAGCGCCGTGTTGTAGGCGAAGGCCCAGAAGAGGTTCTGCCGGATCTTCTTGACCGTTCGGCGGCTCAGCTGGATCGATGCGACGACGTCCCGCAGGTCGTCCTTGATGAGGACGATCCCTCCCGCCTCCATCGCGACGTCGGTCCCGCTCCCGAGGGCGATCCCCACGTCGCTCTGGGCGAGGGCGGGGGCGTCGTTGATCCCGTCGCCGACCATCGCGACGATCTTCCCCTGGGCCTGGAGCTCCTTGATCTTCTCCGCCTTCTGGCCCGGGAGGACCTCCGAGATCACGGAGCCGACCCCGGCCTGGCGCGCGATCGCGGCCGCGGTCCGGCGGTTGTCCCCCGTGAGCATGACGACCTCGATCCCCATGCCCTGGAGGGCCGAGACGGCGGCCTTCGAGTGGTCCTTGAGGGTGTCCGCGACCGCGACGACGCCCGCGAGGCGCCCGTCCACGGCGAGGAGCATGGCCGTCTTGCCCTCCTCCTCGAGTCGCACGACGGCCTCCTCCGCGGAGTCCGCACGGACGCCCGCTTGGGCGAGGAGCTTCCGGTTCCCTAGGAGCACGGCACGCGGCCCGACCCGCGCCCGGATCCCGTGGCCCGGGATCGCCTCGAAGTCCCGAGGGTCCTCGAGGGCGAGGCCCTTCTCCGTCGCGGCCCGGACGATCGCCTCGCCGAGGGGATGCTCAGACCCCTTCTCCGCGGACGCGGCCAGACGGAGGATCTCGTCCGCGGGCGGCGACCCGATGGGCACGACGTCCGTCACGGAGGGCTTCCCCTTCGTCAGGGTGCCCGTCTTGTCGAAGACGACGGTCGTGAGCTTGTGGGCCTTCTCGAGGTACTCCCCGCCTTTGATCAGGAGGCCGTTCTCCGCCCCCTTCCCCGTGCCGACCATGATCGCCGCGGGGGTCGCAATCCCGAGGGCGCACGGGCAGGCGATGATGAGGACGGCGACCATGACGAACAGGGCCGCCGTGACGGGCGAGTGGAGGCCGTAGCCCAGGGCGACGGACTCGAAGCTCGCGTACGCGAAGAAGTACCAGACGAGGGCGGCGCTCACGGCGACCGCGATGACGACGGGCACGAAGACGGCGGCCACCCGGTCCGCGAGCTTCTGGATCGGCGCGCGGGCGATCTGGGCGTCCTCGACGAGCTTGATGATCTGGTTGAGGGTCGTGTCCGCGCCGACCTTCGAGGCCTTCGCCTTGAGGAGGCCCGTCTTGTTGATCGTCGCCCCGATGATCGTGTCTCCGACCCGCTTCTCCACAGGGATCGACTCCCCCGTGATCATGGACTCGTCGAGGGCCGAGTAGCCGTCCACGATGACCGCGTCCACGGGGACCCGCTCCCCGGGGCGCACGAGGACGACGTCGTCGACCTGGACGAGCTCGACAGGGATCTCCTCCTCCTTCCCGTCCCGGAGGACGTGGGCCGTCCGCGGGGCGAGGTCCATGAGCTTCCGGATCGCGTCCCCGGCCTTCCCCTTCGCGATCTCCTCGAAGTACTTCCCGAGGAGGATGAGCCCGATGATCACGGCGGCCGTGTCGTAGTACGTCGAGGGGTCGACGACGGGCACGCCGAGGAACGGGAGGAACGTGATCACGGCGCTGTACGCCCACGCGGCGCTCGTCCCGATCGCGATGAGGACGTCCATGTTCGCGCTCCGGTTCCGGAGCGCGTCCCGGGTCCCGCGGTAGAACCGCCAGCCCGCGAGGAACTGGACGGGCGTCTCCACGAGGAAGAACACGACGTTCATGGGCTCCATGACGTCCTCGAGCCACCACCCGAGCTCCATCCCGATGGCCACGACGAAGAGGGGGAACCCGACGCCCAGGCTGAACGCGGTGAGGAGCTTGAGCCGGCGCATCTCCTTCTCCGGCGCGGTGAAGGTCTCGAGGCAGGTCTCCGAGCAGAAGTAGTACGTCCGGCCGCGGACGATCGCCGTCAGGGTGGACGTCGCCTCGTCCACGTACATGCCGCACACCGGGTCCGTCGCCATCGTCTCCCTCGATGCCCCACGGGGTGGCCGAGCCCATGGAGGCGTCGGCCTTCTCCCTTCCGCCTGACGGATGTAAAGTCCCGTCCGGGAAAAAGCTGTCGGGCCCCGCGGGCGGGTCAGCGGTACATCGCTCCCGTCCCGGGTTCCGGGGCCTCCGCTCGCTTCGCCTGCTGCTTGAGCCGCTTGAGGTGGGTCTCGAGGGCGCGCGCCTGCTCCTGGAGCGGCCCGAGGTCGACCTCGAGCTCGGGGAGGAGGACGTCCAGGCCTCGGGTGAGGGCGACCGCGGAATGGGCGTCGGGAACGTCGGAACGGGCCTCCGCGAGGAGCGCGATGACGTCGAAGTTCCGCCAGCGGCCCTCGTTCAGGAGGACACCCGACACCCCGGCGATCATCCCCGTCTCGAGCTGGGGGATCTTGCACTTGTCGAGTTCCTCGCGCGCGCGGTCCGTGCTGCCGACGCCCCACACGGCGGGGTCCCCGCCGCTCGCGGCCTCGTTCCCCGGGAGGCCCTCGAGCGCCACGATCTGGCGGACCCCGTGGGCCTGGGACCACCGGAGGAGGGCGTGGGCCGTCGGCCGGTGGGCCTTCGACGGGAGGGGCACCTCGCAGATGAAGATCGCGACCTTCGACTCCCGCAGGGCGTACACGCGGGCGGGAAACTTCGGCTTCTTCGCGTAGATCATCGAAAGGGAGGGGTAGTCCTCCGACTCGAGGGCGCACACCTGGTCCGCCTGCATCGTCGAGATGAGGTACGTCGACGCGATGGTGCTCACGAGGCCCACGCTCGGGAACGCGGCGACGACGGTCCCGCCCTTCAGGTCGACGTCCTTGAAGGTCCGGATCTCCACCTCGGCCACGGTCCTCCGTCCTCGCGGGCGCATCGCGCGCCCCGACTAAGTACGTTTCCCGGGACGCATCTCGGGCCCGACGGACCTCGCCGCGCGACGACGAGGGGAATAAGGGGTAGTACATACTCTCGTGACCCAGGTCCCATCAGCGCGCGTCGCGTGTGACGTGCCGAGGACCGGAGCCCTGAGCCGAGGGCTCCGTCCGGGACGACCCCATGGCCTTCCCCTGGAAGCCACCGCGGCGACGCGGGGCCCTCGACCCGGGCCCGCCCAGGCCGACGATTCTCGGCGGTCCCCCGGAGGCCTGACGATGGACTCCACGTACGAGCGGATCCTCGAGGCCCGCCCGGGGGAGACCCTGCTCCTCCTCGGGAACGAGGCGATCGCCCGCGGGGCCCTCGAGGCGGGGGCCGACCTCGCGTCCACGTACCCCGGCACGCCGTCCTCCGAGATCGGCCTCGTCCTCGCGGACCTCGCGAAGGCGGCCGGGATCACGTTCCAGTACGCGGTCAACGAGAAGGTCGCCGTCGAGGTCGCCGCTGCCGCCGCGATCGGCGGGCTCAAGGCCCTCGTGTTCATGAAGCACGTCGGGGTCAACGTCGCCTCGGACGCCCTGATGACCCTCGCGTACAGCGGGGTCCGCGGGTCCCTCGTCCTCGTGACCGCGGACGACCCCGGGTGCCACTCGAGCCAGAACGAGCAGGACAACCGCCTCTTCGCACGCTTCGCGAACCTGCCCCTCCTCGAGCCCGCGACGCCCCAGGAGGCCCTCGACCTCACGCGCTTCGCGTTCGAACTCTCCGGGTTCCTCGAGACGCCCGTCATCGTGCGCACGACGACCCGCGTGGCCCACGCCCGCGGGCCCGTGACCCTGGGCGAGGTGACGAAGCCCAAGGGCCGCGTCCACTTCGAGCGCGATCCGGCGAGGTTCGTCATGCTCCCCGGGAATGCGCGGGAGGGCCACAAGCGGGCCCTCCAGAAGATGCGCCTCGCGGAGGGGATCTCGGAGTCGTCCTCCTGGAACCGCCTCCTCGACCTCAAGCCCGGGGCCGAGACGGGGATCGTGACCGCAGGACCCGCGTACACGTACCTCATGGACTACGCGGACGAACTCCCCGCGCGGGTCCTCAAGCTCGGGATGACGAACCCCCTCCCGAAGGCCCAGCTCGCCGCCTTCCTCCGGGCCTCGAAGCAGGCCCTTGTCCTCGAGGAACTCGAGCCCTACCTGGAGGACGCCCTGCGGGCCCTCGCGAACGAGTACGGGCTCAAGGTGGAGATCCTCGGGAAGGCCCAGGGAATCCTCCCGCGGACGGGGGAGCTGGACCCGGACAACGTCGCGGAGGCCCTCGTTCACGTGGGCCTCCTGAACCCGAGCGCGGTCCATCGGATTCGGGACGTCAAGCTGCCGAAGCTCCCCGCGCGGCCGCCCGTCCTCTGCCCGGGCTGCGGCCACCGGGCGGCCGCCTTCGCGGCCCGCCAGGCGACCCGCCGCCTCGACGTCGTGTTCCCCGTGGACATCGGCTGCTACAGCCTCGTCGAGTTCCCGCCGATCAAGGCGGGGGACGTCCTCCTGTGCATGGGCGCCTCGATCGGGGTGGGGGCGGGGCTGGCCGCCGTCTCGGACCAGAAGGTCCTCGCATTCATCGGCGACTCCACGTTCTATCACGCCGGCGTGCCGGCCCTCATCCACGCGGTCCACCACCGCGCGAACATGACCGTGTGCATCCTCGACAACGGGACGACGGCGATGACGGGCCACCAGCCCCATCCCGGGCTCCCCGCGGAGGGCCAGGCGGCCGTGGACCTCGAGGGTCTCGTCCGCGGCTGCGGCGTGGAGCACCTCGAGGTCCTCGACGCCTACGATGTGAAGGGCTTGACGAAGGCGTTCCGACGGGCCCTTGGGCGGGAGGGGGTCAACGTGATCATCGCCCGCCATCGCTGCCGGCTCCTCGAGCTGCGCGACATGACGAAGGCGGGGGAGAAGGCCCCCCTCTACGAGGTCGTCCCGGAGAGGTGCACGAAGTGCGGGTTCTGCATCGACGCCTTCGCGTGCCCCGGCCTCGTCCGGATGGAGGACGAGAGCGTCGTCATCGACGCGGCCCTCTGCTCGGGGTGCGGCGTCTGCGCGGACGTCTGCTCGCCCAAGGCGATCGTCCGGGTCAAGGAGGCGGCCCCGTGAAGACGGCGAACGTCCTCATCGGCGGGGTCGGCGGGCAAGGCGTCATCCTGACGGCCCGGATCCTCGCGGAGGCGGCCCTCGCCTCAGGCCAGAAGGCCCAGATGTCGGAGATCCACGGGATGTCCCAGCGGTACGGGTCCGTCGTGTCGACCGTCCGGATCGGGAGGTCCGAGACGCCCCTCGTGAAGAAGGGGGAGGCGGACGCGATCGTAGGCCTAGAGCCCCTGGAGACCCTCCGGCTCCTGCCGTGGGCGTACCACAAGACCGTCGTCGTGACGGCCCTCACCCCGATCCGGCCCCTCTCCGTGGTCCTGGGGGAGGCGACGTACCCGCCCCTCGAGGAGCTCCACGGGCAGCTCAAGGAGCGAGCGGGGCGGGTCATCATGCTCGACGCGGACCGGATCGCACAATCGATCGGGCCTGTGATCGTCGCGAACTCCGTCCTCCTCGGGGCCCTCATGGGGACGAAGGTCGTCCCCGTCCCCCTGGACGAGGTCCGGAAGGCCCTCCTTCGGCACGTGCCGAAGAAGCTCGCCCCCGCGAACCTCGAGGCCCTCGACATCGGGTACGGGGTCGCAATCCAAGATGGTTATAGCATCGCATTCGCATAGCCGGGTGAAAGGATGGCAGGAATCGGAACGAAGGACAAGGTCGTGGGCCTGGGGATCGTCCTCGTCTTCCTCACGGCCCTCGTGAGCGGTGTCTCGAACTTCGTGAACTTCTGGGTCGCGAAGAACGTGAACGTGAACTCGGACGCGTTCGTCGTCGCGCGGAACGTCGTCGTGGCCCTCCTCCTCGTCCCCCTCGCGCTCCTCGCGCGGCGGGACGTGCGGGCACGCCTGCGTCGGGCGGACTGGGCGAAGCTCGCGACGATCGGCCTCGTGGGCGGGGCGATCCCGTTCCTCCTGTTCTTCCGCGGGATTCAGATGGCCGCGGGAGCCGCCTCCGCGACGTTCGGCTACCGGACCCTGTTCCTCATGGCGACCGTCCTCGGGGTCGTCGTCCTCAAGGAGCGGTTGAGCCGCTGGACGCTCCTCGCCGCGGGGCTCCTCCTCGTCGGGAACGCGCTGCTCCTGACCCTCACGGGTCCGGTCTGGACGGACGGCACCCTGCTCGTCCTCCTGGCCACGGGCCTCTGGGCGACGGAGTACACCCTGTCCAAGAAGGCCCTCCGGGACCTCCCCTCGCGCACGGTCGCCCTCGGGCGGATGGGCTTCGGCGGGGCGTTCCTCCTAGCCTACGTCCTCGCGTCGGGCCAGATCGGCTCCCTCGCGGGCTTCCCCCTCGAGCAGCTTCAGTGGATGGCCCTCAGCGCGATCCTCCTCGTGGCCTTCGTGACAACGTGGTACGCCGGGCTCAAGCACGTGGACCTGTCGACCGCGAGCGCGGTCCTCGTCCTTGGCTTCCCGATCACGTGGGCCCTCGAGGTCGTCGCGGGTCGCCGGCCCTTCACAATCCCCCAGGCCGCGGGGGCCGTGGCCGTCGTCCTCGGGGTCGCCCTCGCCGCGGGCGTGCTGTCCGTGCGGGAGACGTTCGAGGCTGCGGGCCGGGCCGTCCTCGCGGGGATCAGGAGAGCGACGGGCCGATGAAAGGCGTCGAGCTCTGCGCGCGGTTCAGCATCGCGACGAACCGGCTCAACTACTGCGGACCCGCGGGGGCCGACGACCTCCTCGCCCGGACGATCCTCGGGGAGGGCGACGAGAAGGCCGCGGCGAAGGCCCTCGCGGGGTTCGAGGCCCTCGAGCCCTACCTGACGGCCCTCGCCGCGAAGCACGGCCTCGAGCCCTTCGACCATGACGTCGTGGAGGCGTACTGGCTGGGCAACGAGCTCCTCGAGTCCTTCACCCGGGAGGACTTCCAGGGCATCCTGGACGTCCTGCATCGCCGCGGGCTCCCGCGGGGGATCGTCGCGCGCCTCGGCGCGGCCCTCCCCGAGCGTCCCCTGCCCCACCACGCGTTCCATGTGTCCTTCGTAGGCGTGGGGGCCGTCACGGGCAAGGTCGCGACGACCCTCGAGAACATGGAGATGTGCCGGCCCTCGTGGGGCCGCGTCGCGGAGATTGCGGAGGGGAAGATCGTCGTGGAGAAGCCGTCCCTCGCCCTCGACGGGGGCCGGCTCCGCCTCGGCCCCGAGGCGCGGGCCGCGTACGACTACGACCCGCGGTTCCTCGAAGGCCTCGGGAAAGGGGACTGGGTCGCCCTCCACTGGGGCTGGCCCGCGATGCGCCTCGAGCCCGCCCAGCTCGCGCGGCTCCGGGAGTACACAATGCGGTCCCTCGAGGCCGCCTCAGAGGCCCTCGCGCCCCTAGGGATCCTCTAGGACCATCGACGCGCTCCGCACGACGACCCCCCGGGACCCCTCGAGATCCATCTCGGCCCCGCAGTCGGGGCAGAGGACCCCTTCCGGGGCGGGGACGTGGGCCGCCGGGAGCTCGAACGGCTTCGGCGTCCCGCAGGCGGGGCAGAAGGCCCGCACACCGCCCAGCGTGATCCGGAGGGTCGTGCCCTCGAGGACCGTGCCCGCGGCCTCGACCTCGAACGCCCGCCGGACGTCCTCGGGCCGGAGCCCTTCAAGGCCGCCGACCTCGAGGTCGATCGCCCGCACGGCGGACGCCCCGCGGCGATCCATCTCCGCGAGGACGGCCCTCACGACTTGCTGGGCGAGGGCGAGCTCATGCATCGCCGGCCGCCTCGACCTCGTCCCACGCGGCCAGGATCTCCTCCGCCTCGCGCGCGTCGATCGCCATCATCGCGACGCCGCCCTGGACGAGGAGGTACCCGCCCGGGCGAGCCTCGACGTGGCTCGCGTCGACCTCCCGGGTCCAGCCCCGGGACGTCACGACGGCGCGGTCCCCGCGAACCTCGAGGACCTTGGCGGGCACGGACAGGCACATCGTCGACGACCTCGTTCTCACGGGCGATTACGGCACGGAGACGATTATAGGTTCGATACATATTTTATGGTAGGGGATTTCAAGTCAACGCGGGTCCGTGGGTTCCTCCGGCGGGATCGTGATCGAGCTACGCTTCCACGGCCGCGGGGGCCAGGGCGCCGTCATCGCCTCCGAGCTCCTGGCCCAGGCCGCCTTCCTCGAGGGCAAGTTCCCCCAGTCCTTCCCCTTCTTCGGCGTCGAGCGGCGCGGAGCGCCCGTGACCGCGTACACCCGAATCGACGTCAAGCCCATCGGCGTCCGCACGAGCGTCACGGAGCCGGACATCGTCGTCGTCCTGGACGCTGGCCTCATGCGGTCCATCCGCGTGGCCGCGGGCCTCAAGCGGCGAGGGCTCCTCCTCGTGAACACGGACGGCGTCGTGTCGGGCCTTGACGCGAAGGTCGCCGCGCGGATCGCGACCGTCGACGCGACAGCGATCGCCCTCGCCCAGGGCCTCGGCTCGAGGTCCACGCCGATCGTGAACACGGCGGTCCTCGGGGCCCTCGCGCGGGCGTCCGAGATCGTCTCCCTCGACTCCGTCCTCCAGGCCATCGAGCGGTTCGTGCCCGCGAAGCAGGAGGCCAACATGGAGGCCGCGAGGCTCGCGTACCGCGAGGTGAAGGTCCCCGAGGTGGTCGCCGCGTGACCGGACACGAGTCGGAAGGGCACAAGGGACTCGCGTACATCGGGGAGGAGGACCTGCCGGAGAAGCCCGTGGCCACGGTCCCGTCCGACGTGATCCGGACGGCGAGCTGGCGCACGTTCCGGCCCGTCGTCCACCTCGAGGCGTGCACGAAGTGCTACGTCTGCTGGAAGTTCTGCCCCGACGTCGCGATCGGGATCGACGAGGCGGGATGGCCCGACGTCGACCTGGACTACTGCAAGGGATGCGGGATCTGCGCGGAGGAGTGCAAGCCCCGCGCGATCGAGATGGTCAAGGAGTGATCCCATGGTCCGAATGGTCCTCTCCGGGAACCACGCGCAATCCTACGCGGCGAAGCTCGCGCGCGTCCAGGTCATCTCCGCCTACCCGATCACCCCCCAGACGTCGATCGTGGAGAAGATCGGGGAGTTCGTCGCCTCGGGCGAGCTGCCCGCCCAGTACATCAAGGTCGAGTCCGAGCACAGCGCCCTCCAGGCGTGCATCAGTGCGGCGGCCCTCGGCGCGCGGACGTACACGGCGACGTCGAGCCAGGGCCTCCTCCTCATGCACGAGCTCCTCCACTGGGCGTCCGGGGCCCGCGCGCCCATCGTCATGGGGGTCGTGAACCGGGCCGTGGCCCCGCCGTGGTCCATCTTCACGGACCACGCGGACACGATCTCCCAGCGGGACACGGGGTGGCTCCAGTTCTACGCGGAGAGCAACCAGGAGGTCCTCGACACGGTCCTCATCGCCTTCCGCCTCGCGGAGCACGCGGACGTCATGCTGCCCGCGATGGTCACGGAGGACGCCTTCTACCTGTCCCACACGGTCGAGCCCGTGGACGTGCCGGGCCAGGAGGAGGTCGACGCCTTCCTGCCGGCCCGGGACCGCGGCCAGGGGCTCCGGCTCCGCACGCCCGGGCGGATCGGCTCCTTCACGATGCCCGACATGTACGAGGAGTTCCGGCACAAGATCGCGAAGGCGATGGACCGGTCCGCGGAGGTCCTCGTCGAGATCGAGGACGACTACCACCGGCTCACGGGCCGCCATCACGGCGGGCTCCTCCCGACGTACCGGACGGAGGACGCGGATGCCGTCCTCGTGACGATGGGCACCGCGACGACGACTGCGCGGTCCGTCGTGGACGCCCTCCGGGCGAAGGGGAAGAAGGTGGGCCTCGCGAAGCTCCGCGGGTTCCGACCCTTCCCCGCGAAGGAACTCCGGGAGCTTGCGAAGGACGCGAACCGCATCGGCGTGCTCGACCGCTCCTTCACGTTCGGCGCCGCGGGCGCGGCCTTCACGGAGGTCGCCGCCTCGCTCTACACCGCGAAGCACCGTCCCGCCCTCCGGGACTTCGTCGCGGGGCTCGGCGGGCGCGACCTCACGCCGAGGACGATCGAGGGGATGTTCGCGTCCCTCCTGAAGGCGGGCGGTCCCGAGGTCGAGTGGTCCGACCTCAAGCGGCGCCTGGAGGTGGTCCGGCGTGGCTAGGCTCACGATCCCCGCAGAGGAGTACATGCGGTCCGGGCACTCCGCATGCCCGGGGTGCGGGGCGACCCTCGTCATGCGGTACATCCTCAAGGGGCTCGGCCCGAACACGATCATGACGGTCCCCGCGTGCTGCTGGACCGTGATCGGCACCCCGTTCCCGACAACGGCCCTCGACGTGCCCATGCTCGACTGCGCGTTCGAGGCCACGGGCGCCTCAATCTCGGGCCTTCGGGCGGCCGCGGACGCCCTCGGGATCAAGGACGTGACCGTCGTCGGCTTCGCGGGGGACGGAGGCACCGCGGACATCGGCCTCCAGGCCCTTAGCGGGATGCTCGAGCGCGGGACGGACGGAGTCTACGTGATGTACGACAACGAGGCGTACATGAACACGGGGGTCCAGCGGAGCGGGGCGACGCCTCGCGGGGCGTGGACGACAACGACCCCTGTGGACGAGGGCTCCCGCGGGAAGGCGGAGTCCAAGAAGGACGTCATGGCGATCGTCGCGGCCCACCGGCCCGCGTACGCGGCGACGGTCAACGTGGCCTTCCCCGAGGACTTCCTGAAGAAGGTCCTGAAGGCGAGGGAGATCCGCGGCCCCAGGTTCTTCCACGCGTTCTCCCCCTGCCCGCCCGGATGGCGCTACCCGCCCGAGAAGACGATCGCGATCGGCCGGCTCGCGACGGACACGAACGTCTTCCCCCTCTACGAGATCGAGGCGGGGACGACCCGGATCACTCGGAAGCTCGGGAAGGCGAAGCCCGTCCGGGAGTACCTCGAGGCCCAGGGTCGGTTCGGTCATCTCACGACGGAGGAGATCGCGGCGATCCAGGCCGATGTCGATGCGCACTGGAGTCGACTGCTCGCTGCAGAGGCGTCGAACCCGTAGGGCCGCTCCAGCGAGAGCCGCCGCGTACCGGATACGAATCCCACGGGATTCGAACGGGCGGAGGCAATCGAGCGAACCCGCCACCGCGTGAGATCATGGAAAAAACCGGCGAGGCCTCATCGCGTGCAGCTCCTCCTCGCAGGTGGGGTCGTATCGAGGTTAGTTCTTTGAGCCTGAGGTCTGCCCCCGACCACCGGGCGGATGATATATGGCCGCTCCGTCCTTTCGATACGCACCCATACGTATCCGGACCCGCGTCCGACGGCCGGTGGGGGCTAGCGGCCCATCCGGGGGCGCTCGCTCAGGAGCCTTTGGAGGACCGCAACGAGGCGGGTGAGGCCCGCCTGCTCCGCGGGGGTTGGGGAGGGTCCTTGGGCCGGCAGGTCCGGCTGGATCCCGACGAGGATCGCGGGGGCCTTCGCCGTCTCCTCGATATACCCCATGACGACGGTCAGCGGGAGGGCATGCGTCGAGAGGCGGGCCCCGGCCACCCGACCTGGAGCGATGAGGCACACAGTCCCGGGCCGAGCACCCAGGTCGGCGGCGTCGAGGAGCAGGACGCGGTCGGGCCGGAACCTCCGCACGGGGGCCGTGAAGGACTCCGGCGTCGTCCCGGCGAGGAGGACGAGGACGTCCTTCAACCGGAGGGCCTGGATCTCCCGCGCCGCGAGGATCCCGAGGCGGTCGGCGGGCAGGAGCTCGTCCCCGATCCCCAGGACGACGAGGCGCCGGACCCCCTCGAGGCGCTTCGCGAGCTCGCCCTCGAACTCCATGGCCGTTGGCGGGATGGTCATCGGACCACGAGGTCTTTGTCCGTGCCGGACCCCGCGAAGTCCGTCGTGAGGTAGATCGCCTTCGGGTCCGTGGGGCAGTACTCCTCGCAGAGGCCGCAGCGGATGCACGCGAACAGGTGCACCTCGGGCTTCTTCTTCCGGACGATCGTCTTCCCCTTGACCTCGATGGGCCGCTCGCTCGGCACCATCGTGATGCACTGGGTCGGGCAGACGATGGCGCACTTCGAGCAGCCGATGCACTTCTCGTCGAGGATCGCGATCCGCCCCCGGAAGCCCTCCGGCACGGGGACCTTCTCCGTGGGGTACAGGATCGTGGCGGGTTTCGCGCCGAGGTTGTGGAACATCTCCCTCAGGACGCTCGCGGGCTTCATACGAGGGACCACCCCTTGAGCAGCAGGACGGCGAGGACCTGGAGCATCGCGAGGCTCGCGAGGTACTTCCAACCCCAGTCGTTGAGCTGGTCGATCCGGATCCGGCCCATGGCCATCTTGATCGTCGTGAGGACGAGGAGGACGGCGAACGTCTTCGCGAGGAACAGGCCGAACCCGACGAGGACGGAGAGCCAGGCGGGCTCGATCGCCCAGGGGGTCAGGGGGCCGCCGAGGAAGAGGGCCGCGACGAGGGCCGAGCCGACGACGAGGGAGACGTCCATCGTGAGATGCATGAGGGCGAGCCTCCGCCCGGTCAGTTCGGTCCAAGGGCCCGCGACGATCTCCGTCTCCGCCTCGGGGATGTCGAAGGGCGTTCGCTCGAGCTTGGCCTGGAGACCGATGAGAGCGATCACGAGGCCGAGGGGCTGGAGGACCGCGAACCAGACGTGGTCCGCCTGCCACGCGACGATCTCCGAGATAGACCACGTCCCCGCGGCGAGGGCGGGCCCCAGGAGGACGAGGAAGAAGGGCACCTCGTAGATGAACATCTGGGTCACCGCCCGGACCCCGCCGAGGGTCGCGAAGATGTTCCGGCTCAGCCAGCCGACGACGAACAGGACGATCGTCGGGAGGGTCAGGAGGTACAGGACGAGGACGAGGTCCCCCTGGAACGCGAAGGGACTCAGGCCGACGACGGGCACGTACAAGAAGGCCGTCATGACGGCGGCGAAGGCGAGGAGGGGCGCGGCCCCGAAGGCCTTCGCGTCGACGTCCTTCGGCGTGATGACCTCCTTCCCGAGGAGCTTCACGAGGTCCGCGAACGGCTGGAGGAGGGGCGGGCCCACCCGGGCCTGCATCCTCGCGCTCATCTTCCGGTCTGCGTACTGGAGGAACAGGGCGTACGTCAGGAGGAAGAGGAACCCCGGGAACACGAGGAGGTACAGGAGGAGGAGCCAGGGCTCCATCAGATCCCCTCCCTCTCCCGGTAGAACCGGATCCCGTGGGCCCGGAGCTCGTCCCACGTCATCGTCCCGGTCTCCGCGCCCTCCGGGTCCACGATCGTGATCCGCGACGTGCACGAGAGGCAGGGGTCGATCGCCGCGACGACGACGGGGATGTCCGCGAGGTTCTGCCCGACGAGGGACACGGCCACGGACGTCCAGTTCGCGAGGGTCGGCGTGCGGATGTCGAGCCGCTCCGCCTTGTCCGTGTTGTTCGTCCGGATGAAGTGGACGAGCTCCCCGCGCGGGGCCTCGTAGCGGCTGAGGACCTCCCCCTTCGGCGCGGCCCGGGGCGGCTGGATGCGAATCGCGCCCTCGGGGAGGTTCTCGAGGCAGTGCCGGACGATGTTCGTGCTCTCCACGAGCTCCCCGACCCGGACGAGGGTGCGGCCGAATACGTCCCCGTGGTCGTCCGTGACGACCTTCCAGGGGACGTCCGGGTAGGAGAGGTAGGGGTCGTCCTTCCGGACGTCGTAGTCCACGCCGCTCGCGCGCGCGGTGGGCCCGACGGCCCCGTACTTGAGGGCCTCCGCCTCCGTCAGCTTCCCGACGCCCTGGAAGCGGAGGAGCATCGTGCGCTGCTTCGACGCCATGGCCGTGTACTTCGCGATCCGCTCCGCGAGGTACGGAAGGCGGTCGAGGGACGCCTTCACGAGGGCCGGGGTGAGGTCCCGGCGGACTCCGCCGACCTCGTTGATCCCGTAGTTGACCCGGTTCCCCGTGAGCTCCTCGAGCATGTCCTGGACGAGCTCCCGGTCCCGCCACGTCCACATGAAGAGGGTGTTGAACCCGATCTCGTGGGCCGCGACCCCGAGCCACAGGAGGTGGGAATGCATCCTCTCGAGCTCCGCGACGATCGTGCGGATGTACTGGGCCCGCCGGGGGATCTCGAGCTTCATCGCCTCCTCGATCCCCTTCACGAAGACGGTCGTGTGGCTGTGGGAGCAGATCCCGCACACCCGCTCGAGGAGCGGGACCACGCGGACGAAATCCCGCTGCTCGGCGGCCTTCTCGATCCCGCGGTGGTTGTACGAGACGTCGAGCTCGAGCCGGACGATGATCTCCCCGTCGGCGACGACCTTGAAGTTCACGGGCTCCTTGAGGGCCGGATGCTGAGGCCCGATGGGGATGACGACCTCGGGCATCTCAGCCAACCCCCTCGCGCACCCCACCGTAGAACTTCGCGGGGTCCGGCTTCCAGTCCTTCCGGAGGGGATACTCCCCCTCGGGCCAGTCCTCGTTGAGGATGATCCGCTTGAGGCCCGGATGCCCGACGAAGACGATCCCGAGGAGGTCGTGGATCCCCCGCTCGTAGATCCCCGCGGGCGGGAGGAGGTCCGCGACGCTCGGGACCTCGGGCCGGTCCCGCGGGATCTCCACGGCGATGGAGACGACGGTCCGGTGGGGGCCCGTAAGCTGGTACACGAGGTCGAATGCCTTGCCCGTGTCGGCGGAGCTCATCTGGATGAGGTGGTCGCAGCGGAGGGCCGTCGTCGCGCGGCCGATCGCCTCCCGCGCCCGGTCCACCGTCGTCACGAGCCGGATCCGGTTCCCCCGGGGCTGGTCCACGGCCCCGAGGCCCTCGAAGGCCTTCGCGACCTCGTCCTTCGTCAGGGCCTTCACGCGGTCACCTCCGCAGGCTTCGCCTCCGCGGGCGGCGCGCGCGCCTTCCGCCGCCATTCCTTCCCTCCGTGCGCGAGGTCCTCCTTGAGGAGCGCGAGGCACTTCACGACCCCGTCGATGATCTCGTCGGGGCGGGGCGGGCAACCCGCGATGAACATGTCCACGGGGACGACCTCGTCCACGCTGTCGACGACGTGGTAGAGGCCTTTGAAGACCCCGCCCGACGCGCCGCAGGCACCCGTGGCGATCACGTACTTCGGATCGGGCATCTGCTCGTACACGTTCCGAAGGCGGAGGGCCTGCTTCCGGGTCACGGGGCCCGTGACGACGAGGATGTCCGCGTGGCGGGGGGAGCCTTTCGCGAGGATCCCGAACCGCTCCACGTCGAAGCGAGGGGTCAGGGCGGCAATCGCCTCGATGTCGCACGCGTTGCAGGCCCCGCTGTTGAAGATCGTGATCCACGGGGACTTCAGGCGGGCCCAGTTCACGAGGCGCTGGCTCAGGGTCATCATTTCCACCTCAGGATCAGGACGGCGAGGGCGACGATTGCGAGGTACCCGACGGCCGCCCACGGCAGGACGCCGGCGGGCATCGTCGCGAGGACGAGGGCGGCCACGTGGATGAGGGTGAAGAACAGGGCGACGTAGTAGAACTGGTACCCGGGCTGGTACGCCTGGCCCGAGAAAGGCTCCCCACCCACATACGGCATCGTCTTCGCGACGGAGTACGTCGACGCGGGGGCTACGCGGCGGGACCAGAAATACATCGCGTATCCGACGAGGACCGCGAGGCCGAAGACGACGAAGGGCGAGGCGAGGACCTCGATCATGGGACGCCTCCCGACGGATTGAGGTAGCGGGACGCCTCATCCACCCAGCCCAGGACGAGGTACGGGAACAGGCCGAGGACGACGGTCGCGAGAGCGAGGGCCGCCACGCTCGCGGCCGCAGTCCGCGGGACCTTCCCGTCCGCGCCCGCGGAGGGCTCCCCGCCCTGGAAGAGGAGGGTGCTGAGGGCGGGCACGTAGTAGCCGAGGGACAGGGCGCTGTTCGCCGCGAGGGCGAGGGCCAGGACCACCCCGCCGAGGGCCCCCGTCTCCATCCCCGCCTGGAAGAGGAGGAGCTTCCCCGGGAAGCCCGCGGTCGCCGGCACCCCGACGAGGCCGAGGAGGAAGACCGCGAAGGACAGCCCGACGACGGGATGGCGGGCACCGACCCCCTGCATGCGCGCCGTCTCCGGCGTGCCCGCGGCGGCCGCGAGGAGGTCCGCGCAGAGGAACGCGCCGCCCTTCATCACGCCGTACGCCACGGCGTAGAACAGCCCGGCGGCGAAGCCCAGGGCCACGCTGTGCTGGAGTCCGATCCCGAACCCGAGGAGGATGTAGCCCATCTGGGCCACGCTCGAGTAGGCGAGCATGCGCCGCAGGTCCCGCTGGTTCAGGGCGAGCAGGTTCCCGGCCGTCATCGTGAGGACCGCGAGGAGGCTCACGACGAGCCCCATCGTGGCCGGCGCGAGGACGTCCGTCGGCACGGCCGCGAAGGATCGGAAGAGGGCCACGAGGGCCCCCGCCTTCGTCGCCCCCGCCATGATCGCCGTGACCCCGGCGGGCGCGCGCACGTACGCGTCGGGGAGCCACGTGTGCATGGGGACGACGGCCAGCTTGACGCCGTAGCCGACGAGGAGGAGGCCGGAGCCCAGGGCGACGAGGCCCGCGTCCGCCCCGGCGAGGGCGCTCGGGAGGGCGAGGGGGTCCGCGGGGTCGATCCGCAGGCTCCCGCCGAGGACGTACAGGAGGCCGACGCCGAAGAGGGCCGTGACGGTCCCCGTGACCCCCTGGAGGAGGTACTTGACCGCCGCCCCGACGGCCCGCGGGTCCTCCCGCCAGCGGTACGCGACGAGCGCGTAGGACGGAAGGGCGGACAGCTCGACCGCGACGAAGAGGCTGAAGAGGTCCCCCGCGAAGCCCACGGCGACGGCGCCCGCGATCGCGAAGAGGAAGAGCGGGTAATAGAGGTGGACGGGCCCCGCGGGGTCCACGCGGCCCTGGGAAGCGAGGGCCGCCAGGGCGCCGAGGCCCGTCGCGAGGAGCCCGAGGACGAAGCCGAGGCTCGTCGCGTCGAGGAGGGAGAAGAGGGGCCGGTCGGAGGCCACGAGACCCATGTCGACGGCCAGGAGGAGCAGGCCGAAGGCGGCCGCCTGCCAGAGGGCCGCGAGGGTCCCCGCCCACCGTCGCCCCGGCGTAGGCGTCACGCGCGCGACGGCGTACGTCACGACGCCGCCCGCCGCGAGGAACAGCGGGACGAACGTCGCGAGCCCGGATCCGCTCACGCGCCCACCCCCAGGAAGAGGAGCCCGAGGACGGCGACGAGGGCCGCCCCGTAGGCGACGACGTTCCAGTTCACGTCCCTATCCTCGAGGCGCATGGCCCCGCGGCCCGCGGCGAACAGGGATGCGGCGGTCGCGACCGCGCCCGCGTAGACGCCGCCGAAGGACGCCTGGAGGGCCGCGGACGCCCGGCCGAGGCCCACGCCCGCGGCGACGTAGGCCACGTCGGCATCGCGGAGGCGCGTGTCGTGGGGTGCGAGGATCTTCCGGCCCACGCCGAAGAAGAACGCGGCCGCCGCCCCGAGGACGAGGAGGGTCGACGCGAGGCGCACGAGGTCGTACGGCTCATAGTGGAAGGCCGCGCCCTCCACCTCGAGGATGGGGAGGACCGCGAACTGGGCCGCGTAGTAGACCCCGAGGACGACGCAGAGGGCCGCCGTGCCGACCATCGCGGCCTGCATCACGGGGGGCGGGTCCTTCGCCTGCTCCCACGACTCCTTCGGACTCGGCCGGAGGAACGCGAACCACCCGATCTTCAGGAACGAGAGGAACGTCCCGAAGGAGGCGATCTCGAGGAGGATCCAGAGGACGAGGTTCGTGTCCTCCGCGGCCGTGATGACCATGCCCTTCGACACGTACCCGTTGAAGAGGGGCACCCCGGAGATGGAGAGGGCCGCGATCCAGAACGCCCACGCGGTCACGGGCATGCGCCTCTGGAGGCCCCCGAGGCGGTCCAGGGTCTGCTCCCCCGTCCGCCAGACGACGACGCCGACCGTCATGAAGAGGAGAGTCTTGTACAGGAGGTTGTTGAACATGTGGGCCATTCCGCCGTTCAGGCCGAGGGCCCCGACCTCCGTGTACGCGCCGAGGGTCCCCGCAAGGCCGACCCCCGCGATCATGTAGCCGACCTGGGAGACGATGTGGTACGAGAGGAGGCGGCGCATGTTGTTCTGGACGACCGCGAACGACACGCCGTACACGGCCATCGCAGCGCCCATGAACGCGACGACGAGGAAGGCGTCCTGGGGCCCGAGGGCCTCCCCGTAGAACGTCCGGGCGAGGAGGTACACGGCCGCCTTCGTCGTGTAGACGCTCAGGAAGACGCTCGTGGCCACATGGGTCCGCGGGTACGTGTCCGGGAGCCACGTGTGGAGGGGGATGAACGCCGCGTTCACGCCGATGCCCAGGGTCGTGAGGACCGCGGCCCAGCCGCTCCCCATGGCCCCGAGGGCGAGGTCCCCCGTCTCGAGGAACGTGAGGGCGATCCCCGCGCCCAGGAGGGCGCCACCGAGGCCGTGGAACAGGAGGTACCGGTACCCCGCCCCGATGGCCTCCCCGCGGCTCTCCCAGACGAGGAGGGTCGAGGCGACCGCCATGACCTCCCAGAAGATGAGGACGGAGATCCAGTCCCCCGCGAAGACGGCCCCGAGGGAGGCGCCCGCGTAGAGGAGCGCGTACGCGTGGAGCCAGGGCCTCGCGAACGCGGCCGCGTACAGGCAGGCGAGGAACGTGATGATCGCGAAGATGTACCCCGCGAAGAGGGACAGGCCGTCCGCGTGGAGGAGGACGAGCTCGCCGTCCATGAAGGGGACGGTCCACGCTGCGTCCACGGCGGGCATGAGGATGACGTCCACGAGGCCGAGGCCCGCGACCCCGACGAGGGCGACCTGACGCGCGCGACCCTTGAGGGCAAGGACGAGGGGCGCGCCGATCAGGAATACGAGGAACGGCGGGACCGGGAGGACGAGGTCCGCGACGAACGTGAACGCGGCCGGGCCGGCGCCCGTCACGTCGGCCGCGATGAGACGGGCGAGCTCGAAGGGGCCGTAGGGCAGGGACGTCCACAGGCCCAGGACGAGACCGCCGACGGCGGTCCCCAGGAGGGGGCCGAGGAGCATGCCGCGGGCTTCCGTCCGCGGTCCCTCGGAGGGCCCGAAGAACGCGCGGACGACGATGGGAAGGAAGTACGCGAGGTTGAGGACGGACGAGGTCGCGAGGACGAGGAGGAGGGGCCAGCCGTCCTGGCCGAAGGCTCCCCACGCCCCGACGCCGAGGTACCACTTCCCGAGGAAGCCCGCGAGGGGCGGGAGGCCCGCCATGCCGATCGTCGCCACGGTGAAGGCGACCATCGTCCCCGGCATACGGCGGCCGATCCCGTCGAGCTCGGAGATCCTCGTCTTGCCCGTCTCCACGGCGATGGCCCCCGCGACGAAGAACATCGTGAGCTTCGCGAAGGCGTGGGCCGCGATCTGGAACGTGGCCCCGACGATCGCCGCGGTCGGGTACTCCCCCGTCGTCGGGTCCACGAGGGCGGCCCCCAGGAGGATGTAGCTCAGGGCGCTGATCGTCGAGTAGGCGAGGCGCGCCTTAAGATCGTCCTGGACGAGGGCGAGGAGGGAGCCGACCAGGATCGTGGCGCATGCCGTGACGATCACGAGGACCTGGAGGTCCAGGCCCACCATGAGGCCGGGGCCGAAGAGGAAGAGGATCGTCCGGAGGAGCCCGAAGACGCCCGCCTTCACGACGGCCACGGCGTGGAGGAGCCCGCTCACGGGGGTCGGGGCGATCATCGCGGTCGGGAGCCAGCCGTGGAGAGGCACGAGGGCCGCCTTCACGCCGAAGCCGCCGAGGAGGAGCACGAACGCGACCTTCGCGAACTCCGGCGCGAGGCCCGCGAGGGCGGGGTTCCCGCCCGCGACGAACTCGACGGACCCCGCCATCCCCTGGAGGAGGGTCATCCCCGCGAGGATCGCGACCCCGGCGGTGAGGGTGTACACGAGGTACTTCCGACCCGCCGCGAAGGCCTCCTCCGTCTCCTTGTGGACGACGAGGGGGTACGTGGCCACGGTGAGGATCTCGTAGAACAAGAACAGGGAGAAGAGGTTCGCGGAGAGGGCGACCCCCATCGTCGCGCCGATCACGAGGGCGAAGCACGCGAAGTAGCGGGTCTGGGCGTGCTCCTTGAGGCCCCGCATGTACCCGACGCTGTACACGGTCGTGAGGATCCAGAGGAACGAGGCGAGGACCGCGAAGAGGAGGCCGAGGCCGTCCGCGCGGAGGCTCAGCGAGAGGCCCTCGAGCATCTCCGCGAGGGTGACCTCGACGGGGCCGCCCTGGAAGGCGGCGGGGAGGGACATCCCGGCGAGGGCGAAGGTGCCGACGGCCGCAGCGAGGGAGGCGCCCTCCCGGGCGTTGGGGAGCTTCCGCAATAGGATGACGGCCCCGGCGCCCGCGAAGGGGAGGAGCACCGTCGCGAGGAGAACGACCTGGGAAGCGTCCATCACGGCTCACCCCCGCGGGCCTTCGCCGCGACGGCCGAGGCGTCGAGCGTGAGGTACGTCCGCTTGACGAGGACGACAAGAGCGAGGGCGACGGCCGCGACGACGGCCTCGATCACGATGAGGGTGAAGACGACGGCCTGGGACGTCCCGACGTCCCCCGCGAGGTAGCCGCCGAGCACGAACACGAGGCTCGCGCCCTTCCCCAGGAGCTCGACCCCGATCACGAGCTTGACCAGGTGGGCCTTCGAGATGAGGCAGGACAGCCCGACCGCGAAGAGAGCGCCCGCGGCGAGGAGGTTGACGAGCACGGCGACGTCCGTCATGCCCGCGCCTCCTTGTCGATCGAGGCCTCGAGAAGCAGGAGGATCGCGACGACCCCCGCGAGGAGCAGGATGGCCTGGACGAGGACCTCGAAGGTTCGGTCCGACCACAGGGCCAGGCCGACCCCCGGGTCGCCGGGGGCGAGGGCTGGCCACGCGAGGGTCCCTGGCAGGGCGGCCGCCGCGAAGAGGGCGAAGAACGCGATCCCGAGGACCGCGCCGGCGATGGACTTCCCGTTCATCCGGGCACCTCCCTCTCCTCGCCGCCCGCGAGGGTGATCGCGACGAGGAAGAGGACGGCCACGAGGCCCGCCCCGACCGTCAGCTCGAGGGCGCCCGCGAAGGGCGAGGCGAGCTGGAAGAACAGGGCCGCCAGGAAGACGCTCGCGAGGGCGTACGCGACGACCGCGCGGACGAGGTTCTTGAGCTGGACCGCGGCGACGGCGAGGACGACCGCCGCGGTCGCCGAGACGGCCATGAGCGCGAGCTCGACGTCAGTGGGCACGTCCCATCACGCTTCCCCGCGGCGCGCCTGCCAGGGCGTTCCCACCCCATGAAGGGGTCGGTTTCCTCGATACGACCAGGGGGCTTCGAACCGCATCAGGTGACCGAGGCTCGGGGGGCAAAAAATGACTCGCTATGTATGAACGCGGGAGAACACTGTCAGCATATACTTCGGACCTGGAAAGCGATGACTGACCCTTCTGGCCCCGGCATCCTCTCTCCCGTCAGGCGGGAAAAAGGAGGGGATGGCGATCGCCAAAAACGAGGAGGGGAAGCGATGGAAGGCCGTTGAAGGCGACCGTCATCACCCGCTGTGCCGAGTTCGCGCCCGAGGGGCGCTGCGCTCTCCATCGCGTCGGAATCCCGTTCCTTGGGGATCCCAAGGGACCCCGTAGCACAAGGAGGCGCGGTCGCTATTCATGCCTGCCGAGCGTACAATATATTCCCGGGTCGCGACGGACGACCGTGCGCGAGGAGGCTTCGGATCTATCCGGACGCGCCCGCACGCGCGCACGCGATCCACGACCGGTTCGAAGGCCCCCGACCATACCCCACCCCACGGTCATTTCGGTGTATAGGTCAACCCCTCTTCCGCAAAATTATATTTACTTCGACCCTCTACGACCCTACGTCCCAAGGGGACGACGGAGGCCGAGCGATGGAGAGCCGCAAGATCCAGAAGGTCGGGGCCGCGACCCTCACGATCTCCCTTCCCAAGGACTGGGTCACCCAGCGGAACCTGAAGAAGGGGGACCAGGTGTTCCTCGTCGAGGAGGGCGACACCCTCCGGATCATGCCCGGCCCCGCGATGGAGGAGCGGAAGCGGCAGTGGGAACAGTACCTCATCGACGCGGACATGTGCGACGACCCGGGCCTCCTCGAGCGGATCATCGTCGGGAACTACGTCCTCGGGCGGCAGAAGCTCATCGTCAAGTCGGCCACGCGGCTCCGGTCCGAGCACATCGAGGAGGTCCGCCGGACCTCGAAGAAGCTCATGGGCCTCGGCATCATCGAGGAGACCGCGTCGAAGATCACCCTCCAGTGCTCCCTGGACCCCGCGAACTACCCCCTCGACGCGCTCATCAAGCGGCTCTTCAACCTCGGGGCCACGATGCTCGACGAGGCCCTCGAGGCCGTCGTCACGGGGGACCGGCGGCTCGCAGAGGACGCGATCAAGAGGGAGGATGACGCGGACATGATGTACTGGCTCATCCTCCGGCTCGTCCTGAGCGCCCAGATTGACGAGGCCCTCGTGGAGCAGCTCGGGATGCGCTCCCGCCTCGAGATCCCCGGGTACCGCGTGATCGCCCGAGACCTCGAGAAGGTCGCGGACCACGCGGAAGAGATCGCCCGGGCCGTGCTCACCCTCCTCAACACGAAGGTCGACATCAGCCCCTCCTTCGCGAAGCAGCTCAAGGAGCTCGCGGACGCGGTCACGGAGGCGTACGGGAAGGCCCTCGGAGGCCTCCTGTCCCGTGACATCAAGCAGGCGAACGAGGCGATCCACCAGCAGGAGGCGATCATGAAGCGGGAGCAGGACCTCGCGCGGCTCATGCTCAAGGAGTACGACGACCCGCGGATCATCATCCCCTTCCGCACGGTGATCAACGGGATCGTGAAGATGTCGGAGTACGCCCACTCGATCGCGGTCATCGCGTTCAACCGGTACCTCGAGAAGCCCTCGAACCTGTGCCGGCCCGCACCGCCCTAGGCCCGTCGGGAATCCCCCAGGGAGTCGGAGGCGCTGAAAACCGCTCCGACGGGACCTTAAATATTCATGGGGTTATATTTTTATAATCCGAGGGGCATGGCGCGACCCGGTGAAGGAGATGGGTGCACCGCCTCCCGGACCTGGCCAACCGTACGGACCGCCGCCCTACCAAGGGCCCGTGTACTACCCGCCGGTGAACGTCGAGGGACTCCTCAAGAAGCGGATGATCCTCGGGATGAACGGGATCGGGCTGCTCCTCATCTTCGTGGGCTTCCTCTTCGCGCTCTCGGGGCTTGGCGGCGCCTACACGTTCGCGAAGTTCCTCATCGGCACAGGCGGCCTCGTCGGGGCCTTCGGCAGCGTGGCGGGGGCCCTCGGGAGCAAGCGGACGACGGACATGCAGAACCTGGGCCTGTTCATCTGGGCGGGCCTGCTCCTCGCCTTCAGCGCGTGGCTCCTGATCGGCTTCGCCGCGATCACGTTCTGATCCGTCGGGCGGGCCCGCGGGTCAGGCGAGGGCGCGGATCGCCGCCGCGAACTCCGGCGCGACGCTGACCTTCGTGTGCGCGGAGGGGACCGTGTCCGTGGCGACGACCTCGTTGCAGGCCCTGAGCTTCTCCTCGGCGTTGCCGACGAAGAGTCCGTGCACGCACAGGGCGACGACCCGCCGGGCGCCCTGGGCCCGGAGCTCCTTCGCGGCCGTGGCGATCGTCCCGCCCGTCGAGATCACGTCGTCCACGATGGCCACGGACCTCCCGCGGACGTCGAGGGCCTTCGGCTTCACGCGGACCGTGTACGAGTCGAGGCGCTCCTTGTCCAGGTGGTCGTACGGCTTCCCGGCGATCCCCGCGACCTCCTTCGCGTGGCGGACCGCGTTCGCGTCCGGCGCCAGGACGAGGTCCACGTCGGCCCCCTGGATGTACCGGGCGAGGGCGGGCATCCCGCTCACCTCCCGGGCGGGGACCGGGAACGTCCCGAGGAGGTCGGGGTTGTGGACGGCCATCGTGAGGATCTCGTCCGCGTTCAGGGCGATGTGCTTCGCGAGGGTCCGCGCGGAGACGGCCTCGCCGTCGAGGAATCGCTTGTCCTGCCGGCCGTACCCGAAGTAGGGGATGACGGCCGTGATCCGGCGGGCGCCGAGGTCCCGGACGGCGTCCGCGAGGAGGAGGAACTCGACGATCGCGGGGTCGGGATGGGTCGACTGGACGAGGACGACGTGCTCCCCGGCCACGGGCCCGAGCAGCCGGACGTACCTCTCCCCGTCCGGAAAGCCGCCGGGGTGGCGCTCGAAGCTCACGTCCACGGCCCCGACCCCGAGCTCCCGCGCGAGGGCCCTCGCGAGGGGGAGGGAGGCGGAGCCGCCGACGACCTTCACGGCGGCGTCAAGCGGCACGGCCTATTTCAAGCCTGCCGCCCCGTCCGGGTTTGAGAGGGGGGCTCCCACCCGGGGGGGACCCGTCACGGAATCCGCGAGCATCCCATGATCTCGAAATCGCGATCGAACGAGAACGCCGTGGCGATCCCGTGCCGGTCCATCAGCACCTTCGAGGTGCAATCCGTGTAGGAGATGCGCTGGTCGGAGAAGCGCGAGAACACCCGGTCCGCCTCCCGCTCGTCCTCCTCCGTGACGTGCAGAATCCGGAGCACGGTGGAATCCCGCAGGAGGCGAAGTCCTTGGAGGGCGCCCGCGTGTCCGCCTTCGTAGAGGAGACGGGTGAGCACCTCGTCGACCACGAAATTGGAGGTGTAGAGGAGCCGGTACGGCAGGTCTCCGGCGGATAGCCTCCGAAACACATCGATGCTTGCGCGATGGTGGGCATCGGGCCGGTACACCCTCGCGACCAGGGGGCCTGTGTCGACGAAGAGCTTCACGAGTCCTCGCCGCCGTAGAGGGTCTCGTCCTCGCGGTCCGGGTACCGACGGCTCCCTTTCGCGACGGTGATCGTGAAGTCGAAGAGCGGGTCGAACGAGAGATCCCCTTCGCGCGCCGCCCACTCCATGGCCGCCTCCCTCAGCGCCTGCTTGAGGGTCAACCCCTTGCTCTCCGCCGTCTTCAGGAGGAACGCATAGGCGTCCTCGTCCATGTCGGTCTGAACCACCTTCTTCCGCATCGTCCATCTCCATGCTACATGTGATAGTTAAATGTTACGGCCATCCAACGACCGGCGGGGCGTTCCGGGCACGATAACAGCCCGGGAGCGTTCATATACGCCCGGAGGGCGTGGGCGGGCCCAGGAGAGGCATGGCCTTCCTCCCAGGGTCCGGCATCGCGGCGAAGCACCGGAAGGTCCTCCTTCTCGTCGCCCTCCTCGCGACGTTCGCGGGGGCGGACCTCCTCCTGAACCGGCCCAAGGGGTCCGGGCTCACCTGGATCGGGCTGCCCGTCCTTGCCCTCGGGGCGTTCCTGTTCGCCTGGGCCGTCTGGCCGCAGGGACGCGCGCCGGCCGCGGCCGAGGGCTCCCTCGCCTCCGCGCTCCTCCGGCGGGCGACGTGGGGCGGCCGGCTCATCCCGTTCTTCCCCGCGCTCGGGATCGTCGTGATCGTCGCGGACCTCGCGTACAACGTGGCCCTCTCCGCGACGCCGGCCCTCCTCACGGAGGACACGATCGTCCTCCTCGCGGGGGCGGCCCTGATCCTGTACGGCTTCGTTCCCGCGCGGTACGCGCGGGAGAGGGACTTCGTCCTCCTGTTCGCCCTGGGTCTCGTGGCGATCCTCGTCCTCCCGCTCATGGCGGCCCGGGCCTTCGTGGGGGACTTCGACGCCTCCGTGGACGTCTACTCGTGGGCGGCCCTCGCGCCCCAGACGAGCGGGATCCTGTCCCTCCTCGGGGTGTCGAACACCCTCCACCCCGTCGCCGGGTCCACGGCCCCGGGGATCACGTTCGTCCCGCAGAACCTCGGGATCCCCGTGACCGTCGTCATCACGACTGCGTGCTCGGGGATCTACTCGTTCGGGATCTTCGCGTCCGCGTTCGTCGCGTTCGTCCTGACGGAGTACGGGCGACCGACCCGGCGGCTGTGGGCCCTCCTCGGGCTCGGGTTCCTCGCCTCGTACGTGGCCAACGTCCTCCGGATGGTCGTCATCGTCCTCGTCGGGTACTACACGGACTCGAACCAGACGGACCTCCAGAACATGCTCGTCGCCCACTCCTACGCGGGGTGGCTCATCTTCCTCGGCTGGGTCGCCCTGTTCTGGGGGATCCTCCTGCGGTTCCTCCCTGTCGAGAAGGGGGCGGGGACGGCCCCCGGAGCGAAGGAGACAAAGCGCCGGGAGGCGGGATGCGGGGTGTGCGGGGAGGCCCTGACGCCGGCGGTCCCCGCGGTCCGGTGCGGATGCAGGGCCATGCACCATCGCGCGTGCCTGGAGAAGGAGGGGCGGTGCCCGCGCTGCGGGGCGCCATGGTCGAGGGAGAAGGCGGCCCCGGCCGGCTCGTGAGGCTCAGAGGCCGAGGACCTCGGAGAGTTCGCGGCTGAGACGCTCGACCTCGATTCGGACGAGGCCTAGGTTCGCGAAGCCTTCGAGGACGACGATCACGGAGAGCTGGCTCTCCGCGACGGTGGACACGAAGACGGTCGAGTCGGGGCCGACCATGACGATGTCCGTGGGGCCCGTGAGGGCCAGGTTCTGGTATACCCGTTGGGACGACTGGACGGCCATCGTGGCCATCGCGGTGATCGTGAGGATGTTCGCCCGCGTGTCGAAGGACGAGGCGACGGGCAGTCCGCTGCGGTCCGCGACGGCTACGCCCCGCACGCCGTCGACGCGATCCCGGAAGCCCGTCAGGAGGGTCTGGAGCTGCTCGGCTGGGCCCTGAGAGGATTGCTGGATTCGGGGCGCGCTTGGCACTCGATTGACCTCCGCCTAGAGGCGCAGGAATCTGAAGACGGGGGCATCCCCCGCTGCAGGAGATACTGGGCTTCCCTCGGCTTTTAAATGGGTGGTTCAGAAAAATCAACAATGATTCCCGCCATTGGAACTCGTCCCGGTACATCTTCGGGGCACGGATGCATCGGAGGGAGACGCCGTGGAGTCCTCGGACCGCATGCGGGAGTGGCGCAGGCAGGTCGTCGTCGGCTATGAGACGCCGGGCGAGGTTGACCGATGGACGCGCAGCCTCCAGGCGGGCTGGACCGCGGCCGAGCGGCGGCTCACGGGACAAATGCTCCAGGGTCCCGGTCGGGTCCTCGTCGTCGGCTCGGGCGGGGGACGCGAGCTCGTCGCCCTCCGCTCCATGGGGCACGAAGGCGTGGGCATCGAAATCTCCCGTGGGCTGGTCCTGGGATTCCGACGCGAGGCGCCATCCTTAGGGGACTGCGTGGTCCTCGCGGACATGGCTCGGCTCCCCTTCGCGCCGGGTTCTTTCGGCGCCGTCCTCATGTTCAACCAGGTCCTCGGCCATGCCGCGTCCCGGGCCGATCGCGTGTCCGCCCTCGCGGAAGGCTTGCGGGTCCTTCGGCCGGGAGGAGCGGTCCTCATGAGCTTCTATTCAGGGGCCGTCGAGGACTACAGCCTGTGGCTCGGCGCGTGGTCAATCGCGAACCGTCGCCGGCGGATCTCCGGCGCGCCGGCCTCACTCCCCGGGGTCCCGCGCCCGTCCCGCCAGCGGGGTCTCCAGCGGAGAATCCGCGCTTGGGTCCGCGGCAAGTCGGACCGGGCGAGGCGGTTCGTCCGGGGCCTCGTCGACCGAGGCGCTCGAGGTGAAGGGCAGGGCGACGATGTCCTCCTCGCTCCGTCGGGGACTGGAGCCGGTACGGGGCGACGTGTCCCCTTCCACCTCTACCGGTTCGAAGAGTTCGTCGAGGATGTCCGGCGGGCCGGAGGCCGCATCCTGCTCTGGCGCAGCAATACGGAGCTGAACGCGGGGGCGGATGCTCCCGCATTCTTCCGAGGGCTCGACCACCTTCACTTCTGCGCCCTCGTGCCCGCCTCAGCGGACGCCCCGAGATGAGGCGACACAATCTCGGGGTCGAGATCCCACGAGACCGTCAACGCGTCCCGGACCGCAGGTGCGTCGACCTCGAGGAGGACGCGGAGAAGCCGGGCGCGCGTGTGGCCCTCGGGCGGTTCTCCGATCCCGCGGAAGCGGGGGATCGATGTCACGAAGCGCTTCGGGGGCATCTCCACCCCGTGGAGGACCTGATACGCCTTCTCGATGACCGGATGATAGGAAGCCTGGGAGCCTACGATCCATCCCGACAATCCCGTCCGAAAGAGAGCGCACTCGAACGCGACGATGTCGGGCATGAGGCGCCCCTCCCCGGGCCATGTGGCCTCCACGGACTTGCCGCACGTGCCACAGTCCGCCGTGAAGTGAGTCCCGTGGAAGGCCGCGCGGTACCTCCGCCAGCATCTCGGACAGTAGATCCAGAACTGCGACGGAGAACTCTCGGGGGCGAGATACGGAATCTCCCCTCGACCTCGTTGCTCCTCGCTGATCCGTATCTTCGTCCGTGCGACTTCCTCGTCGGATTCGAGCAGCCCGGACAGGATCTCGGGGACCCATTCCATGATCCCGCTCATCGGGAGGATTGCGAGTCCGTCGGGGATCCCGCCGAAGAGATCATCGAACCAGATCACTTGGACCCGCATGAGCCAATCGCCGAGGGACGTCGTCAGGCGTGCCGATTCATGCAACCTCTCCATCTGATCGCGAAGGCGGCCCACCAACGTCCCAAGGGACGCCTTTCGGTCCACATAGGTCGCGTTGTTCACGACCCATGCCTCCGCCCGCCGGTCCAACTCGTCAAGGGCCCCCTCCGAGGGCGGAGGGAGGCGAAAGAAGGGGACGTGCCGCAACTTCCTGCCGATCGGAATCGTCAGAGGGTTCTTGGCGTGATCGGAATCCGCCCCTCTCAAGGGCAGCCCAAGGAACAGGTTCTCCGGTCGCATGTCTGCGGAGTAGTGGTCCCCGACGAGGTACAGGGCCATGCCGCTGCCCGCGAGGGACGCCACCTCGCGAGCCTTGAGGACGAGGCGGACGATGCCGAGATGGGGCAGTTGACCGTCGTGCGCCATTTCCACGAGGACGCTCCGGTGGTCCTCGAGGCGCGACGTCGCCGCCTCGGTCCTTTCGCGGGCGCCGGGCAGTCGAAGCCGCCTCGCGTAGAGATCCCCGAGATACCCGGCCATCCGATCGCGTCCCGCGAGGATGCCCTGGGGGAGTACGACCTCATCGAGGTACCGGCGGCAGGCCTCCGCCATCGCGCGCTCTGAGCTGGGCACCGGCTCACCAGAACATCTTGTAGACTACAAAACCCTCGGCATAGCTGTAGCCGCTCTGGGCGCCCCGAGTGCGCGCCAAGCTCCGGAAACTCTCCTCGTCGAAGTACGCTCTGCGCCCGAACTGGCTCTTGTAGCGACGCAGGGCGTCCAGCTTCCGGTCCAAGGTCCCCGTGATGTCGATGAACAGGCTCGGAGTGAAGGTGTGGCTGCCATACCGCAGGATCTCGAACTGGAGGATCGTCTCCCGACGGCGGAACGTACGGATCGCGGCCCGAGCCACCGTCTCATGGTCCTGATGTGGGTCCTCCAGGAACGGGATGAGGACGAGGTCCGGGCCGAGATCCTCCTGGAGACGCTCCATCTCACGCATGATCTTGTGGCGATGCTCGGGAAGCTCGCGATTGGGGAAGCCGTAGACGACGGGTCGTTTGACTCCGAGAGACTTCGCCGCCACGGCGTACTCCCGGGCTCGCAGCTTCGAATCGGCGGGGGTCTCGTCGCCGCACGTGGAGAAGACCGCGCTATGAAGTTCGGATCCCTCGTCGCGGAACCTCGCGAGGGAGCCCCCGCACCCGAGCTCGATGTCGTCGGGATGGGCACCGAGTGCAAGGACCTTCGAAGGCGTAGGCCGAGAGGAGGGTCCCATGGCGCGTCCGTGGTTGCCTGATGACTATTAAGCCCCGCGGCCCTCGTTTTCACCTTCGATAACAATGACGAAAGGGCCATACCCCCATCGCCATGGTCTGGAGTGCCCTACCGGGATTTCGCCCCTGAGGCGCGGGCCGACGATCACGGGAGGGATGGAAGGAGCCTTTCGCGTTGGTCGAGAGCCAGGCCGGCCGCACACCGATGGAGCAGAGAGCTCGACGGATCGCGCGGGGCGGGACCGCCGTGTTCGCGACATCCCTGACCCTGAAAGGGACGTCCGTCCTCGCGTCGATCCTCATCGCGCGCCATCTCGGCCCGTACCAGCTGGGCGAGTGGAGTCTCGTGACGTCCGTGACGGGGCTGGCATGGATGTTCATCGAACTCGGAACAGGGACTGCCGCGGTCCGGCTCGTGTCCGCCGCCCGTGCCAGCGATCCCGAACGCGCCCAGCGCCTGTCGCGAACCTATGTCGTACTCGAGCTACTCCTGTCCCTCCCCGTTCTGTTGGCGTTCGCCGGGAGCGCGACATGGCTATCGACCGACCTCTATGGAGATCCGGTGCTCCTCCCCTTGTTCTGGCTCTCGATCGCTGGCCTGTTCCTCTCTACCCTCGTGGCATGCTACGCGGCCCTCATGCAGGCCTTCGAGCGGATTCGGCTGCTCGCGCGAATGAATCTCGTGTTCGGTGCGAGCCACTCGGTCCTGCTCGTCGTGTTCGTACTTCTGTGGGGACTCGTCGGTGGGTTCACCGCGAGCCTCGTCGCAAACGCCGCCCAGTGCCTGACCTACGCGGCGCTGTTCAAAGACGTCCGCCCGTTCCGGCTCGACGGATGGCGCCTGCGCCGCGACGACGTCACGGAGATCCTCTTCTACGCGGTCCCGACCTTCATGTCCGGCGTCATGCTCGTCGCGTTCAATTGGATCGGGGCGACCATCGTCGCGGGCCAGATCGGTGTGGAAACCCTGGGGCACTTCAGCGTGGCACAACGCCTCGCCTTCGTCGTGTTGTACATCCCGAGCGCCATCGTGGTCCCGTTCTTCCCCATGGCTACGGGGCTCTACCAGACGAGTCCTTCCGACTTCACCCGGACCCTTAACCACACGCTCAGGTACATCCTCCTCATCTCGTTCCCGGCGACTCTAATCGTGGCGGCCTTCTCCAGGATCCTGGTCGGGGTCCTCTACACCGACGCCTATGCAGAGGCAGCCGCTTTGCTCCCCATCCTCGCTGGAGCGTCGCTCCTCGCCTCCTTCCTCTCTCCCGCGATCCTCGTCTTCTACGTCACGGGTGCCATGCGGCGGCAGATCGCGCTGACGTCCGCGGCATTCGCGGCGGCGACCGTCGGCGTCGTCCTCCTGGTGCCGGCGATCGGGGTCGAAGGGTTTGCGTGGTCGTATCTCCTGTACTACGCGGTGACGATTGCGTTGGCGCCGGTCCTCCACGGCGCCCTGTTCCCGGATCCTCGATACCGGCGGATGACCGCGGTCGCGCTCGGCCTTAGCGGCATCGTCCTCACGGCGGGGCTCCTCCTCGCCCGGCTGGAACCGTTCATCGCCTCCGTCATCGCCATCGGAACGGTCGCTGCGACCGCGGTCGGAATCTATGCGAAAGCGTTCACCGAACGGGATCGGGCATTCCTTCGGCGCCTCCTCGAGGACCTGGTTGGCCGACGGGACGATCCCCGCTAGGCCCCGAACGACGAGGGGGCCGGATACTCCTCTGTGGGGCGAGGGGGCCTCAGCCAACCGAGGAAGAACGAGCACACTCGAACGGCAACATAGGGAACAACGTGCAGCCGGAAGAGGGCGTCGAGCGCGGATTCCCTCCGGCGGATCACCGAGCCGAGAACGAGGATGGAAGCGGAGGCCAGGCCGACTCCCGCGAGCCACAAGGACGCGGTCGCCAATGACGCGAGAAGGAGGCTACCCCATGCAACGAGGAGGAGCGCGAGTTCCAACTGGAGGAGGTGACGCAGATGGAAGTAGCGGGCCAGATACACGTTCCGGATGGTCGGCTCTTGTGATGCTCGCCGTGCCGCCTGACCCTCCCCGAAGCTCCATCCCGCGACCGAGCGCAGATATTCGACGAGGGTCAGATCCGCGCCGGGGGCCCAGTGATGGGTCCCCATTGCCGCTCGGGTTTTGAGGAGTCGACCGCCCAGCGCCCTCACCCGGATCGCGAGATCCCGGTCCTCGGCCCCTCGGAGAAAAGGTTGGATCCCTCCCGCTCGCTCGATCCATGTCCGGCGGTAGAGCCCGACGGCGATGGCCTCCGTCTCGGCGACCTCCGTCTGAGGGATCGAACGCTCGACGAGGTCCAAGGTGTAGCGAGATATCCGACTACGACCCGGCAGCGACTCCCGATCCACGCCGCAGACCCCCGCGATCGAGGGCCCGTGGAGCGCGCGCAGCCCGGTCGAGAGCCAGTCGGGATCCATGACGTAGTCCCCATCGACGAACAGGACTACATCCGACGAGCTCATGCGAAGGCCGATGAACCGGCCTGCCGCGGCCGAGAGAGGCCACGAGGGGGGGAGCGAGAGGGTGCGGATGGGGAATCCCGCAGCAATCGCGGTCGTGCGATCCGTGGAAGCGGAGTCGACGAGGACAACCTCCGCGGCCGAGACAAGACCCGCCTCACGAGCTCGGGCCACCGCATCGATGCAAGATTGAAGGCAGGCGCCGATGGTCCGCTCCTCGTTCCGGGCGATCACGATGACCGTGAGCGTCAAGGAGCTCACGAGGTCACCTCCCGGTAGATGGCCTCCAACCGTTCCATGCAAGCAGCCCACGTCGCCCTCGAGGCGACGAGTGCCGGATTGACCTCGTAGCATCTCGCCCGCAATTCCGGGTTGGATAGGGCTTGCTCCAAGGCGGACGCGAGCGCTCCCGCGTCTCCAGGGCGGAACAGGATTCCGTTCTCCCTGTGGGAAATCCAAGCACGGTTCGCCGGGATGTCGGCGACGACCGGCACGAGGCCCGTCGCCATCGCCTCCAGGAGGGAGGTCGATGCGCCGTCGGAGAGCGCGGTCGACACGTACACCGAGGCGCCGCGAAGCGCCCCGGCAAGGACGCGGGGGGCGACGCGGCCCTCGAACCGAACGTGCTCCACGATGCCCAACTCCCGAGCCCTCGCGACGAGGGCCGCTCGCAAGGAGCCATCCCCATACAGAGCGAGTCGAAGGCGGGTACCGGCGCGGCCGACGATCTCTGCTGCCCGGAGGAGCGTGTCGAGGTCATAGACGGCCTCGAAGCTTCTCGTGGAGATGACTGAGGGGCCTCGCGGCATCGTCTCGGCTGGATGGAACATCTCCGCGTCAACGCCCCAAGGCAACGTCTCGATCTTCGCGACATCGATCCCCAATTGAATCATGCGATCCCGGACATGCGGCGCCACCGCGATGAATCGATCGACCCACAGGGAGACGAGCCGCATGAGCAACCGAGCGTGAGCGGCTCGTGGGTCGACAAGGACGTCGGACCCGACGGCGCTCGCGACGCAGGGGACCCCGGGCGCGGAGGCGAGGAACAGGGCCGCCGTCGAGAGATAGTGTCCATGGATGACGTCGGGCTTGAACCCCCTGGCCATGGACGCGAACTGGAGGATCCCTGCCCAGTGGTGCGAGAACGGGAGGCGGGTGGCCCAGGGGCGAATCTCGAACAAGGAAACCGGCCCCATCCCGACGAAATCGTGGGCCGTCGCCACGCGAACCTGATGCCCTTGGGCCAACTGATGATCGACGACCCGCGACGTGTGAATCGTGTGGGATTCGACGACGTGCAGAATCCTCATGAAGATCTCGCAGCCTTCTCCGCAAGATACGCGGAAGTCTTCCGGGCGACGGACGACCAGGAGCGTTCGCGCTCCACAAAGGCACGCCCGGTCCGCCCCATCTCTCGGACGAGTTCAGGCGAGCCGATCAGGCGGGCCATCGCCGCAGCGAGGGTTCCTGGGTCACCGGGTGGGACGAGAATCCCGGTGCCAAGAGTCCTCACGATGTCAAGTCCGGGAACATCGAACGCCACGACGGGACGACCGCAACTCAGGTACTCGAATAACTTGAGGGGGGAGATATCGAGGGAACGAACTCGCTCAGGCAGGAGCCCGAAGTCTGAGGCTGCGATGTGGAAAGGGACGTCCGTGTGGGGTACTTCCCCCGCGAACCGAACCGTTCGAGCCGGGAGGAGTGCCTTCGCTCGCGCCTCGAACGAGCCGCGAGCGGGGCCGTCCCCCACGACGAGGAGCTCGAACATCGGAACCGTTTCAAGGAGAAGACGAGTCGCTTGGAGGAGACTCTCGAAGTCCCGCCATTCGACTAGGTTGCCGACGAACACCGCTCGCGGCCTCTCGGATTCGAGCTCGAGCCGACGGCACGCCGACTGCTTCGCGATCGGCTGGAACCGCGTGGTGTTGACTGCGTTGCCCACGACGAGGACTCGACGCGGATCCACTCCATGCCGGGCGACGAGATCGTCCTTGATTCCTTCGCTCACGACGATGAACCCGTCGACGCGTCGAAACAGAGCGCCTCGGAGACGATCCTTGAGGAGGCCTCTCACTGTGCGTCCGTCGGCTCGGCCCTGGAAGTGGAGCTCATCTCTGAGGATTCCGTTGATTTCCATGACGAGTGGGATCCTGCGCCGGGTCTTGACTGCAAAGCCGATCTTCGGCGTCGAGCGGCGTTCGTATACGATGTCGATTGCGGACCGTTTTGCGATGGCCAACGTCTCCCGCACCACCCGGCGGTTCGAGCCGCCGACGACACGTAGGACGATATCCGACCGAAGGGTCGGTGAGTGGCCACTCGCCGCCCCCACGACGAACGTGATCGCGTGTCCTATCGACGCGAGCCCGTTTGCGAGTTCCATCGCGTGGACCGTATCGCCTCTCTGGCGGTCGAGGTTGATGTCGAGGGCCAGGAAGAGGATGCGCATCCGGATGCGACGGTGAGTCCTCATTATATAACCGTTCCGGGACCATTGCCTCAACCCGGAACCGTCCCTTGTTCGTCTGGGCCGGCGGCAAGCCTCCGTGGGCTCAGGGGACGTCTGGAGGGTGGCACGGTCCTCGCGTCCGAGGACGCCTTTCGCCGTGCCCGTTCTCCCGAGAACGATTAAGTAAGGATGGCGTCATGGCGTCCCGTGCGCGTCGCCCTTTGCGCGCCCTATGATGTCGACCTCATTGCGGGGGTGAGCGAGTTCGTTCGCGAACTGAGGCGCGCACTCCAGGCCGCCGGGGACAGCGTGGAGGTCTTCACGCCAGACATGTTCGAGGAGCTGTCCCGGATGCCGAACGGCTTCCGCAACGCCCTCCTCTCCGTCAGGACGTTCGTTGCGATCCTGCGTTCCCCCGCCCCCTGGTCCGCGGTCCACGTGAACCAACCTCATGCCCAGGCCGTGGCAGCCCTTCTCGCGGCCCGGATCCGGGGCGTGAATGGGGTTGCGACGATTCACTCGCCCTTCCCGCCTGGACGCTCGGGGCTGCACGCGCTGATGCAGCGAATCCACCACCGGCTCGTGATGCGATTGGCGGACGTCGTGGTGTTCGTCGCCGCGGCCCTGAGGCGCGACCTCGGACGCCCCGACGACCGGGTGATCTACATCGCGCCCTCCGAATGGTATCTTTCAGCGGCGCCTCGGACCCGACCCTTGGACCCGGGAGGGGTGACCATCCTCTTCGTGGGTCGGCAGACCCGCTCGAAGGGGTTCTTCGATCTGATGGACGTAATCGAGACCCTCAGCGCCGGCCCGCTGCGCGACAGGTTCCGGCTCAGGCTCGTCGGACAGTCGACGCCGGAAGAGACCGCTGAGAAGGAGGCCCGGCTACGCCGCCTCGGGAACCGGGTCGAAGACACGGGCCCGGTGAAGGAGCACGCGCAGCTCCTCAGTGTGTACCAATCCTCGGACGTTATCGTCCTCCCCTCCTATCGGGAGGGTCTGCCCCTCGTCCTCGTGGAGGCGATGGCTGTCGGCTGCGTACCGGTCGCAACGGCCATCGATGGAATCCCCGAGCTGGTTGCCCCCGGGGTCAGCGGATGGCTCGTCCCGCCGGGAGATCGGGCCGCCCTGCTCGCGGCCCTGGAGTCAGCGATTGGCCGTCCGGAGGAACTTGGCCGACGCTCGGTCCGCGCCGCGGAAACCGTCCGGGCCCGTTTCCGATCAGAACGTACGGCAGATCGCTACCGATCCCTGTATGCACGGGTGGAGGGGTCTCTCAGGTCAGGTGAGACGGGCCTCGCGGAGCAGGGCTAGGTAGATTCCCTCGTGCTGTTGGGCCATCCGTTCCACGCTCGCGTGACGGGACACCCATTCCCTGGCCTGGGTCCCCAGGCGGCTTCGTTCCTCAGGGGAGTCAATCAAATGAGCGATGGCCTGGGCGAGGGCCGCTGAATCCTCCGGGGGAACCAGGTAGCCAGTCTGACGGTCCTGTACGCGCCGGCGGAGACCGCCGACGGCCGCGGCGATCACGGGGAGCCCCCGGCTCATCGCCTCCGCCGTGACCATAGGGGCGGGTTCCTCCCAGCGGGAGGGCACGAGGAGGCAATGGGCGGAACGGTAGAGGGAATCCAATTCGTCGGGCCCCACCTCACCGAGGAAATGCAATCGATCCCCAACGCCCAGTCGCGTGGACAATTGGCGCAGGTGAATTCCGTAGGCGGAACCCTCGGGACCGGGCGACGGTCCCGCGACGATCAGCCGCGCGTCGTGACCCGTCCTCGCGAGCACCGATACGGCCTCGATCGCAAGGTCGACGCCCTTCTCTGGAACCACGCGTCCGACGTAGAGGCACAGGAAGGACTCGGCGGGGATTCCCTTCTGCCGTAGGGCCGAGGCGGGATCTCCGGACGATTCGTCCGAGCCCGGGCGAACGCCTCCCGGGACAATCGCAGTCCGGTCGTGTCGCACGTGGTTTGTCGTTTCGTACAGGCCTTGCGTCTCGGGGGCAACGAAGAGCAGCGCATCGAGCCTTGGGGCGAGCCATGACAGGACACGAGAACGATATCTGATCGGGGAGTGAAACGTGTGGACAGCGAGGGCCCCGAAGCATCGCGCAAAGAACCCGGTTGCGAGGCAGAAGCTCGCCCCGTGAGAGTGCACGATGACGGTCTCTCCCTGGAGCCTCCAAGCTGCAATCCGCATCAGACACAAGGCCCCGAACGCCGCGTGGAACAGCTTGCGGGACTTCGCCTTGCGCGCGCGGGCCTCCCGAAGCACGAGCCGAGGGGGGTACGCCAGCACCGTAGTCCGGAACCCGTTCGACCGGAGGGTTCCCACAAGCCCGGCAAGGTATTCCGATACGCCACCGACGACCGGCCGATACACGTTCGTGACGAAGACGATTCGGGGCTTGGGGGTCAACATTCCCCATCGACCAGGGGACCACCAAGCCGGATTGGGTTCCAGGAGGTGATCGAGGAGTCGTGCAAAGGGGATCATCTCGTGCTGAGTGGAACTTGTGCGGAGCAGCTCCTCCAGATCGCGGAGGTCCGATCGGCACCCGAGACGCATCCAACTCGGGAGAGGGGCACCCACGGGATAGTCGATTGCCTCCCAGGGGTGGATGAGGAACGTGACCTGGGAGGCGGGGGACGCCTCGATGGCATTGAGAGCCCTCCCGACCCCCACGGAATGGAGATATCCCAGGCCAAGGGGAGATCCGCGAACATAGGGGTTCGCGGTCACGGGAACCTCGACGAGAGGCATTCGCCCGATCGTGGCGGGAGTGGAAGCCGAAACGCGATAGGCCGCGCTGGGACTCCCTCGAAAATCGATCCGGGGAGTGCCCCTCGTCTTCCGAACCCGGCGACCGGGGACGACGGATGAATCGACGCGGACGCCCGAGCTTGTGAGAGCGCCGACGGATGCCCCGTCGATCAGGAAGTTTGGCGCCCTGAACGAGGCGGGTTCCGAGAGGTAGGGCCGGATCACCGACATTGCCTGGTCAACATCGAGACGCTGGATGTCTTCGGCACGCCCGCCGATCGGCGGGTTCGAATGGGAGAGAGCATGCGATCCGACGTGATGCCCATCCCGGAGCATCCTCCGAAGGAGATCTGGAAACCGCTGCGCAACGTCCGCGGCCACGAAGAAGGAGCCTCGGATTCCAGCGTGGAGGAGGATGTCGAGAATCCGCGGGAGCGCCTCCTCGACTCCTCGGTAGGACTTTTCGCGGAGATGATAGTCCTGTTCCACGTCGACCGTGACGTGGATGGCCTTGCGCACCCGGAGTCCGTAAATCGGCGACAGCCGGTTGATCAGGTGGTCCCACGTAAACTCGGAGCGTACCCGCTCCCGTGCCGCGTCGCCGAGTTCCCTGCGACGAGTGGGATCCTCGAGAAGGTTCAGGATGCTCCGCGCGATGTCCTCCGGAGACCCAACGCCATGGACGCCCTCGATGCCATCCCGAATGACCTCAGGTATCCCGCCCACAGGGGAGCAGAGGACGGACTTCCCCAGGGCCATTGCCTGGAGGATCGCGAGGGGGAGTTCGTCTTGGTATGAGATGTGGCAGACCAGGTCGGCCGTGGCGTAGATCGGGGTGGGGTCCGCGAGGGTCCCGAGGAACCGAACATGGGGCGTCAGGTCGAGCTCTCCGACGAGATTCTCGAGGGCAGGCCGGTACACCCCGTCCCCGACGATGACGAGCTGCGTGCCCGGCTGGCGTTTCAGGACGTACGGGATCGACCGGATGAGATCGACAAGCCCCGAGGCCTTCAGAGGGTAGTGGAGAGGCATGACGGTAAGGAGGACGGGATCGCGAGGATGGAGACCGTACTGCCGGCGGACGACGTCTTGGTCAACGACGAGCGGAGCGGGCACGGCCCCTGGGTACGTTACGGACACATCCGTCTTGAGACGGTACCGCGCCGACTCCCTCGCGAGCAGGTCGGCGGACACGGCGGTAACGACGTCACACCGGTTCAGGAGGAATCGGAACAGACGACGCCTCAGACCTCGGGTGCGCGTCGTGGTGTGAAAGGTGAAGATGACTCTCAGCCCAGGACGAAGCAGCTTGTGGCAAATCGCAGGAAG
>Ga0209002_10000103_pt1 | contig 52757 bp, 54 predicted proteins | sample Rifsed16ft2_FD_184010 | JGI IMG/M metagenome (GOLD analysis project Ga0209002, IMG submission 184010) | Soil microbial communities from Rifle, Colorado, USA - sediment 16ft 2 (version 2) | ecosystem: Environmental > Terrestrial > Deep subsurface > Rock core/Sediment | place: Rifle, Colorado...
CGGCTGCGATCGGTATCCGGATTGCGACTACACGGTTGGGGACCGGCCGATCCCGGAGAGCTGTCCGGACTGCAAAGCTCCGTTTCTGCTGGAACGGAAGGTCAAAGGGGAAATTGCCCACTTTTGCGCCAAGAAGGAATGTACTTACCGCATCCTGATCGCACCGCCGCCCGCTACCGAGGCTGCCGTTCCCACGCCCGCTAAACTTTAGGACTGCTTTCTCCTCTGCCTCCTCTGCTTCCTACCACCAACCGGGTGTGAAACAGCTTCCAAGCAGACTCGGCATCTCTTCGCGTTTCTACCGCAGGACGCCTTCCCGCCGCAGTCGCGCCAGAAGCCAAATGCCAAGACACAACAAAAACGGCGCGGTGAACGCGCCCGGCCAGTAGCCGCCGAAATAGACGGCTGCCGAAAGGTGAGCGATCCCGTTCAGCGTCTCAATGACCCCCAGCAATCCGGCAAACCATAGCGCCCATCGCGCTCCCGCCCAAACCAGCGGGCTGGTCCCAAGAATCAGCGCGATGAAGAACATGTTCAGTGTGACGAAGGTATCCACGTCCATACTGAACTGCGGAAACCATGCTGCGTATTGGTGAAAAATTCCGGTGACCGTCCAGAAGCCGACGTCATAGAGCCGGTTGCGCGTCTCCTCCATGCTATGAGCGGCTTGCGCCAGCCCGAGCAACCAGTAAGGGAAAAAGACCCGCGTCGTAGCCGGAATCATCGTGAGCCTCCTTCCGGAACGCGTCTGATAATTCCGTGAATTGGCCTATAATGCTATCACGGGTAAGCCCTGAACCATCCGGTTCAGGGCGAGAGATCGGACAGACCCATGAGGGATGGTTCGCGGATCACGGTTGTAGGTGGCGGCCTGGCCGGGAGTGAAGCCGCCTGGCAGTTGGCTCGGGCGGGCCGAGAGGTCACGCTCTATGAAATGCGTCCGGGGCGAACCACGCCGGCGCATCGCAGCCAGCATCTCGCTGAACTCGTCTGCTCGAACTCTTTGAAATCCAATGAGCCGGGCAGCGCTTCCTGGCTGCTCAAGGAAGAGTTGCGGCGGGCGGGCTCGCTTTTGATGCAAATCGCCGATGGCTCGGCCGTTCCGGCGGGCGCCGCCCTGGCGGTGGATCGAGAAATCTTTGCCGCCCGCGTGACGAAGGCGATTGAAGAAAACCCGCGTATTGAGCTTCGGCGCGAACCACTCGAGCGCATCCCCGAGGAAGGCATCGTGATTCTTTCGACCGGGCCGCTCACCTCGGAAGCGCTGGCCGGCGATCTCGCTCGCCTCGCCGGCACCAACCATCTCTATTTCTACGACGCCATCAGCCCCATCGTGGACGCGAGCACAATTGATATGTCCAAGGTGTTCCGCGGCTCGCGCTATGGAAAAAGCGGCCCGGCCACGACGGACGCCGACGGCGATTATCTCAACTGCCCGATGACCCGCGAAGAATATGACCGTTTCCTCGATGCGATCCTGGCCGCGGAGGAAGTCGAGCGCCACGCGTTTGAAGACGCCGCTTACTTTGAAGCGTGCCTGCCGCTTGAGGAACTGGCCCGGAGGGGCCGGGAGACGTTGCGCTTTGGTCCCATGAAACCGGTCGGGCTGGCTGACCCGCGGTCAGGGCGACGGGCCTGCGCGGTCGTGCAACTGCGTCAGGAAAATCTTCGCGCCGATAGCTATAACGTGGTCGGATTCCAGAACCATCTGAAGTTCAGCGAGCAGAAGCGCATCTTGCGTATGATTCCCGGGCTCGAACAGGCCGAGTTCTTGCGCTTTGGCCAGATCCACCGCAATACTTACGTCAACGCTCCGGCCTTGCTCGCGGAAACGCTCCAGTTGCGCCCCCGGCCGAATATCTTTTTGGCGGGACAGCTTTGCGGCACCGAGGGCTACGTGGAAGCTTTTGCCACCGGGTGGATGGCGGGCGTGCACGCTGCACGGCTGGCCCTGAACCGTACTGGTTCAAGGCTGGCGCGGGGGTTGCCGTTGATCCCTCCGCCGCGGGAAACCGCCATGGGCTCGCTGGTGCACTACATTTCTCATTCTGACCCGGCTCATTATCAGCCGGCGAACATTGCTTTTGATCTGCTGCCACCGCTCGACGGCGGGCCGGGGGGCGACCGCAAGCGGCGCCACCACCGCCAGTGCGAACGCGCCCTGGCGGCATTCGCGCCATGGCTCGAGCAAATCGGGCTCGAGCCAGTCGGGACGCCCCGACGAGATAGCCAACTTGTCCCCGGGTCGGCTGCGGTTCACCGCGAGGGTTCGCCGCGGGAGGACATGACGAAACGGACCTGACGAATGGAGCTAGCTAGCGCCATTGCCAGATTTCTCGACTACCTTCGCAAGAAGAATGCCTCGCCGCATACGCTGCGGAATTATGAGAGCGATTTGGAGCAGTTTCTAGGCTACCTGAAGGTGCCGGGTGAGGCTGGGAAGGGTCGGTCTCGGGCCGCCCGCCCCGATCGATTCGGGGCAAGCGTACCGGCTCTCGAGCAGTTCGACCACCACCTCATCCGCGAATACCTGGGCCATCTTTACGACCAGCACCTTCAGAAAACCTCGATCACCAGGAAGCTGTCGGCGCTCCGTTCGCTTTTCGAACATTGCGTCCGCGAAGGAGTGCTCAAAGAAAGTCCGGCGCGCCTGATCCGCTCGCCCAGGTTGCCCAAGCACATTCCGACCGTGCGCACGGCGGAAGAGATCAATCGCTTTCTCGATAGCATCGGGCAAGCCCCGATAGGATCAGAGCAAGTACCCGCGGCTGCCCAACTTGGCGGTGCATCGGCCCCGACCCGATCGCGGCGAGCGACAGCGGCTCCAGATGTGCCTCTCCTCAAGCGTGACCGCGCCATCCTGGAGTTGCTTTATGCCTCAGGGCTGCGAGTGAGCGAGCTCGTCGGGCTCGACCTCAAGGACCTTGACGAGCGCGAGCAGATGCTGCGAGTGCGCGGCAAAGGCCGCAAGGAGCGGCTCGTGCCTTACGGGTCCAAGGCCAAGACAGCGCTCGAAGCCTACTGGCCCGTTCGCCAAAAACTCCTTGCCGAATCCCAACACCCCGGCGCTGCCGGCCTCCCGCCGGGAAGCCGGCAGCCCCGATTGGGTCGGGGCGAGCGGTTTACCCCGAGCGTCCGCCGCGAGAGGCCTTTGCATTCGGTGAACGCGGAAGCTGTTTTTTTGAATTACGCCGGCCACCGCCTGACCGCGCGCTCCGTAGGCCGGCTCGTCAAGAAGTACTCGCTCCTGGCCAACGTAACCTGGGACTTGCATCCGCACGCGCTGCGCCACGCTTTTGCGACTCATCTCCTGGCGGATGGGGCCGACCTACGCGCCATCCAGGAGCTCCTCGGCCATCGTTCGCTTTCCACAACGCAGAAATACACCCAGGTTTCCATCGAACAATTGATGCAGGTTTATGACAAGACCCATCCCCGGGCATGAGGGCTACCATGCCAGTGAGTACACTACGTCGATAATTGTCTCAGTTGGCAGTGGCTGGGCATTGCAAGTCATCGGTCGGTACCGCCAGCCCCGAACGGCCTCGAGTGTGGCACGGTCGAAGTCGGGCCCCGCTGAACGGACCACGGTCAAGTGGGACAATGCTCCATCGGTGCCGATCACGGCATAGACCGAAACTGTTCCCATCATTCGGTTCCGCTTGGCATTTTCCGGGTAACCAGGGAGCGTCTGCTTCTCGACAACTGCGGGCTCGGGGTTTTCGCACCGTGGCCACTCCTCTGCGCCGGCTAGCGGGGCGAAAGTCGAGGGATCAGGATTCGGGGCGGGAGCAATCTCGTCCACCCGGACTTCCACAAGGATTTTGTTTGCTCCCCTGGCCCGCATCGTTCGAGGGAAAGTTTTGCCCGCCCAGGGCAGGAATTGTGAGTATTCTCGCGCTCTGATTTCACTCTGCCCGTCCATCTGTCCACGCGGGTGCTCTTCGCGAACTAAGGCGCCTGTGGCGGCGTCGAGGCAAAGTTGCCGTTCAGCCGAAGCCTTTGGCTTCACTTCAATGCAGGTCATCTGGCCTCCGTTCCACCTGCGTTGCCGAGCTTTTCCCAGAATGTCCTCCGGGCCGATGTGGAGCCGTGACACAAAGTCGAGCATTCGGGTTAATTGGTGGATTCACACCGGCTCATAACTTACGCTACGTTTTTGCCAGAATTTGCCTTCTCCTCCGACGCGTAGCCGGTTGTAACCCGGTAGGGCGATTTCCTCTCGCCAACGAGTCGGCGAATTCCAGGTGAGAAAGTATGTTCCATCAACTGGTTTGTCGCCTGGCCCCAAGACTCGAAAACGAGCACGCAAGTGAAAAGGTGGTGCACTTTGCGATCGAATGTCCGAGATTTCAGCGGCGCGGGCGAGAAGCTTGGCACGTTGCTCTCTAGGCTTTTCCTCAGCGGCGGAAAGAACAGCCAGACCGAGCACTACCAGTGCTAGGAAAAAACATGAGGATATGTGTCCGGATTTCATAGAGGTTGCATGCGTGTCATCGGGATTTTTGCCACCCGCCGCCGTTGACGGGTTAGTGACGTAGCCTCTATAATAAATGGTTTGTCAATCGCAGAGGAGGCTCGATGTACGCCGTCATTCGGACTGGTGGAAAGCAATACCGGGTAGCGCCGGGGGAGATCGTCAAGGTCGAGACGCTCCCGGGCGATGTCGGCGAGAAGGTCACCTTCGACGACGTACTGGCCGTGCGGCAGGACGACAGACTGCTCGGCAAGGCGGCGGCTGCCAAGGCGAAAGTGACCGGCACGATTGTCGAGCAAGGGCGGCACAAAAAGATCGTGGTCCTCAAATACAAGAGGACCAACCAGTACAAGATCCAGCGCGGGCATCGGCAGAATTACACCGCGGTCCAGGTCAGCGAGATCAAGGTCTAGAGGTTCAAATGGCTCACAAAAAAGGCGGCGGCAGTTCAGTTAACGGGCGAAATTCACCCGGGCAGCGGCTCGGCGTAAAGCGTTTTGCCGGCCAGTTTGTCACCGGCGGGTCCATCCTGGTGCGCCAGCGGGGCACGCGCTTTTTCCCGGGGCGAAACGTCGGCCGGGGCAAGGACGACACCCTGTTTGCCAAAATTTCCGGCATTGTGCGCTTTGAGGACAAAGGCGGCAGCGGGCGCTACATCAGCGTGACGGCGGAAGAGGTTTCAAAGCCCGCCGAGGCCCGCCAGCCGCAAGAGCCGGCTACCGTCAGCGCTGATTAGGCTTTGCACCAACTTCCCGGCGTCCCGAAACCTATCGGGACGCCTTTGTATTTCCAGCCAGCCCTGTCGTATGCTTCTTTTCGAGACAAGCGCCAGTGTTCGTTGATGAAGCCAAAATCTACGTAAAGGCGGGTGACGGCGGCAACGGCTGCCTTGCCTTCCGGCGGGAGAAGTTCGTCCCGCGCGGCGGGCCTTCGGGCGGAGATGGAGGCAACGGCGGCAGCATCGTCATGGTGAGTTCGGAGCACGAGAGCACGCTGCTGCGCTATCGTTTCAACCGCGAGTTTCGCGCCCAGCGGGGGAGGCATGGGGAAGGCTCGAACCGGCACGGCGCCAACGGCGCCGACCTCGAATTGCTGGTGCCGGTGGGCACTCTCGTTTTCGATGACGAGTCGAGCGAACTCTTGTTTGACTTCGCTGCGGCTGCACATTCGTTTATCCTTGTACATGGCGGCCGGGGGGGGCGCGGTAACGCCCGTTTTGCCTCTTCGACGCATCGGGCACCGAGAGAGCATGAGGATGGGCATCCGGGCGAGGAGCGCCGGTTGCGCCTCGAACTGAAACTGATGGCTGACGTCGGCCTGGTCGGCTTTCCGAATGTCGGCAAATCCACCTTGATTTCGCGCCTTTCGGCGGCGCGGCCGAAAATTGCCGATTATCCCTTCACGACGCTCGAGCCGTGCCTCGGAGTGGTGAACGGGAATCCTTTTCCGAGCTTTGTGATCGCGGACATCCCCGGATTGATCGAGGGCGCGCACCTCGGCCACGGGCTGGGCACACGCTTTTTGCGTCATATCGAGCGCACCCGGCTCCTGGCGCATCTCGTGGACCTTGCCGATCTCTCGAGTCGCGACCCGGTGGCCGATTTCAGCGTGGTGATGGGCGAGCTGGCTTCTTTCAGCCCGGAACTGGCGCGGCGGGAACAGATTGTGGTGGGTTCGCGGGTGGACGCGATGAGCGACCGCTCGCGCCTTGAAAAGCTAAGAGCTTTCTGCGAGGAGCAGAGTCACGTTTTCTTCGCCATCTCTTCTCAGACGGGTGAAGGAGTGGATGGGTTGCGCCGGGCGATGGCGCAAACCGTCGAGCGCATCAAGCGCGAATCGCGGGCGGCCGAGCCGGTGGAGCAACCTCCGGCTTAGGGAGCGCCGGACTTAAGCCCGTCAGTCCCTATGAGCGAGCGAGCGATTGGACTGTTTGGCGGCACGTTTGATCCGATCCACAGCGGGCACCTGGCGGCCGCGCGGGCAGCATGCCGCGAGTTTGGCCTGAGTGAGGTTCATTTTGTGCCCTCGGCCCGGCCGCCCCACAAGGCGGCGCGGGAGATGGCGCCCTTGGCCGATCGTTATGCCATGGTCGTGCTCGCCTGTGCCGGCTACCCCACCCTGATGGCTTCGCGGCTGGAGGCCGATATCAAGCGGCGGCGGCCTTACTATACGCTCGAGACGGTCGAGCGGGCTCGCCACCGGTTTGGCCAGCGGGTGAAATTGTATTTCCTTTTGGGCGCCGATTCGTTTGAGGAGCTTCCGACGTGGAAGGATTGGGAGAAATTACTCGAGGCGTGCGATTTCATTGTGGTCAACCGTCCCGGGTACAGCCTCAAGCGGCTGCGGCGGGTGGTTCCCCGAGGGTTACTCGGCCGGCGGAGCGGCTCCGGGGGCGCGGCCCGGACAGGATCGGGTCGAGCGCGCGGCTGGATCGCTCTCCGGCGGACAGCGATCTATCTGCTGCGGGGCGTCGAGGTGCCGGTCTCTTCGACCACCATTCGCCAGCGCGCTGCCCGGGGCCTTTCTTTGCGCGGGATGGTGCCGCGAGTGGTTGAGGAGTATATTCGTCAGCGGAAGTTATACCGATAGTGAATCGAGCCCGTGATACTCTTCCGCCAGTGCTCGGCTGGGCCATTGCCGCGGCCCAGGAGAAAAAAGCGGAAAAGGTGACCGTGCTCGATCTCCACGGAGTTGCTTCCTTCACCGATTATTTCTTGATCTGCAGCGGCACCAGCAACCGCCAGGTGCAGGCCATCAGCGATGCCGTGGAGGAGCGACTTGGCCAGGGGGGATGGAATCCGGCGCAAATTGAGGGCCGGGCGCTGGCCGAGTGGGTTTTGATGGACTATCGCGACTTCATCGTGCACATCTTCACCGAGCGCGCCCGGCTCTTCTACGACCTTGAGCGGCTCTGGCGTGCCTCCAAGCGCACCGTGATCGCGGAGTAGGTCCGGGATGAAGATTCGGCTGCTCATGCTGGGGAAGACGCGGGCGCCGGAACTGCGCGCGCTGTTGGATTTTTATGTTCGTCGGATTCTGCCCCTCTGTCCGATTGAGGTGACCGAGGTCCGGCCAGCCGTGGCCGCCCGGAACGGCATCACGAAAGAGTCTCGGAGCCACATCGTCCTGCTCGATGCCGCCGGCCGCGAATGGGACAGCCAGGAGTTTGCCCGATGGCTCAAGGGACTGCGCGACCGTGGCACCCAGGAAATTGTCTTCGCGTGCGGCGATGCCGCCGGCTTTCCGGAATCGTGGCGCCGGCAGAGCGACAGCAAGATTTCCCTTTCCCGCATGACGATGGCCCATGAGCTGGCGCGGGTCGTGCTGCTCGAACAGATCTACCGCGCCGTCACGAGCTTGCGCGGGCATCCCTATGCCAAGTGAGACGCGCCCATTACCCGCCGAGGCCGCAGGCACCTGCCTGGGGGATACTGGGAATGTTAGATGGATGAAAAGAAAAAAGGATTGATCATCGTTTATACCGGCCCGGGGAAAGGCAAGACGACTGCCTCGCTCGGCGCGGCCTTTCGCGCCGTGGGACAGGGTCTGAAAGTGCTCATGGTGCAGTTCATCAAAGGCTCGTGGCATTATGGCGAGCTGGATTCCGCGAAGATGCTGGGCGAGGACAAGATCAAGCTTCTGCCGATGGGCCGGGGATTCGTCAAGGTCGGCGCGGAGAAGCCTGACCCGGAAGATGTGCGGCTGGTGGAACAGGCGTGGGAGTTTTCGAGCGAGAAAATGCGTTCTTCGGAGTATGATTTGGTGATTCTGGACGAGATCAACTACGCGATCAGCTACAAGATGCTGGATCCTGACCGCGTGGTGGAAGCGCTCCGGCAGAAGCCGGAGATGGTGCACGTGATTCTGACCGGCCGGAACGCGCATCCCAAAATCGTCGAGATGGCCGATCTGGTCACCGAGATGCGCGAGGTAAAGCACCCGTACCAGAAAGGCATCGAGGCGCAGCGCGGCATAGACTACTGAGATTCGTGGCCCGCGAACCGTGGCCCGTGTCCCGCAAAAACCAAACGGAACATGGGAGCGCACGGGTCGCGGATCACCGATCACGAACCATGGCTTGGTTCAAGCGAGAGAAAAAGGGCCTCGAGCAGCCGGCGGCGGCCGAAGACCGCCGGATTCGCACCGAGGGAATGTGGCAGAAGTGCGACGGCTGCAAGCAGATTGTCTGGAAAAAGGATCTCGAAGCCAACCTGAACGTCTGCCCGAAGTGCCACTATCATTTCCGGATCAATGCCACGCGACGGCTGGAAGTGCTCCTCGATGACGGCCAATGGACGGAGCACGACCGCGGGCTGGTCTCGACCGACCCGCTCCAATTTGTGGATACCCGCCGGTATGTTGAGCGGCTGGCTACGGCGGAGAAACAGACTGGACTCAAGGATGCCGTGATCATCGCCGAAGGGAAATTGGCCGGACGGCCCATTGTGCTCTGTTCGATGGAATACCAGTTTATTGGCGGCTCGATGGGCTGCGTGGTCGGCGAAAAGATCACCAGAGCCATCGAGCGTTCAACGGATCAAAAGCTGCCGCTCGTGATCGTCTCGTGTTCCGGCGGGGCGCGGATGATGGAGGGCGCGGTCAGCCTGATGCAAATGCTCAAGATCAGCGCCGCCCTGGCGCGGCTCGACCAGGCGCGCGTCCCTTATATCTCCGTGCTCGCCGACCCTACCACCGGCGGCGTCACCGCCAGCTATGCCATGCTGGGCGATCTGAACATCGCCGAGCCGGGCGCGCTGATCGGCTTTGCCGGGCCGCGCGTCATCGAGCAGACCATCCGCCAGAAATTGCCGGAAGGCTTCCAGCGCGCCGAGTTCCTGCTCCAGCACGGCTTTCTCGACGCCATCGTCCACCGCAAGGATCTGAAGGGCTACATCGCGAACGCGCTCAATTTCTTTTTGGAATAGATCACCGCATCGTGTTTTCGCGAGTCCCGGGTCCCGGTGGATCTCCTGAAATGTCGGCATGAACTACGAGGACGCTGTCCGCTATCTGCTCTCGCTTGGCCGCGAAATGCGCGGGGTCAAGTTCGACCTCGAGAATATTGCGGCGCTCGCCGAAGCGCTCGGCCGGCCGCATCGGGCTTATCCCTCGGCCCACATCGCCGGGACGAACGGCAAAGGTTCGGTGGCGGCCATGCTCGATTCCATCCTGCGCCAGGTGGGTTTGCGCGTCGGGCTTTACACTTCGCCCCATCTCGTTCGCATCAATGAGCGGATCCGTGTAGCGGGTGAGGAAATTCCGGATGAGGAGTTTGCTCTGGCTTTCGAACGCGTCCGCGAAACAATCGAGCGGCTCATGGCCACCGGCGCGCTCAGGGCACATCCCACCTACTTCGAATTCCTCACCGCGATGGCCTTTGACGTTTTCGCCCGCGAGCGCGTGGGCTTCGCCGTCTTCGAGGTCGGCATGGGCGGGCGGCTGGATGCGACGAACATTGTTTCCCCTGTCGTCTGCGTCATCACTCAAATTGATTTTGACCACGAAGCCTATCTGGGCCACTCGATTGAGCAGATTGCCGGTGAGAAAGCGGGCATTGTGAAGGCGGGCGTGCCGGTGGTTTGCGCGACCGGCCGCGAGGAAGCGACCCGGGTGATCGAGGCGCGGGCCGCTCGTGTGGGCGCCCCGGTGATCGATGTCGAGCGCGAATACCAGGTGAGCAAGGCTTCGGCGGAGCATGGGCGGTATCGCTTTGAGGTTCGTGCGCGAGATGGTTTCGCGGCACGTTGGTCGCTTGGTCTTGCCGGCCGCTTTCAGGTTCAGAATGCGCTTCTGGCGGCAGCGGCGGCGCGGCTACTTGCCCAACAAGGCGTGCCCGTCACGGATGCACACATCGCTCAGGGGCTGGCTTGCGTTCGCTGGCCCGGGCGGTTGGAGCGCCTGGAGTGGCCTCGAGCCGGCGAGCCCGAGTCGGGCGAGGGCGAGAAGGCCGATTCGTCCGCCGCGGCGGACTCAGGGCAGGCTCGGCCGCCGGTCTATTTGGACGGGGCGCACAATCCCGCCGGGGCGCGTGAGGTGGCGGCGTTCTGGCGCGAGCAACTGGGCCGAAAAAAGATTCATCTCGTCTATGGCGCCATGCAGGACAAGGCGGTGGAGGAGATCATGGAACTCCTTTTGCCGCTCGCCGCGACGGTTACGCTGACTGCGCCCAGCCAGCCCCGCGCCGCCAGCGCTGAGGCGCTGGCTGCCATGGCCCGCCATTTCAATGGCCGCGTCTTTGTCGAGCCTCAGCCGCTCAAGGCGCTCGACCGCGCCCGGGCGCTGGCGTCTCCGGAGGATGTCGTTTTTGTTACCGGTTCGTTGTATCTTGTCGGGGACATCCGCCGCCACTGGATGGAGGCTGGCGGGCTCGCCCAGACGGAAGCCCGCCGCGGTGGGGCGCGGCGGAGAACCGGGAACACATGAAGAAATTTCTGGACGGGTTGAGCTACCTCCGCTCGCTCGTCGTCACCATCCCCCTCATCTACCTCTATACGATCGTGATGGGGACGATCTCGCTCCTGGTGTCGCCGTTTGACCGCCGGGGAAACTTGCAGCATGCCTGCGCCCGCCTCTGGGCGCGGCTCATCATGACGACCAGCCTGGTGCGGGTTCGGGTGAGCGGGCTCGAGCACGTGGACACGCAGGCAACTTACGTCTATTGCGCCAACCATCAGAGCTACCTCGATACCACGCTGCTGTTCGGGTATCTACCGGTTAAATTCCGCATCATGGCCAAGGCATCGCTCTTCCGTATACCCTTTCTCGGTTGGCACCTGAAGCGCGCCGGGCATATGCCGATTGCGCGTGACAATGTCCGCCGCGCCGCCCGCAGTTTGCTCGAGGCGGCGGAGCATATCCGTGCCGGAACGCCAGTGGTGGTCTTCCCTGAGGGCGGCCGGAGCATCCCGGGGCCGCTCCAAGAGTTCCGAGCCGGTACGTTTCTCCTGGCCATCCGTGCCGGGGTGCCGGCGGTGCCGGTGGCCATCGTCGGCACGCGGGCAGCGCTCGCACCCCACTCCTGGCATATCCATCCGGCTCGCGTCGAGATGATCATCCACCCGCCCATCCCCACTGAGGGCATGAGGACGAAGGATAGTGAACGACTGGCACAGCAAGTCCGCGAGGTGATTGCCGCGACCCTGGCTGCGCGGCGAGGCCGCTCGAGCCACTGAATCAGCCAAGTTGGAGGCGCCATTGCGTGTGCCTTCGACGAACCCTCCTCCTGAATTTGCCAACGCCGCATCCGGTTTGGAGAGCGGCGGCGAGCTGCCACATCAAGAAAAAGCGGGAGAAAGCTCCCGCACTCGATGGCACGCGGGTTGCCGCACCTGGAAGGCGATGTTAGGATGGCAAACTCGATGTCTGGGAAAGCACAGCAAATACCGCGTATTGGCGTGCCGTATCGCAGCGTAAAGGAAGAGGCGGAGAACAGGCGCGACGCCTACGATAATTACCTACGCGCGCTAAGAGAGGCGGGCGGAGAACCTGTCGAAATCTCGCTCGTACTTTCAAGACCGCGCCTGGGGGAGCTGGCTCGCACGCTCGATGGTATCGTGCTGCCCGGCAGCCCTGCTGACGTTGATCCCAAGCGCTACGGCGCTCCGCGCCACCCGCGCTCAGGCGATCCCGACCCGCAGCGCGAGCAGACCGATTTCACGCTGCTCGACGCCGCCTTTGCCGCGAACAAGCCCGTGCTGGCGATCTGCTACGGCGTACAGCTTCTGAACGTCTATCTCGGCGGGAGCCTCGTGCAAGACATCCCGAGCGAGCTCGCCTCGGAGATCACGCACGACTGGCGTGGCCGCGCATCCGGCGCGCCGGAACCGTTTCATCCCGTCGGCATCGAAGCCGGGACGCGGTTGGTTCTGCTCGCCGGCGGAACCGAAGCGCGCGTAAACAGTTCGCACCATCAGTCGGTGCACCGGCCGGGAAGCGACTTGCGCGTCGTGGCGCGTGCGCCGGATGGCGTAGTGGAAGCGGTGGAATTCACAGGAAAAGACCAGTGGGTCATGGGCGTGCAATGGCACCCGGAACGCATGAAAGACGATGGGTTGTCCGAGGCGTTGTTCCGCGACCTGATCGCCGCTGCGCGCGCCGCGTTTGCGGGGGTCAGGGGCTAGGGCGCAGGTGGCAGGTGATAGGTGGTAGGTCTTAGGCGGTCGGTTTCTATTTTCTCTTTTCACTTTTCTGTTTTCGTCCGAGTTTCGATTTTCGAGTTTCGTTCTTTTCGGGGGCTGAATGATTTCTCTTCAAGGAAAGTCAGCAGTCATTACCGGCGGTTCGCGGGGTATCGGCGCGGCCACGGTGAAGATGTTTGCCGAGGCCGGCGCCGACGTCGTTTTCAACTACTATCGCAGCCGCGAGGCAGCTCGGGAGGTGGAGCGGGCGGCCCAGAAGCACGGCACGCAGGTCGCCGGCGTCAAGGCGGAAGTGAGCCGGATGCGCGACGCCAAATCCCTTGTCGAATCGGCGGTCAAACGCTTTGGCCGCGTTGATATCCTGGTGGCCAACGCCGGCATCTGGAACGCGGAAGATTTGCCGATCGAGCAGATGACGGAGAAGCAGTGGGATGAGATGCTGCGCATCAACGTGAAAGGCGTCTATAGCGTCATCCATTACGCTGTGCCGCCCATGATCGAGCAAAGAAGCGGCCGCATTATCGCCATCAGTTCCACCGCCGGGCAGCGCGGCGAGGCGCTTCACAGCCACTACGGCGCTTCCAAGGGGGCCATCATCAGCCTGGTGAGAGGGCTTTCGACCGAGCTCGCCCCGCATAATATTTTAGTCAACTGCGTCGCCCCGGGTTGGGTCGATACCGACATGGCGAGACCGGCCCTGGAGAAGGCATCCGAGCGCCGCAAGGTGCTGGCCACCATCCCGCTGGGACGCATCGCCAAGCCGGAAGAAATCGCCGGGGCCATCGCGTTTCTGGCTTCGGATCTGGCCTCTTTTGTTACCGGAGAGGTCCTCAACGTCAACGGGGGAGCGGTCCTGGCCGGTTGATGGGCTTTTCCAGGGTTTGTCCCGGCCTCTGTTATAATCGCGGTCGCGGGCGATCCAGGGTTATGGAAACTAGAAAATAGAAAAGAGAAAACAAAAGGCAGCAAGTAGTGCGTGGGCGCATGCTTGTTTCTATTTTCTCTTTTCTAATTTCTGTTTTCTGATTATGGAGGTGGAGGCGATGAAGCGCGCGGTGTGGGTTTGCGCGCTGATGCTTTCTTTCGTCGCGCCACTCTCCGCCCAGTCCACCTCCGGCGTGGCCAGCCAGAATGAGCTAAAGGCCAGGAAGGTGGTCGAGCAGATCATCGAAGCGTTGGGCGGGAAGGTTTATCAGACCTGGCGGGACCAGACCTGCACCGGCACCTTCTCCCAGTTTGGCCGTTCGGGCGAGGTGACCGGGTTTGTCAAGTTCGTGGACTACGTCAAACAGCCGGATAAAGAGCGCACCGAGTTCGGGAAAAAGCGCAATCTCATCCAGATGAATAACGGCCAGCAGGGCTGGGAACTCGATCGCGGCGGCGTCACCGAAATGTCTGCCGAGCGCGTCAAGCGCTTCCATGAAGAGCTCGCCAAGGACTTCAACACGATTCTCCGGGCCGGCCTCGGTCAAGAAGGCCTGCGGTTGCGCTACGAGGGCACCGACCTGGTGGATAACAAGCTCTGTGAGACGGTCGAGATCACGACTCCGACCCGTTTTGCGCTGCGCCTTACCGCCGAGCAAGCCACCCATTTGCCGGTGCGTGTCGCTTATTCCGACCGGGATGAAGAAACGCGGGAGCGAATCGAGATCGTGCTCACCCTGGGCAACTATCAAAAGGTGGATGGCATCCAGACGCCTTACTTCGTCTCCCGCACGCGGAATGGGATCAAGCGGTACGAAGCTCGCTATACCTCTTCGGATGGCCCTGCCTGCAAGTACAACACCGGCCTCACCGACGACCTTTTCACTAAAGCCTCTCTCGAGCAACGATGGAAAGAAATCGGCAAAAAGTGACGGGCAGAGGGAAGGAAGCCGAGCGCGGCAGCCGACGTCGAAGCTGGAACCTGGAGGCTTGAGGCTAGAACTTCCAGCTTCCAGTTTCCAGATTCCAGCCTCTCGACTTTATGGCAACTCCCCGATTTGTGGTGCAAAAACATCGCGGGCGAAATCTGCACTATGACTTTCGCCTGGAGGTTGAGGGCACGCTCAAATCCTGGGCGGTGCCCAAAGGTCCTTCCTTGAACCCGGCCAACAAGCGACTGGCCATGCAGGTGGAGGATCACCCGCTCAAGTACGGCGATTTCGAGGGCGTCATCCCGGAAGGGCAGTATGGGGCCGGGCCGGTCATGGTCTGGGACCAGGGAACGTTCGAGTTCGTTCGGGAGCCAAAGCCCAACGCTCCGGCCGATCCTCCGTCGGCTCTCAAGGCCGGGGCGCTCAAGGTCATTCTTCACGGAAAAAAACTGCGCGGCCAGTTTGCGCTCATCTTGATGCGCGGCCGAGGGACAAAGAACTGGCTGCTGATCAAGGACCGCGACGCCTTTGCCGACCGCGGCTCGGAGATCACCGAGACGAAGCCCGATTCGGCCCTGTCCGGCCGCTCGCTCGAGCGCATTTTCGAAGAAGACCGCGACAAGGCCCCACCGGCGTGCTCCCTTTCCTGATCGAGTTCCCCTTCGCCTCGACTCCCCGGTGGCAGCAGGCGAACGCATCGCCGTGCTTCCTACCGCCAAGCGCGAAAATGCTCGCGGCAGGGATCCAGTTACGGACCTTCTCCTGGTACCTGCGGCGTTTCATTTCTGTTAGACTTCGCCGGATTGCCGCGCCCGGAGGCTACCCATGCTTCGTCGAAGAGAATTCCTCCAGCGAGCGGCCGTTGCCACGGCTCTGTTCGGTATTCCACTGGCGCGCGCTGAACAACTCTTCGGCCATGAAGTCCCACCCTTGCCGCCGCGCGAACTCTATGCGAGCGACCCCGAGGGCTACTGGGCCGAGTTGCGTCGGCAGTGGCTGCTCGCCGCCGACCGCATCAACCTGAACTGCGGCTCGGTAGGCTGCACGCCGCTGCCGGTGCTGCGCGCGATGATTGACCACATCCTCTACGCCGAATCGTTCCGCGAGCCCGCTCTGCCCTGGTTCGGGTACGAGGAGAACACGCGCCTGCGCGAACTGCGCGACGCCCTGGCCGCCTTCCTCCGCGTCAAACGCGACGAGCTGGCGCTGGTGCGCAATGCCACCGAAGCCAACAACGTCGTCTGCAACGGCCTGGATATGAAGCCTGGCGACGAAGCCCTGCTTACCGACCAGGAGCACCCCGGCGGGCGGTGCTGCTGGGAGCAAAAGGCGGCGCGCTACGGCATCAAGCTCAACTACGTGACGCTGCCCAAGCCGCCGGCCTCGAAGGAGCAAATTGTCGAGCTCTTTCGCCGCGCCATCACGCCGCGCACGCGGATCATCATGTTCAGCCACATCACCACCGTCACCGGCGTAATCCTGCCGGCGAAAGAGATCTGCCAGCTCGCGCGCGAGCGCGGCATCCTGACGCACGTGGACGGCGCGCACGCCATCGGGCAGATCCCGCTCGATTTGCACGACCTCGGCTGCGACTTCTATGCCTCGAGCCCGCACAAGTGGCTCATGGCACCCAAGGGCACCGGCGCGCTCTACATCCGCGAGGAGTTGCAAGAGCGCCTATGGGTGAATATCGCCTCCGGCGACTGGCGCAACTATGAGCTGAAGGCCTACCGCTTCTCCAACCTCGGCACGTCGAACCTTTCCGTGATGGTTGGTCTCAAAGCCGCGCTCGACTTCTTCCACACGATCGGCCCCGAACGCATCTACGCCCGCATCCACGAGAACGCAACTCGCGTGCGCGACCGCATCGCGAGCCGTCCTCAACTACGGTCGGCCAACGCCAGCAAGGAGGAGTTTTACGGCGGGTTGGTGAGCTTCGAGCCGGTTACGGGCGATCTGAAACGTGTTGCTGATGAATGTGCCGCGCGCAACATCCGCATCGCCGGCGGCGCGGAGCGCATCCGCATCGCCACGCACATCTTCACCCAGCCCACTGAACTTAACGCCTTCTTCGATGCTGTGGAAGCGGGATTACGCGCCTAGCAGACTAGGGCGAGCTGAAGCTCGCCCCTACATGCGTTGTTCGAGGCGGTGGACGCGGGATTACGTTCCTAGCAGATTAGGGCGAGCTGAAGCTCGCCCCTACATGCGTTGTTCGAGGCGGTGGACGCGTGACTGCGCGGCTGAGGCGCGATGGTTCTCCTTGGTCGGCCGCGGTATAATCTTGAGACGCCCATGACGCGGAAGAGTCAACTAATGTGCCATACTATGCGGAACGAGATGACCCACGGCACGACGGTTTTGTGCGTTCGTCGCGGCAATCAAGTAGTGGTTGCCAGCGACGGCCAGGTCACGATGGGACAGGCGGTGGTGAAGCACACGGCCAAAAAGATTCGCCGCCTTTACGACGACAAGGTTCTGGCTGGATTTGCCGGCGGCACGGCTGACGCTCTGAGCCTGTTCAGCCGTTTTGAAGCGAAGTTACAGGAATTCCACGGCAATCTCCCGCGGGCGGCGGTCGAACTGGCAAAAGAGTGGCGCACCGACCGGGTTCTGCGACATCTGGACGCGCTCCTCATTGTCGCCGACGATAAGAACACCTTTCTGCTCTCCGGCACGGGCGACATTATTGAGCCGGATGACGGCATCTGCGCCATCGGTTCGGGCGGGCCTTACGCGCTGGCGGCAGCGCGCGGATTGCTCAAACACACCCAGCTCAGCGCCAAAGAGATCGCTCAGGAAGCCATGCGCCTTGCCAGTGAAATTTGCATCTATACCAACAGCCAGTTTACGGTGGAAGAATTATGACCAGCGGCGCTTCGAAAGATGATGCAGTTACCTACCTTCCCGGGCGGGTCGAACCCGAGCCGGCACCGCCGCCGCAGCCCTCCTTTGACGAGCTGACGCCGCGGGAGATTGTGGCGGAACTCGACAAGTACATCATCAGCCAGCACGATGCCAAGCGCGCCGTCGCCATCGCCTTGCGCAACCGCATCCGAAGGCAGAAGCTCCAGCCGGAAATGGCCGAGGAGATCATCCCGAAGAATATCTTGATGATCGGGCCGACGGGCGTGGGCAAGACCGAGATTGCCCGGCGGCTGGCGCGTTTGGCCGGATGCCCGTTTGTCAAAGTCGAGGCCAGTAAGTACACCGAGGTGGGCTACGTTGGCCGCGACGTCGAATCCATGATTCGCGACCTCGTCGAAGTGGCGATTGACATGATCCGCGAAGAAAAACTCGATGAGGTTGCCGACCGGGCCGAGGTCAACGCCGAAGAGCGCTTGCTCGATCTTCTCTTGCCGCCTTTGCCGCCACCGGTCAACAAGCAGGACCCGGAAGCAGTCCACCAGCAGGAACAGTTCCAGCGCACCCGGGAAAAACTGCGCGGGCAGCTCCGCGAAGGCAAACTCGACTCCAAGCTCGTCGAGGTGGAAGTGCGCGCACGTTCGATGCCCGCCTTCGAAATCATCTCCAATACCGGCATCGAGGAGATGGACATCAACATCAAGGATGCGCTCCCCGGGCTTTTTGGCCAGGTGAAGAAGAAACGGAAGATGTCCGTGGCCGAGGCGCTCGACTACTTGGTTCAGGAGGAAGAGAGCAAGCTCATTGACATGGACCAGGTGACCCGGACGGCCATTGACCGCGCCGAGCAGATGGGAATTATTTTTGTTGACGAGATGGACAAGATTGCCGGGCGCGAATCGGGCCACGGCCCCGACGTCAGCCGCGAAGGCGTGCAGCGCGACATCCTGCCCATTGTCGAGGGCACCACCGTCAACACCCGCTACGGCATCGTCCGCACGGACCATGTCCTCTTCATCGCCGCCGGCGCCTTCCACGTGACCAAACCCTCGGACATGATTCCGGAGTTGCAGGGCCGCTTCCCCATCCGCGTGGAATTGAAATCGCTGGGTGTCCAGGATTTCGTTCGCATCCTCCAGGAGCCCAAGAACGCGCTCATCAAGCAGTACACGGCGCTGCTCGAGACCGAAGGGCTGAAGATCACGTTTACCGATGACGCCATCGAAGCTCTGGCTCATTACGCGGCCACGGTAAACGAACAGACGGAGAACATCGGCGCCCGGCGACTGCACACGGTGATGGAAAAGATGCTGGACGAGATCTCTTTTGAAGCGCCGGAGCTCAAGAAGAAAACCATCGAGGTGGACGCCGCCTACGTCCATCGCCAGCTCGCTGAAATCGTAAAAAACCAGGACTTGAGCCGATATATTCTGTGAGCCTACCTCTGGCAGCGCCACTTCTGCCTGTGAACCAAAATGCGAACATCTTCGTTCCGATTTTCGAATTTCGAATTTCGAATTTCGTTCTAACCGGACTTGTCTCCTGTCTGCTTGCGCTCGTGGCCTGCGGCAGTCCCACGGCTCCGACACCGCCTTCGCGCCACATTCCCGAGGCAGCCGGCGATTTGAGCGCCAGACAAATGGGCGAGGCGGTCGTGCTTTCCTTCACGCTTCCCCGGCGCACCACCGATGGGAAAGCGGTCGGCAGGAATTTGCAAATTCTTCTCTATCGCCAATTTCGCAAGGAAGAGTTGCCGCCGCCACCCGCCATGTTGGCGCAAGCCCGCCGTGGCGGGGCGGCCGAGGCTGCCGGCGAAGACCTCGGACAAAGGTTGTTTGGCGATGCGAAACCCATCGTGGAATGGGCTGGCGGGGACCTGGAGAGACTGGCCGCCGGCCAGATGGCGCAATATTCCGACCGCATAGCGGTTGCGGATTTGAAAGCGCACTCGGGCGAGTGGGCAGTCTATGGGGTGCTGGCGAGAAATAAGAAAGGACGAAGCGCCGGCTTTTCCAACTTGATTGCCTTGCGCATATATCCGGCGCCGGCTCCACCGGGGAATTTCCTCGCCCGAAACGTGGAAGCGGGCGTCGAGCTGAGCTGGACTCCTCCCTCCGAGACCACGAGTGGCACGGCCATCGCTTCTGCCGGCCCCTTTCCTATCTACCGCAGTACCCCGGGCGAGAAGGAAGAGTGGGAACTTCTTGCTGAGGCGGCGAACTCTCCCTGGACGGATACGGCAACCGAGTACGGCAAAACCTATCGCTACACGATCCGTGCTGTCGCCCGGTACGGCCCGGACTTGGTTGAGAGCGATGCCTCGGCCCGGCTCACCATCACCCCCCAAGATATCTTTCCGCCAAAGGCCCCGGAGGGCCTGGTCGGCGTGCCCATTCTCGCCGCCTTCGGAGGGCCGGCCATTGAACTTTCCTGGCAGCCGAACACGGAAGCCGATCTCGCCGGGTACAATATCTATCGCAGCGAGCCCCCGAAGCCTCGGGACGGCGGCGGCTACCAGAGGCGGAACGCAAAGCTGATCCCTGGGCCGGCTTACCGCGATGACACGGTCGAGGCGGGCAAGACCTACTCTTATGCGGTCGCCGCCGTGGACCGGGCAGGCAATGAAAGCGAACCATCCGCGGAGGCTACGGCGAGCGTTCCCGCCGAGCAGCAGCCGTAGCGCGCCGCCAGGGCAGAGAGAACCGGACGGAGGCGTTGCTTTGAAGATCTGCCGATTTCGAGTGGAAGGGGAAGCCCGCTATGGCGTGCTCGAAGGCGGTCGGGTACGCGAGCCCCGATTCGATCGGGGCGAGCTGCCCGGATGCCAGTATGTGAATCGCCAGCCGGGCGAAAAGAGCTGGCCGGTGGACACGGTAGAGATCCTTCCGCCCACCGAGCCTTCCAAGATTGTCTGCGTCGGCAGAAACTACCGCGAGCACGCGGCCGAACTCCATAACCCGATACCGCAAGAGCCGCTGCTTTTTTTGAAGCCCCCTTCCGCCATCATCGCTTCCGGGGAACCGATCCTTCTGCCGGACGTTTCCCGGCAGGTGGATTACGAAGGCGAACTTGGCGTGGTGATCGGCAAGCGCTGCTCGCAACTCAGCGATGCGGCCGACGCGCTCGGTTGCGTGATGGGCTACACGTGCTTGAACGACGTCACGGCGCGCGACCTTCAGCAGGCTGACGTGCAGTTCACTCGCGCCAAAGGATTCGATACCTTTTGTCCCCTCGGTCCTTTCATCGAAACGGAATTGAAGTTGGAAGAGGTGACGGTGGAAACGCTCGTCAACGGCCAACGGAAGCAGTTTGGCCGCGTGTCCGACATGATTTTCCCGGTTGATGCTATAATCCGTTACATCTCGCGAGTGATGACGCTCGAACCAGGGGACGTCATTGCTACCGGAACCCCGGCCGGGGTGGGGCCGCTCCGGGCAGGCGACGAGGTGGAAATCGTCGTTTCCGGAGTTGGCCGCCTGAAGAATCCGGTGCGGGCGAAAGGCGAGAGCAAGTTCTAGGTCGGGCATGCGTGGTTGACCGATGGCCGGCCCGTCGGCCGGATGGGAAACGGCGGTCCGGAGAGGAAACCAGCCATGAAATTCTTCCTCGACACAGCCAGCCTTACAGAAATCCGCGAAGGGGCCAAGCTCGGCATCATTGACGGCATCACTACGAATCCGTCGCTTGCCGCCAAGGAAGGCCGGGCCTTCAAAGACATCATCCTGGAAATTTGTTCGCTCATTGACGGTCCGATCAGCGCCGAGGTGACGACCACCGAAGCGGAAGCGATGATCGAACAGGCGCGCGAGCTGCGTTCCTGGCACCGCAACATCGTCGTCAAGATTCCTCTGACCCGCGAAGGCATTCGCGCCATGGCCACGCTGCGCACGGAAAATACGCGCATCAACGTCACGCTGGTCTTTTCGCCCTCGCAGGCCATTCTGGCGGCCAAGGCCGGCGCCACGTACGTCAGCCCCTTTCTCGGCCGGCTGGACGATATTTCTCATGTCGGCATGGAGGTGGTGCGCGACATTGTGACCATCTATCGGCAGTACGGTTTCGAGACGCAGGTTCTGGCCGCCTCTTTGCGCCATCCGCTGCATGTGGTGGAAGCCGCCAAGGCCGGAGCGCACGTTGCCACCATGCCGTTCAAAGTGTTTGAAATGCTCTTCAAGCATCCCCTGACTGATCGCGGCCTCGAAGCGTTTTTGAAGGATTGGGAGAAGGCCCGGCAAACGCTGGGGGAGATTATTCCGGAGGCTGTCCCCAAGGGCAGCCCGCGTTGAGGGGAGGAACTCGGTCTGAACGAGATCGCTCTTCCGCTGCTCGTGACATTTCTGGCAGCGACGGCTGCCCTCCTTTATCTCTATCAGCGAAAATTGCCGAGTGCCGACGAACTCGAACGGCTTCGTCGCCGGCACATTGCCAGCATCGGGCGCATCGCCGAAGGGCAGGTGCTCGAGTTTTTTGAGCCGGAGGGGGTTGGCCCGACGGAGGGTTGGAGCAGCCCTTCCCGCCAGCTTGTCATCTACAGCTACACCATCGCAGGCGTAACCTATGAGGCAGCCCAGGACATAACCACGCTCCTCGATCGGTTGCGGTTCGAGCGATGTCTCAGCGGGGTGCCGGCAAGCATCAAATACGATCCGGCGAATCCCTCCAACTCGGTCATTGTTTCGGAAGAGTGGTCCGGGCTGGAGTAGCGCGGCGGACGGAATATGCGGCGCCAATTTCTGGGGGCGGTCTGGCTAGCGCTTGCGGCCGGCATCATGTTGGCCGGCGTGGGCTTGGCCTACGGGGCGGCGAGCGCCGTTGCCCAAGCCTCGACGACATCGGGGCTCCATATGTGGCTGGTGATGGGAGCCGTCGCGCTGGACGTGGCGATTCTTCTCATCGCTTTGTTTGTGGTCACGCGCCTGGCGGATCTCTTGTTGTAGCACGGGTGACGCGCTGCTCCCAGTGCGGCACCGAAGCACCCAAAGCGAACCCCCCCGCCAAAGCGGGCACCGTTCATCTGAGCTGCCCATTTCCCCGCACGGTGTCCGGACAACCTCGGGATTTGCCTGACGGGTGGCGGTTCTTCTCTGGCCAAAGGCGAGCTCTTTGTGGCACTCTGTTTGGTGCGTGGATCAGGAACCGTTTTGAGGGAGTTTTTTATGGCAACCGAGCAGGAGCAAAAAGCGGCGCAATCCAAGTTGGAGGAACTACGCCGGCGGGATGCGGCTGCCCAAGCGGGGGGCGGCGCCGAGCGGCGCGAAAAGCAGCACAAAGAGGGCAAGCTCTCCGCCCGCGAACGGATCGAACTGCTGCTGGATGAGGGCAGCTTCCAGGAGCTCGACCGCTTCGTGACCCATCGCTGCACCGATTTTGGCATGGCCGATCAGAAAATTCTTGGGGACGGCATCGTGTCCGGCTACGGGCGAATCGAAGGCCGGCTGGTCTATGTCTTCGCGCAGGACTTTACGGTTTTTGGCGGGTCGATGACGGAAGCCAACGCCGGCAAGGTGTGCAAGGTGATGGATCTGGCGATGAAAAATGGCGCGCCGATTATCGGGTTGAACGACTCGGGCGGGGCGCGCATCCAGGAAGGAGTGATGTCGCTCGCGGGCTATGCCGACATCTTCCTTCGCAACACCCTTGCCTCCGGGGTGGTGCCGCAGGTGAGCGCCATCATGGGCCCCTGCGCCGGCGGCACGGTCTATTCTCCGGCCATCACCGATTTCATTTTGATGACCCGTGAGACGAGCTACATGTTTGTGACCGGCCCGGACGTGATCAAGACCGTGACCCATGAGGATGTCAGCAAACACGAACTCGGCGGCGCCATGACCCATAACGCGACGAGCGGCGTAGCTCACTTTGTGGCGGAAGACGATGCTGAGTGCCTTGCCCTGATCCGCGAACTCGTCGGATTTCTCCCGGCCAACAACATGGAAGACCCGCCGCGCCGGGAATGCCAGGACCCGGTGGATCGCACCGAAGAAAAATTGAACCACGTTGTGCCGGTGGATTCCATGCAGCCCTATGACATGAAGGAAATCATCCGGCTAGTGGTGGACTATGGTGATTTCTTTGAGGTGCAGGAGCACTTTGCCAAAAATATCGTGGTGGGGTTTGGGCGGCTGGGCGGCTGGCCGGTGGGCATCGTCGCCAACCAGCCGGCGGTGCTGGCGGGCTGCCTCGACATCAACGCCTCGGTGAAAGGCGCGCGCTTTGTGCGTTTCTGCGATGCCTTCAACATCCCGCTCGTCACCTTCGAGGACGTGCCCGGCTTCCTCCCCGGCACGCAGCAGGAGTTCGGCGGGATCATCAAGCACGGCGCTAAGCTGCTCTACGCCTTCGCCGAGGCCACGGTGCCGAAGATCACCGTCATCACGCGCAAAGCTTACGGCGGCGCCTACTGCGTGATGGCCTCGAAGCATATTCGGACGGACATGAACTTCGCTTATCCCACCGCTGAGATTGCCGTGATGGGTCCGGAGGGAGCGGTGAATATTGTCTATCGCCGCGAACTCGGGGGCGCCTCCGACCCGGAGCGAGTGCGCAAAGAAAAGGTGGAAGAATTCCGCGAACGCTTCGCCAATCCCTACGTCGCCGCCGAGCGCGGCTACATTGACGCTGTCATCGAGCCGCGGCTGACCCGGCCCCAAGTGATCGCTGCCCTGCGCATGCTCGAAAACAAACGCGACACCAATCCGAAGAAGAAGCATGGGAATATACCGCTGTGAAGAGGCGACCAGTGGCCAGCGACCGGTGAGCGGATAAAAGAGCATTTCTACGTTGGAGCGGAACTTCGCGGCCGTGATCGAGAAGCCCGGGCGCTCGTATGTAGCTTACGTGGAAGAAATTCCCGGAGTAAACACTCAGGGGCGAACGCTGGCTGAGGTGCGGTGCAATTTGCGGGAGGCACTCTCACTCATCCTTAAGGCTCGCCGCGCCATCGACAACAGAAGCGGCACCAACCCCAAGAAGAAACACGGGAATGTACCGCTTTGAAGGTAATTTTGGAGTGCGGGAGCTTGCTCCCGCCTTGAAACAGCGGCGGCAAGCCGCCGCACTCCACAGAAGTTGTGCCATCGAAAACAAGCGAGGAACCAACCCCAAGAAGAAGCACGAAAACATATCGCCGTAACCTTTTGTCCTGGAGGTGAGCATGGCAACGCATCGTCTGATTCGCTTCGACGTGTGGAGCGTTGGCAAGTGCTTGGGGATATTCTACGCGGTGATCGCAGTAGTCGTCGGACTGGTTATGCTCCTCGCGGGGGCTTTTGGAGCGGGGAAAGACATGAGCGAGCGGATTATGTTGGTTGCTGCGCCGGTCTGGTTACCGCTGGTTTACGGGATATTGGGACTCTTGTTCGGCGCGCTTGCGGCGGTAATCTATAACTTTGTCGCCCGACGCGGCGCTCCCATCTCGTTTGTCATAGAAGAAGTTTCCACCCTGTCTCCCGGATAGCTATTTTTCCTTTCCGGGAGGCCCCATCGTGTGCACCGGGGCTGTCGTCTTCGCTGGCAACGATCGTTAGCGGCGCTGACGGGCGCGAAGGCATGGAGAAAGGCGAAGCTCGTCCGAGCTACAATGACCTATGGAGGGGAAGTATTGTCGCACCGTGAAGAAGAACTGAGCATCGGCGCGGTCCTCGAAAGGCTCGAACAGGCGCGCGAGCCCCTGCGGCTTCGTGATATCGCTCACGACCTCGAGCTCCATCATCGCGGCCGGCGCGAGCTGAAGAAATGGATGCTCAAGCTGGTGCGCGAAGGCTCCGTCGAAGAGACGCAACCCGGCTGGTACGTCCTCGCTGGCCGGAGCAAGGCGGCCAAGCCCTTCGGCGAGCTCCCTTCGATCCGCCGCGGCGGACTCAGGGCAGGCAGGGCAAGCCCCGCGGCGGGCATTGTCAACGAACCCGACGATCGGGGGGAGCAGGCCAGCCGTGGCGGACAGCAGCCAGCATCGGCCGCCGTGGGGGACGTGGTCTCCGGCCGGCTGGTCTGCCACCGCGACGGCTACGGATTTGTCATCACCGACCGGCCCGTGACGGGCGTCGAAGGAGACGTTTACATTGGGGCGGCACAGATGGGCGACGCCATGCACGGCGACCGGGTGGAGATTCGGGTGGCGCGAAAGTCGCTGGGCCGCGCCGAAGGGCGCGTCCTGCGAGTGGTCCGTCGCGCCCACCCCACCGTGGTTGGCGAATTCCACGTGGGGGCAAGCGGCAACTACGTCATCCCCTACGACACCAAGATCCTTCAGCGCATCTTCATCCCGCCAGGGGAGGAATCTCCCGGCGAGCCCCGATTGCCTCGGGGCGAGCGCCACCGCCCCGCGGTTGCCAGGGAGGACCACCCGTCGAAAGCCAAGCAGGCACCGCTGCCATCCCGGCTGCGTGAGTTGGAAGGAAAAATGGTCAACGTCGAGCTGATGTCGTTCCCGCGCGGTGATTCGCCGCCGCGCGGGCGAGTGACCGAGGTACTCGGCAAGCCGGGCGATTTGGGATTAGACGTTGAGATCGTCATCCGCAAGCATCACCTGCCCCATGAATTCGCCGAGGATGTCATGGCGGAAGCGCAGCGGGTGCCCACCGAGGTCCGGCCGGGCGAGCGAGAAGGCCGCGCCAACTTTTGTCATCTTTCCGTGGTGACGATTGACGGCGAGACGGCCAAAGACTTTGACGATGCCGTCTATGTCGAGCCGCTGGCGAACGGGAATTTTCACCTGGCGGTGCACATCGCCGACGTGAGCCATTACGTCGCGCCGGGTACGGCGCTCGACCGCGAAGCTCGCCTGCGCGGCACGTCGGTCTATTTCCCCGACTGCGCCGTGCCCATGCTGCCGGCGGAGCTCTCGAGCGGCATCTGTTCGCTCAACCCGCGGGTGGAGCGGCTGGTGCTCTCCGCCTTGATGGAAGTGGATCGAAACGGGCAGGTCGTCCGCTCGACGTTCACACCGGGTGTCATCCGTTCCGCCGAGCGCATGACCTATACGGCGGTCCATGCCGTTTTGGAAGGCGACCCCGAGCAGCGGAAACGCTATGCGCCCCTGGCGCGGCACTTCGAGAATATGAAGGAGCTGGCGCTTATTTTGAACCGGAAACGCCGCGGGCGGGGCTCGATTGATTTTGATTTGCCCGAGCCGATTCTTCGATTCGACGAGCGGGGCCTGATCGTCGGGATTACCCGCAGCGAGAGGAACATCGCCCACCGCATCATCGAAGAGTTCATGCTGGCGGCCAACGAAGCGGTGGCGCGGTTTCTCGAAGCCCGCTCCGTCGGGACGCTCTATCGCATCCATGAGAAGCCGGACCCGAGGAAGGTCCTGGAGTTCGAGGAGATAGCCCAGCGCTTTGGCTACTCGCTTGGCGTGGCTGACCTGGCCGAGAGGAAACTGCGGGTCAAGCAAAGGCTTTCCGCTCGTTCGTCTCAAAGGGGGCGGGCCGGCCACCGGAGCCAGCGCGAATTTGCGCTGATGCTGCCGCCGGACTTTGACCTGGCCATCACGCCGCGGCACTACCAAAAGCTTGCCGACAAGATCGAAGGGAAACCCGAAGAGCGCATCCTCTCCTACCTGATGTTGCGCTCGCTCAAGCAAGCTCGCTACTCGGGGAGAAACCTGGGCCACTTTGCGCTGGCCGCGGCCACCTATTGCCATTTCACCTCGCCCATTCGTCGCTATCCCGACCTGATCGTTCACCGCACCTTGAAATGGCTGTTGGCGGCATCCACCCCTGCGGAGGATATCCCGGGCGGACCGCACCCGAGGGCCGGGAAAAAACGGCGCGCTCCCGGCGCCCCTGAGGATGCTTCTCACGCCGCTTTGCCTCAAGAAGTCGCGATCACGCGCCCCGATCGAATGGGGTCAAGCGGGCCAATCTCGCCTGCCGAACTCGAGAACATCGCCGCCGAATCCTCAGACGCCGAGCGACGCGCCGACGACGCCGAGCGGGAATTGACCGAGTGGAAGAAAGTGCAGTTCATGGGGCAGCACCTCGGCCAGGCCTTCGACGCGCTGATCATCCAGTGCGGGAAGTTTGGGTTTTTCGTGGAGCTGCTGGACTTCTTTGTGGAGGGGCTCGTCTCGATCGATTCGCTCGAAGATCTGTTCGAGGAGCGGTTCTTCTACCGCGAGAGCGACCGGGCGATCGTCGGCGAGCCCGCCGCGGCGGGTCGCAAGCGCTTTGCCATCGGCGACCGCGTCCGCGTCCAGGTGGATCGCGTGGACGCCGCCCGGCAGCGCGTGGACTTCTCCCTCGTGGAAGGGTAAGCCCTGGGAGTTCACAGCGAAGGGATTCCTGACAGTTGGGGATAGCCGAGAGAGTTCGTGAACTCGCTCGGGTGGTGTTTTCCCACACTGGAGGAGAGGGGGGACTTATTGTCCTCATACTCCCTGTGGGAAACTTGCTTCGCTCCGAGGCAGTGTTAGAATTCACTCAGCGCGCGAGAGCCGGTTTTACCCCTTTCCAAAACAGCTACCAACGCGCCATCGAGGCCATTCCCCGGCTCATCGCATTCTGCTTATCCGGGAGGTACGGTATGAACAAGGTCATTTGGCATCCTTCGACACACGAGGCGGCAGCGCAACTGGCCATCATTGGTTCGGCCGGGGAAATTGTTTGGCGGAGCGTGCTGGTGGTGTTTGCCACCGAGTTCGCGGTGATGCTCATGTTGCGCTCGTTGGGAATGGCGTTTGGGCTTTGGACGGCGCTGCTGGACAGTCTGCTTCTTTCGGTCATGGCCTTGCCTCTGCTGTACGCAGTGATCCTCAAGCCCGTAGCCGCACTATCTGCCAAACAGGCCGCCGCCTCGGCCGAGGTGCGCTTTGAAGCGATTGCCCGGTCAGTGCAGGACGGGGTCATTGTCTTCGCTTGGGACCGAGAAATTCAGTTCGCTAACCCGGCAGTCGAACAGATCTTCGGGTACGCACCAGGCACCTTGCGCGGTGCGGATATGGAAGTCTTGATGCCAGAGGACGTGGCGAAGGACTTCCGAGAGGGACTGAAGCGCTACCAGGCCACGGGTGAGGCCCCCGTCATAGGAAAGGGATCGGTCGAGGAGGAAGGGCGGCGCAAAAACGGCGAGCGGTTCCCCGTCGAGTTATCGGTGAACCCCGTGGTGGCCGGCGGCGATACGCATTTTGTCGTCGTCCTCCGCGACATTACCGAGCGCAGGCGGGCGGAGGAAGCGCTACGGCAAGCCGAGGAGAAGTATCGCGGCATCTTCGAAGAAGCCATCGTCGGCATTTTCCAAACCACCCCGGACGGGCGATACCTCAGCGTGAATCCAACGATGGCGCGCATCTATGGCTACGATTCTCCTGAGGAGCTGATGGCAAGCCGCACGGACATCGCGCGGCAGGCTTATGTGGACCCCGACCGCCGCGAGGAGTTCAAGCGGCTGATGGAAGAACACGGTGTCGTGCTGGATTTTGAGTACGAGGTCTATCGCAAAGACGGCAGCAAGATTTGGTTTCTGGAAAACGCCCGCGCCGTCCGGGATTCGAGCGGCGCCGTAATGTACTACATCGGTGCTGCAGAAGACGTTACTGAACGCAAGCGGGCGGAAGAAGCGCTGCGGGAGAGCGAGCGGAGGCTCCATGAGATACTCGATGCCCTTCCAGTGCCGGTGCGCATCATCCAGGCGGGCAAAGTGGTTTTTTCCAATCCTGCCGACGCACACTTGTACGGCTACGGAAGCCCGGCGGAGGAAGTGGGAGCTGATGCCTTTGCCCAGGTAGCCGAGGAGGACCGGGAGCGGCTGAGGAGATACGCGCAGCGGCGTGCGGCGGGAGAAGAAGCGCCCCGGTGCTATGAGGCGCACGCCAAGCGTCGCGACGGGAGCATCTTCCCGGTGGAGGTCACCGCCGAGCGCTACGTTCACGCCGGGGCGCCTGCGAGCCTGCTCGTGCTCCGCGACCTGACGGAACGGAAGCGGCTCCAAATGTACGAGCAGATCCTGCCGGTCTGCTGCGTATGCGGAAAAATCCGCGACGATACGGGCGCCGAACGCGGGAAGAGCACCTGGGGACCGCTTGACCAGTACGTGACGCGACACTCCGGCGCACAGCTTAGCCACGGGTTTTGTCCAGATTGTTACGAGGAGTATCGAAAGAGGGAAGGACTTTCCTAGACCTCGCGCCCGCCAGCGCCGCAGTCCCTTGCCCCGATAAATTGGGGAGAAGGCTTTGGGACTGGCTGAGCGGAAGGATAGTCTCTCCGCAGGTGAGCGACAAGCCGAAGCTCGCGTGATCCCGAATCCCAACTTCTCTGGGCAACCTATGGCTCTGGAAATCTCCCTCGCGCTGTTGCAGAATAGCCGCTCACAACTTGACTTCGCCAAGTGGAGGAAACGGCATGGGTTCTCGGGCTTGTCCTGGATGTCACACCAAGGTTCCGATCATTGCGCTGCTGCTTGCCGGCGGTGTGCTTGCCTGTCCGCACTGTCAGGCCGAGCTCGAATCTGATTCGGCCTCCAAGCAGGTCAGCGTCTGGGTGGGACTTACCGCAGGATTCGTGGCCTGGCTTGCGGTGGGCCATCCAGCGGGAACCTTCGGCTGGCTTCTTCCCGTCCTGATATCGTTTGCTGCCTTCTCGGTCGTCACCCCCCTGGCGCTGGCATTGGTGGGTGGCGTCTGTCCCGCTGGGTCCTCGCAATCGTCTGAAAAGAAACGGTATTAGAGAAGGAGGAGAGTTCCAGTATTTCTTGACACGACACACCCTTCGTGATAAGGTACTAGTATCCTCCCCTTTCGAATACCGGCTGCCAAGCGGAAAGAGGCCCGATGAGTCATGAGCTCGCCAACCAGCTCAAGAAGCTCCGCGACCATATTGACGCCTTCGAGTCGCAGCTTGCCCGTGGGAACGGCAAGTGGTGGCCTCGCAAAGAGCTTTCCGAGCTAAAGGAGCTGCTGGATCAGGCGCGTACGCTGGCCTGGGCGCTGTTGCAGAGCGAGGACGGCAAGCCCTTGCCACCATCTGCCAATGGCACGCCCGCTTCCGAACTGATCGCCAAGTTCCGCCTGCGGCGTGGCACGCGGCTGGTCAACGACATCCGCAACGACCTCGACGCCGGCGACATTGACATCAGCAATCCCGACCTGCAGCCCTTCTACGAGGCAGTTGAGGCCTCGATGCGCCGCATGGCCCGCATCTTCAAACGAGGAATGTGAGCAGGCGAGAGGTGTCGGGTGTCACGTGAGAATCCTCTAACTTAGCGGTCGACCCCAAAATCCCACACGTCAAGATTCATTCCCTGCTCGAGAAGTTCAATGACGGCATATTCGCCGGGCGGGAGCGGGGAGGGTAGCCTGAGGCGATAGACGCCGGGAGAGAGCATTTCCAGCTCGGCGGCGACGGCCTGGCGGGATTCTTCCGCCTTGCCGCCGAGAGGGCCACGGAGAAGCTGCTCAAAGACCCGCTTGGAACCTTCCACCTTGGCGCGGACGAGACCAAACTTCAGGTCAGTTTCTTCGGCAAAGCGAACATAGATGACCGGGGTAGCCGACTTGAGGCGAGTTTTGGATTTGGCGCCATGCAGCGTGACGTTCGTCCGGCTCTTCAAAATGGGCAGCGGCATCGCCATAGAGAGGAGCATCCGCTTCTTGTCAAGTCGCAGTTCGGTGGCGGACTGTGCCAGGACGACGATAATTTTCCCGTCGAAGGCATAGACCCCATCCTCTTCGGGCAAGGTTTTGCCCGCGGCGACGACAATGGCGCCGGTTTCCTCCGCCGAGGGATAGCGCACCTCTTCGAGCAATTCTTCGGCCTCGGTTTCGGCTTCCTCATTGGCCTTCTTGGTGGCTTCCCAATCCACCAGGCTGACGGGAAGCTCTTCCCAGGCAAAGCGCTCGGTCGAATAGTAACGGACGCGCTCGCCCTTCACTGCCCACTCGCGGACCACCTGAGAGCTGCCATCCTTCAGGACCAATTTCTTCTTGGCCGCCAAGAGCGGGAGCGCAGCCAGCAAGCAGGCGGTCACCGCCAGGAGCGTGTAGCGGAGCAGCTTGCGATGCATCGTTGTCCTCAAAGCTCGCCTCAAATGATTTAGATGCCGCTCTCGGGCGACAGGGAGTATCGGGATTTACCCGATATGTCCCGAAGCTTCGGGGCCGGGCCAAAGCCTGGCAGTCCTACGGCTTTGGTGGAGGCGCGGGCTGGGACGGCTGCGCCGGAGGCGTAGCCGGTGACGCGGCCGGCTTAAAGTAATCCTCGTCGAAGACCGGCTGGCCTCCCATGAGCGCCGTCACCACCCGGTTCACTTTCTCGGTTTTCACGCTGCTCGAAATTTCCGTTTTGACGTCAGCCAGCGGGGTAGTGGAATGGTCCTCGACTTCGATGAGGTGATAGCCAAAAGGCGATTTGACGGGTTCGCTCAATTCTTTTGGTTTCAGCGCAAAAGCAGCCTTCTCAAACTCGGGCGCCATCTGCCCGCGGCGGAAATATCCCAGATCCCCGCCCTTTTCGGCCGAGGCAGAGTCGTCTGAGTTTTCCTTGGCAAGTTTGGCAAAATCGGCTCCGGCGAGAATTTGTTTGCGGAGATCTTCGGCTTTTGCCTTTGCCTGCTCATCGGTCAATTCCAGCTTATCGGCTTTTGCCGCCGGCCCGCCCGCGAGCGCAACCAGAATATGCCGGGCACGGACGCGCTCGAAGTCACTCGTGTGGGCGTCATAGTAAGCCTGCGTTTCAGCATCGCTGACTTCGGTTTGCGACTGAATCTCTTGATACGCCGCGGCCGCCAGCATGTTGTTGACGCTGAACTCGATCCTTGTGCGGGTGGGCTCGCGTTGGTCCAGATGCCGCCGGCGAGCTTCGTCGGCGAGCGCCAGCATCTTGGCATACTCCTCGGCGATACGCCGTTTGGCCCCGCCTCGCGCCATCGTCTGGTATTGAGGGGGCAGAGAATTCACCATGCCTTCAAACTCGGCGGCGGTTAGTTTGTGGGCACCAAAGCGCACCACGACGCGGCTTGCGCCGGCCGCTTGGGCCGGAGCCGTCGCCGGCTTGGTTTGAGCTGTAGTTGCGGTGGCCCGGGGTGTTCGGGCAGAAGGCTTCGTAGCCGCGGGCTTGGGAGGATTTGCTTTCGGGGTTTCTTGTGCCTGCATCCCCGCGTTGACAACAGCCGAAAGCCCGAGCAAGAGCAGAATCCTCAAAATCGAAGACCTGCTTCTGGTGAGCTTGGCAAACCCATTGACGTAACGGTTCATGAAGATAACTCCCCCTGAGGCATCGAAAAGTGTGCTGTCCCGGCAGCAGGCCCGGCTATCCTGACGGCGGGCAAGGCCGGACAACCGCTCCAGTTGAGTGGAGCCGGAAAGCATAGCATCCCGGCTAAGGGTTTCGGACGAAAATTGAAAGGGGGAGTGAGATCGGGTTAGAGATGAGGATGCAGTCAGGCAGGAAGGTTAGGCTCGGTATGGCCCCAAACTTTCTTGATGGGCTGGGTGCAGCGCACCGCCCACTCGAGCACTTCGGCGTCGCGTTCGGGGAGGCTGAGCAGCTCGAGCACGGTGAGCTCGGCTTCGCGGTTGCTCAAAAGGTTCAGCACAAAAATGGCTTCCCCGACGATCACCCGCTGGGACAACCCGATGCGGGCAAGGCGCGGCCCGTCGAGCATCGCGTAAGTGTCCTCGCTGAAGTCTCGCCCCTCGGCGTTGACGCCGAAGACGCGCACCGGAATGACCAGCCGGGCGACCGGGCTCGTCGGAGCTTGCTCGAAGGTTGCGTCGCGTTTGGTCGTCGCCGCCATGGTCGTTGCCCTTCACTTACTAGGAACACGCCTTTCAGGCCCGAGTTGCTCAACTCGAAAAATTTCCCGGGATGGGGGCGGTGCATTTCCACCGGTACCGAAGGCAGGAAAGGACTACCGGCGGCCGTCAGGGGGAAAGGGGAGCGGATGGAAGTTACTTCGCTTCGTCCACAATCGCTACCACAATTTTCTCGACCTCGGCGGCGATGGGCTCGATGCCCGCATTCGGATAGAGCGCGCTCATCGAGGTGGGCAACAACGCGCTAAGGTAGGAGGCGCAGTTGCCGGGGGTGTCTCGTCAGACAGGGAACCATTCTGCGCCGACGTTTGTTGCGGCGGGCTGGGTGGCTCCCGGCGAGCTTCCCTTGATTCTGCTGGGTGCCTTGGCAGGACGCCACCTCGGCGAGTCCGGGGGGATTTTCCCCTCGGCTCACCGTCTGGGCCGCTCGGGAGAAGGGATAGCCTGGCAAGACCCTGGTGCCGGCGGTGGGACTCGAACCCACGACCTAGGGATTATGAGACCCTCGCTCTACCTCTGAGCTACGCCGGCACCTTGAGGCATAGTAGGGGAGGCCAAAAAGAGTGTCAAGGCAAGCAGGGAAGGAAGCCCTGCCCACCATGCATCTTTTTTGTTTTCTTGCTATTTGAGGTGAGCGCCAGGAAGATGGCCGCGGCTGCAAACCACCATTACCTTCTTACTGGTACTTGGGTTCCATTGACCTGCTTGGAGGGCAAAGATAAATTGGCTGGCGAAGCAAGCGCCGCACCCCGGTAGGTCGGGGTCAGGGCCCGGCCCAAACGTGGCGCCTGGACAGATCGGGGGAACTCAAGCACATGAGCCGTGAACTAGCAGCCGGACTTAACCAAGCGAACCTGATGGCCGCAATCGTCCTTGTGTTTTCCATCGGGATGGCGATGCAGTTCTTTGTCCACTACTGCCGGTCGCTGCTGGTGGTAGGGGGCAAGCTGCCGTTGTCTGTCCGGGTCCGCGAAGCGCTTCAAATCAGGGATGAGCAGCTCACCCCGGCCGATTGCAAGCGCGTCTGGAAATTGGCGGAACTATGTCCGGAGATGGAGCGTCGCTCGCGCCAGCTCAGCATGATTTGGGCCTATTCCTTCCTGCTGTGGCTCTTCCAGACCCTCTCCAGTTGGGCCGCGGCAAGCGTGAGCAAGTGGTTTGAGGCTGAACAGCAATCGTGCGCCCGCTTTGTAGCGGTGGTTCTTGACCGGCGCATGGCGCACACGCAGTCCTTGTTCAAGCAAAATTCCTACTGATTGGCCTCCGGCAGCAAGCGATGGCGCCGTGGCGGCACCTGTTCTCAGCGGCCGAGCGGCTCGCCGCCCACCGCGCCACTGACAGCCCCCGGCGCCGGGCGGCTCAAACGCGCCAACACGACCTCAACGGTCATGCCGGCTTCGGCGAGGAGCTTGGCTGCCAGAGAAGCTCCGTCCCGCAGGGTAGCCAGGAGGAGGTGGAGCGGCTCCGAGGTGAGCGAGCCCGCCGACCGAGCTTCTTCGTCGGTGCGACGAAGCAGCCGCGCCGCCTCTTCGGAAAGGCGCATTTCCGTTTCGTCCGACGGCTCGGGCTGGAGCCGGCCGCTCCACTCTTCTTTCAGTCGCCGTCGCACCCCATGCGGCGTCAATTTCCCTTGAGAGAGCTCGCTCATTTTCTCGGTGTCTTCCTGCACGATGCCAAAAAGCAGGTGGCCGGCCTCAATCGTACCGGTCACCAGAAATCGGGCCTCATAGTCGGCAATCACGAGCGCCCGCCGCAGGCGCTCGCTGAAGCGCTCAAACGCAATGGGCGCCCCGGCTGCGGGTTGATTCGCTCCGGCTGGAGAAGTTCCGCTCACGGTCGCATTGCTCCGTCAGAATTGGCTTGCTACCATTATCGTCGGGATGGGTGACCTGCGCAGCAAGATTCTCTCGACCATTCGCCGGTACGGAATGTTTCATCCCGGCGATCGCGTGGGGGTGGCTGTCTCCGGCGGCGCTGACTCGGTCAGCCTGCTGCGCCTCCTGGAGAGCCTGCGCCAGCCGCTTGGGATCAACCTGCTTGTCCTTCACCTGAACCACCAGCTTCGCGGTGAAGCTTCAGACGAGGACGAAGAGTTTGTCGCCCGCCTGGCCAAAGAGTTCGACCTTGAGATGGTTTGCCGTCGGGCTCAAGTTCGCGCGTACGCCGAAAAGGAACGGCTCAACTTGGAAGAGGCTGGCCGGCGGCTGCGGGCCAAGTTTTTTGAAAGCCTCACGGGCAGCGGTCGGGTGGATCGTATCGCGGTAGGCCACACTGCCGACGACCAAGCGGAGACGGTGCTGGCTCGCCTGCTGCGCGGCTCGGGAACAAAAGGGCTGGCGGGCATCCATCCGGTGGTGGGCCGAATTGTTCGGCCGCTCCTTGAGGTTCGCCGCGCGGAATTGCGAACTTATCTCGCCGCGCTCGGCCAGAAATGGCGCGAGGACCCGACGAACCTGGACACGCGCCGGCTGCGCAATCGCCTCCGGCTTGAGCTCTTGCCTCAACTCGAACGTAGCTACAACCGGCGGATTGTGTCCCTGCTCGGCAATCTCGCTGAGCGAGCTCGGGGGGAGGAGGCCTTTTGGTCGGCCTTGGCCAAGGGGGAACTCAACCGGATTCTGCGGCCCCATCAAGATGGCATCGAAGTGGAAGTGGCGGATCTGCTGAGCGGGGGAACGGTCGGGCTCGAATCCGGCGAGGCCCGACGGGCCCTCGCCCGACGGTTAATCCGCGGCCTGCTCGAAGCGGTGCGGGGCGATTTGCGCCGTATTACCGGCACGCATGTCGAGCAGGTGCTTCGCTTGGCGGAAAGTCGGGCGGGAGCGGGCCGGCTGGAGGTGCCCGGAGTGCGATGCGACCGTTCCCAGAGCCGCCTCTACTTGAGAAAAAGCGACCGGGCAGAAAGCACGCAAAGCCGGGAAAGCTTTTCCTATCCAGCGCCTCTGCCGGGTACTGTTACCTTAAAGGAAATCGGCCGGCGCCTAACGCTTAAATTCATTGACGTTAGAGACTTAGAGCGGGGTTATAATGCCGAATGGATGGTTTTGGACGCTGACCGGGTGGCAGATGAGCTGCTCATTCGGAATTGGCGGCCGGGGGATGCTTATCGGCCCTGCGGGGCGCGGCGAACCAAGAAGCTCAAGACGCTGTTCGCCGAGCGAGGCATCCCCAACCGCGAGCGGGCGGGTTGGCCGGTGCTGCTGGCGGGCAACGAGATCATCTGGGCCCGTGGTTTTCCTGTGGCGGAGGCGGTGGCCGTCACCGCCGCCACACGCCGGGCGTTGTTGATTGAGGAAGGAACTCTTTGAAACACAAACTGGAGGTGTTCTACAGCGAGAGCCAAATCGCGGCGCGGGTCAGCGAACTGGGGGAACAGGTTTCGCGCGACTATGGCGAGCAGCCGGTGGACGTGGTGGCCGTCCTCGACCAGGCATTCATTTTTGCCTCCGACCTGGTGCGTAGAATTCGCTGTCCGGTGCGGGTCCATTTCTTGCGCGCCGACACGCGCAAGGTGGCGGCTGGCGGCCAAGCCGAGGTGAAAGAAATCTTCTTCTGGCCGGAAATTCGTGCGGCCGGAAAGAACATCCTGCTGGTGGAGGGCGTATTGCATACCGGCATCACACTGGACTTTGTGACGCGCCGGTTGCAACTGGGCCAGCCGCAAAGCTTGCGCACAGCGGTGCTGCTGCATCGCCCCGAAGCGCAGCGGGTGGAGATTAAGCCTGATTACTTTGGCTTTCTGGTGGCATCTAATGTGGTAGTGGGCTACGGGCTCGATTGGGAAGGCCAGTATGCCAATCTGTCGTATCTGGCCAAGTTCGATCGCCCCGCGCCCATGATGGGGGAAGGGTGAAGAGTGAACCTGGCCGGGAGTCAACGGAAGCGGGAAGGGAGATAGGGACGTGAATGCTACGGCAAGAACGGTTGTTCTCTGGCTGATTATGATCCTTCTGGCCGTCTTTCTTTGGAAGATGGCGTCCGGCGGTGGCCAGAGCGTCAAAGAGACGGAACCTTCCTACACCGAGTTCCTCGACCAGGTGGAACGCGGCAACGTAACCGAAGTCACGATCAATCTCTCCCAGGTCGGCGGCAACATCCAGGGTGAATACAAGGACCGCACCAAGTTCCACACCACCGTGCCGCCGGATTACGGCGACCTGCTGAAAAAACTGCGCGAAAAGAGCGTGGTGATCAAGGTGCGCGAATCGAGCCGGGCGGAATGGCTCGTGATCCTGCTGAACGCCGCGCCCCTTCTCTTGCTGGTGGCGCTGTGGATTTTCATGATGCGGCAGATGCAGGCCGGCGGCAATAAGGCGCTCAGTTTCGGCAAGTCGCGCGCCCGGCTGCTCACCTCGCAGCAGAAGAAAGTCACCTTCAAGGACGTTGCCGGCGTGGATGAGGCCAAGGAAGAGCTTCAGGAAATCATCGAATTCCTGAGGGACCCGCAGAAGTTTCAGAAGTTGGGCGGGCGCATTCCGAAGGGGGTCCTCTTGGTGGGCCCGCCCGGCACCGGCAAGACGCTTTTGGCCCGGGCTATCGCCGGCGAAGCGAACGTGCCCTTCTTCTCCATCTCCGGTTCGGATTTTGTGGAGATGTTCGTCGGCGTCGGCGCCAGCCGCGTGCGCGACCTCTTTGAGCAGGGCAAGAAGAACGCCCCCTGCATCGTCTTCATCGACGAAATTGACGCCGTGGGTCGCCACCGCGGCGCCGGCCTCGGCGGTGGCCACGACGAGCGCGAGCAGACCCTCAACGCCTTGCTCGTGGAAATGGATGGTTTTGAATCGAATGAGGGCGTGATCCTCATCGCCGCCACCAATCGCCCCGATGTGCTCGATCCCGCCCTGCTGCGCCCCGGGCGCTTCGACCGGCGGGTGGTGGTGCCCAGACCGGACGTCAAGGGGCGCGAAGAAATTCTGCGCGTTCACACCCGCAAGATTCCTCTGGCTGAGGACGTGGAGCTGTCGGTGATCGCCCGCGGCACGCCGGGTTTTTCCGGCGCCGATTTGGCCAACCTGGTGAACGAAGCCGCCCTGTGGGCGGCGCGCAAGAACCGCAAGGTCGTCATCATGGACGACTTCGAGATGTCCAAGGACAAAGTCTTGATGGGCGTCGAGCGGAAGTCCATGATCATTTCCGAAGAAGAGAAGCGGAACACCGCTTATCACGAAGCCGGCCACGCGCTGGTCGCCGCCACCCTGCCGGACGCCGACCCTCTGCACAAGGTAACGATCATCCCGCGGGGCATGGCGCTTGGCGTCACGATGCAATTACCGGTGGACGACAAGCACACCTACACCAAGAACTTCATTGAGAGCACCATCACGGTGATGCTGGGCGGCCGCGCGGCCGAAGAGATTTTCCTCGGCCACCTCACCACCGGCGCCGGCGACGATATCGAGCGCGCCACCGAGATGGCTCGCAAGATGGTCTGCGAGTTCGGCATGTCCGACCTCGGCCCGCTCACCTTCGGCAAGAAGGAAGAGACCATCTTCTTGGGCCGCGAGATCGCCCAGCACCGCGATTACTCCGAGGACACTGCCATCCGCATTGACCAGGAAGTGAAGAAGATTGTGATGCAGGCCTACAAGAGGGCGAGCGAGATTCTGGAAAGCAACCGCGAGACGCTCGAGCGCATTGCCCTGGCGCTGCTCGAACGCGAAGTGCTCGACGCTGCTGAGATCAAGCTGCTGATTGAAAACAAGCCGCTGCCCGAGAAAGCCAAGCTGCCGCCAGTGGCGGCGCCGCAGCCCGTGGCCGCGCCAGCGGCTCCGCGGCTAGAGCCCAAACCCGTGCCCGGCTTCACCAAAGGCGAAAAACCAGCACCGGCGTAGTGACTACAAAAACTCGCTCAGCCACCGCGGTGCCGATAGCAGACAAGTTCTTGCTCGTTCATTGAGCCAAGCTGTAGCGAGCTTGGCGTAGAAAGGGGATCGAACCCCCGCCAAAGGTCCCCGATTCCGACATCCGGGATCGGGGGCCTTTTGTTTCTGCCGGTCTTTCGGACCTCAAGGACAGCTCCTCGCATCGTCGGGAAATCAGCATCCCTCGCCCGAGACGCTTGCCCCGCCTCAGCGGGAGCGATAGCATGGCGTTCTGATGGTTCAGCGGAAGCGGTTTCGGTTGAAGTTGCCTTCGCGCACGCTCGTGCTCGGCGAACGCACATTGATCATGGGTGCGGTCAACGTGACCCCGGATTCCTTCTCCGACGGCGGCATGTTCCTCTCACCGGAAGCAGCCGTGAATCACGCCCTTGAAATGGAGCAGGCCGGCGCCGACATCGTTGACATTGGTGGCGAATCCACTCGCCCGGGGTCCGAGTTTCTACCGGTGGAAGAAGAATGGCGGCGTCTGCGGCCGGTGCTCGAAGGCCTGAAAGGGAAGTTGCGGATCCCCATTTCGGTGGACACGTATAAATCCACGGTAGCGGCGGCGGCGCTCGAGGCCGGCGCGGAGATCATCAACGATGTGAGCGGGCTGCGGCTGGACGGGCAATTGGCCAGCGTTGCTGCTCGCTTTCGCGCCGGGCTCATCCTGATGCAGATGCGCGGCACGCCGAAGACGATGCAGAAAAAGCCCTTCGCCCGGAATGTGCTCGAAGACGTGCGGCAGGGCCTCAAACAATCGGTTGCGAGGGCGCTGGCCGCCGGCGTCCGGCGGTCCCGGATCATCCTTGACCCGGGGATCGGCTTTGGCAAGTCGGTTGAGCAAAATTGCGAGTTGATTCGGGAGCTCGAACAAATCGCCGCGCTTGGTTTCCCTGTGCTGATCGGCACTTCGCGGAAAAGCTTTATTGGCAAATTGCTGGACGATGCCCCTGCCGACCGGCGCCAGTGGGGCACCGCCGCCACCGTCGCCGCCTCAGTCCTTTCCGGCGCTCATATCGTCCGCGTCCACGACGTGCGCGAGATGCGCGATGTGGTTCGCCTCGCCGACGCCATTCTCGGAAGGTCGTGAAACCACGGATAAACACAGATGGACACAGATGAGAAGCCGGAAGAGCTGGGCTCGAAAGACTGCCCTTCCCTTCTGTCATTTTCCTCCTTCAGTGTTTATCTGTGTTCATCTGTGGTTCCGTGGTCTGACAAGACCGGTCTTGCCGTCGGGAGTTGGGTGGGGTAACTTTATCTGCTCGAGGTGAAGATGCCGGCTTTGGCCTTGCCCTGGGGGTCGTTCCCGCGGCTTACTGCGGCGGCGATCTTTGACATTCTGATCGTTGCCGTCATCATCTACTATTTTCTTCACCTGATCCAGGGCACCCGCGCCATCCAGATGCTGCTGGGCGTCGGGCTGGTGGTTGTCTTCTATTACGCCTCCCGGTGGGGCCGCCTGGAAACGGTTCAGTGGCTGCTCACCAACGTTTTGCCCTATTTTGTCTTTGCGCTCATCGTCGTGTTCCAGGCGGAGATTCGCCGCGCTCTTGCCCGCATGGGACAGAATCCTTTCTGGCGGCACTTCTCCGCGCAGCAACCCACCGAGAGTTACGACGACGTCATCCTGGCGGCCAGCTACCTCGCGCAGAATCGCACCGGGGCGCTGATGGTGATCGAGCGCGACATGGGCCTGAAAACTTACGTGGAATCGGGCGTTGGTCTCGACGCCTTGCTCAGCTACGATCTCCTCATCTCCATCTTTCGGCCAGAATCACCGCTGCACGACGGGGCAGCGATCATCCAGCGCGACCGGGTGGCCGCCGCGGCATGCTTCCTGCCGCTCTCGCTCAACCCGGTGCTTTCGACCCAGCTCGGAACCCGTCATCGCGCCGCGATCGGGGTGACCGAAGAAACCGATGCCGTCACTGTCGTCATTTCCGAACAGACCGGCCTGATCAGCCTTTGCTTAGGCGGCACAATCGAGATCGGCTTGAGCCCGGAGCGATTGGCCGACCGGCTGGCGGAACTTCTGCAAGGGCCTCGGCCGCGGGTGGGATGGCCTTCCCCTTCGGCGGTGGCGGGAGCCGCCACGGAAAGCTCGCCGCCAGCGAGTTCCGGGCCGTCCTCTGAGGACGGAGCACGATGAATTTTCTGCGTCGCTATCTCCTGCACAACTTGTGGCTGAAGCTCCTCGCCCTGGTGCTGGCCTTTTTGCTCTGGTCAGCGGTGACGGGCGAACCGCCGGCGGAGGTGGGTTACGCCGTGCCGCTCGAGCTGCGCAATGTGCCGGCGAACCTCGAAGTGAGCGGAGATGTTCCCGCGACCATCCGCGTCTGGTTGCGCGGCTCGGCGCCGCTGGTGCGGCGGCTCGTTCCGGCTGACATTGTGGTAGCGATCGATCTGCTCGGGCGCCGGGCCGGCGAACATGTCTTTCCGTTGAAACCAGGCGACATTGAAGTGCCCTACGGCACGCGGGTCGTCCGACTGTCTCCCTCCGAGGTTCGCCTTCGTCTCATTCGCCGGCCGGACCCTTAGCCGGTGGCGGGATTCATCCCGGCATGCATGTTGTGAGGAGTGACGCGCCTTAACGTGTCATCCATATCGTCCTGAAGGCGAACATTCCCAACAAAAACCCGACAGTCCGACGTCCGGGTGGGCGTCGGCATCTCTGCCGGGCTCGCCTGAGGAAAGCCGTGCGCTATTTTTAATTGCGTTGTTCGGAGCCTTCGGGACCAGGCGGGCAAGCCTGCGCAAGCGGTGATAGAACGAATTTTTTCCGACGGCGAAAGTTAGAAAGGTAATAAAATGGCCGGTTCGAATGAAGGCGCCGTGCGCAGCTCGGCTGGGGCACGGGGCAGCTTGTTCCTTGGGCGACGGGCCGCGGACGTTTGAGCGGCGGACTCTTCTCATGCGCACACTGTTTGGCACGGATGGCATCCGTGGGATTCCGGGAGAATTTCCTTTAGATCACCGCACGCTGCACTGGATTGGCCGCACGCTCGGAGAATACCTGGCCAGCGAGGAGACCACGCCGCGCGTGCTGATAGGCATGGACACGCGCGAGTCGTCGCCGGCGATTGCCCAACGCATCGCCGAAGGTCTGGCCAGCGGCGGCGCCGAGCCTGTTTCAGCGGGTGTGATCACTACCCCGGGGGTGGCCTGGCTGACCAAGAACGAGGGCTTCTCCGCGGGCGTTGTGATTTCCGCCTCCCACAATCCCTACCACGATAACGGGGTGAAGGTCATTGCCCGCACCGGGATGAAACTCGCCGATGAAATCGAGGAGCAACTCGAGCCTGATATTTTGAGTCGCGCCGGGCTCGATGTGAGCCCCGATCTTATCGGGGCGAGCGCCGTCGAGGTGGAACGGCCCTTCGAGCCGCGCTACGCCGAAGACTACTTGAACTTTCTCCGCAGCCGGCTGCCGGGGGGAGTTTTTCTCCGGGGCCTCAAGATCGTCCTCGACTGCGCTCATGGCGCCGCCTCGGCGCTTGCCCCGCGACTATTTTCCTCGCTGGGAGCGGAGGTCATTGCCATCGCCCACGAGCCCAACGGCCGAAACATCAACGATGGTTGCGGGGCGCTCCACCCGGAGAAGCTCGCCGCCAAGGTCGTGGAAGCGGGCGCGCAACTGGGGGTGGCGTTTGACGGCGATGCCGACCGGGCCATCTTCGCCGATCGCCGCGGCAACATCGTCAACGGCGACGGCACGCTGCTCGTAGCCGCCCGCCGCATGAAAGCCCGGGGCGAGCTCAAAGGGAGGGTTGTGGTCGGCACGGTGATGGCCAATCTCGGGCTCGAGCGCGCGCTCGAACGCGAGGGACTGAAGCTCAAGCGCACGCCGGTCGGCGACAAGTACGTGCTGGAAGAGATGCTGCGCTGCGGCGCCAATCTGGGGGGCGAGCAGGCCGGCCACATCATTTTCCTCGATGATTCGACGGCGGGCGACGGCATGCTGACCGCCCTCAAAATCGTCGGCATGATGCTTGGGGCGAACCGGGCTCTCGATGAGATGGCCGGCGATCTCAAGATTTTTCCCCAAAAGCTGGTGAACGTCCGGGTGAGAGAAAAAAAACCATTCGAACAGTTGCCCGCAGTCTCCCGCGTGCTGAAGGAAGCGGAAGCGGCGCTCGAACAATCTGGCCGCGTCGTCTTGCGCTATTCGGGAACAGAAGGGCTCGCCCGGGTGATGGTGGAAGCCGAGACGCAAGAGCTGGTGGACCGTTGGACAGCGGCCCTCACCGCAGCCATCGAATCCGCCCTGGGCGCGTAGTGCCGTTCCAACTAACTGCGCCCAGTGCAATGTTATGAGATAGTTCCCACGGGCCGAACGTCAGCGAAGTGTTGTTCCCTCTGTTCAAGCCAGCGGCTTCCGCCGCTGGGCTAGCACAATAAGTTGGAACGGCACGAGCGGCCGTCGCGGAAGTCCATCCCGAAATGATCCAAGCCTTCATCTTCGACATGGACGGGGTGCTGGTGGACAACTCGCGGTATCACCTGCTCGCCTGGCGCGAGTACGTCACCCGAAACAAGATTGACGTTCCGCCGGAAATTGATCTGGAGACCATGATGGGCAAGCGGAACCCGGAAATTTTTCGGGAGCTTCTGGGCGACAAGATCACCCCGGAAGAGGCCAGGCAGCAGGGCGACGAACTCGAGACGCTCTACCGTGAACTGTATCGTCCGCACATTCGCCCGGTTGAAGGACTGACCGATTTGCTCAAGGAAATTCGCCGGCGTGGCCACCGCATCGGCCTGGCCAGTTCCGCGCCGCAAGTCAATGTGGATTTTGTCCTGGATGAATTAAAGCTCCGGTCATGGTTTGAGGTGATCCTCAGCGAAAAGGACGCGGTCAAAGGCAAGCCCGACCCGGCCATTTTTCTTGCCATGAGCGAGCGGCTCGGCGTTCCGCCGGAGCGCTGCCTGGTTTTTGAAGATTCTCTGGCCGGCATCGAGGCGGCTGTGCGCGCCGGTTGCCGCTGCGTCGCCCTGGCCACAACCCACGCGACTACGAGCCTCCAGCGGAAAGGTTTGACGAACAATCTAACCGCCGTCATATCCGACTTCCGCGAATTTGATTGGAATTGGGCTTCGTAGCAGCGGCTGCCCGACGAGCGGCCCGGACAAACAAAAAAGCCGAGGCGTTAACCTCGGCTTTCTTGGTACCCGCCGGACCCCTCCGACGGGTTGCTGCCTTCCCCCTGTTTTTTTTCTAGCTGCCAAGCCCAGCCCAACTGGCTAGCTGGCATTTAGCCCGTCCTAGTACTATGCATATTGATTGCCAAAATGTGTCAGCAACATATCGAATTTATACATTGTATTATCAACAGCTTAGAAGCAATATGTGACAGTCCTGTAACCAACTGCCAAAAATTGCCCAGTAGAAGTTGCCTGCGCCATGTAACTCTTGCTGCCGGGAGACCCCACCAGCGAAGGATAGAAACTAGAAAATAGAAATCTGAAAAGCGGGAATGTAACTCTCGCTGCTGGGAGGTCCCACCAACCGCATCCCACGTGGCTTTTCAAGCTGGGCCATGCGGGCGGGAGCGAGCTCGTTTCAACGGGATCGGCATCAGGTGCTGGACAGGCGAAGTCCCAGAAGGAGAACGACCAAGGCGAGCGCAAGATTGATGCGGGCGATCCAACTGGCACGAACGCGCGCCGCCTGGGCTTCGTTCGCTCTGGCCGGGTCTGCCGCCAGCGCTGCCGAGCGCGGCCCAAGGACAAAATCGTGGAAAGCGGCGAGCAGAACCATAATGCCGATCAAAAGCAGCTTCACGCCCAGCGCCCGGGCAAAAGCAGGCGACCATTCCAACCCCCGCTCGATCAGGTTGCCGATGCCGGTCACCAGCAACACGGCGATGCATCCCCAACCGATGGTGGAAAAGCGCCGGCCAAGCTGTTCAAAGATATCGCGCCGCTGCTCGGCAGGGAGCTTGCGAGCATAAGGGGCAACCACCGTCACCAGGAAAACCATCCCCCCTACCCAGACGACGGCGGCCAGCACGTGAACCCAAACGATGAGCAGGCGCATGTTTGCCTCACGCAGTAGAAAATCAAGAAGGGGATTCTACCTGAAGTTGAAGCAGGCCGGATGGGGAAGTGATCCCGCAGCCTCGGGACGGGACTCGGGGCCAGGGATCCCGACGCTTCGGGAGCAAGCTTCCCTAGGGCCGATAGTTCGAGAAGACGTAGTCGTGTTTTGCCTGGGCCATGTGACAGGCGAAACACTGAGTCTTGGCCCCGCCTTTGGCGGGGTCCACCAGGCGCTTGTCGGGCGAACCTTCGCCGAAACCTTCAAAGCCCCAGCCGCCGGTGGCCGAGTATTGCTTGCTGTTTTTCACGATTACGCCGAGTAGCTTCCGTTTGCCTTCGGTCAATGCACCGCCCTCCTGCTTGGCTTCAAGCAGGTCAAAGACGATGACGCTGCCGTCAGGAAAATGGCGGCCCGCCCCGGCCTTCATCGCTGCCAGTCCCGTTCGGTTGACGTAGATGTGGTGGATTCCGCCGAAAGCGCCAAACAGCGGGTGCTTGAAGCCCAACGAAGGATGCTCTTCTACAGCAGCTTTTGGGCGACAGCCCAGGCGATGAGGTCCTTGCGGGCAAGCTTGTTCAGGGGCGGGCGGCGGGGCAACTCGCGGCTGATGACGAAGCGGCGGGGAATTTGGAAGGCGGCCAGCCGCTCGCGACACGCGGCGCGGAGTTGCGCTTCAGCGAGGCTGGCTTCCGGCCGCGGCAGGACGAACGCCACCGGCACCTGCCCGGCTTCCTCATCGCTCCAACCCACCACCACCGCTTGCTCAACCCCGTCCACCGTTTCGAGAATCGGCTCGATCTCGGACGGGTAAACCTTCTCGCCGTGGTGTTTGATGAGGTCGTCCTTGCGGCCGGCGAGGGATAAGAAGTTGTCGCCATCGAGCGTGCCGAGATCGCCAGTGCGATACCAGTCTTCGCGCAGCCTCTCAGCCGTCTCCTCCGGCCGATTGTGATAACCGAGCATGACGTTCGGCCCCTTGACCCAAAGCTCGCCGATCTCGCCGGGGGCAAGTTTCCGGCCAGCCTCATCGCGGATTTCGCATTGCACGCTGGGCAGCGGCTGGCCCACCGTGCCGGGCTTCCAGGCGAGTTCGCGGTTCATGGAAATCACGGGCGCCGTCTCGGTGGCGCCATAACCGGGAAGAATTTTTCTGCCAAAGCGCCGCTCGAATTCAGCCGCGACGGTGGCGGAAAGGGCTTCGCCGCCGGAGATACAAAGCCGGAGCGAGTCGGTATTCGCCGGCTTGCCCGCCGCGGCGGCCGCGCGCGCCATCAGCAGCGCCCCGTAAAGGCTGGGAGTGAGCACGAGGACGGAAACCCTGAGCTTCTCGATCAGCTCGAGCCACTTGGCCGGGTTCAACGTTTCGCAGGTGACGCAGGTGCCGCCATAGACGAGCGGGAGCAGCATCGTTACGGTCAGCCCGTAGGCGTGATAGAAGGGCAGCACGGCCAGCAAGCGCTCTTCCGGCTGCATCCGGCCAGCCACGCGGGCGTCTTCGGCGTTCGCGAGCAGATTGCGGTCGGAAAGCAAGACCCCTTTGGGGATTCCGGTGGTGCCTGAGGTGTAAAGCAGCGTGGCCACTTTGCCCTTGGGCTGCGGCTCGGCCAGCGATTTTGCGGATGCGGCGGTCTCCACATAGTGCACATTCTTGAGAGGCGGCTTGACGGGCGTAAGCAAGGCTCGCAGAGCATCGAGCGCCGGCGCCAGCCGCTGGGTGCTGACAATCGTCTCGACGCCCGCGTCCACCAGGAGGGGAGCGAGCCCGGCCGGCGGGACGGTGGTGGGCAGGGGCAGCGCGGCGTGACCGGACCAGAGCACGGCAAAAAACCAGGTGACGAAATCCGGGTTATTCGGGAGGAGCAGCCCGATGCGCGGTTCGGGATGGTCAGCCAGGATGGCAGCCTTGCTCCGGACCTGCTCGAGAAGCTCGCGGTAGGTAACGGCGCGGTCGCCGTCGTGCACCGCGATTCGTTCGGGGTGTTCCTGCGCGCGAGCGCGGAGGAGCGCTACCATTTCCCCGCTGATTGCGGATCTTTGCGCGGCAGCCGTTTCATCGCTCAAGGGGAACCTCCCGGCCGAGACGAAACCCGAACGAGCAAGGCAGTAGATGAGATGAAAGCGTAGTAGCGGACTCCATCTTGCCGGAAGCAGCCGGTTCGTGTCAATGTTGGCGCGGCTCACTTCAGAGCAAGCTTTTGCCGATTGGATCGGGGCGAGCACGACGGGGCCCGGGAACGATGATGAGGAAACACGCCGGAAGCGCAGTCGGGTTGCTTCTCCTGCTGGCATTGCCTCTGCGGGCCGCTGCCGGAGGGGTCACCCTTCGAGCCGACCCCCGACAGAGCGACTTTTCCATCTATCTCTACAAGGGCGGCGTGCTCGGGGCCTTTGCCGAAGACCATTGGCTCCAGGCGGTTCGGTACTTGATCGAGGTCGAATGGGATGAGGAAGCTCCGACGCAGTCGAGGGTGCGGGTGTCGATCCCGACCGAGGCTGTCCTGGTCATTGACCCGAAGACGACCGACCTCAAGCGCCGCGATCTTCAGGACCGGCTGGAAAGCTCCCGGATGCTCGACGTCAATCGCTACAACGAGATTCGCTTCCAATCCGAAAAGGTGGAAAGAAGAGCCGGCAATCAGTTTCGCGTGAGCGGTGGCTTGACCATCCGCGATCAGAGGAAACCGCTCGAACTCGACGTGGTCGTGGAGCGCCAGGGCGAAATCTGGCGCGCGCGAGGCGAGGCTTCCTTTCGCCAATCCGATTTTGGCATCCAGCCTTTCACCGGCTTCAGGGGCGGCGTTAAGACCAAAGACGATGCCCGGGTGGTGTTCAACATCGTGCTGAGGCCGGTATCCCGCCCGTAGTCGAGGGCGGTACTCGCTCAGAAAGAAGAGCCCGACCCGCTCCAGGCAGCAGCGACACCGTCCGGTTCAACCCCGAATCAGCTTGCGAGCGACAAGGAGTTCGGCGTTGAGGAGGGCGGCGCCGGCGGCCCCGCGGATCAGGTTGTGGCCCAGGGCGGAAAATTGCACCAGGTCCGGCGCAGGCATGCGCAGGCGCCCCACGGTGACTTGCATCCCGCCGCCGGCGGAAGCATCCCAGCGGGGTTGCGGCCGGTCGGGTTCATCCCGGAGGACCACCACCGGACGGACCGCACTCGGCAAATCGAGCGGGGACTCCTCATAGAAATGTTCGAACGTTTCGCGCACTTCCCTCAGAGTTGCTTCCTTCTTGAGCCTGGCGGTTACGCTGACCAGATGTCCCCAGCGGACCGCAACCCGGTGAACGTGGACGTACAGAAGGAAATCAGCCGGTTGGAAGCCGCCGGGACTTGAGCCCCCGAGAATTTTTCTGGGCTCGGTTTCGATCTTGGCTTCTTCGGCGGGGATGAAGGGTACGACGTTATCAATCAGATCGATGGCCGGATTTCCCGGATAGCCGGCGCCGGAGACCGATTGCAACGTGGCCGCAAAAACCTGCTGCAGGCCGAAGCGGCGCTCGATCGGCGCCAGAGCCAGCGTCAGGATAATGGCGGTGCAGTTGGGATTGGTGACGATCGCTCCGCTCCAACCCCGGCCCGAGCGCTGCCGGCGCACCGCTTCGACGTGGCTGGCGTTGACTTCCGGAATCAGCAGCGGAACATCAGCCTCCATGCGGTGAGCGCTCGCGTTGCTCACGACGTTGGCGCCGCAGCCGGCAAACCGCGGTTCCACCTCGGCAGCCGCCTGAGCATCGAGAGCCGAGAAAATAACCTGGGCGTCGCCGCAACGATCCGTGGCCCGAAGGGTCAGCCGGCCAACCTCTTCCGGGAAGGGACCGTCAACCCGCCAAGGGGTTGCGTCGCGGTAGGATTTTCCGGCGGATCGTTCCGAGGCATAGAGTTCGGTAATGTGGAACCAGGGATGTTCGCCCGGGCCGCCCTGCTGCTCTCGGGTGAGCATGGCAATCAGTTGCTGGCCCACCAGGCCGGTGGCGCCGAGGATGCCGACAGGAATTTTCGCAGCCATCGTTCCGATCCTTCAGGAGGAATCCATAGATTAGAAAATAGAAAATAGAAATTAGAAAAGATTCCCGGAGCGGCACCGCCAAAGCGGGACTACTTTCTATTTTCCGCTTTCAGTTTTCTGCTCCTTTTGATCCGCCTCAGGCAGTTTGCTCCACTAACCGGCGATGAAGCGCGCGGCAGGCGGCTGGGCCATCTCCCGGCGAAACCAGCCAGCGCGCGGCGCGCTCGGAACGCGCCAAACCAATGATGTCCACTGCCCCGCCCGGCGCCGCCAGGATTTCTTCCCCGCGCCGGATGAGGTCGTCCTCAATCGCCCCCACGAGGGTCACCGTAGCCACTTCCTCCGACTGCACGTAATCCGGCAACGGAAACCCTCTCCGGTCCGTCGCCAGGAGCCACCCCGGCTCACGCCCTGATCCGGCGACCGCGAAGCTCCGGGGTTCCGCGAGCACCAGGCGATCAGCGGCACTCTCTCGGAGCCAGTCGCTGAAGCGGGCGCGATGCTCTTGGGCAACGCGAGCCAGCAGACAATCCTGTTTGAGTGTCAACGCGAGAAAAATCGCTGGGGGCGATTCCTCTTGCCCGTCCACGGTGGTGCTGATGTCGGGGCGATGGAGAGTCTTGAGTTCGAGCAGAATGTGGCGTTGCTCGGCCAGGCGAACCGCACTGGGATGAAGGACCTTGGCGCCCGAGCGAGCCAGTTCGAGCATGTCCGGGTAGGCAAGGCGGGCGAGCCGGCGGGCGCCGGGCACCAGTCCGGGATCGGCCGTGTACACCCCATCCACTTCCTTGAACAATTCGCAGCGCGGGACGTTCAGTTCCGATGCCAGCAAAACGGCCGTCAGATCGGAGGCCTCACGGCCGAGCGTCGTTACCGACCCGTCTTCGGTGACACCCACAAAGCCCGGCACCACAACCAGCGGCGACTCCTCCAGCCAGCCTCGCAGACGATCGGCGGAAACTCGGAGCACTTCAGCAGCCCCGTGATGATTGTCGGTGACGATGCCGAGCTCAAAGACGTGCACCACCCGGGCGGGAATGCCTCGCGCCTCGAGCGCCATTCCGAGCAAGGCGATGGATTGCTGCTCGCCGGTGCTTAGCAGAAGATCCAGTTCGCGCGCCGACGGCTTGGCCGAAACTTTTTCCGCTAGGTCGAGCAGGCTTTGCGTGGTCTTGCCCATGGCGGAGACGACCGCGACGACTCGTTCTCCCCGCGAGCAGATATTCTCCAGGTAGCTGGCGACGTGCAGATACTGCTCGGCGGAATAGAGGCAGCTTCCGCCGAATTTTTGGACGCGAAGGCTTGCCCTGAGAGTTTGGCTCGAAGGGTTCATGAGCATGAATCGCGCGATCCCGCCCATCGGGACTCAAAGCAGATTATTCACTGGCGGCGGCTTCGGCAAGTACTCTTAGGCTACAAGCAGCGCGTCGCTGCTTGTTCTCTGAGTCCCGTAACAGCGGATGCACGGTTAGGCGAAAGACCGCGAGGTTTTCTTTGCCGAGTTGACTTGCATGGCAGAAGGGCTTAGGCTGGCAGCCAACTGGGTGACAGGTCACTTTCTCGCAAAGAAGAAATAAGGAGGTGTGCGATGGGGCGTTTTGTCGCCCTGCTCTACGGGGTTCTCTGCTACCTCATTTTCTTCGGGACCTTCCTCTATGCCATCTGGTTCGTATGGACTCTGGATCAGCCCCAGCCGACTGCCGACCGGGGCCTCGCCCTAGTGATCAACACGGTGCTGCTGGGCTTGTTTGCCGTCCAGCACAGCGTAATGGCGCGGCAGTGGTTCAAGCGGGCCTGGACCAAAATCGTTCCCCCGCCCGTCGAACGCAGCACGTACGTTCTGCTCGCCAGCCTTGTTCTCCTGGCACTCTGCACCTACTGGCAGCCGATGACGACGGTAATCTGGGAAGTCGAAGCGCGTGCCGGGAAGCTCGTGCTGCAGGGCTTGTTCTGGCTCGGATGGTTACAGGTACTGGTGGGAACCTTCCTGATCGACCATTTCGACCTGTTCGGGCTCAAGCAGGTATGGAGGTATTGGCGGCAGCAGCCCTATGAACCGCCGGCCTTCAGGACGCCCGGCCCCTACCGGTTCGTGCGCCATCCCATCTACCTTGGGTTTCTTATCGCTTTCTGGAGCACTCCGCGAATGACCCTGGGCCACCTGTATTTCGCCGTTATGACCACCGCTTACATCCTGCTGGCGATCCAATTCGAAGAGCGCGACATGATTCGGGTGCACGGCGAGGACTACAAGGTGTATCGCAGCGGCGTCTCCATGATCGTTCCCTGGCCCGGGAGCCGCAAGAAACCTTGACAAACCATTTCGAGCGGCCCGACAACCGAAGCGGGATTTTCAACTCCACCACGTCCTGACGAGGTTCGCAGTTGGTGGCCGCGGGCGAAAGTCGGCCAGCTTTGAGTTGCCCGCAGCCTGCCTGCGGCTGCCTGCCGCAGGCAGGGAAAAGGAGGTCGCCGCGGCGAGAGTCGAGAGGCCATCTTTGGATCGCCCGGAATTCCGCCGGCGACCGGCCCTATGCCGCCCGGTTGGCCTTTTTCCAAAGCAGAAATCAGTTGACGCGGAGGGGGAAGAAGCGTATTCTAGGAAATTGCCTCAGGGCGATCCTATGATTCTATAGGGTGTTCTTTGACAATCCGACCAGATGACATGCATCAGTCCGTTCGATTCTTGAGACTGAGCGACTAATAATTTTCCCAACACAATCGAGCCTGTATCCGCCTCAAGCGGAGGCAGGGGAGGATGCGTTTGGGAAAACCAGCTTCAAACGAGAGTTTGATCCTGGCTCAGAGCGAACGCTGGCGGCGTGCCTAACACATGCAAGTCGAACGCTGATCACGGTTGTCGCAAGACAGTCGTGAAAGGCGTGGCGCACGGGTGAGTAACACGTGGGCAATCTGCCCTCGAGTGGGGGACAACCCCGGGAAACTGGGGCTAATACCGCGTAACGTTGCGAGGACTTCGGTCCTTGCAACCAAAGTCCCGCAAGGGACGCTTGAGGAGGAGCCCGCGCCCGATTAGCTAGTTGGCGAGGTAACGGCTCACCAAGGCAATGATCGGTAACCGGCCTGAGAGGGCGGTCGGTCACACTGGAACTGAGACACGGTCCAGACTCCTACGGGAGGCAGCAGTGGGGAATATTGCGCAATGGGCGAAAGCCTGACGCAGCGACGCCGCGTGGAGGATGAAGCCCTTCGGGGTGTAAACTCCTTTCGACCCGGACGAAACGTCCCGAGCAATCGGGACCTGACGGTACGGGTATAAGAAGCCCCGGCTAACTACGTGCCAGCAGCCGCGGTAAGACGTAGGGGGCAAGCGTTGCTCGGAATTACTGGGCGTAAAGGGTCCGTAGGCGGTGCGGTAAGCCCGTGGTGAAATCTCTCGGCTTAACTGAGAGGCTGCCATGGGAACTGCCGTGCTCGAGTGCAGGAGAGGTGAGTGGAATTCCCGGTGTAGCGGTGAAATGCGTAGATATCGGGAGGAACACCTGTGGCGAAGGCGGCTCACTGGACTGCAACTGACGCTGAGGGACGAAAGCTAGGGGAGCAAACAGGATTAGATACCCTGGTAGTCCTAGCCTTAAACGATTGGAACTTGCTGTGCCTCGTGTCCTGCGGGGTGTGGCGGAGCTAACGCGTTAAGTTCCACGCCTGGGGAGTACGGTCGCAAGGCTGAAACTCAAAGGAATTGACGGGGGCCCGCACAAGCGGTGGAGCATGTGGTTCAATTCGACGCAA